>Ga0207693_10004149_pt1 | contig 12291 bp, 11 predicted proteins | sample LARL81metaG_FD_184347 | JGI IMG/M metagenome (GOLD analysis project Ga0207693, IMG submission 184347) | Corn, switchgrass and miscanthus rhizosphere microbial communities from Kellogg Biological Station, Michigan, USA - LAR L8-1 metaG... | ecosystem: Host-associated > Plants > Roots >...
GCTGCAGGCACCTGATCTTCCGCCAGCCGCCGGGCTCGTATGACATCTGCGAGATCTGCTTCTGGGAGGACGACATCTTGATGCTCCGCTGGCCCACCACCGGCGGCGGCGCCAACCACCTGTCGCTCGTCGAGGCCCAGGGCAACTACGCCGAGTTCGGCGCGAGCGACCGGGCGCACCGCGTGCACGTCCGGCCGGCGACCGACGACGATTACATCGAACCCGGCTGGCGCCCGATCGACCTCCAGCGCGACAGCTTCGAACCGGAGGGCGAGCCGGACGCCCCGTGGCCGGAGGACTCGACCGTGTTGTACTGGTGGCGGCCGACGTTCTGGCGCCGCGACCGCAAGGCCGCCGGCTAGCTCGTTAGTTCTGCGCCCCGCCGAGCCCGTGGATGCGGTCGCGCAGCTCGGGCGGGTTCTCGATGATCTGGGAGAAGCGCACGACGGTGACCGTGTCGTCCATCTCGACCTTGCGGCCGTAGATCTGCTCGAGGAAGTGCACCATCTCGTCGACGCGCCGGAACTCCGGGTTGTCGTGCTCGATGTCGCGGGGCGAGAGGTCCTTGACTCGCTTGACCTCAACCTGGTCGATCACCGCGTTGAAGATCTTCTCGCGCGGGGAGTGCTGATAGCCGATGGTGACGAGCACGCAGTCGTTCTTGCGGTACTTGTGGGACTTGTCGCCAAGGCGGATCGTGGCGGTCTTGCGACCGCGCCGCAATTGGTCTGCAAACACCGAGGAGTAGAAGTTCAGGACACGCACGGCCCGCCAGCCTACCGGTCGGATGCCAATAGCGATAGCGCGCGATTGATCATCTCGCGCTCGCCGGGATACGTGAGCGACCGGGCGGCCTCCTTCAGAGGCATCCAGCGCGCATCCTCGATCTCGTGATCGTGGTCTGCGAGGTCGCCCGAGCGGTATTCGAACAGGAAGAAAACGACGCGTTTTGCGACGCGCCGGCCCTTGCGCTCGTACGTGTAGTTGGTCTCACCAAGTCGCTCGATCAGCTCAGCGGCCACGCCCGTCTCCTCGGCGACCTCGCGGGTCGCTGCCTGCTCGGCAGTCTCGTCGCCGTCGGGGTGCCCCTTCGGGAGCCCCAGCACGCGGTTGCCGTGGGAGCCGCGCTTCACCGGCACGATCACGGCGACGTCGTCGCCTCGCACCACTACGCCCCCTGCGGAAAACTCGGGATCAGCCACTCCCCCGCAGGCTAATAAACGTAGCGTTCCAATGCACTGGGATCGTGCACGACGAGCTTTCCGCGACCCTGGGTGATGATCCCGGCGCGCTCGAGCACGGCTAGGAAACGACTGGCGGACTCGCGCGAGGAGCCGGCCAGCTGCGCGAGGCTCGCCTGGGTGGAGGTGATGAGGACGTCGCCCTCCTCGGTGCCTTCCGATCGTGCCCCGGCGACGAGCTGCAGCAGCACCGACGCGACGCGGCTCTGGACGGTCTGAAACGACTGGCGCGCGAGCCGCTCGTTGGTCTCGCGCAAGCGCCTCCCCAGCGAGGCCAGCATCTTGACCGCGATTTCCGCGTGCTCGCTCAACAGCCGGCGCATCTCGCCGCCGAGGATCGCGATCGCCTCGGTGTCCTCGAGCGTCTCAATCGTCGCCGAGCGACGCTCGTCGTCGAACATCGCCAGCTCGCCGAAGATGTCGCCCGGACCGAAGTTGGCGAGCGTGATCGAGCGGCCGTCGGGGTGTTCGCGCACGGCACGAGCCCGGCCCTGGCGCACGACGTAGCAAGTGCTGCTCTCGTCGCCCTCGCGAAAGACGACCTCTCCCGCTACGAACTGCCGCGGGACCGCGACGTCCGCGACGCGCGCAAGCTCGTCCTCGCCCAGGTCGGAGAACACGGGGACGGCGCGAAGCAGCGCGATCGTGTCTTCGCTGGTAGCCGCCATGCGGCCAGGGATACCAGATCACGCAAGATCGAGGGCGCGCTCGCGCCGCCGATGGGTGACCATCCCGCCAACCCACCAGGCCAACGCCGCGATCGCGGCGACCGGAAGCAGCACCGCAAGCCCTATCAGCAGCACGCCCGCGGCCACGACCAGGACACGCCCGGCGTCGTGCGTGGCCTTGCCGAGCGTGAACCCGCTGCTGCCGTGATGGGTGGCCGTCACGGGAGGAGGGGAACCCGCGAAGATCGTCAGCGAGATGTTGCTGTACGCGATGCGGTGATTCAGCGCGGCGAGCGCCGACTCGTCGGATGAGATCGATCGCTCGGCGTCGCGGATCTGGGCCTTGAGGCTGTCGACCTGCTCGGTGGTGATGGCGTTGGCGAGCTGCTTGAGCAGCGAGGTGCGAAGTGCCTGGGCGTCGGCGAGGCGGCGCTTGGCCTGGACGTACTGGTTGTTGACGTCCTGGCTGTTGTCGGTCCGCGAGGCCACGTGTGCGTAGGTGAGCTGCGAGAGCTTGGTCATAGTCTGCGCCAGCGCCGAGCTCGGCACGCTCAGCTGCATGAACGCGTTGCCGTCCGCGTTTCCGGTTTGGGTGACGGATGAGCGGTTGACGATGCCGTTCTCCTGCCCGACGACGTTGAAGGCCTCCTGCGCGACGTCGTCGACGCGGCTCGGGGCCGTGGAGAGGTTGAGCTGGGCGGACTGGATGGTCTTGCGGCCGTCTGGCTGAGGCTGCGGCGTCTGCCCGGAAGGACCCGAAGACGACGTGGTCGCGGGCGCCGCGGCACTGCTAGCCGCGGCGCCCGACGAGGTGCGATGCGGGGTGGCGTCTTCGCTCGCCGCGCCGCCGCCGGCCGATGATGTCGTTCCGACCGCACTCGACGCCGCCGAGCTCGATGCCGCGGAACTCGACGAGCTGCTGCTCGAGCTCGCGTGATTGACGCCCGGTACGAACACGAACAACGCCACCACGGCCGCCACGAGCGTGGCCGCCGCGCCGCCGGCCAGCCAGCCGGACCACGTGGACCGACGAGACGGGCGCTCCGCTTCACGTGCGGCCCCGCCGAACTGTCCCGCCACCCGTTCATCGAGCGTGTGGGCGAAGACCGGATCCACGGCAGGCCGATCGTCGGCCAGGAGCAGTGCGAGCTCCGCAAGCTCGGCGTACTGCGGGTCGACCGCCTCCCCCGCCAGCGTGGAGTCGATCGCGTCCAGCGCCGCGGCGACCTCGGGGTCCATCGGTGCGTCGTCAAGCAGTCGCATTGCAGGCCTTCCTGAGCTTCTCCATGGTCCGGTGCAGCAGCGTCCCGGCGTTTGACTCGCTGACGCCGAGCACTCGCGCCAGCTCGGCGTTTGACAGGCCGGCGTGGAACTTCAGCGCGATGATCTCGCGCTCGCGGGCGGGCAGCGTCGAGAGCGCCTGCCGGACCATCGTCCGCGCAAGCGCCACCTCGGCGCCGTCGTCGGGGCCGTCGGCCGCGGGATCCTCGGGATCGACGACGAGCGTCGCGTGACGCTTGCGCCGCCGCAGCTCGTCGAGCGCCGCGTTGCGCGCTATCCCGAACAGCCACGCGCGCTCCTCGCCGCGGCGCCGGTCGAACGTGCGCCGGCGCCGGTAGGCCCGCTCGAATGCGAGCTCGGTGACGTCCTCGGCCGTGCTGCGGTCGCCCAGCAGCGTCGCCACGTATGCAAAGACGTCGTCTCGGCTGGAGCGATAGAGCTGCTCGAAGCGCTCCCAGCTCGTCTGCTGTGCGCCTTGGTCGGGCGTGGCCACGGTGCCTGTCACACCCTCACTACGACGAGGAAAGCGGTTCATCACGATCACATCGACAAATCGTCCTCAAAGCCACATGTTGCCGCTCCGGGACGCCCAGATGCCAGAATGTGGACGTAGTGCCGATTCGTCTTTTCACGGGCGCGTTGCTCGTTCTTGTTCTGGCAGTGGCCGCAACGCCCGCGCTGGGAGCCGCCTCCGGTCCGACCCCGAACCAGATCAAGAGCGCGGTCCACAATGCTGAGCGCTCTAAGCGTTTGTGGGCCACGATCAACGTCTGCGACACGAGAAAACACCCGCACACGATCGGAATCCGCAGTGAGGCGCCCGCGCTGGGCTTCCAGGCGACGATCTCGATCTCGATCGCAGTCGACTTCTATTCCAAGACCGACAAGCGCTTCGAGCCTGACCCGAACGCCACGAAGATGATCAAGGTCGGCCCGGTCACCCACGGGATCCACCAGCGAGGCGTGACGTTCCGGTTCGCGCCGCACACGGGTCGCCTGCGGGGGACCGCGACGTTCTCTTGGACGCGCCACGGCAAGGTGCTGGGCAGCACCAAGCGGCTCACGACGACGAGTCATCATGACGCCGACTTCGGCGACCCGTCCGGCTTCAGCGCCGCGACGTGCATGATCAAGTGATCCGATACGCGGTTAGCGCGCGGCCAGCTCGCCGAACAGCCTCGGATCGTTGGTGATCACGCCCGTCACACCCAACGCCTCGAGTGCCGCGAGCTGCGACAGCTCGTCGACGGTCCACACGTAGATCTCGCCGTCGACGCCCCGTACACTCGATACGAGCCGCGCGGTCACAAGCCGCCAGTGGACCATCAGGGCGTCGCACAACCCGGCCTTGATCGCGGCCGCGGCCCGGCCGGGGAGCACGATCCGCAACGCCCGCACCATCGCGAGCGCCGCGACGGCCGTCGTCCGCGATCTGAACGGGTCGCGCTTGACCTTGGGGACCGACCACCCCAGCCGCACGCCCGGGTCCGACGCGCGGATCAGCTCGAGGCTCGAGCGGTACTGCGTCGAGATCAGAACCCGGTCGCGCAGATCCGCGTCGCGTAAATGCTCGAGCACGGCCTGCTCGTAGCCCGGAAGTTTGAGGTCGAGGTCGAGCTCGATTCCGTCAAACCGCGCGGAGCCGAGATAGGCGAGCGCCTCCTCGAGCGTGTGCGGCGTGCGCTTGGCGGCATCCGCGTAGTCGTGCGCCAGCAGCAGTCGGTCGCCGCCCCGTTCAGGCAGGACGTCGAACTCGATCATGTCGACCCCGGCCGCGAGCGCGGCGTCGAAGCTCGCGAGCGTGTTGCCGGGAACGATTAGGTCGGCCCCCTTGTGGCCGACGCGCCGCAGTCGGGTCACTTCTGGCATCCGGGGCACCAGTATGTCGTCCGGTTTGCGTCGCCCTGCCCACGCGCGACTATTTTCGTACCGCAGCGCCCGCAAGGCCGCCCCGACATGCCGTAGACGCGCGGCCCGATCCTCCGTGGCCCTTCGCGGGCCGACACCGCCATTCGCGGTCGCGTCGCCTCGACGATCGCCACCGCCTCCGCGTCGGAGACCTGCGACACCTTGCGCCACGGATCGACGGCCGCTTCCCAGCAGCCCTCGGCCTTCCAGATGTTGCCGATACCCGCGATGTTTCGCTGGTCGAGCAGAGCGTCGCCGATCGGGCGCGTCTGGTCGTCTGAGCGCAGCCGCCGCAGGAAGCTTGCGACGTCGAAGTCTTCGGCGAGCACGTCGGGCCCGAGCGCCGCCAGGCGCTGGTCGAAGCGCACGCGCCCCGCCGTCATCAACTCGAGCAGCGGGCCGTCGAACTCGATCACCTCGTGGCCGCGCGCGCGCAGCACGATCCACGCACGCGAGCGCGAGCGCCGGCCCCGCCGGCCGGGCGCATATACGCCCCACGCGCCAGTCATGCCCAAATGCGAATGCAGCACCAGCTCGCCGTCGAAGTGCAGGAACAGGTGCTTGCCATGAGTCTTGACCTCGGTGACGGCCCTACCCTCGAGCCGCGCAGGCCAACGATCGAGCGCGTGGCGCGGATGTGGGGTCTCGATCGCGTCCGGGACCACTCCCTGCAGGACGGGGCGGATCCGGTTGGCCGCCCAGGCGATCGTGTCCCCCTCGGGCATCCCCCGCGCGCCTAGGCGGTCAGCGTCAGCCGCCGCGGACCCTCCTGGAAGCCGAGCGCCACCAGCGCCGGCCCCAGCGCCGACGTCATCGCCGGCTCGCCGTCGACCTTCTCGAGCGCGAGGCGCTTGATCGCGCCGGCCCGGACGCGCTCCACCAGCGCTTCGAGCGCCGGCGCCAGCCGCGCGTCGTCGGCCTGCACCAGTGTCTGCAGCGCGCGCCCCGATCGCTCCAGATACAGGATCGGGTCGCCGCCCGAGAGAACCACATACGCGCCGGCCGCTCGCGCGGGCCGCCGCGATGCCTCGCCGTCGCCACGGTCGGGCCAGGGCAGCGCTGCGCCGTAGGGCTGCGCGGGATCGACCGCTGCAAGCACCACGGGAGCCTCGTGCGCGGGAGCCTGCGCCCGCAGACGCTCGACCGCGCCCGGCAGGGCGAACTGCGCGCCTCCGAGCCCTTCGACGAAGTAGCCGCGGCGCGCGATCCCGAGAGTCTCGAGCTGCGTGAGCTCGGCGTAGATCGCCGAGAAGCCGCCGGCAATTCCCTCGGCAAGCACCTGCTCGCGCGTGAGCACGCCGTAGCGTTCGAGCAGCAGCTCTGCAAGCGCTCGTCTCCGCAGGCCCGGGTCAAAGCCGGCCGCGAACAGCGGCGCCGTCAGTGACCACCTGCCCTGGACCTGGGCTGCTGCTCCACCGCGGCGCCTTGACGCGAAGCGCCCAGCGCTTCGCCGCGATGCTCGCGCCCGATCGCGTTGCGCCCGAGCGAGCGTGAGCCGCGGCGCCCGCAGCGGCGCGAACGCGTCATTGGTCGCCTCGCCGGCCCACACCAGATCCCACAGAGCCTCCTGCAGCTCCTCGGGCGCAAGCTCTACGTCCACCAGCAGGTCGGTGAAGAAGCATGCTCCCGCTGCCAGTCGCGCCCGCACCGCCGCGTGCTGAGGCTGGTCGGTGATGGCGGCGCTCGCGCCCCGAAGCTGCGGCGGGCCGAGCTCGGCCAGGTCCTCGCGGAAGTACAGCGCGACTCGCCCGGAGCTGCGGCCCAGCGCACCTGCCCCGATCCACACGACCTCCCCGGCGGCGCAGAGCTGATCCATCCACGTCGGCGAGTAGGCGCCGACGCGGCGCGGCAGCACGTCTCGCTCCCAGGCATCGGCGGGCAGCGCCAGCCCCTGCAAGGGCACGAGCGCCTCGCGCAGCCGGTCGATCCCGGCGCCAGACGCGGGATGGCGGTCGACGTTCTGCCAGGCGGGCAGGAAGCGGGCCAGCGCGCCGTGGTCCACCGGCTCGACCTCCTTGCGGAGCACCGCCAGTGACGCCCGGCGCAGGCGACGCAGGACCTCGGGGTCACACCACTCGCGCTCGGTTCCGCCGGGCCGCAGCTCGCCCCGGACAAACACACCCTCGCGCTCGAGCTCGTTCAACGCAGCGGTCGGATCGACGCCGTAGCGCGCCCGCAGCTCGCCGACCGTAAACGGACCGTGCGTCGCGCCGTAACGGCGAACCAGGCGCACCAAAGCGTCGGGCACGTCCTCCAAGAAGGCGGCCGGAAGTCCGCCCGGGGGCGCAACCCCGAGCGCATCGCGGTACAGCCCGGCGTCGGCGGCGTCGATCCACCGCTCCTCGCCGCCGATCCTGACGGTCAACGCCCGGCGCTCGGCGCGCAGGTCGGCCAGCATCGAGCCGGCGTCGACGCCGTCGAGCACCCGCATCGCCGCCTCGGCGGCCGTCAGGTCTCCGAGCGTCCTGAGAATGTCGTGCAGTGCGTCGCGCGTGCCCGCGCGCCGGATGTCTGACAAGAACTGGAGGTCGTCCTCGACCTGTGCCAGCGCCCCCGGGTCGATCAGGTCGCGCAGCTCGTCCTGGCCCAGCAGCTCGCGCAGCAGGTCGCGGTCGAGCGACAGCGCCGCGGCGCGGCGCTCGGCGTTGGGCGTGTCGCCCTCGTACATGTAGGTGGCGACGTAGTCGAACAGCAGCGAGGAGGCAAACGGCGACGCCGTCGGCGTCTCGACCTCGATCAGCGAGATCTCGCGGCGGTGAAGCGCGGTTAGCAGCTCGACCAGCCCGGGCACGTCAAGCACGTCACGCAAGCACTCCCGGTAGGTCTCCAGCACGATCGGGAACTCCCCGTACTTCTTGGCGACCTCGAGCAGCGACTGCGCCTTGAGTCGCTGCTGCCACAGCGGTGTGCGCTTGCCCGGCCGGGCGCGGGGAATCAGCAGCGCCCGCCCGGCGTTCTCCCGGAAGCGCGCGCCGAACAGGGCGCTCGCCGACAGCTCGGCGACGACGCGATCCTCGATCTCGTCGGGTTCGAGCATCACCAGGTCGGCGCCCGGTGGCTCCTCGGCGTCGGGGAGGTGGACGATGATCCCGTCGTCAGACCAGATCGCGTCGGACTCGAGGCCGATCTCCTCGCGGATCCGCGCCGTCAGCGCAAGACCCCAGGCGGCGTGGACGCGCCCTCCGAACGGCGACAGGACGCACAGCCGCCAGTCGCCGATCTCGTCGCGGAAGCGCTCGACGACGATCGCGCGATCCGACGGGACGACGCGGGTGGCGGCCTCCTGCTCGCGCAGGAACTCCACGAGGTTGTTGGCCGCGCGCCGGTCGAGGTCGTAGTCGCCTGCGAGCGCCTCGGGTTCCTGCCCGACTGCCCAGCGGGAGAACGCGCCGATCGCCTCGCCGAGCTCCTTGGGACGCCCGATGCCGTCGCCCTTCCAGAACGGAACCGCGCCTGGCAACCCGGGCGCTGGCGTGACGATCACGCGATCGCGGCCGATCTCCTCGATCCGCCACGTGCTCGCGCCGAGCAGGAACGTCTGACCGGGACGCGCCTCGTAGACCATCTCCTCGTCGAGCTCGCCGACGCGACGTCCGTCTGGCAGCGTCACCGCGTACATGCCGCGGTCGGGGATCGTGCCGGCGTTGGTGACCGCGAGCTGGCGGGCTCCCGGCCGCGCCCGGAACGTGCCGGCGATCCGGTCCCAAACGATCCGCGGGCGCAGCTCGGCGAACTCCGACGACGGATACCGGCCGTCGAGCATGTCGAGCACGTTCTCGAGCTGGGTGCGGCTGAGCTCGGCGTAGGAGTGCGTTCGCGTGACCAGCGCGTAGAGGTCATCGACGGCGACCGGCTTGTCGTCGGGCGCGGCGGCGGCGATCGCGACGGTCTGCTGGGCGAGCACGTCGAGCGCATTGCGCGGCACCACGGTCGTCTCGATCTCGCCCGCGCGCATCCGCTTGGCGACGACGGCGCACTCGAGCAGGTCGGCGCGGAACTTGGGGAAGATCCGTCCGCGGCTGACGTCGCCGACCGAGTGGCCTGCACGGCCGATGCGCTGAAGCCCGCGGGCCACCGACTTGGGCGACTCGACCTGGATCACGAGATCCACGGCGCCCATGTCGATCCCAAGCTCGAGCGAAGAGGTCGCGACCAGGCACGGCAGCTCCCCGGCCTTGAGCATCTCCTCGACCACCGTGCGCTCCTCGCGCGCCAGCGAGCCGTGATGCGCGCGGGCGATGTCCTCGCCGGCGAGATCGTTGAGGCGCAGCGCGAGGCGCTCGGCGCCGCGGCGGTTGTTGACGAACAGGATCGTCGATCGGTGCTGTTTGATCAGCTCGAGCAGCTCGGGGTAGATCGCCGGCCAGATCGAGCGGCGTGTCGCCTCGGAGCCTCCGACGAGCGGGTCAAGGTCGGGCGCCGGCGTCGCGTCGGGCTCGACCATCGACTCGACCGGGACCTGGATCTCGAGGTCGAGCTCCTTGCGCACGCCCGTGTCGACAACCCGGCATGTGCGTCTCGGCCCGACCAGGAAGCGGCCGATCTCCTCGAGCGGCTTCTGCGTTGCCGATAGTCCGATCCGCTGCACCTCGCCTCCGGCGGCTTCGGTCAGGCGCTCGAGCGTCAGCGCGAGGTGCGCGCCGCGCTTGGTCGCGGCGACCGCGTGGATCTCGTCGACGATGCACCAGCGCGCGCCGTCGAACAAATCCTGCGCGCGGCTGGTCAGCATCAGGTACAGCGACTCCGGCGTGGTGATGAGGATGTCCGGCGGCTCGCGCAGCATTGCCTGGCGCTCGCGCTGCGGCGTGTCGCCGGTGCGGACCGCCACCTTCAGATCGGCGCCGATCCCGCGCAGGGGCGTGCGCAGGTTGCGGTCAATGTCGTAGGAGAGGGCTTTCAGCGGCGAGACGTAGACGAGCCCGATGCGACGGTCGCCGTCGCTTGGCTCGAAAGCAAGCCTGTCGATCGCCCACAGAAACGACGCAAGCGTCTTTCCCGATCCGGTCGGCGCCGAGATCAGGACGTGCTCGCCGGATGCGATCGCCGGCCACGCCTGCGCCTGGGCGGGCGTCGGCTGCGCGAATGCCCCAACAAACCAGTCGCGTGTGGCGGCGCTGAAATCAGACAGGGGCATGTGTCTCAGGTTACGACGGATCCATGAATGCGACCGCCGGACCGAGGCCAGCTTTTGACCGCAATGGCGCGATCCGGCGACCCGCCTGAACGGCAGGTCGAATCTCCCTGAGCAGGTCACCGAGGCGCTGCGCGAGTGCGTCGAGATCGGACACGATCACGACCAGGCCCCAGAATTGAGTCCCGTTCACTTCGGTTGCCTGGACGATCTCCATGATCGCCGGGCCGAGGCGGCGAAATCCCTGGCGAGCGCCGTTGCGCTCGGCCTCGCGGCGCAGCGGCATGCCGGCGGCAGCAATCGCGTCCGCCGTGCCGTCGAAGTCCGAGGTCAGGATGACCACGTGGTCGAGTGCGATCGCGCCGTTGGCGTGGGTTTGGCCGACGGCGGCGGGCGTCTCGCCCCCCTCGCGGCCGACTGACTCGTCAATCACCCGGGTAGGCAGGCCGTCGATCGAGCTCGTAGGAGCGATCCCGCGCAGCGTCCACGCGACGATCCCCTCCCCGTCGGCTCCGAGCCGGAGCGAAACGCCGCCGAGCTCGATCACCTGGTCCGGTGAGACGCTGAACCCGAGCGCCTCCCAGCGCCCCGGCGGATCGGCGATCTCCAGAGCGACTAGCTCAGGACGGATCGAGCTCTGTGTCAATCGACCAGCAGCACTAGCTTGCCGCGAACGTGCCCGCGCTGGCTGAGCTCGTGCGCCTCTGCGATCTGCTCGAGCGGGAACGTCTCAGAGACGGGCAGCGTGAACTCGCCGGCCTCGATCAGGTCGCCGATCTCGCTCAGTGCATGCACGGCGCGACTGGTCCCCATCCCGCCGCTGAACCCCACGCCTGTCTCCTGGGCGCCGAGAAAGTCCGAGATCGTGATCACCCGATCCGGGCTGCCCGTGAGCTCGACGAGCGCCGGCAGCGCGCCGGCTCCGGCCGCGTCGAGCGCGGCGTCGACACCGTCGGGAGACAGTTCGCGCGCACGTTGCTCGAGCCCCTCGCCGTACGTGGTCGGCTCGGCGCCGAGCGAGCGCAGGTAGTCGTGGTTGTTCTCGCTCGCAGTCCCGATCACGCGCGCGCCGCGCGCCCGCGCGATCTGGACGGCCGCGCTGCCCACGCCTCCGGCGGCGCCGTTGATCAGCACCGTCATACCCGATCCCACGCCGAGCAGGTCGAGCGTGCGCACCGCGGTCTCGACGGCGACCGGAAGCGCAGCGGCGGCCGCGAAGTCAAGTGACGGCGGAATCAAGGCGTAGTCCGAGGACAGCGCCAGCTCAGCCGCTCCGCCGCCTCCCGACGCAAACCCGAAGACCTTGTCACCGGCCTTGGCGTCGGTCACCCCGTCGCCGACCTCGTCGACGATGCCCGCGATCTCGCGGCCCGTCGTCTGCGGCAGATCGCCTCCCATCGCGCCGCTTCGGACTTTCCAGTCGATCGGGTTGATGCCGGCGGCGCGCACAGCGATGCGGACCTGGCCGGCCGCGGGATGTGGCTCGGGGAGGTCAACGACCTCCAAGACGTCCGGACCTCCGAACTGGCTGAACTGGACCGCCCTCATTGCGCTTGGCAAAGGCTACGCCAGCGCGCCCGCGAGCTCCCGGGCCTCGGCGAACACCGCGTCGATCATCTCTTCGGTCAGCCGGCCGGTGAACGTGTTCTGCTGGCTCGGGTGGTAACAGCCCAGCAGCGTCCAGCCTTCGAGCTCGACCGATGCGCCATGACCGAACCGCGGACGCGGCTTCGGGGTGGCGACACCGAGCGAGGCCAGCGCCCGCAAGGCGACCTCCCATGCGAACCCGCCCAGGCAGACGATCACCGCGAGTCGCTCGAGCAGTGACAGCTCACGGACGAGGTAGGGCATGCAGTTGTCGCGCTCGGCGGGCAGCGGGCGATTGGCGGGCGGCGCGCAGCGCACGGCCGCCGTGACAAAGCAGTCGTCGAGCGTCAGGCCGTCGTCGCGCGACACGGACGTGGGCTGGTTGGCGAAGCCCGTGCGCCACAACGAGCCGAACAGCCAGTCGCCCGAGCGATCGCCCGTGAAGATCCGGCCGGTCCGGTTTCCGCCGTGCGCG
>Ga0207693_10004151_pt1 | contig 12288 bp, 16 predicted proteins | sample LARL81metaG_FD_184347 | JGI IMG/M metagenome (GOLD analysis project Ga0207693, IMG submission 184347) | Corn, switchgrass and miscanthus rhizosphere microbial communities from Kellogg Biological Station, Michigan, USA - LAR L8-1 metaG... | ecosystem: Host-associated > Plants > Roots >...
GCCGCGCTCTCCGGCGGCCAGCGGCAGCGGGTCGCGATGGGGCGGGCGATGGTGCGCGAGCCGCAGGCGTTCCTGATGGACGAGCCGCTGTCCAACCTGGACGCCAAGCTGCGGGTGCAGATGCGCGGTGAGCTGGCCCGGCTGCGCGACCGACTGCACACGACCACCATCTACGTCACCCACGACCAGATCGAGGCGATGACGCTGGGCGACCGGGTGGCGGTCATGCGCGACGGCGTCGTCCAGCAGTTGGACACCCCCAACGCCCTCTACCAGCGCCCGGCCAACCTGTTCGTCGGCGCCTTCATCGGCTCGCCCTCGATGAACCTGGTGGAGGCGCGTGTCGAGGGCCGCGAGGTGTGCTTCGCCGAATACCGGCTGCCTGTCGCCGACCGCCACGACCTGCGCGCCTACGACGGCCGCTCGGTCGTCCTCGGCATGCGGCCCTCGGACTTCGAGGACGCCACGGTCTGGCGGGACGAGTCGCGGGCGACGATGCGCGTGCGGGTCGACCTGGTCGAGGAGCTGGGGTCGCAGGTCAACCTGCTCTTCACGATCGCCGCCCGGTCAGGGGCCGGGGACGTGATCGCCGAGGTGGTCGAGGACGCCGGCGACTCGCTGCCGGTGCCCCTGGTCGCCGCCGAGGGCACCAGCATCTGCACCGCCTGCGTGACCGCCGCATCACCGGCGCGGGCAGGCGGCGAGGCGGAGGTGTCGGTCGACCCCGCCCTCTTCCACTACTTCGACCCCGACACCGGGGTCGCTGTCGGGACGGCCACGACCGCCCCGGCGACCGCCTGAGTCCTAGCCGACGGCGAGGCTGCGGGCGACGTCGCTGAAGAACATCGCGGCCAGGATCAGCGACAGCCAGACCACGGTGCCGACGGCGCCCAGGATGACACCCACCTGCGCCGCGCCGTTACCGACCAGGGAGCGGTCGGCGCGAATCTCGCGGCGAGCGCTCAGGCCGAGCATGACCGCGGCCGCCGACGGGATCAGTGGGAACAGGCAGAAGACCGTCGACAGCACGAGCGAGGCGAGCGCCTTCGCGCTCAGGTGCCGGTGGACGATGTGCGGCGCGTCCTGCACTCGCTCGACGATAGCACCGGCCGCGGGTGGGGTCAGGGGTGGCGGACGGCGTCGAAGCGGTAGCCGACGCCGTAGTGCGTGTGGATGTAGCGGTAGCCGGTCGGCGATCGCTCCAGCTTCTCGCGCAGCTTGCGGACGCAGACGTCGACCGACCGGTCGCGGGGGCGGTGCGGTACCCCCCACACCCGCTGCTGGAGCTGGTCGCGGGTGAGCGCCCGCCCCTGCTCGTCGGCCAGGACGTAGAGCAGCCGGAACTCGAGTGCGGTCAGCCCGGCGTCGTGACCGTCGACCAGCACCCGGTGCAGGTCGGGGTCGATGACCAGCCCCGGCACCTCGATCCGCTCCCGGCGGCCGCCGTTCATGCCGTCCCGATGCGCGCGACGGAGCAGCGCCTGCACCCGGGCCACCAGCTCTGGCATCCCGAACGGCTTGGCCAGGTAGTCGTCGGCGCCCAGGCCGAGCGCGTGCACCTTGTCCGGCTCGGATGCCCGCGCCGACACGATCAGGACCGGGATCTGCATCCCCTCGGCGCGGGCGTCCTTGGTGATCTGCCAGCCATCCATGCCCGGCAGCATGAGATCGATGATCGCGGCGTCAGGCCGTTCGAAGCGCAGCTTGCGCATCGCCCGGTCGCCGCGGTCGGCGACCTCGACGTCGAAACCCGCGTGCCGCAGGTGGGTGGCCATCGCGGCGGCGATGACCGGGTCGTCCTCGGCGATCAGGAGGCGTGCCACACTGCCTCCGGACCTCCGGTGGCAAGTGGGTACCCGGTCTGGGCGGCGATCCTTGCCGAATGGTCGCAGACCCGCCGCAGGCAGCGCGTGGCCATCATCGCGCGCAGCCCCCACTCTCGCGTGCCGGGCCGCCGCGACCGCGCGGCGACGGCGTTGATGGTGCGCCCGGTGGCGTTGGCCAGGAGCGACTCGATGACCACCGGTGGTCCGAGCCCCTCGCCCTCGCGCCGGCCGATCCCGCGCAGCGCCGACTCCAGGCTGTGCCGGACGACCTCGCCCAGGTCCTGGATCTCGACCACGCCCCGCGGCACCGCTGCGCCGGCGGCCGGCGGCCTGGCCAGCCGGGCGATCGACGCGGTCAGCTCGGCGATCTGCTCCAGCTCGTCGTTGACGCGGCGGGCGGCGACGGCCCGCCTCGCCAGCTCCAGGTCGCTGACCCGGCTTCTCAACAGCTGCGCCGCGGCGGCGTCGATCCGCTGCTGGCCGGCGCGGACGTCACGGCCGAGCCCGAGCACCAGCTCGCCCCCGGCCGTATCCTGGGCCGCGAAGGCGTCGGTCGCCGCACTCAGCAGGCGGACGACGAAGCGGCCGTGAGCGCGCAGGTCGCGCTCGAGGAGCTCCAGCTCCATGCATGCGTTTTCGTTTCCCATGCCTGGATTGTCATTCGCGCGCGCGTGCAGAGGGTCGCGGCATGGTGACAGCAGCGTGAAGAAGTGGTGTACGTCTCCGTCACCACCGGCGGCGGTAGTGTTCGCGCGGTGAGCACTCCGACGACGCGAGACGTGGAGGCCCTGTGGGGGCCGGCGACACCCCAGTTCGCCTACCAGATCGCCGACCGGCTGGTGGCGATGATCGCCGATCTGCCCCCCGATCACCCCGCCCGCGTCCTCGGCGAGCAGAAGCTGGCCGAGCTCGACCGCCTCGGCCACGAAACGACGAAGGGCAACGAAGAGGGACACTGAGGCGTATGCAGGTCGGCGAAGCCCAGTACCGTCGGCAACCGGTCGTCACAGGCCTGGCTCCCCCCAGCCGCCACCGCGGAGTACAGCCCACCGCCGAGGCGAGAACCGTTTGTACGAACGCCTCAGAGCGGCGATATGGAGCGGAACACATCCCGGGCGACGTAGCCGGCGATGCTCGGATTCTCACGCAGCCGGCGCACCGAGTAGCTGTACCATGCATCGCCGAAGGGGACGTAGACGCGCATCCGATGGCCGTGGTCGACGAGCTGTCGGCGCAGCTCCTCGGCGACGCCGAGGAGCATCTGGAATTCGTACGCCGCGGGATCGAGGCGCATCCGGTCGAACAGCCGCAACGACTCGTCGACGACGACCGGATCGTGGGTGGCGACGGCGACGTACGACCCGGCCCCGACCAGCTCCTCGACCAGGTCGACGAAGTTCCGGTTCACGGTGTGCGGGTCGCGATAGGCGATCGCCGGCGGCTCGACGTAGATCCCCTTTACCAGCCGCACGTTGGGGCGAAGCGGCGCCAGGTCGCGCAGGTCGCCGAGCGACCGCCGCAGGTAGGCCTGGATGACGACGCCGACGCGCTCGTGGCCGGCATCGCGAAGCTCGCGGTAGATCTCCAACGTCGCGTCGGTCAGCCCCGAGTGCTCCATATCCAGGCGCACGAAGATTCCGCGGCTCTCCGCCTCGCCGACCAGCCGGGCGGCATTCTCGGAGCCCAGCCGGCGGTCGATCTCCAGGCCCAGCGCCGAGAGCTTGACCGAGATGTTCGCATCAAGACCCTTCTCCTGGATCGTCTCCAGGACCTGGATGTAACGCTCGACCGTCTGCGTCGCCCCGGCCGGCTCGCGGATCGACTCGCCGAGGACGTCGACGGTCGCCATCATCGACTCCGCGTTCAGCGCCTGGACGGTCTGCACGGCCTGCTCGAGCGTCTCCCCGGCCATGTAGCGGTCGGCGAAGCGCCGCACCAGCGGCCGCGGCACGAGCGGCAGGGCGGTCGCGACCGTCCGGTCGAAGATCCGCATCACGAACCGGGAGCCTAGATGATCTAGATGGTCGTGCGGTAGCCGGCGATGACGTCGTCGGCGAGCGCCTCGACGGACGCGGTCGACCCTTCCAGAGCCTGTCCGAGGCCGCCCGGATCGCCGGCCCGGCCCGTCTCCGCCAGCGCTGCCCAGGCCTCGCGCGCCCGCTCCTGCTCGGCACCGCCCGCGTCGGCTGCCTGAGCGATCCGCTCGGCATGCGACGCGTAGGCGGCGAAGCTCGCGCCGAGATCGTCCGCCACCTCGGCCAGGCGGTCCAGATAGGCGGGCGTCGCCACCCGCGGCCCGGTCGCCACCTCGCCCACACGGCGGGCTGCGGCGGCAACTCCGGCCGCCGCCGCAGAAGCCTCCGGCTCGTCCGCGGCGAGCAGCCCGGCGACCGCCTCGAAGCGCTCCCCGATGTCGGCCGCCGTGGCCGCCATCGAGACCTCCTCGGCGAGCTCGCAGAGGGCGATCAGGCTGACCGCGTTGCGCACCAGCCGCTCGTCCGCGACCGCCTCGCCGTCGGCATCCAGCATCACATAGCCGAGGCGCTCTCCGCCCTCGAAGGCCACCAGGTGGACGCGCAGTCCGCCGGCCGGCTCGGCCGGGATCACGGCTGCCACCCGCTCACCCGGCGCGGCGTGCGGCGCGGCCGCCTCCTGGGCGGCCGCCAGCTCCTGCTCCAGGCTCACGCGGGCGCTCGCTCCGGCGGCGGCCCGGCCAGGCGCATCTCGGCCGCCACGGCGGCAACCGCCACCAGCAGCGAGGCGGCGAGCGACGGGACGAGCAGCGTCGAGGCGATCAGGGCGGCGGCGATCCCGCTGAAGATGATGAGCATCTCGCAGCGGGTGACCGACTCGACGTCGTCGGGACGGCAGCGCAGGTGGGCATAGAGGCCGACCGCGTACCCGGCCACCAGGGGCAGCAGCCGCGGCTCGCCGACCGAGGCGACGACGGCGGCGGCCAGCGCCAGCAGGCACCAGCCGATCGCGTAGCGCCGTCCCCGGGCGAGCCCCAGCAGCGCGACGGTGGTCATCTTCGGTGGGTCCGCCGCCAGGTCGGCGTCGCGATCGAGGAAGTGGTGCACCATGAGCATCGAGACGGCGTAGGCGGCGACCGCCACGGCGGCTGCGAACGCGGTCGGACCGGGCCGCGGCCCCTGCAGGAGGTAGGCGCCGGTGACACAGACGACCAGGCAGGAGAAGGCGATTCCCTCGCCCAGGAACGGCCGGTAGGCGCCGCGCACGGGCGGCAGCGTGTAGACGATCGCGCCGGCGACGCCGGCCAGCCCGAAGGGCAGCATGACCAGGCCGCGGGCGACCACCAGGGCCAGCCCGAGCGCCACGCAGGCGGCGAAGGCGACGGCGAACATCGCCCACAGCCCCGCCGGCCCCATGAGGCCGAGCCGGATCACCTTGCTGCCGCCCGAGATGACCCGCGGCGAGTCGTGGCGGTCGGTGCCCGAACGCCAGTCTTCGACCTCGTTCACCGTGTGGGCGAGGATTCCCTGGATGAGCACGCCGAGCGCCACCGCCCCCAGGTAGTACCAGACCTGGAGGTCGCGCCCGTGCGCGGCCAGCGCGGTGCCGACGGTGAGCGCCGAGAAGCTCCACAGGAGCACCGGGATCACCCGCACCTCGAGCCACACCCCGCGCAGCGTGCGGTTCATGGAGCGAACTTAGCACCCCGAGGCCGGTTCCGTCCGAGCGCGTTCATACCATCTCGGCATGGGAGCAACCGTTGAACTCGTGCAGTCCGAGCGCGACCAGGCGGCGGAGGTCGAGGCATGGCGGCTACACGTTCTGCTGCAGGCCGGTTACCCGCTGCGAGTGGCCGAGCGGCTCGCCAAGAGCCGTGCCGATCTGCACGTCGCGGTCGAGATCCTCGATCGCGGCTGCACGCCGCACATGGCCGCTCGGATTCTGGTCTGAAGCGCGCGCCCGGATAGCATCCCCGAGGTGAGCGCGAAGCCGGTACCGATCAGTTACGGCGATCGCCGTGTTTTCTCGGTTTCCGGCTTCAACCAGGGCATCGCCTGGTATCTGAAGCGCCTGCCCGCGGTCTGGGTCGAGGGCGAGATCGCCGAGCTGCGGCGAAACGACCGCTGGGGGCTCGTGTTCATCGTCCTGAAGGACACCGACGGCCGGTCGACGCTGAGCGCCACCATGACCCGCCAGCGCTTCGATGCGCTTGAGCCGCCGCCGCAGGTCGGAGAGCGAGTGCATGCGCTCGGCCGCAGCGAGATCTGGGAGCGGCGGGGCGAGCTTCGGCTGACCGTGATCAAGCTGGAGCGCTTCGGAGTCGGCATGCTCCTGCAGCAGATCGAGGTGCTGAGGGCGCGCCTGGCGGCCGAGGGGCTGTTCGCTCCCGACCGCAAGCGGCCGCTGCCCTTCCTGCCGCGGACGATCGGCCTTGTCTGCGGCAGTGATGCGGCGGCCAAGCGCGACGTCGTGGAGACGGCGGAGGCCCGCTATCCTCCGGCCCGCTTCCGCGTCATGGAGGTGCCGGTGCAGGGCGCCGGGGCGCCGGCGCGGATCGCCGGTGCGCTGCGCCTGCTCGATGCCGACCCGCAGGTGGACGTGATCGTGGTCGCCCGCGGCGGCGGCAGCGTCGAGGACCTGCTCGCCTTCTCCGACGAACTGGTCTGCCGGGCGGTCGCCGCCTCCACGACGCCGGTCGTTTCGGCGATCGGACACGAGCAGGACAACCCGCTTGTCGACCTGGTCGCCGACGTCCGCGCCGGCACCCCCAGTCTGGCCGCCAAGCTGATCGTCCCCGACCACGCCGCCGAGACGGCCCGGCTGGACACGCTGCTGGCCCGGGCCGGCCGGGCTCTCGAGGGGAACACCGCGCGCAGCCGGCGGCTGCTCGAGCTGCTCGCCTCGCGGCCCGCCTTCCGCTCTCCGGAGACCTGGATCAGCGTTCGCCGGGAGCGGCTCCACAACGCCGCGGAGGGGCTTCGCCGGGCCGCCCCCGACCGCGTCCAGCGGGAGGCGCTGCGGCTCCGCCACGACCACGACCGGCTGCGCCTGCTCGGCCCGGCTGCGACGCTGGAGCGGGGATACGCGATCGTCCAGGACGCCGCCGGCGCGGTGCTGCGCGATGCCGCAGCGGTGGCCCCGAGTGACGACATCGGCGTCCGTCTGGGCAGGGGCGGCCTGCGGGCAACGGTCACCGAGGTGCGCGAGTGAGCGACGAGCCGACCTTCGAGCAGGCCCGCGACGAGCTGGAGCAGATCGTCCGCAAGCTGGAGGACGGGAACACCACGCTGGACGAGGCGATCGGCCTCTGGGAGCGCGGGGAGCAGCTGCACGCGCTCTGCCGGGCGCAGCTCGACCAGGCCGAGGCCCGGGTGGCGGAGTTGCTGCGACGGATGGACGCTGCCGAAAAGCCCGCCGGCGACGGCTAGAGCAGGACGCCCGGCGGCTCCAGCAGCGGATGCTCGGCGCTGAATCGGCGCGATCGATCGACCGTGCGCATCCACTCGTAGTGCAGCTGCTTGGCCACGACCATGACCGCACCGGCCCGGCGCATCCGGTCGAGCCCGGCGGCGTGGGCGTTCCCCGGCGAGGCCACGGCGTCGGTCACGACCACCACGCGCCTGCCGCGGTCGAGCAGCCCGAGCGCCGACTGGGCGACGCAGACGTCGGTCTCCAGGCCCGTCAGGACCACCGTGCCGCGGCCGGCCGCGGCGACCGCCGGGCCGACCTGAGGGTCGTCGGCCAGGCCGAACACCTCCTTGCGCAGCACCGGGGCATCTGCCACTGGGTCGGCCAGTGCCGGATGCAGGCCACCCCAGTCCTCCGGCGACTCGACCGTCGCCACGATCGGGATCCCGCAGAAGCGCGCGCTCGTGGCCAGGAAGGCGATCCGCTCCACCACGCCGGCCCGGGCATCGTCGTCAACCCGGTCGAGGAACCCCTCCTGGACGTCGACGATCGCCAGCAGCGAGTCGCCGGGATCGACCAGCCGCCCGCTCACCCCGCGACCGCGTCGAGGTAGACGCTCTGCCGGCGCTCCTCGCGCACGAGCTGGACGGCGGCCGTGAGGGCGGCGACGCCGAGGATCACCGTCTCCAGGGCGAGCGTGGTGGCGCCGCCGATCCGCTGGTCGGCGAGCACGCTCAGGTTGCCCAGCTTGGGCGTGTCGCGGTAGAAGCCGTACAGCGGATGACCGGCCAGGGCAATGGCGATGTTCAGCGGCATCATCGCCATCATGGCCAGGAACAGGTAGACCACCCGCCCGCGCAGGCTGAGGTAGCCGTCGACCAGGTCGGGCCACCAGAAGACGAGCCCGGAGACGATGAACGCGATGTGCTCCACCCCCAGCGCCGCCCGGTGGGTGAGCGCGTAGTCGTAGATCGGCGGCAGGTGCAGCACGTACCAGGTCGCGACCCAGACGGTGAACGCGACCCATGGCCGCACCGCCCGCCGCAGCCCGGGCAGCGTCTCGACGGCGGCGATCATCGCCGGCGTCAGGCCCAGAAGCAGCAACGGCGGCGCCCAGTCCGCGATCATCACGTTCTGCAGCAGGTGGAAGCTCAGCATCGAGGTCAGCGCCAGGTGCTCGATCGGCGACAGCAGACCCGCTGCCAGCACCAGCAGCCCGGCGGCGAACGAGATCCGGCGGATGCGGGGAACGGCCCGGCCGCGGCGCTCGAACGACCGCACCACGACCACGTAGTCGATGGCGAAGACGGCGATCGCAAGCGCCCACTCGGGCTCGAATGCAGGTTGCCAGGGATGCACCACGGTACGGCTCTCCTGCGATCGTAGCGCGAGGCATCGGGAGCGGTCGGCGGACGGCCGCGGATACGGTTCGGCGCAGTGAGCCCGCGCTGATGTCAGACCCGGGGCCGACCTCCTTCACGTTCGAGCCGCTGTTTGCCGCCGCCGGCGTCATTGCCGTCGTGATCTACGCCCGGGCCGCCCGCCGCCACCATCCCGGGGCCATGCGCGTCGCGTCCTTCACCGCCGGGCTGCTGCTGATCGTGGTCGCCCTCAACTCGCCCCTGGAGACGCTGGCCGTCCACTACCTCCTGCTCGCCCACCTCGTCCAGAACGCATTGATCGCGGACGTCGCGCCGCCGCTCGTCCTGCTCGGGCTGAGCCGGCCGATGTGGGCGGCCGCCTCGGCCGCCGTTCCGAAGCCGCTGCACGCACTGGCCAACCTCGGCGTTGCGCTCGTGATCTGGCTCGGCACCTGGTATCTGGTGCATCTGGCGGCGTTCTACGACTACGCGCTGCGCCACCCGGCCTGGCTGAACCTGGAGCATGCGCTGCTGATCTTCGCCGGCCTGGTCTTCTGGGCGCCGGTCGTCGGCGCGCGCTGGTGGGAGCGCTCGCCGGCGATCCTCGTCCCGTACCTGCTGGCGGCGTTCGTCGCGGCCTCGTTCCTGGGGCTGGCGTTCACCTTCATCCCCCACCCGTTCTACGACTACTACGTGCACGTGCCGCGGCTGGGCGGGATCTCGCCCACCGAGGACCAGAACCTGGCCGGGATCGCCATGAGCGCCGAGCAGTCCTTCATCTTCCTGGGCGCGATCGCCTACATCCTGATCCTGCTCGCCGACCGGGAGCAGGAGCGGGCCGAGGCCGGCGGCGGTTGAGCCGGTCGCCCACCCCCGGCCCGAGCCGCTGGAGCGACGGGGGGTGGCACGCGCCGCGGATCGGGCTGGGGGCTGTCTGCAGGGCGAACCTGGGGCCAACGCTACCGACCCGGTCGGACAGCACCCGGACGCCTGGCTGACGGCGCCTGGACCGGATTTGCAGGATCGCGGCCGACGAGCGCGAATCCCCCACCTCCGACCCCACTGCAGGAGGGGATGTCACCGTGCGCCGGCACACCGTTTGGCTTGCCATCTGCATCGCCGTCCTGGCGCTGGTACCGCCGGCGGCCGCCGCGACGCACTACACGGTGCGCCGCGGCGACACGCTGACCGGCATCGCGCGCCGCTACGACACCACGCTCGGCCGGCTGGCGCGGATGAACCACATCCAGCCCTACGGCATCCTGCGCATCGGAACCGTCCTGCGGGTGCCCGGCCGCGTCCACCACCATCGCCGACACCGCCACCACCGGCATCACCACCGCCATCACCATCGGCGGCAGCGCCGGCAGCTGATCGTGCACGTCGTCCGCCCCGGCGAGACGCTGAGCGGCATCGCCGCTCGCCACCACATCTCGCTGGGCCGGCTGGCCCGGCTGAATCATCGCCCGCCCTACGGCGTGCTCGTCATCGGAACCCGCCTCCGGGTGCCGCGGGTGCGGCATGCCCAGCACCGCCACCGCGCGCACCGGCATCACCATCGCCGCCATCACCACCGGCACCACGGTCGCCGCCCCGGCGCCCACTGGCGCGGTCGGCACGTCGTCCGCCGCGGCGAGACGCTCTCCGGGCTGGCCGCCCGCTACGACACGTCCGTGCGTCGCCTGGCCCGGGCAAACCGCCTGCGGATCCACCGATTCCTCCTCGTCGGCACCGTGCTGCGGGTGCCGCTGCACGGCCACCGTGGCCGTCCCCACCGCCGTGGCCACCGGCATGCCCACTCGCCGCGTGGCGTCCCCGGCCTCCTCGACCGCTGGAGCAGGCACTACCGGGTCGACCGCCGGCTCGTCAGGGCGGTGGCCTGGCAGGAGTCGAACTTCCGCCCCGGCCTCACCTCCTCGGCCGGCGCCTGGGGCGTGATGCAGGTGATGCCGATGACCTGGGCGTACGCCGAGCAGGCGCTGATCGGCCACCATGTCCGGCGCACGACGAGCGGCGGCATCCGGGTCGGCGTGGCCTACCTGCGCAGCCTGCTCTGGGAGTTTGGCGGCAGCCAGCGCCTGGCGGTCGCCGCCTACTACCAGGGGCCGACATCGGTACGCATATTCGGCATCCTCCCCGGCAGCCGCTTCTATGTCCGCCACGTCCTCTTCCTGCGTGGCCGGGTCTGAGGCGGTCTAGAGCGCCTCGCGGTCGCCGCGCACCGCCTCGGCCCGCGTCTCGAGGTGCCGGCGGGCGGCGATCCAGGCCGAGTCGCAGAGCGTGAACACGGACTCGTCGGCGACCCGGTAGTAGGTGTTCAGCCCTGCCTTGCGGCGGCTCACCAGGCCCTCGTCGGCGAGCTGCCCAAGATGCTTGGAGACGTTCGCCTGGGTGCACCCGAGCTGGTCGGCCAGGTCGCCGACCGACCGCTCCTCGCTGGAGAGGATGCACAGAAGGCGCAGCCGGGTGGGCTCGGACAGCAGCCGAAACCGCCGTGCAAGAATGGCGAGCGCCTCCTCCGGGTAATCGCGGGGAGTGCTCATTTGCGCAAGTCTAGCGCTTGTGCAACTATATAACCAGTCAGTTGTACAGTTGACCCAGGAGCGTTCATGACATCGGCTATCGAGATCACCCAGTCCAACTTCCAGTCCGAGGTTCTCGACTCGGAGCTGCCCGTCGTCGTCGACCTGTGGGCCGCCTGGTGCGGTCCCTGCCGCATGGTGGCGCCCGTCGTCGAGGAGCTCGCCGAGGAGTACCAGGGCCGGATCAAGGTCGGCAAGCTGGACGTTGACGCCGAGCCCGGGCTGGCCGCCAAGTTCGGCGTCGCCAGCATCCCCACCATCCTCCTCTTCAAGGGTGGCCAGGTGGTCGCGTCGGCAGTCGGTGCCCGGCCCAAGGCCGCGCTCGCGCAGGCGCTCGAGCTCGAGACCTACGCTGCCGCAGCGGCCTGATCCTCAGACCGCGGCCGCAAGCACCTGGTCGACGGCGTCGACATCGGCCGGCACGGCAACGGTCGACAGTGAGCCGGATACGGCGTCGATCGTCTTCAGCCCGTCGCCGGTGACGTAGGCGACCACGGTCTCGTGGTCGCCGATGTCCCCGCGCTCGGCCAGGCGGCGGAGCACCGAGACAGTGACACCGCCGGCCGTTTCCGTGAAGATCCCGGTGGTCGACGCGAGCAGGCGGATCCCGTCGACGATCTCGTCGTCGGCGGCAGATTCGATCGTGCCGCCGGTGGCTCGCGCCGCGTCCAGTGCGAAGACGCCGTCAGCCGGGTTGCCGATCGCCAGCGACTTGGCGATCCCGGTCGGCCGCACCGGCCGCACATCGCCGGCGCCCTCGGCGAAGGCCGTGGCAACCGGCGCGCAGCCCGCACCCTGGGCGCCATGCATGACCGGGTCGGCGCCGGGCTCGATCAGGCCCGCCGCCCTGCCCTGGCGGAAGCCCTGCAGGATCTTGCAGTACAGCGAGCCGGAGGCGATCGGCGCAACCACCCGGTCGGGCGCCCGCCAGTCCAGCTGCTCGGCCGTCTCCAGGGCGATCGTCTTCGAGCCCTCCGCGTAGTAGGCGCGCATGTTCACGTTGACGAATGCCCACGGCCGCTCGTAGGCCAGCTCCGAGCAGAGCCGGTTGACGTCGTCGTAGGAGCCGTCGACCGCGAACACGGTGCTGCCGTAGGCGGCCGCCGCCACGATCTTCTCCCGCTCCAGGTCGGAGGG
>Ga0207693_10004152_pt1 | contig 12287 bp, 11 predicted proteins | sample LARL81metaG_FD_184347 | JGI IMG/M metagenome (GOLD analysis project Ga0207693, IMG submission 184347) | Corn, switchgrass and miscanthus rhizosphere microbial communities from Kellogg Biological Station, Michigan, USA - LAR L8-1 metaG... | ecosystem: Host-associated > Plants > Roots >...
GGCGAGATCAAGCGGGTCGACGAGCCCGCGCTGACCGCGCTCAACATGCGGCTGCGCGACGACTACACGCAGGATTGCGTCAAGGGCCTGTTGCGCTGGAACAAGGTGATCACGACCGCGGGCTATGATTTCAAGCTGGCGCTGCCGCATGTCGCCTTCCATCGCGCGATCGGCGAGTTCAAGGACGTGCATGCGACGCCGGAAGGTTTGCTGATCGACGACGCGACCTGGGCCAAGCGCCGCGACGACTGGCTGCCGTCGCGCGCCGACGGCGACTTCATCGCCTCGCTGATGACGCCGGTCACCGAGATCGGCGGCTTCGCCTCCTGGATTTCGCCGCCCAAGGTCGGCATCGACAACAAGCCCGGCGACTTCGAGTATGTGAAGATCGAGACGTAAGAGCTGCAGCGGGCATCTCTGCGCGATCGCCGCCGCAATCGGTCGTCATCACCCGCGAAAGCGGGTGATGCAGTAAGCACTGAAGCTCATTGCAAAAGCGCGGTGCTAACCCTTGCGGTGCTAACCCTTGACGGCACGGCGTACTGGATACCCCGCTTTCGCGGGGTATGACGTCCACGGTGCGTGGCAGGATTCCCTGCAGGGATGACAGACGAGATTGCCTTTCGAGATGTGTGAATGCCTAAGTGCCTTCGCAGGGACGACGCCGTAGGTGTGGCGGCGCGTCTATGAGTCCCACCCGCTGCCTTCGATCCCCGGATTGGCGTAGACGATGCCGCCGTCGACCGGCAGCGTCGCGCCGACCACATAGTCTCCGGCGCGCGAGGCGAGATAGATCGCGGCGCCGGCCATGTCCTCTTCACGTCCGATGCGCCCCAAGGGCACGCGCGTTGCGACATTGTCGGCATTGTCGCGCGCGGCGCGGTTCATGTCCGACGCGAACGGCCCCGGCGCGATCGCCGTCACCACGACGTGGTCGTGGATCAGCTTTGCGGCCATGCGCCGCGTCAGGTGAATGAGCCCGGCTTTGGTTGCCGCATAGGAATAGGTTTCCTGCGGATTGACGAAGATGCCGTCGATCGAGGCGATGTTGATGACCTTGGCGGGCCTGTCCGCGCTTGCGGCGGCGCGCAGCGGGCCGGCCAGCGCCTTGGTCAGGAAGAACGGCGTCTTGAGGTTGAGGTTCGCGACCTTGTCCCAGCCGCTCTCGGGAAATTCGTCGAAGTCCGCGCCCCATGCCGCACCCGCATTGTTGACGAGGATGTCGAGCTTCGGCTCGCGTTTCTTGATCTCGCTTGCGAGCATGTCGATGCCTGCAAGATTGGAGATATCGATCGGCAGCGCGATGCATTCGCCGTCATGGGCTGCGGTAAGCTCCTTCGCCGTCGCCTCGCAGGGGCCTGCCTTGCGGGCGGTGATGTAGACCCGCGCGGCGCCTTGCGCGAGAAAACCCGCAACGATCATCTTGCCGATGCCGCGCGAGCCGCCGGTGACCAGCGCAACGCGTCCCCGCAGTGAAAACAGATCCTTGAACATCAAACCTCCCTTGCTTTGCTTCGTTCTGGTGCGTCCACAAGTCAAGGAAGCGACGCTTGTCGCACGCAACGAGAGCGAGCGTTAATTCGCCGCCGCCCAGACAGATCCGGTGCCGATCAACTTTTCCTGAGATGTGATGCAAGACACAAGCCGCCTTGCGCGGCGAAGGCATGGTGCGTCCGGGTGGATGTTGACATTGATTTCCAAGCTTACCGATGAGAGCTTTCTCGATGAAACATGCATCTTATTCCACTACCGGCATTGTTTCGTTCGCTAGAAGAGCACGGCGCTTGCCGAGGCAAAAGGGTTTGTTCACCATTATCCTCGAGGCGATCTATGAATCGCGGCGCCGCCAGACGGAAAATACGCTTCGGCGATATCAGCATCTGATCGGCGACACAGAATGGCTTCAGGCTGATGAGCCGGAGAACGATTCCGCCAAGTGAACGGCCGCTGCTGACAAACCGTCTTGTGATCAGGTCGATGGCCGCTGAGGTCAATGATCTCAGCGCGTCACGCGGCGTCGACGCGGCGAAAGCCGTTCCACATCGCGGTCGCCGCGCCCGATGTCAGCACGGGCAGGATTCGCGTGTTCTGGTAATTGCCGTTGAGCGAGACCCGCGGCAGCGCGGTGAGATGACCAGCGTTTTCCGCGAAGACCATCCCCGGCCGCGTGGTGACGGCGGTCCTGTAGCCGGCGGCGGCGGCGAGGGCGAATTCGCGCGCGCCGGCGGCGCCCTTGTCGCCATAGGGATAGGCGAGGTGAACGACGGCGTGATCGAGCGCGGCTTCGATCCGCGCGCGGCTCGCGGTCAATTCCTCCGCCGCGGTCTCGCCGCTCTGCGCCGCAAGATTGCAATGGGTAACCGTATGCCCTCCGATCGCGACCAGCGGATCGGCCGAGAGCGGCTTCAGCTCGTCCCAGGACATGCAGAGATCGCGGCAAATCGCCGCTTCGTCGACGCCGTGGCCCGCGCACAGTGCGCTCATCTCGCGCCGCAGATCGTGCTCGGGCAGTGCGCGCAGCCAATCGTGCAGACGGTCGAACGCATTCTGCTTGGCGGCGGGCGTCGCTGCGTCGAGCCGGCAGGCCGTGCCGTCGATCGTCGCCTCGATCGTCATCGCGTTTGCGATCGCCATCTCCAGCGCGATCCACCACAGCCGGCCGATGCCCTCGGCGAAATCGCTGGTGACGTAGATGGTCAGCGGCGCGTCAAATTCGCGCATCACCGGCAGCGCGAAATCGCGGTTGTCGCGATAGCCGTCGTCGAAGGTGAAACTGGCGAAGCGCCGTGAAAAATTCCGATCGATCAGGCGCCGATGCGCCTCGTCCATGCTGACGACGTCGATATCGTTCGAGCGCAGATGCACCAGCATCTCGCGCAGGAATTCGGGCGTCACCTCGAGATGACGATTGGGTTGAAACGCGCCGTCGCGGCCGGGCCGGACGTGGTGCAGCATGAAAATGGCGCCGACGCCCGACAGGATCGGCCGCAGCAGGGCGTAAGCGCCGCTGAAATAGAGCGCCCCCAGTCCGGCGCGGATGACGGTGTTACGGAACTGCTTCATGTGGGATTGGCCGACCGGTTAGCCTGTCGTTCAGAACGTTAGCGAAAAACCGCTGAACAAATTGTTAGCCAATGGAATTTCCGTGAGCCGGGACGATGCAACCATTTCCGGTTTGACAGCCCCCCAACGGTTTGTTTTCTCTGTGTTACCGATATCGCCGATTTGAGGTTCCCGATCCGCCAGGCGCGGGTCGCGCCGCGGGTGCGTCAGACCAAAAGCGGTACTGGAATCAGAGAGTTATCAGAGCATGCCTCGTAAAATGGATGGCGGTTTCCGTCAAAATCATGCTCAGACTGCGAGTTGGAGCGCGATGAGCGCTCATCCTGGACTCGTCGCGCCCTAGAGCAAAGCGCGACGGCTCGCGACGTCTCGGAGAATCGCGAAGTCTCGGAAACTCGCGAAGTCTTCGAAAATCGCGAAGTCTTGGAAAATCGGGTAGTTGGCCCACGGGATATCGAATGCACGGATTGTTCAGGTGGAGTAGCAAATGGTGGCCGGGTCTGATCGTTCTGGTCGTCTTTTGGGCTATCGCGGCCTGGAACAACACCGTTCCCATGGAGTCCGATCTGGCGGCGCGGAGTGGCGCTGCGCTGAAGGACACCCTGCTTGACAAGACCCGGATCGCGGTCGACGGCCGCGATGTCACGCTCGCGGCGGACGCGTTTTCCGAAGAGGGGCGGCGCGGCGCGGTCACCCGGGTCGACGCCGTGCCAGGCGTTCGGCTGGTCAATGACGAGACCCGCCTCGTGCCCGAAGCCAAGCCGTTCGCGTGGTCGGCCGAGCGCGATGTCGTCAGGGTGACGCTCGGCGGCAGCGCGCCGTTGCCCGCCGTCAAGGGCAAGCTCGTGGAAGCTGCACGCGCCGGTCTTGGCGGGGTCGAGGTCGTCGATCAGATGAATCTCGCCCGCGGCGCACCACCGCTTTTCGACGAGGCCGCGCTGTTGCTGATCGACCAGATCGGCAAGCTCAAGGACGGCAAGCTTTCGATATCGGACGCGAATGTGACACTGTCCGGCATGGCGCGCGACCTCGGCGGCAGGGAAGCCATCGCCACGGCGCTGAAGAAGCTGCCGGAGGGTTTCAAGGTCGCCAACGACATCAAGGCGCCGCCCTATGTCTTCCAGGCCAACAAGGACCCGGTCGCGGTGACCCTGACGCTGTCGGGCTACATTCCCGACACCGCAGCGCACACCGCGCTGGTAGCGGCTGCCAGCCGCAAATTCTTCAACGAGAAGGTGGTCGACAACCTGAAGACGAGCGTCGGGGCGCCGTCGGGATTTGCCGCAGCCGTGGTTCCGGCGCTGGGTGCGCTGTCGCGGCTGTCCACCGGTACGCTGGTCGTGTCCGATCGGGAAGTAAAGCTGTCGGGCGACGCGCTTTATGATGCGGCCGCCGCGCAGATCCGCGCCGGTCTCGGCAAAGACTTTCCGCAGGGCTTCCAGTTCAAGCCGGAAATCTCGGTCAAGCCGCAGGCCGCGCCCGTCGACAATACCGTATGTCAGCAGCTGTTCACCGAACTCCTGTCGAAAGGCGTCATCCATTTCGAGCCCAAAAGTGCCAGGATCGATCCGGATTCGACCGGCCTGCTCGACCGGCTGGTCGAGACCACACTGCGCTGTCCGGCCTCCAACGTCGAAGTCGCGGGCCACACCGACGCTGACGGTGACGACGCTGCCAACCAGACGTTGTCGGAAAAACGTGCTCAGGCGGTCGTCGACCATATGGTTAAGGCCGGGTTGCCGGCGGACCGGTTCTTAGCGGTCGGTTACGGCAGCACGCAGCCGGTCGCCAGCAACGGGACCGGCGAAGGCAAGGCGCAGAACCGGCGCATCGAGTTCGTGGTGAGGTAAGCGGGATGGCGTATCTGGCGGCGTTTCATTGGGGTTGGCTGTTGGCCTCGCTTTTGCTTGGTTTCGGCATGGGCTGGATCGCGGTGGTACATCGCGGTCCGGCGGTCTCGAAGGTGATGGCGCGCTGGCTGGCCCTGCTGGTGGCGGCGCTGATCGCGGCTGCGATCGCCCAGGCCATTCCCGGGCGTCCTGGCTATTGGCTCGAACTCGCCCTGGTCATGCTGGCGCCCTATTTGATGGGCTGCGCGGTCGGGTCGTGGCTGCGTGACTGGGTGGTCTCGCGCAGCGTGCAGGCCGCGCCGGGTGCATGAAAGTTCATGAAAGCTTCACCGCTTTCGGGGCAGGGTCGCAGGCCTGCCTAAACGACTGCCTGAGCGTGTGCAGCAAAACTGTGCATTCCGTCATCCGAAATCGCGTCCAATAATTTGAATGCGCGTGTTTTTTATTCACACGGGGTCAATTCCACTTCCGCCCAAAACGCGCTACCACGTGGGGTTAGCGGGCAAGCCTAGGGTTGGCGACGACCGGAAAATCGTCCTTCTGCCGTCGTCGCCGGACCATCGTTAGAGGTGTAGATGCTGCAAGCCATACGCGGGGCGATCTCGTTTCTGCGGGAGAAGCAGGTCCTGCACAAGGTGGGAGTTGCGATCAGCGTCGCAGTCATCGGGATTGCCTGCTACGTGCTCTACCATCTGCTCCGCGGCATCGATGTCGACGAGGTCATCGAGGCCATCAAGGGCACCGAACCGCGCCAGATATTGCTGGCTGCCCTCTTCGTGACCGCGGGTTATTTCACGCTGACCTTCTACGACCTGTTCGCCGTGCGCGCGATCGGTCACAGCGACGTGCCGTACCGCATCAACGCGCTTGCCGCGTTCACCAGCTACTCGATCGGCCACAATGTCGGCGCGAGCGTATTCACGGGGGGCGCGGTGCGTTACCGCATCTATTCTGCCCGGGGGTTGAACGCGATCGACGTCGCAAAGATCTGCTTCCTCGCCGGCCTCACCTTCTGGCTCGGCAACGCAGCCGTGCTCGGGCTTGGCATCGCCTATCACCCGGAGGCCGCCGCCTCGATCGACCAGTTGCCGCCCTGGCTCAATCAGCTCGCTGCGTTCGGGATCATCCTGGCGCTGGTGGCCTATGTGGTGTGGGTCTGGACCCAGCCGCGCCTCGTCGGCCGCGGGCCCTGGACCGTGGTGCTGCCCTCCGGACCGCTGACGCTGCTGCAGATCGCGATCGGGATCGTCGATCTCGGTTTTTGCGCGCTGGCCATGTACGTGCTGGTTCCGGACGAACCCAATCTCGGTTTCGTCACGGTCGCGGTGATCTTCGTCTCGGCGACGCTGCTGGGTTTCGCCAGCCATTCCCCCGGCGGGCTCGGGGTGTTCGACGCCGCGATGCTGGTCGGCCTCTGGCAGATGGATCGGGAGGATCTGCTGGCCGGTATGTTGTTATTCCGCCTGCTCTACTATATTGCGCCCTTCGTCATATCTGTAATCTTGCTGACGTTTCGGGAAGTTATCATCAGCACCCGGTCGAAGCGCCTGCGTCAGGCGGCACTTCGACTCGATGCCAGACCCGGGCACAAGGCCGCTTATGTGAGAGAGCGTGGAGACACCGGCGCCTGACGAGGACAGACACGGAGAAGCCGGTGAAATGGTAATAGACGCTCCTCCTTCCTCCCCTTCATTCTTTTCGCCGTGGCCGGAACGGTTGCGCCATTCAGCCATCATTCTGCTGGTTGCGGGTCTTGCGCTGTCCGTGCTCGCCGTGTTCGACGAACTGTCGCCGCTTCGCGCGGCCATCGTCTTTGCCTGCATCGCCGCCGCGGCGCTCGTGCCCTGGCGCCTGCACCATGTCGTGGCCTCGCGCGAGGACGTGCGCGGCGTCAATCCGGTGGAAGCGCCCGCCGTCAGCGCGATTGTCGCCGGCATGCCGGACCCGGCGGTGCTGCTCGACCGCGCCGGACGCGTCATCCATCTCAATGCCGCCGCCGCCGAGCTTGCGCCGGCATTGCGCCGGAACGAGCTCGCCCAGTTCGCTCTGCGCTCGCCGGAGATCATCACGGCGCTGCGCGAGGCGATCGCCACGACGGAGCCGCGCCGCACCAGCTATCTCGACCATGTGCCGGTCGATCGCTGGATGGAGCTGATCATCACGCCCGTGCCGGTGCCGACCATGTTCGGCGGCGTCGACAAATGCATGCTGATGACCTTCCACGACCAGACGCCGCTCCGGCGCGTCGAGGAGATGCGCGCCGATTTCGTGGCCAATGCCAGCCACGAATTGCGCACGCCGCTGGCGGCGCTGTCCGGCTTCATCGACACGCTGCAGGGACCGGCCAAGGAGGATGCCAAGGCGCGCGAGCGCTTCCTTTCCATCATGCATGTCCAGGCGACGCGGATGGCGCGGCTGATCGACGATCTCTTGTCGCTGTCCCGGGTGGAACTGTCGGCCCATGTGCGCCCGGATACCTTGGTCGATGTCGTGCCGATCATCCGTCAGGTCGCGGATGGACTGGAGCCTCTGGCGCGCGAGCGGCAGGTCGTGGTCGACATCGATCTGCCGGAGATCCCGGTCATGATCGCGGGCGATCGCGAGGAGCTCTTGCGGCTGTTCGAGAACCTGATCGAGAACGCGCTGAAATACGGCGCGTCCGGCGGCAGGATCGTCGTCTCGCTGATCTCGGCCATGTCGGGCGAGGGCACGCAGGAAGTCCGGGTCCTGGTGCGCGATTTCGGCCCCGGCATCGCTCCGGAACACCTGCCACGGCTGACCGAGCGCTTCTACCGGGTCGACGTCGGGGACAGCCGCGCCCAGGGCGGAACCGGGCTCGGACTCTCTCTTGTAAAACATATCCTTAACCGCCATCGGGGCCGGCTTTTGATCGAAAGCGTGCCCAGGAACGGGGCAACCTTCACGGCCTGCTTTCCCCAGCCCAAGAGCCTCGCTGCGGCATAAAGTAGCGTATTTTCAGCATCTTAGCTTGTCATCTGACTGTCACCAAACCTTCGTAAAAGTCGTACCGACCGCTCTTAAAGGGACGGCGGGAGCGCGATCGGGCGCAGTCGGCGCTTCGCTCCCAAGATGGAGACCAGCTATGAATTTCGTTAAAGCTCTCGTCGCTGCCGGCCTGGTCGCCGCATCGACGTCGGCGTTTGCCGCCGACATCACTGGCGCGGGAGCGACGTTCCCGTTCCCGATCTATTCGAAGTGGGCCGACGCCTACAAGAAGGAGACCGGCAACGGCCTGAACTATCAGTCGATCGGCTCCGGCGCCGGCATCAAGCAGATCCAGGCCAAGACCGTCACCTTCGGCGCCACTGATGCGCCGCTCAAGGCCGAGCAGCTTGAGAAGGACGGCCTGGTGCAGTGGCCGATGGTGATGGGCGCAATCGTGCCCGTCGTGAACCTCGAAGGCGTCAAGCCGGGCGAGCTGGTGCTCGATGGCGAGATGCTCGCCGACATCTATCTCGGCAAGATCACCAAGTGGGATGATCCCGCGATCAAGAAGCTCAATGCCAATGTGAAGCTGCCCTCCGACGCGATCGCCGTAGTGCGCCGCTCCGACGGCTCTGGCACCACTTTCAACTTCACCGACTATCTCTCGAAGGCGAGCGCGGACTGGAAGAGCAAGGTCGGCTCCAACACCGCCGTCGAATGGCCGGTTGGTGTCGGCGCCAAGGGCAATGAAGGTGTTGCCGGCAACGTCGGCCAGACCAAGAACGCGATCGGCTATGTCGAATATGCCTACGCCAAGCAGAACAAGCTGACCTATGTCGCCTTGGTCAACAAGGCCGGCAAGACGGTGCAGCCGACCGTTGAGGCCTTCCAGGCCGCCGCTTCGAACGCCGACTGGGCCAAGGCTCCCGGCTACTATGTGATCCTGACCGACCAGCCCGGCGAGAAGTCCTGGCCGATCACCGCGTCGACCTTCATCCTGATGCACAAGGAGCCGACCGACAAGGCGGCCTCGGCCGAAGCCGTCAAGTTCTTCAAGTGGGCGTTCGCCAAGGGCGACAAGATGGCCGAGGAGCTCGACTACATCCCGATGCCGGACAGTGTGGTCAAGCTCATCGAGAAGACCTGGTCGTCCGACATCAAGAGCTAACGCTCTAGCGAAGATGAGCTTCTCCTCCCCCTTCAAGCAGGGGGAGGAGCGTCTCCGGGACGGATTTCGACGTGCTGTCGGTTTCCTTGCGTAGCCCGCTCTCCGGCGGGATTTGCCGGCTTCCTTCGTCGGGGTGGAGACGTTCCGTCATCCGCTCCACGCGAAGGCGGCGTGGGTAGCGTAGTTATAGACAAGACAGGGGATTGGCGTGGCAGACATGGCCGTTCAAAGCGACGTGAGCGATGTGATCGAGGCCGCCGGACCCTACGATCGGGCCAAGGCGCTCAATGCGTTCAAGTTCGGCGACGTCACATTCTATTGGATCACCCGCATCTGCGCGATTTCGGTGCTGCTTGTTCTCGGCGGCATCATCCTGTCGCTGATCGTCGGCGCGTGGCCGGCGATGAAGCAGTATGGCTTTGCCTTCCTATGGACGCAGCGCTGGGCGCCGTCGGCCGATCCGCCGGTGCTGGGGGCGCTGGGCCCGATCTATGGCACACTCATCACATCCTTCATCGCAATGCTGATCGCGATCCCGGTTGGGATCGGCATTGCGATCTTCCTGACCGAACTCTGCCCGCAATGGCTGCGCCGGCCGATCGGCATCGCGATCGAGCTGCTGGCCGGCATTCCCTCGATCATCTACGGCATGTGGGGCTTCTTCGTGCTCGGCCCGTTCCTGGCCTACACGTTCCAGCCGTTCATGATCAGCCTGTTCAGCGGCATTCCCGTGCTGAACGCGATTTTCGCAGGTCCGCCGTCCTATCTGAGCCTGTTCAACGCCTCGCTGATCCTGGCGATCATGGTGCTGCCCTTCATCACCTCGATCTCGGTCGACGTGTTCAAGACCGTGCCGCCGGTCCTGAAAGAGGCGGCCTATGGCGTCGGCTGCACTACCTGGGAGGTGGTCCGCAACGTGGTCATCCCCTACACCCGCGTCGGCGTCATCGGCGGCATCATGCTGGCGCTGGGGCGCGCACTCGGCGAGACCATGGCGGTCACCTTCATCATCGGCAACTCGTTCCGCATCTCGTCCTCGATCTTCGCGCCGGGCACGACGATCTCGGCTGCGATCGCTTCCGAATTTGCCGAGAGCGACGGCCTGCACCAGTCGGGCCTGATCCTGCTCGGCCTGCTCCTGTTCGTGCTGACTTTCTTCGTGCTGGCGGCCGCGCGGCTGATGCTGCTGCGGCTCGAGCAGAAAGCGGGGAAGTGACGCCATGACAACGATGGTCAATCCGATCTACGTCCGCCGCCGCCGCAAGGACATCGTCATTCGCGGGCTCTGTTTCGCCGCCGCGGCCTTCGGCGTCACCTGGCTGGCGCTGATCCTGTTCACGCTGCTCTACAACGGCCTCGCCGGACTGAGCCTGCAGGTCTTCACCCAGAACACGCCGCCGCCGGGTTCGACCGAAGGCGGCCTGCTGAACGCGATCGTCGGTTCGGTGATCATGACCGTGATCGGCGTCGGCGTCGGCGCGCCCCTCGGTTTGTTCGCCGGCACCTATCTCGCCGAATACGGCAAGCATGACCGCCTGACCTCGGTGATCCGCTTCATCAACGACATCCTGCTCAGCGCGCCGTCGATCATCATCGGCCTGTTCGTCTATGGGGCCATTGTGGTGCCGATGGGCGGCTTCTCCGCGATCGCCGGCTGCCTGGCGCTGGCGGTCATCGTCATCCCCGTGGTGGTGCGCACCACCGAGGACATGCTGGCGCTGGTGCCCAATCCGCTGCGCGAGGCCGCGTCCGCGCTTGGCCTGCCGCGCTCGCTGGTGATCAAGAGGATCGCCTATCGCGCCGCGCGCTCGGGCCTGATCACCGGCGTGCTGCTGGCGACCGCGCGCGTCGCCGGCGAGACCGCGCCGCTGTTGTTCACCGCGCTGTCGAACCAGTTCTTCAGCCTCGATTTGACCAAGACGATGGCCAACCTGCCGGTGACCATCAACAACTTCGTGCAGAGCCCCTATGCCTACTGGAAACAGCTTGCCTGGAGCGGGGCTCTGCTCATCACCCTCACCGTGCTCGCCCTGAATATTGGCGCGCGTATCCTTGGCGCCGAGAGGAGCGCAAAATGACCGAACTGTCCGTTTCCGTCAGTCACGCAAGCGGCCCGGTACCCTCCACGCCGCTTCCCGAAGCGGCGCCGAAGGTGACCGTGCGCAACCTGAATTTCTATTATGGCGAACACCACGCGCTGAAGAACATCAACCTGACGCTCGGCACCAACCGCGTCACGGCCTTCATCGGCCCATCGGGCTGCGGCAAGTCGACCTTGCTGCGCATCTTCAACCGGATGTACGACCTCTATCCCGGACAGCGCGCGACCGGCCAGCTGATGCTGGACCAGACCAATGTCCTCGATCCGCATCTCGATCTCAACCTGCTGCGGGCGCGGGTCGGCATGGTGTTCCAGAAGCCGACGCCGTTCCCGATGACGATCTACGAGAACATCGCCTTCGGCATCCGCCTCTATGAGAAGATCTCCAAGTCCGAGATGGACGGCCGCGTCGAGAAGGCGCTGCGGGGCGGCGCGCTCTGGAATGAGGTCAAGGACAAGCTCAACGCTTCCGGCCTCTCGCTCTCCGGCGGGCAGCAGCAGCGGCTGTGCATCGCCCGCACCGTCGCGGTGCGCCCCGAAGTCATTCTGTTCGACGAGCCCTGTTCGGCGCTCGACCCGATCTCGACTGCGAAGGTCGAGGAACTGATCCAGGAACTGGCCGAGAACTATACGATCGCGATCGTCACGCATAACATGCAGCAGGCCGCGCGCGTCTCGGACAAGACCGCATTCATGTATCTCGGCGAGTTGATCGAGTTCGACGAAACCAACAAGATCTTCACCTCGCCGAGTGATCGACGCACGCAGGACTACATCACCGGCCGGTTCGGCTGAGGAGACAATCATGGTTTCTGAACACACCGCCAAGGCGTTCGACAGCGATCTCCAGGAACTGACCCGGCTCGTCGCCGAGATGGGCGGCCTTGCCGAGCGCATGATCGTCGACTCCGTCGACGCATTGGTGCGCCGCGACGTCCCGCTCGGCCAGCGCGTGGTCGCCGCCGACGCCGAGATCGACAAGCTGCAGCGCACCATCGAGGAGCGCGCGGTGCTGACCATCGCGCGCCGACAGCCGATGGCGATCGACCTGCGCGAGATCGTCGGCTCGATGCGCGTCGCGACCGACCTCGAGCGGATCGGCGATCTCGCCAAGAACATGGGCAAGCGCGTCGCGGCGCTCGAAAGCGATTTCCACCCC
>Ga0207693_10004153_pt1 | contig 12285 bp, 10 predicted proteins | sample LARL81metaG_FD_184347 | JGI IMG/M metagenome (GOLD analysis project Ga0207693, IMG submission 184347) | Corn, switchgrass and miscanthus rhizosphere microbial communities from Kellogg Biological Station, Michigan, USA - LAR L8-1 metaG... | ecosystem: Host-associated > Plants > Roots >...
CTGCGTGCGCCACCGCCGCAGCGGATTCCTCATCGACCGCGCCGCGCAGCACGAAAGGCGCCACCGCCACCGGGTTGGGATCGAACACGTGCAGCCGCACATCATCGCCTTCGAGCCGTTCCGCGATCGCGGCACCCATCTGGCCGAGGCCGAGGAATCCCACGTCCATGTCCCACCTCCGGTGGGATGATGACACACACGGCCGCCCGGCGCATTGTTGGGCGATCCGTTGACGATGGGAGGGATGCGAATGGCTGGAATGCTCGACGGCAAGGTTGCCGTGGTCACTGGCGCGGGGCGTGGTATCGGCCGTGCCACGGCGATCTGCCTGGCGGCGAACGGCGCCAAGGTGGTGGTGTGCGATGTCGGTGCCGCAGTGACCGGCGAGGGCCACGATATCGGGCCCGCGCAGCAGGTGGTCGCCGAAATCGCCCAGGCCAATGGCCAGGGCCGCGCGGTGGCGAACACCGACAGCGTCGCGGAGTGGGAGAACGCGCAGAAGATCGTGCAGACAGCGATCGACAATTTCGGCCGCATCGACATGGTGGTGAACAACGCGGGGATCCTGCGTGACCGCATCTTCCACTACATGACGCCCGAGGAATGGGACGCGGTGATGAAGGTCCATCTGTATGGCGCCTTCTATGTCAGCCGCGCCGCGGTGCCGCACTTCCGCAAGCAGGAGAGCGGCTGCTACGTACACATCACCAGTACGTCAGGGCTGATCGGCAGCGTCGGGCAGGTGAACTACGGCGCAGCGAAGCTGGGCATCGCCGGCCTGTCACGCTGCATCGCGATGGACATGCAGCGCTACCACATTCGTTCCAACTGCATCGGGCCGCATGCGTTCAGTCGAATGATCGAGACGGTGCCCGGCCAGACCGAGGAGCAGATGAAGGCACGTGCCGAAAGGACGCGCCCGGATCATATTGCACAGCTCATCGCTTTCCTGGGAACCGATGCGGCGGCCGATGTCTCCGGGCAGATCTTCGGTGTGCGCGGGAATGAGGTGTATCTGTACAGCCAGCCGCGGCCGATTCGGATCATGGCGCGGACCGATGGATGGACTCCGGAGAAGCTGGCCGAACACTGGCTGCCGGCGGTGAAGAACAGCTTCACGCCGCTCGAGCGGACGCGCGACGTTTATCCGTGGGATCCGGTGTAGACCCTCACCCGCCGCGCTGCGCGCTGCGACCTCTCCCGCGTGCGGGAGAGGTGAGGGCTATTGGGGGAGTGGCGCGGACGTGAAGGCGTGCCAGCTTTCCTGAATATGGCGCCGCGCGTTGTCCTGACTGTCCGCCGCCCAGGCGGCGAGTGCTGCCACAGCGGGGGCGAGCTCTGCGCGTCGCTCGCCACCCAGCCGATCTGCCAGCGCAACCGCCACAACCGCGTCGTTCAGGATCCCTAGCTGCTTCAGCAGCGCCTTGCATCGATGCAGATACGCCTTCACCTGCTTGTGCCGATACAACGGCGCCAGAAACTCGACACTGTAGCGCAGCTTCTTCAGCGCCTTGCGGAGTGCGTGCAGTTCGTCATTCGTGCAGTGCGTGATGTGATGGCCGCGGCGCAGCACCTTATGCTCCAGGCGACCCACCAATTGCGGCGTGAGATCGACGAGCGATGTGTGTGTCGTGATGCCCTCAGGCGCACCCCATTCCGCCAGGCCGAGCACGATGGCGGTCAGGGCGGGCCGCTGCATCTCGCTCGCGACGCGCGCATGCGCCGCTCTCCCCTCCGCCTCGGCGGGCGCACGCAGCAGGTCGAGCCATGATGTGGCGACGCCATGCTCCTCCGCCGATTCCAGCATCTCCGTGCAGAACACGTCCCAGTCGCGCGCCTCGCCGAAGATCCGGCCCAGGTCACGCAGCGCCTCGGTGAAGCGTGCCTCCGCATGGGGCTCTAGCTGTGGGCGGAACAGCATCAGCGCCGCACGCAGGCGGCGGATGGCAATGCGCATCTGATGCACGCCCTCAGCGTCGCCCGCGGCGGCGGCCGGCTGGTTGGCCATAAGATGCGCCAGCACGGAATCGACGATGCGGCGGAAGGCGTCCCCTGCAGTCACGTCCTTCGGCAGCTTGACGGCCACGTGCTTCACCGCCTCGCGAGGCCGCCCGGTGCGCAGCCGCCAGCCGCGATCAGCCTTGCTCTCGGCGCCGAGGGTCATCGGCACGTTCGTGTGCAGCACTGCGGCAAGCCGGTACATCGGGTCGGGATCGCCGTCCTTCAGCTCGAGTTCCAGCTCGCGGATGTCCTCGCTCGCCTCTCCGGCGTCGACGCGGCCGCGGTCTACCGCTACCTCGATCGTCGCACCGTCGCGCCGGACGGTACGGATGGTACGCTGCACATCGGTGACGAATACCGGTTGAAGCGCGGGCGCCTTGGAGAGCAGCGGCGCGGCCGGCGTCCCGGCAAGCAGGTCGAGGTCCGGTGATTCCGTCCTTACCGGCCACTCCCATTCGTTGCGCGCGAATGCGCCGTTCTGCCCGCCGCCAAGCTTCAGTGTCTGCACATGCCGCATGCCGCGGCGGCGTACGCGCAGACTGAGACCCTCGCGGGCAAGGCTCGCGTCCGGGGTATCGAAATAGGTGGTGACTTCGTGCGCCTGTCGCACGTCGACGGATTGGAGCGCCGGATGACCTTCGGGTGATGCGTCCGCTCCAACGGGTAGGTTGAACTTGACCTCCCGCTCCAGCGGCGGTCCTTCATGGAGTCTGCTCATGAACGCAGGGAACGCATCGCGGCGGCAGGCGTTGCTACCTGCCCACGAAATTCGGCGGCCGTTTCTCCCGGAATGCCGCGACACCTTCGCGATGGTCGTCGGTCTGATCGAGCTGCGGCTGCACGAACGCTTCGTAGTCCAGGAAGTCCTCGTAGCTCGGTCCGCTCGCCATGTGGAACAGCTTCTTCGCCATGCCGAAGGCAAAGGTCGGGCCGGTGGCGAGGTCGGCTGCCAGCGCCTCGGTCTTCGTCATCAGTTCGCCATCCGGCACGACATGGTTGACCAGCCCGAGCGACAGCGCCTCGGCCGCCTCGACGAAGCGTGCGGTGAACACTAGCTCCTTGGCGCGCGACAGGCCGATGCGGCGCGTCAGGAACCAGATCGCCCCGCCATCCGGTGCCAGGCCGATGCGTCGAAACACCTGCGAGAAACGTGCGGTTTCCGATGCAACGATGAGATCGCAGGCAAGCGCGATCGACCAGCCGATGCCCACCGTCGGGCCGCGCACCGCAGCGATCACCGGCTTCTCCGTCGCATGCAGCGTCCGCAGGAACTGGTGGCTGCCGCCCTGCATCTTCTCGCGTTCGGCGCGCAGCCCGCCACGCTGCATGCGCCCGACATCGGCGCCGGTGCAGAATGCGCGCCCCTCGCCGGTAACGATGATGGCACGCACGTTCTCGTCGAAGCGGAGCTGCTGTGTGTAGTCGCGCAACTGAGCACGCATCTCGAAGGTCAGCGCATTCAGCTTCTCCGGCCGGTTGAGCACGATCTTCGCCACTGGCCCTTCGATGATCAGGTCGACCGACATCGCCTGCGTTCCTCCGCATTGTTCGCACCATCCAAGCGTGTTGACGCCATGCGGGCAAGGCGCCACCGTGGCTTTACCCTCTCCCGCTGCGTGGGCGAGGTGAACAGGGGGATTGTCCATGGCGCGTCCGTTCGAAGGCATCCGCATCATCGACATCACGCATGTGCTGGCAGGCCCCTTCGCCGCCTATCAGCTTGGATTGATGGGCGCGGACGTGATCAAGGTGGAGCATCCGGACGACCCGGATCAGAGCCGCGATTCCGGCAGCGACAACGATCTGAATCACGCCAACATGGGCACCGGGTTCCTGACGCAGGCATCCAACAAGCGCGCCATCACGCTCAACCTGAAGACCGAACAAGGGCGCGAGATCCTGAAGAAGCTGGTCGCCACCGCCGATGTGCTCGTGGAGAACTACCGTCCGGGCGCGTTCGAGGCTCTCGGGCTCGGCTACGAGGAGATGCGCAAGGTCAATCCGAAGCTGATCTATGCGTCGTTCTCGGCGTTCGGTCAGGGTGGGCCGCGGCGTGAGCAGACCGCATACGACCACGTGATCCAGTCGACCTCCGGCATCATGGCGATGACCGGCACGCCGGCGGCCAATCCGATCAAGATAGGTGCACCCGCGATCGACTATGCCACCGGCACGATGGGTGCTTACGCACTGTCCGCGGCGCTGTTCCAGCGCGAGCGCACCGGGCAGGGTCAGCGCGTCGACATGGCGATGCTCGATGTGGCCATCATCCTGATGGCCTCGCATGTAACCGGCTATATGCGAAATGGCCACCATCCGAAGCCGTCGGGGAACAGTACGGGCCACGCCACAAGCATGGCGTACCAGACGAAGGAGGGGATCGTGATGATCGGTGCGTCCAATCTGCGGCAGCAGAAGCGGCTGTGGATGGTGCTGGAGCATCCGGAGATGATCAAGCGCACCAACGACGAACGCCGGGCCGATCACGACCGCGAGGAGAAACTACTGGGCGAGATCATGCTGACGCGCGGCGCGGCGGAGTGGGAGGTGTGGCTGCAGGAGCGCCATGTTCCGGCCTCGCGCGTACGCTCGATGGGCGAGGCGCTGGCCGATCCGCAGATCGCCTCGCGTGGCGTGCTGCATCGGCACGAGAGTGCGCCCGGGATCGACGGGTCATTCACGGTGCCGGTCGCGGCGTTCAAGTTCGGACATGACGGGCCGCGTGTGGATCGTCCGCCGCCGATGTTCGGGCAGCATACCAACGAGGTGCTGGGAGAGTTGGGGTACAGCGGCACGGATATCGCACGGTTTCGGAAGGACGGGGTGATTTAGGGTGTCATTTGCGGGCAAGCGGGAATCCAGATCTGGATCCCCTCTTTCGCGGGGATGACGAGAGGGAGGAGGCAAGGATGCAGCTTGGTCGACTCGGTGCATGGTACTCGACTGACAAGCTGGGAGGGCCTCAACAGATCAAGTCATTTGTGCAGACGGTTGAGCGCCTTGGCTACGACACGTTGTGGTATCCCGAATCGCGCGGCTATGAATCTCTGTCGGTTGCCGGCTTCATGCTGGCGAATACGACAAGGCTGAAACTCGGCAGCTCCATTGCGTCGATCTATGCGCGCGACGCATTCACCTCGCGGCGCGGCCTGCTCTCGCTGCAGGCGCTGTATGGCGACCGCTTCATTCTTGGTCTCGGCGTCAGCCACCTGCCGATGGTCGAAGGCGTCCGCGGCCACAAGTATGAAAAACCCGTGCCGGCGATGCGCGCCTATCTCGAGGGTATCACCAAGGGCGAGGCCGGATCGGACACTTGGCCGATCGCCATTGCGGCACTTGGTCCGCTTATGCTGAAGCTGTCCGCGGATCGCACGCGTGGCGCTCTTCCTTACAACACCACACCGCAGCACACGGCCGAAGCCGCGCGCATCCTGGGGGCGAACAAGTGGCTGGTGGCGGAGCAGAAGGTTACAATCGAAACCGACCCGGTGAAGGCGCGCGCACTCGGTCGCAAGGAGCTGTCGCGCTACATGGTGCTGGACAACTACCGCAACAACTGGCTGCGGATCGGGTTCTCCGAGGCTGAGCTGGCGAATGGCGGCTCCGACCGGTTCATCGATGCGATGGTGCTGTGGGGCACCGCGGACAAGGTCCGCGAGGGCCTGCGCGCGCATTTCACCGCGGGCGCCACTCAGGTTTGCATACAGCCGGTGCACGAGGACGGCGACACCGCCGCGCGCGACCGCATCCTGACGGAGCTTGCCGACACCTGACGGGAGGCACACCATGTCGGCAACCCACAGATCCGGACCGCTGGCGCGAACCGCCATGGCCTATGTGCTGGCTGGCGGCCGCGGCAGTCGGCTGATGGAGCTCACTGACCGGCGCGCCAAGCCCGCGGTGTTCTTCGGCTGCAAGTCGCGCATCATCGATTTTGCGCTGTCGAACGCGATCAATTCAGGTATTCGCCGCATCGGCGTGGCGACGCAGTACAAGGCGCATAGCCTGATCCGCCACCTTCAACGTGGCTGGGACTTCCTTCGCGTCGAACGCAACGAAAGCTTCGACATCCTGCCCGCATCGCAGCGCGTATCGGAGACCGAGTGGTACGCCGGCACGGCCGATGCAGTGTACCAGAACATCGACATCATCGAGAGCTACGGGCCGGAGCACATCATCGTTCTCGCCGGCGACCATATCTACAAGATGGACTACGAGCCGATGCTGCAGATGCATCACGAGCGCCAGGCCGACGTGACGGTGGGCTGCATCGAGGTGCCGCGCTCCGAGGGGTCAGCGTTCGGCATCATGGCGGTGGATGGCACCGACCGGATCCTGTCGTTTCTGGAAAAGCCGGCGGATCCGCCCGGCATGCCGGACAAGCCGGACAAGTCGCTGGTCAGCATGGGCATCTATGTGTTTGCCACGAAGTTCCTCTTCGATCAGCTTCGGCGCGACGCGGCCGATCCCAACTCCAGCCGCGACTTCGGCAAGGACCTGATCCCGCACCTCGTAAAGCACGGGAAGGCGATCGCGCACCGCTTCACCGAATCCTGCGTGCGCTCGGGCTTCGAGCCTGAAGCTTACTGGCGCGATGTCGGTACTCTCGACGCCTATTGGCAGGCCAACATCGACTTGACCGAAGTGATCCCTCCGCTCGATCTCTACGACAGCGAATGGCCGATCTGGACTTATGGCGAAATTACGCCGCCGGCCAAATTCGTGCACGACTCAGATGGCCGCCGTGGTCAGGCGATCAGTTCGCTGGTCTCCGGCGGCTGCATCATATCCGGCGCATCGCTGCGCCGATCCCTGCTGTTCACCGGCGTGCACATGCACTCCTATGCCAGCATCGAGAACACCGTCGTGATGCCCTACGTGGACATCGGCCGCTCCGCCAGACTTAGCAACGTCATCATCGATCGCGGCGTGCGAGTTCCGGAAGGGCTGGTGGTCGGCGAGGATCCGCTGGCGGATGCGAAGCGCTTTCGTCGCACCGAGCAGGGTGTGTGCCTGATCACCCAGCCGATGCTCGACCAATTGAGGTGATGGCGCCACTCAGCGTCCTCGCGGTCGTCTCGGAGATATATCCGCTGATCAAGACCGGTGGCCTCGCCGATTTTGCCGGCGCGCTTCCTGGCGCGCTCGCCGCGGAAGGCATTCCGGTGCGTACGCTGGTGCCCGGCTATCCGCCGGTGCTGAACGCGTTGGAAGGCGGCGTGGCGGTTGCGACCTTGGAGGATCTGTTCGGCGGCACGGCGCACGTCGTGGCAGCGCGCGCTGGGGGGCTCGACCTGTTTGTGATCGATGCGCCGCATCTCTATGCGCGTCATGGCGACCCGTACCGAGGACCGAATGGGCTGGACTGGCCCGACAATGCGTTCCGCTTCGCGGCGCTGTCACGTGTCGCGGTTCTGCTGACACGCGGGCTTGTCGAGGGATACCGGCCCGACGTGATTCATGCGCATGACTGGCAGGCCGGACTGGTACCGGCCTATCTGCATTACGATGGCGCCACCGAACCGCCGACAGTGATGACGATCCACAACCTGGCCTTTCAGGGGCGGTTCCCAGCGAACCTGTTGCCGCGTCTCGGTGTGCCCGCTGAAGCATTCACCATCCGGGGTATCGAATACTACGGCGATATCGGGTACCTGAAGGCAGGACTGCAGTTTGCTGACCGGATCACCACTGTCTCCCCTACCTATGCCGCGGAGATCCGCACCCCGCTGGGAGGCATGGGGATGGATGGCCTGCTGCGCGCGCGCGCCGACGTGCTGTCCGGCATTCTCAACGGCATCGATACAGACGTGTGGGATCCGTCGCGCGATCCGCATCTCGCGGCGACGTTCGATGTCGATAGGCTGGCGGAGCGTGACGCGAACAAGGCGGCGCTGCAGGCGCGCTTCGGCCTGCGACGCGATCCGGCGATGCTGCTGTTCGGTGTGATCAGCCGGCTGTCCGCGCAGAAGGGGATCGATCTGCTGCTCGCCGCGCTGCCAGTGCTGCTCGGCGGCGGCGGTCAGCTTGTCGTACTGGGCTCCGGCGATGCGTCATTGGAGGCAGGTCTACGCAACGCCATCGGCCAGGACGTGGGTGCTCATATAGGCTACGACGAAGGCCTTGCGCACCTGATCCAGGGAGGCTGCGATGCGCTGCTGATGCCGTCGCAATTCGAGCCGTGCGGACTGACGCAGCTCTGTGGCATGCGCTATGGCGCGTTACCTGTGGTCGCGCATGTCGGCGGGCTGTGCGACACGGTGATCGACGCGAACGAGATGGCGCTGACCGCAGGCATCGGCACCGGCTTCCACTTTTCACCGGTGACGACGGAAATGCTGGGAGCGGCGATCCTGCGCGCACTGTCAGTATGGCAACAGCCGGACGTGTGGCGACGCCTGCAACGCAACGCGATGCAGACCGACGTAAGCTGGCGCAGGCCCGCGGCGCACTATGCAGCGCTGTACCGGGAAGTGGCGCACCACCGCGAGCTGTCATTGCCAGGGTCCAACTCGCTTTGACAGCCGCACCTTGCTTCGCTGCGCGCGCAATGACAGCGTGTCGCAGCAACAGGAGGAACACACCATGGATCTCGGATTGAAGGGCAAGAAAGCCATCGTCTGTGCCGCGAGCAAGGGTCTTGGCCGTGCCTGCGCCATGTCGCTGGCCCGCGAAGGCGTCGATGTGGTGATCACCGCGCGCACCGCCGCCGATCTGGAGAAGACCGCTAATGAGATCCGCCGCGAAACCGGCGTGAAAGTCACTGCGGTTGCCGGTGACATCACCACCGACGCGGGCCGCACCGCGGCACTTGCGGCCTGTCCCAACCCCGACATCCTGGTGAACAACGCCGGCGGCCCGCCGCGCGGGGATTTCCGCGAATGGGGCCGCGACGAGTGGATCAAGGCGGTCGATGCCAACATGCTGACGCCGATCTTCCTCATCAAGGCGGTGGTGGACGGCATGATCGCGCGCAAATTCGGCCGCATCGTCAATATCACCTCTGCGTCGGTAAAGTCGCCGATTCCGGAGTTGGGCATGAGCAACGGCGCGCGCGCTGGTCTGACCGGCTTCGTCGCGGGCCTCGCGCGGCAGATCGCGCGGCACAACGTAATCATCAACAACATCCTGCCCGGGCCCTTCCTGACCGACCGCCTGCGCAGCGGTTTCCAGGAGGCGGCTCGCGCATCCAATCGGCCAGTGGACGAGCTAGTGCAGGAGCGGGCGAAGAACTCGTATACCGGCCGCGTCGGTGATCCGGCCGAGTTCGGCGATGCCTGCGCCTTCCTGTGCTCGGCCAAGATCGGCTTCATCGTCGGACACAACCTGATTCTCGACGGCGGCAACTTCAACTCGTCGATCGCGTGACGATCCGGCACGGCGTCTCGCGGAGATCATCCCGCGCGACGCCATGCCGACGCCCGTCCCCTCTTGGCGCTGGCTGTTGTCGCTCCTATTGTTCCGCTCGCGACAAGGAAGGGATGACGATGCGCAAGACTTTGGGCGGTGTGATGCTTATGGCAGCAATTGGAGCCGGTGCGGTGCCGGCTTCGGCGCAGAAATCGGCCGACACGCTGCGCATCACCTGGCGCGATGCCGTGCCAGATGTCACGCCTTACTACAACCAGCTTCGCACCGGCCTCGTGCTCGGGCACCAGGTCTGGGATTCACTCGTCTATCGCGATCCGGAGACTTTCCAACTCAAGCCGCTGCTCGCCGAATCCTACAAGTGGGTTGACGAGACGACGCTTGAATTCACGCTGCGCCCAAATGTCACCTTTCACAACGGGGACAAGCTGACGGCCGACGATGTCGCCTACACGATCAACTCGATCCTGACCGACAAGCAGGTCTCGACTCCGAGCAACTACGCCTATCTCGATCACGCGACCAAGGTGGACGATAGCCATGTTCGCGTAGAGCTGAAGCGGGTGTTTCCCGCGGCGCTCGATTACATGGCGATGACTCTCTACATCATGCCGAAGGCGTATCGCGAGAAGGTGGGGCCGCAGGAGTATTCGCAGCATCCAATCGCCGCGGGTCCTTACAAGATAACCAAGGTGAACGGCGCCACCGAAGTCTATATGGAGCGCTATGAGGGCTATTACGCTGACAGCCCTAAGGGCAAGCCGGCGATTGGCAAGATTGTCATCCACGAGGTTCCAGATTCCGCCACCGAAATGGCGGAGATGCTCGGCGGGCGTGCCGACTGGATCTGGAAGTTCAGCCCCGACCAATTCGATGCCGTCGGCCGCATGCCGAACCTGCAGGCGACACGGGCGGAATCGATGCGAGTCGAGTATCTCGGCTTGGACGCGGCCGGACGCACCGGTGCCGACAATCCGCTGACCAAGGACAAAGTGCGCCAGGCTGTCGTGTATGCGATCGATCGCGCCACGATGGCCAGGCAGCTCATGCAGGGTGGATCGCGCGCCATCGACACACCCTGCTATCCGACGCAGTTCGGCTGCAATCCCGGCGCGGCAGTGCATTATCCGTACGATCCCGCGAAGGCGAAGCAGTTGCTTGCCGAGGCCGGTTATCCGAATGGCTTCGACACCGAACTGGTGACCTATGACCTGCCGCAATGGGGTGGTGCGGTGCAGGGCTATCTGAAGGCGGTTGGGATCAACGCGAGGATTGTTCAGCTGCAGGTCGCGGCGGTGGTGCAGCGCTCGCTCGCCGGACAGAACCCGACGGAGCTGGGCTCATGGGGCAGCTACTCGGTGAACGACGTCTCGGCCATCCTGCCGAACTTCTTCACGTTCACCGGCAACGACTACACGCGCGATCCGGAGATCAGGAAACTGGTGGAGGCCGGTAGCGCGACGGTGGATCCCGACCAGCGGCGCAAGGCGTATACCGGAGCGATCAAGCTGATCACCGAGAAGGCATCGTGGGTGCCGATCTTCACCCACACTGTGACCTATGGCTATTCGAAGCAGCTCAGCTTCAAGCCGTATCCGGACGAACTGCCGCGGTTCTTCCTGGCAAGCTGGAAGTAGCGGCTTTGTGTCTCGATCAGGCGTAGCCGCGCATTAGGATGCGGCCGCGCCTATCGGGAGGAAACCAACATGAATCGCAATGGCAGCGCGTCGAGGCGCGCGGCCGTACGGGGAATCGCCGGCACGGTCGGGGCTGCTGCACTGGCTCCAATTGCCTTCGCTCAGCAGCCGAGTGCGGCAACGGGTACACCCCCAACGGTGATCAGCAATCCGCCGCGGCAGTGGGGCCGTCACGCGCCACCGAGCATCTACCCGGATCCGGACGTGATCGTTATTGATCCGTCGTTCGCAGCGCTACGCGTTGGCAACAACGCGATCCACCGCGTTGCAACCAGCTTTACCTGGGCGGAAGGGCCGGCTTGGTCCAGCGAGGGGCAGTACTTCGTGTTCAGCGACGTCGTCGCGAATACGCAGTACCGCGTGCTGTGGGACGATCGACGGGTGACGCCATTCCGCAGACCGTCGAACAACAGCAATGGCAACTCGTTTGACTTCCAGGGGCGCCAGCTTTCCACCGAGGATTTCAACCGCCGCGTGGTGCGCTGGGAACACGACGGTACGATTACGGTGATCGCGGACCAGTTCGACGGCAAGCCGCTCAATTCGCCAAATGACCTGGTGCCGCATCCGGACGGCAGCATCTGGTTCACCGATCCGCCCTACGGCGATCAACTTGCCGAGGGGCATCCCGACGACACTGGTGGATCTGCAAACCCGCAAAGCCTGCTCAAACCCGGCGTTGGTGCTCCGAACGCCGGCGTGATCGGCGGCAAGAAGCGCGAACTGCCGAACGCAGTCTACCGCTGGGACGCGAACGGCCACCTCGATCAGGTGATCACCGAGGATCAGTTGAATGATCCGAACGGGCTGTGTTTCTCGCCCGACTACAAGACGCTCTACGTGTGCAGCACCGGTAAAGGGCCTGGAGACAGCCATAACGGCGGCACACGGACGATCCACTCGTTCGATGTGCAGGGCGGCAAGGCCAGCAATGGTCGCGAGTTTCTCGACATGACCGTGGACGGCGTGCATTGCGGTCCCGATGGAGTACGTGCCGACGTGTTCGGCAATCTGTGGTGCAGCTCGAGCGCGCCGCTCGGCTAAGCCGGTGTGCTGGTGTACAACGCGCAGGGCAAGCTGATCGGGCGGATCCGCCTGCCGGAGGTATGCGCAAATCTCTGCTTTGGAGGACCCAAGCGAAATCAGCTGTTCATGACAGCGAGCCAGTCAGTCTACCTGTGGCAGGTGAACACACAGGGAGCGGCACCGGGCTGAGTCA
>Ga0207693_10004156_pt1 | contig 12279 bp, 9 predicted proteins | sample LARL81metaG_FD_184347 | JGI IMG/M metagenome (GOLD analysis project Ga0207693, IMG submission 184347) | Corn, switchgrass and miscanthus rhizosphere microbial communities from Kellogg Biological Station, Michigan, USA - LAR L8-1 metaG... | ecosystem: Host-associated > Plants > Roots >...
TGGAGACGCGAAGTCGATTTATCTCCGTGTGCCAGTAAACCCAGAGTCGTGGGCCGCCGGCAGAACATATGTTTTGCCGTTAGTCAAAGGGAGCATCTGGCCCATGATGCCCCCAAAAGGCTTCCAGTCAGAAGCAGACATTGCTAAAGTTCCGGGAGCGACTTTGTTGAGCGAGTTCGACTGCCCAGGCCCGACACCGGAGATGTATGCCTTCGTGCGCATGACGGTGCAACGGAACCTGTTCCGCATCCCTCTCCAATAAAGTAGGTTTGCGGGGCCGTCTTGCTTCCTTCCGTTCGGAACCCCGATTCTGCGGATCTACGCCCGAGTCGCAAGAGCCCATTTGGGGCGAGTGACGGGCAAACCAGAAGTCAACTTACCAATCGCCGACGATCCGGGATTCTTTACCGAAAAATATCGTCTGGCGTAACACTGCTCTTCCCATAGACCATCTACCTGAGTATAATCGCTGCGAATGAGTAAGGCCGGCAAATCTCCACTCGCAAGTGATATGGTTCAGGGCACGCTGGATCTACTAATTTTACAGACTCTCTCTGCAGGTCCGGCACATGGTCACACGATCGCGCATTCCATCGAGCGTCGTTCAGAAGACGTTCTTCAGGTCGAACACGGATCGCTTTATCCAGCGCTCCATCGGCTCGAGGACCGGGGTTGGATCGCTGCGTTCTGGGGAACCTCGGAAAACAATCGCCGGGCCCGCTATTACCGGCTGACGCCAGCGGGAAGAAAACAACTCCTGGCTCAGACCAATCGGTGGGATCAGCTGGTAGCAGCGATTGGACGCATTCTCCGGCCGGCAGTCGAGTAAGCATTCGGAGCGGAAACCATGAGTCTGGTACGTTTCTTCCGCCGCAAACACTGGGACGCCGAACGTGCTGCCGAACTCGAGTCTCACCTCCAAATAGAGACGGACCGCAACGTGGAAGCAGGCATGTCTCTCGCCGACGCTCGCGCCGCTGCCCATCGCAAGCTGGGAAATCCTTATCGGATTCGCGAGACCATCTACGAAATGAATACGATTCCCGTCCTCGACACGCCGTGGCGCGACATGCGCTTTTCCCTCCGCACTCTGAGTAAAAGGCCGGGATTCACGATAGTAGTCGTCCTGTCTCTGGCTTTGGGCATCGGAGCCAACACCGCCATCTTCAGCCTTTGCGACGGCATGGTTTTTCGCCCGCTACCCGTACCGAACCCTGGCGGGCTCGTCACCATCGATATCGCGGCATCGCGTTTGACCAGCTACGGGGCTTCTTCTTACCTGGACTGGGTCGACCTCTCCAGTCGCAGCAAGTCATTTCAATCGCTGTCTACCCGGCAGGATATGACCGCCGCAATGAACCCTGCGGGAGCCGTTCGCGATGGTAAACCGCAGGTGATTTGGGGGCAACTGGTTTCAGGAAATTTCTTTTCCATGCTGGGCGTGCAACCCGCCTTGGGCCGAACCTTTCTTCCCGCAGAGGACCAGACGCCAGGCAAATACCCCGTCATGCTCATTAGCTACTCGCTTTGGCGGCGTACGTTTGCCGGCGACCCAGCAATTATCGGCAAACAGGTTGAGTTGAGCGGCCATAGCTTCACCATCATTGGCGTTACTCCGAAGTCATTCTCTGGGGTCGATCTCTGGTTTCGCCCGGAAGTTTATTTGCCCATGATGATGGCGCCAACCGTATCTCCTGAGGGCAACGACAATCTCACCCACCGAGATTATCGAGGATGCACTCTGCTCGGGCGTCTGAAGCCCGGAATCACGATTGCCCAAGCCCAGTCCGAGATGAACGTCATCATGAGTAGTCTCGAGCGCGACTATCCCAACACCAATAAGGACACGGCTGCAATCGTTCGATCGGAGATCAACCGCCGTCTCGAGAACGGCGCAGCAACACCAGGCTTCATTCTTCTCGGCCTCGTGGTGTTGGTGCTGATGATGGCCTGCGCGAACGTGGCTAGCCTCATGATGGCTCAGGCCGCGTCGCGCATTCGCGAGATCTCCACGCAATTGGCCTTGGGCGCATCCCGCACGGCCCTCGTCCGTCGATTTCTTACCGAGAGCACCGTGCTCGCTGCATTAGGCGGGGTTTCTGGCACCTTGCTGGCGGCGGGTTGCATCCGGGGCTTTGCGTCGCTCATACCCTACTCCATTTCTCCCGCAGGCCCAGATCTGAAACTGGATACCCGCGTCCTCGGCATTGCTGCCCTGGCTTCCATGGCTGCGGTTCTCCTGTGTGGAATCGCACCTGCCTTCCTGGCCGTGAAAGAAGCCCTGAGTGCCACCACCACAAGGAATGCCTTGGGAGGCAGGTCGCACAGCACTCTCGCATGCCGCATTCTCATTGGCGGACAAGTGGCTCTCTCGGTGGTTCTGCTGGTCGCAGGTGGACTGTTCTTGAAGGTCTTCGTGCGCGCGCAAAGCGCAGATCTTGGCTTCAATCCGGACCACATGCTGCTCGTCTTCATGGACCTTGGCTTGCACGGTTATAAGGACACGCAGGCGACTCATCTGAACCAGCAGATTCTCGAGCGGGTGTCCCGTCTTCCAGGTGTAACCTCGGCAACCTTGGCGGCTAACGTCCCGTTTCTCTCGGGCGGTTCCTGGGACCTATCCATCGACGGTTACACCAGCGCGGGCGGCGAAAAGTTCGTCGACACTAACACCAATCAGATCGGCCCCAATTATTTTGCGACCATGCAGATCCCCCTGCTCAGTGGACGCGAGTTTACCGTCCACGATAACGAGAAAGCTCCGCAGGTGGCGATCGTGAATGAAACTTTGGCGCGCCGGTACATCGTCAAAAACGAGAGCGTCGACAAGGCTCTTGGCCACATCCTTCGTCTACGCGACAACGTGCCGATCCAGATCGTCGGTGTGGTGAAAGATTCTAGTAATGGATCGATCACCGATCCCCCGCTTCCAATCTTCTACTTGCCCAATCTCCAGCAGGGAAGTTCTCGGGCGACTCTGCACCTCCGCACCAAAGGTGATCCCACAGCCTTTGTCTCTCTAGTTCGCCAGCAGATCAGCGCACTCGCCCCGGAAGTGACTCCCCTATCCGCAATCACGATGGCAAGGGCGTTTTCCACGAACGGCCTTTTCACATTTCGCGTATTCGCCATCTTGAGTGGAGCCTTCGGTGTCATTGCCCTTTCGTTGGCCGTTGTCGGGCTATACGGCGTGGTCTCCTTCGTAGTGGGGAGAAGGACTCAGGAAATTGGGATTCGCATGGCGCTTGGAGCGAAGCCGCGCGATGTCCTGCGGATGATTCTGGCTAACGGTATCTCATTGGCCACAGCGGGCGTTCTGGTCGGGGTCGTCGTAGCCCTGGCTGCTGCGCCTCTCCTGCGGAGCTTGCTACACGATATCAGCCCCCGCGATCCTCTTACCTTTGTGGTCATCGCTGTGCTTCTTCTGACCACCACGTCGATTGCCAGTTGGATCCCAGCGCATCGCGCTGCCAACATTGATCCTAACGCGGCTCTGCGGTGCGAGTAGACCTCGCCCGACTCTCAGGTCGCCGGCACCGCACTACGGATTACGCTACGGTTCTGTTCCCGCTATCGGGAATTTCCAACGACTTAGAAGTCGTCCGCCTCTTGTAAGTCCTTTAGAGTTATGTATGCGCCGTTCTTTCACGGCGGTAACACGGGTTCAAATCCCGTCGGGGACGCCAAACTTGACAAAGAACTTTTCCAGTGACATCGGCTTCTGCGAAAACTCTTGAAAAATCGGGAGTAAATCCTCGATCAGCCACTTATTTTGACGGTCGAAATAGCCCATTTCGTGACTCCATACCAAACCGTCAGGAAATGGGGCTTTTTGCAACTCGATTTTGCCTTGGACCTCTGTACTGCGCCATGTCTGGACGAAGTTCACGTTCGGTAGTTTTGTTTGCTGCGCGGCTTCCAATAGCGATTTTCGCTCGTATTCAAGCGCCTTTAGCGCATCCTCGATTTTCCTGCACTCATCTTTAATTTCGTTCTGTAGGGTTTGAAAATTCTCATTGGAAAGCTTCCCTCGGAGGTTCGCTTTAATCCCATCCGAGTCCAAACGCTTCTGTTCGTTCAGGCGCATCTTGAGCGTCCTCCCCTCTTGTTCGATCCCTTCTTTACGAGCTTCTTATTGACGGGCAGCAACTTCAGGTAGACGGTTCAGGTAGTCCAGGGTGGGCCCCAGCATTGTCAATAGTTGAGTGAAATTCTGCCAATCGAGAAAGTGACTGGAGGCTCTAAGACTTCGACCCTGACGCAAAGCATTGTTATTTCCGGCAACTTTCTGGGCGCAATGTCCGAATTGTGCAATACATGGATCAAAACGTCTGCCTAAGCTTCATTAAGGTTCTTTTTCTCAAGGAGGGATCGCATGGCGGCAAAGCATTTACTCTGCTGCGTATTGCACATGATGTTGTTGTGCTGCATAGCGGAATGCAGCACTCGAGATAAACATTCAACACTGCTGGGTCGAGACGCATTTGCCAGGGCTGAAGCTTCGATTAACGAGACTGCCCGGCCTCTTGACCGTGCTCTTTTCGCTTTTTATTTCACACACGGGAGCCGCGATGCGGTGATTACGGAATTGGCAAAGTTCCAAAACAACGACGGAGGATTCGCTTCCTGCCTCGAGAGTGACACACGTTGGTGTGGCTCTTCTCCCCTCGGGGCGATGAAGGCTCTCGGCATACTTACGGATTTACGAGTGCCGGCAAGTGATCCGCACGTCAAGGCGGTTATCAGATATTTGCTGGCAAGTTTCGATGATAAACACGGCATGTGGCATGCGCTTCCCAAAGAAGCAAATGCGGCGCCGCACGCTTCCTGGTGGGACGTTAGAGACGACACAGAAAAGTGCGAAGTGGAGAGTCCACTGTTTCCGACAGCGGCGCTCGCAGGATACTTGCAGAACTATGCGGAATTGTTGCCTCCGGGATTCGTGAAGCGCATCGCCGAGTCATCCCTGAATTACCTGGCCGCCGCCCCGGTGCGCATGCCGATGCCGGATATCGAATCTCTCATCGAACTGGTCCGTTTATTGCCGCCCAGTGATAGCACTGACGCCGTCCGCAAACTCAAAAGTGTGCTGGCCGCAGTTGTGGTGCAGGATCCCAAACAATGGGACAGTTACAACGTCAAACCGCTCACTTTCGTCCACAGCCCGCAATCGCCGTTCTATCCGGAATTGGAAAAGGCGGTGGGCGCCAATCTGGACTACATGATCTCCACACAGAAATCCGATGGCGGGTGGGGGCTTACCTGGTCGTGGGAAGACCGCAATCCCACGGCCTGGAAATTGGCGGAAAAAGAGTGGCGAGGCGTGGTTGTGCTAGAAAACCTGAAAACACTGCAAGCTTTTCACCGCATCGCTCCGTAAAGGGGAATAAGGCAACAAAACCTATGCCGTTTTCACAGGAGCACAAAAACCTTCATCCAGCCTGCCGAGGTCATCCGGGGGCGTGGTGAAAAAATCAGACATCTGCAGCGTGCACTGCGCGGATTGGAAGAGAACGGTCGGCGGGCAGCCCGAGAAGCGTTGGACTTCGCGGGTCATATGGGCCTGATCGCCGTAGCCTACATCCGCGGACAATTCTGCGAGGCTCCCTCGACGGCCTGCGCGGCCAGCTAAATGTAACAAACGCTGAAACCGAAGAATGGACTGAAAGGATTTCGGGCCGTATCCCACAGACGCTGAAAAACGGCGCTGGAGCTGGCGGCTGCTGATGCCAATCCAGCGGCTCAGTTGCCTTACCCGGCCATGCGGATGGCGAGCCAGCCATTGGATGGATGCGTTGACTATTGGGTCGGTGGGTGCCGAAATCGCCAAGAGACTGAGCAATCTGTTTTCAAGTGATGATCTTCGCGCACGGAGATCTGGCTGCTCGGAAACCTGCTCAAATGACGAACTGAGCGTACTACTCCAGAGATCGGGTAATGCCACGGATTGGTTAAGAAGATCAGCCGCGGGAATACCGAGCGTCGCAGGTGCGCGACCAGGATGCCAGCGAGCCCCGACGATCTTGGTGCCCGCCGGGAACCGCACGACAAAAGGTTTGACCCATGGGCCGACCACGATGGGGGCTTCCTCGTTGATGAAGATTATGTCGATGCAGCCATCTGGGAGCACGCGCTGCGCGTATTCGCTGTGGCAACCGGTGATCGATTGTGTCCAGAGGCATAAGAAATGGTCCGCCAACGATCGTGGCGGCGCGTACTCTTGATAATCAGACACAGCTTCTCTGGTATCGGCGCTGTGATTCATCGGATTTGTTATTGAATCAGATTGCTGCACTCTTCAGCTAATAGACTCTGCCCTACAAACTGCGATAGCAGCGCATTAGAACTTTTTTAGGCACACCCCTGCCGTTGGCCATCGGAATGGTATCGCACGGGAATCTGACAGTTGCGACCAATGCGCGGATGATCAGTGGGTGGCCGATCGTCGGCCATTCGGAAGTTGAAAAAACCCTATCTTCGAATTCTGCGTGCGAACTGTGTGCCAGGATGGAGAACGCCGCAGTGTTTGACTGGCGTAATATCTCCGGATGCATCTGCACTCGTATTCAGTGTTTGCATCGCCGGTGCAACTTGGTCGGTTGCCTTGGTCTTACAGGCGAGTGCGCGTGTGTGCCATATTTGAGGCGATTAGGATTGACCTCGTTTGAAACGTCTCTTTATTGGCATCGCCACATAAAGGTAGGAGACGTAGCGTTTCCGCGGTTTTATTTGTGTGGGTGAGCGATGGTTCGACTGCTGTCTTCGGCGACCGAACATTTTCCCCAGACCCTGAGTCCAAAGCTCTCATAACTCCAGCCGGAGCTGGAACAGTTGTGGATGGTCGTATACTCGATTTCGCCAGATTTCGAAACGAGAAGTAATGTGAGTGAAATCTACTCCGGGTAGCGGTCGTTCGGTTTTACGATTCGAATTCGATGATCCGAGAATTTATAGTGCGCTCCGGATAGCTCGGTTTTGGGCATATGACAAAACGCGCAGTTCGACTTTGCTACCCGGCAGGATCTTGCGCCGGGCTTTCCCCCGTTATGGCACGCCTTGCACTTGGAGTCATAGTCGAGGGCCTCGGAAACTAGTTCTTGATGGGGATCGTGGCAAGCCAAGCAACTGATTCGCGGATCGTCCGCGTCGTAGCACTTGCTGCCAGCCAATCGATAGGGCTGAAAACGTACATTTCCAACGCCGAGGTTCGGTTGCATAACGATTTCCGCCCACGTTCGATGACATTGGCCGCAAAAATTTGAGACTATCTCTGCCGCAAGTCCACCTGCCATTGACTTTGGAATGTCCGATGCCGCACCTTCATTAAATTGAAGAACAGCTAGCAAATGGGCGTCGCTGCCTTCATGACAGTGGTTGCATTGCACTCCTGGGCGTAACTGTTCTGGTGTGAACTGCCGGTTTAATACCGCGTTTGTGGAATGACAGCCAAAACAGCTCAGCTTATCCTCGCGAGTCATCAATCGCCCTAATGCCTCACGCAAGTTGGCCGCAACAGAGTTCTCCGAACCCAAAGTTGGCGCCAGTGCTCTCAATTCGCGGTAATAGCTGACGCGACTCTCGTACAATTCGCCCTCTTTCTCGAGGATGTAGGTTTGCCCGATGGAAGAACTTGCCCCCATCGCCCAGCGAATTGGTGCAGCGATCGACTCCACCCCGTCGGTAACGGTGTACTCGCTCTGATTGCCCTTGCGTTGGATGCGATAGGAATACTTTCCAACCGTCACGGTAAGGAGGGGGCTTTCGATTAATACTTTGCAATCCTCCACCGTCTCGAGCGCTTGTCCCATGGAGGTGTGAGGCTGAGTCTTGCCCTGCGAATGACAGGAACCGCAAGTGTTCGCGGCCGCGTGGACCTCTTGGGACGAGGCGACAGCGGGTAACAGAAGAAACAGAATAAGGAAGAGCCGTATCACGATGAAGAGTAGTTGTGCTTGGCCTCCCAACCCGCTGCAAGGCTAAGCGTACTTATGGGGCTTTGTCAGTCGAAGTCTCTCTCACGCTGGAGCCTCATCCCACTAAAAAAAGAGAGCCGGCGATCACCCTTGGTGGGAGCGAGTTCACTGGGACCCATAGTAGCGCGAAAGGTTTCTAAGAGAAACATCGTTTTGGTCACGCAGCCAATCCTTGCATAGGCGGCTTTGCGTTTCCCGACCTCGAGAATGGACAGTGGAAAAGACCCGGTCATTACTACCACTTTCTGTTAATTGGACTTCGTTGATGTAAAGAAAAACGATTTTCTTTCTTGACAAAGGTCATTCGAATAGTGCGTAATGCGCCAGTAGTATAAAGACACTACCCTCTAGAATGCCTGCAGTCGGCCGATGGGAAATGGGGCGTTTCCATCTTTGAGCCGAAGTCCTAGCGACCTACAGCTATCGAACATTGGAGATGACGTTATGTTTAGAACCTTGAAAGCAATCGGGGCTTTAGCCTGCGTGTTGGCTCTACTTGTGGGCGTCAACCTGTGGGGACAAGGAATCTTCGCGACTCTGACTGGCGTGGTTTCCGATCCCACGGGAGCCCTGGTGAAGGGCGCAAAAGTGATCTTAACCGATGCCGACTCCGGATCCATACGCGCAACGGAGACAAATAGCGATGGATATTATACGTTTGCCTCAGTCCCAGTCGGCAAATACAACATTTCCATCGAGGCAGGCGGATTTCAAAACTATAAGGCGACCGACGTCGTCTTGGGTGGTGCGGAAAAGCGCAACCTGAACGTGTCCCTCGTCGTCGGCTCGACCAGCCAGACGGTAGAGGTCAGCGCGGAAGCCGGCCAGCTTGTGACGACGGACTCGGCTGAAAAGTCGTACACCCTGGACACTCAAGACTTGCAGAAGATGGTCCAGGTCGGCAGCGACGCGGCCGAATACATCAAGATCATGCCCGGATTTGCCGTTCAGAACGGCACTTCCAACAAGGCAAACTACACCGGTGAAGTCATCGGTATCAACGCCAACGGCGACGCCGGCAGCCAGAGTCCTTTGAATAACGCTTCTAGCTATAACGGGCTGCCCGCGAACTCGCTTGATATCACGATGGACGGCGCGCACGTGGCTGATCCGGGTTGCAACTGTGATACGCCGGTCAATCCCAACTCGGATTTCTTGCAGGAGTTCAGAGTACTGGCGGGGAACTTCAGCGCCGAGAACCAGAAGGGGCCGATCCTCATCACGTCGGTTACCAAGTCCGGTGGCTCGCAGTTGCACGGCAGCGGCTTTTTCTCTGCCCGAAATTATCAACTGAATGCCAACGATTGGCTGAATAACCACAGCGTCCCAATCGCTCCAAAACCTGCAAATAAGTACTACTATCCGGGCGGCACGATTGGTGGCAAGGTTCCGAAGACGCATGACAAATTGTTCTTCTTCGCCGGGTTTGAGTACTTCTACCAGGTGCTTGACACCGGTCTACTCCGGGCGACGGTTCCCACCGACGGCATGCTCAACGGCAATTTCTCCACCTCGGAGTTGGAGAAGATCGGCGACAAGAACAATGCTTGGAAGACAGCTTCGGGCAATCCGGTTGGAACACCGTGCGTCGCAGACCCGTCCATCCCATGTCTTAACACGGCGGCTTTGACGGCCTTCCAATCGTTGGGATGGGCCACACCCAGCGGCAACGGTTACAACGTCAATATTCCCACGAGCGCTCTAAATCCGAACATGCTGGCCTTGATGAAGTTGTATCCGGCAGCTAACGCGGATCCCAGCTCAAATGGCGGTTACAACTACGTCCAGTCTGAAATCTTCAACCAGAACAATACTCAGTTCACCACGCGCGAAGACTACAACATCAGCGACACCACCAAGCTCTTCGTACGCTACAACTATCAGAAGGAGACGCAGCAGTTCCCGGTCGGCCTCTGGTGGCGGAATGGAGCCCAGGTTCCCTATCCGACAGCGGTTGAGGGCAAGAACCGGTCGCAGTCCATATCGGGGTCACTGACTCATGTGTTCAGCCCGACTATGACCAACGAAGTGGTCGTCGCGTACACGGAGGTGCTATTCCCCAACGTCTTTGCAGATCCTGCAAAGGTAAACCGCACCAATGTTGGCTACACCGTACAAGGACTCTTCAAAAACGGCGTCACACAGATTCCGTCGTTCGGAAGCTTTGGCAATGAAGCGGCCCTGATCTTCAATCCGGGCGGATTCGAAGCCGGCGGAGCTTCGCAGGGTCTTTATGCCAACAAGTACATGCCCAGCGTTGGTGATACGCTCACCAAAGTTTGGGGCAAGCACACGTTGAAGGGCGGGTTCTTCTGGGAGTGGATCCGCAACACGCAGCCCGCTAACGGGGACACCAACGGACAATTACAGTTTGTCTCCTCAAACGATCCTCTGTACACCACCGGCGATTCTTATGCAGACGAGGTTTTGGGCATCGCCAGCCACTACGACGAGCAAACGAAAAACCGTATTAACGACATTGCTTATAACAGCTACGAGTTCTTCGTGCAGGATGACTTCAAAGCTACCAAGCGGCTGACAATAAACGCGGGTCTCCGTTTCAGTCACATCCAGCCGTGGTACGACCGGTTAGGTTTTGGCTTCTCTATTTTCAATCAAGCCGCCTACACCGCAGGCGGGGGTGCAGCGTGTACCGGTGCGCCGAACTTCTGCGGATACGAGTCGCACGCCAAGAACAGCTCGGTTCCATTGAGCGGATACCCGACGCGGGCCCTCTTCTATCAGCCGCGCCTGGGTGCCGCCTACGATCTCCGTGGCGATGGCAAAACTGTTATTCGCGGAGGTTGGGGCCGCTATTACTTCCACACGGGTCAGTTTACGAACGGCCTGGATGCTTCTGCCGGTGTGAAATCGACTGGTTTCGATGGAAAGATTTCCACGGGAACCAGCACCAGCCAACCGATTCTGGTCAATCCTTTGCCCGCGGCTCTGGCAGCCATGGGCCCGTGGAATACCGCTAGTGGAAATGCCGGCCTAGACACGGTTAATTTCAGCGCGGTGGCGTCGGGACCCGCTGCCGTGGACGGCAATGACGACGAAATGGCGTACACCGACAACTGGAACCTCACTATTTCGAAACAGCTGCCGTGGTCCAGCATCTTTGAGATTTCCTACATCGGCAACCGGACACAAGACATACCGAGCAGCGGTAACGGTGGCAGTGTGGGCTTCAACACACTGAATATCAACCCAGTACCAGTGGGAGCCATGCTGGCGTCGAATAATGGCGGAGCTGATCCTGCCACGCTGAACGCCGATAGCTTCCGTCCAATCAAGGGCTACTCGGATTTGTATGTGGTTACCAACAATGGCCACGCCAAATACAACGGTCTGCAAGCCGTGTGGGCTCGTACCAGGGGACGCTACACGGTCAACCTGAACTACACGTTCAGCAAGTCCGAGCAGATCCTTGGAAACGGGTCAAACCTTATCAACCAGTTCGACGTGAACCAGAACTTTGGTGTAGCGCCGAACAGCCGCAAGCACCTCTTCAACGCTGTTTATGCTGTCGAGTTGCCCAAAGCCAACGTCAACAAGTGGGTGGGCGGCGTTGTGAACGGCTGGGAGGTGACCGGCATCATGCAGGTTGAGAGCGGACCGAACCTAACTGGCTTCCAAAACCAGAACTTCGGGATGAACCTTAACAATGCAGTGATCCCCGGCACGACTGACGCGATCACCAACCTCTCGATTCTTGGCACTCCAAACATCCAACTCAATCCGCTCGTGACTTGCAATCCGACAAGCGGCTTGAAAGCGCATCAATTCATTAACGGGAATTGTTTCGCAGTTCCGACCACTCCCGGTCAGAACGGCCCAACCATTCTCCCAACAATTTACGGACCATCCTATTTCAATTGGGATATGGGCCTGTTCAAGAACTTCAGCATCACCGAGCGCCAGAAGCTGCAATTCCGTTTCAACTTCTACAATTGGTTGAACCACCCGTTATGGTCGTTTAACGGGGGCAATTTGAACCTCAGCTTCAGCAACATCAACCTGCAGCCGAACAATTCGGATTTCGGCGTCACTACTCAAAAGCAGGGGCACCGAATCATCGAGATGGGCGCCAAGTACACCTTCTAAATTGACTCTGTTTCAACCTGACAATGGGATGGCTTCGGCCATCCCATTCTTTTGCTATAGACTTTATGTCGAAAACGGCCAAGCAGTATGCATAGATCCTGTCTTCTCCCCATCCTGATCTTCATCGGGCTTCTGCGAGCGCAATCTCCTCAGGTATCGGCACAGCGACTGGTTGATGACGCCACGCAGAAACAGAAAG
>Ga0207693_10004157_pt1 | contig 12278 bp, 10 predicted proteins | sample LARL81metaG_FD_184347 | JGI IMG/M metagenome (GOLD analysis project Ga0207693, IMG submission 184347) | Corn, switchgrass and miscanthus rhizosphere microbial communities from Kellogg Biological Station, Michigan, USA - LAR L8-1 metaG... | ecosystem: Host-associated > Plants > Roots >...
GGGATCGTCTCGGTCTACATCACCGGCCGTGACCTGGACGCGCTGGGGGCTGAGCCGGGCCAGTTCTTCCGCTGGCGGTTCCTGGCCCGGTCGCTGGCCTGGCAGTCGCACCCGTACTCGCTGTCGGCGATGCCACGCCCGGACATGATGCGGATCACCGTCAAGGCCCGCGGTGACCACAGTGGCTCGCTGTCGTCGTTGCGGCCCGGCACCCGGTCTCGGGCGATCCGCTCCGGGTCGACTCCCTCCAGCAGACCCGGCCACGGATTGCCCGAGAGTCCGATCGTCGCCCCGTGGCCGGTGCCGTGATCGCGGATCATCTGGACGATCCAGTCCGGCTCGTAGCCGAGCGCCTCGTCGACCGCGCACTCGAGCCGCGCCCGGTCGATGTGAGAATCGCCGTAGCGAACGCTGACGAAGACGGCCCCCACCTGATAGAGGCGGGTGGCGATTGCCCTCGTCAGCTCCTGCTTGCCCACGCTCGAGAGCAGGCGCACCTCCTGGCCGGGCTGGACGTTTGCCCCGAAGCGGACGATCAGATCGGCGTAGCGCTCGAGCAGCGCCTCGTCCATCACGCCGCCTCCCGCACCCAGCGCAGGCGGGCCGCGTCGCCGCCGGCGCTCGTGCACTCGACGAGCCGGAAACGCCGTCGCGGCAGGGCCTGCCCGTCGAACAGGGCCGGGCCGGCGCCCACCACGGTCGGAGCGACGGTTGCGACCACCTCGTCGATCCGGTCGGCCGCCAGCGCCTGGCCGGCGATGTCGCCGCCGCCGGAGAGCCAGACACGGTGATGGCCGGCCGCCTCGATCTCGTCAAACATCTGTCCCAGGTCGCCCGTGGCGAGGCGCAGCGGGCTGCGCGTCTTGCCCACCTGCTCGAGGAGGCCGCGGTCGTGCGAGACCAGCCATGTGGGCAGATCGTCGTGCGGCCATCCGTGACCCGCGCGGAGCAGCCAGCGCATGGTTCCGGCGCCGACGACCACCGCGTCGATGCCGCCCAGGAACGCCGCGAACTCGTCGCCGGTGGGCTCCTCGCGCTCGCCGATCAGGTCCAGAAACGACAGATCGTCGTCGGCGTCTGCGATGCGGCCGTCCATCGACATCGCGGTGTACCAGACGACTTCCATCACCCCGACTCTATACCGGTGCCTGCCATACTCCCGTCGATGGAGCGGATCTCGCGCCTGCGAACGCTCGCCCTGGCCGCGCTCGCCGCCTCCGCGACCGCCGTCGGACACGGCGGTCCGGCGGTGCTCGACGATCCGCACTGGATGCTGCCGGCGCTGGCCGGCGCGGTCGCCTGCAGTCTGCTCGCCGTTCGATTGGCTGCGGTCGCCGCCGCCCATCTGGCCCCGGTCTCCGGGTCGACGACCGCCACCGCAGCGATCCTGATCGCCGGCCAGCTGGCCGCCCATCAGGCGCTGATCGAATCCGGTGTCCACGCATCGCCGAGCCCCTCCGGGAGCCTCGCCCTGCATGTCGCGCTCGGCCTCGCCGGAGCGCTGGTCATCCGGCTCGTCGAATCGCTCTATGACCGCAGCCTGGCCCGGGCGCTGCGAGTGTTCCTGGAGCTGCTGGCGGCTGCCACTCCACCCCAGCCGCTGCCGGCCCGGACGCCGGCCCTGCGAGCCGCCGTCACGCCCGCCATGGGCCGGGCGCCGCCGACCGGACACTGATCAGTCCACGCCGATCAGGAGGTCGTCGATGCGGGCAGCTGCGCTCGCGCTGGCGGCGATCGCAGCGCTCGCCTTCCCTGCGTCCGCCGCCGCCCATGTTCTGTTGTCGCCGAATACGGTCGCACCACACTCGTTCATGCTGTACACGGTGCTCTCGCCGAACGAGCGCACATCGCCGCTGACCGGGCTGTCGCTGACCATCCCGGAGAGCCTGGCGGTGGACGCCGTCGCCGACACGCCCGGCTTCACCGAGTCGGAGATCACTGACCAGTCGCACCGCATCGTCGGCCTGCGCTGGACCGGCGGCCACCTCGCCCCGGGCAAGCTCGCGCTCTTCCATTTCACCGGCTCCGTCGGCGGCACCGGGACGATCCACCTGACCGGCCTCCAGACCTTCGCCAACGGCACCACCGAGGTCTGGCACACACCCCAGATCCTGGTCGCGACCGCCGGCGGTCGCGGCGGCGGCTCGGACACCGTCGCCCGCGTGCTCGCCGCGATCGCCGTCGTGCTGGCGGCGGCCGCCGTCGTCATCGCCCGGAGGCGTCGCTGAGGCGCGCCCTCCTGCCGCTCGCCGCGCTGGCGGTGCTGGCCGTGGACCTCACCCTGCCGGCGGCCGCCCAGGCCCATGCCACCCTGCTCGGCAGCACGCCGGTTGCGGGCTCGGTGATGGCCAAGGCGCCGCCCGCCGTCGTCCTTCGCTTCGACCAGGAGATCCAGCCCGTGGCCGGCGGCACGGACGTCGTCAACGCCGCCAACCAGTCGGTCCTCGGCGGTTCGCCCCACAACGCCGCCAGCGACGTCCGCAAGCTGGTCATCCCGCTCAAGCCCGGGCTGCCCCGAGGCGACTACACCGTGCGCTGGCAGATCGTCTCCACGGACGGGCACATCATCTCCGGCGTCCTGGCGTTCGGTGTCGGGTCGGGCTTGCCGCCGCCGCAGGCGGCGACCACCGAGTCGAGCCCCGTCGACTACCCGTACCTGATCGCCCGCTTCGCCTACTTCACGGGCCTGATGCTCCTGATCGGCGGTGCGGTCTACCGGCTGGCCGTGTTCGCGCCGGTGCTGCGGACGATCCCGGAGGGGCGGCGGGAAATGGCGGAGGTTCGCGAGGGCCACCGAGCCACGCAGATCTTCACCCTGGCGGCCGTGCTGCTGCTGGGCGGCGGCTGGATCGCGCTCACCCGGCAGGGCTCGGAGGTCGCCGGTGTGTCGTTCTGGGAGGCATTCAACCATCGCGGGCCGGTCGGCTCGGCCCTTCAGGCGACGCGCTTTGGCCGTGTCTTCGGACGCGGGATCGACGTCGCCGCCGTCCTCGTCGTGCTGATCGCGGCGGCCTCCGGGATCGTCCGCCGAAGCCGTACCGCCGCCCTCGTGATCGGGCTCCCGGCCGCGGCGCTGGCGGTCTGGGCGGTCGTCGTCCCCGGGCTCTCGGGCCACGCCGGCGATCCCGGCAAGGGCGTGCCGACGGTGATCGTGGACGCCCTCCACCTGGCGGCGGCGGCGGTCTGGATCGGCGGCGTGGCGCAGCTCGTGTGGGTGACGCCGCACGCCACCCGCGGGCTGACCGGAGAGGCCCAGAGCGCCGTCCGAAGCGCCATCGTCCGCCGCTTCTCGGCGATCGCGCTCGGCTGTGTCGTGGTCGTCGCCGTCACCGGACTTGCCCGTGCCTTGTGGGAGGTGAGCGCGGTCTCCCAGATCTGGACGACCGGCTACGGCCAGACGCTGATCACAAAGACGCTCCTCTTCGCCGGGCTGATCGGGCTTGGCTACCGCAATCGCGGCGTCCTCGACCGCTTCCCGGCGATCCGCCGCGGGGCGTCGATCGAGCTCGTCCTGATGGCGGGGCTGATGGCGGCGGTCGCGCTGCTGACGAATCTGCCGCCGGCGAACCTGCCTTCGGTGCCGTCGTTCGCCTCGGCGGCGCCGGCCCCGGGAAAACCCTCCCACCTGGCGCTCGCCGGGGGCGTCAAGCTCGACGTGTGGCCGGGCACGGCCGGGCCGAACTGGGTGGCGGTCGAGGCGCCCGGCCACCGCCGCCGGGTGACGCTCGTCCTGCAGCCCACGCGGGGCGCCGGCAGCACGGTCGTCCTACGCCGTACTGGCGGCAGCTACACCGGGCTTGCCAAGCACATCCCGGCCGGCTCGATCACCGCCCAGATCTCGGCCGGGAGCCGGGTCAGCGGCGCCACCGTGACCATCGGCGCCGCCACCCGCGTGCTGCCGCCTCCGCCGCCGCCGAAGGGCCAGGGCGCGGTCGCCGCCGAGGAGGCCTCCGACCTGGCCGTCGGGCTGCAGCGACTCGGATCGCAAAGCGCACAGGTGACGCTGATCGGCCAGACCGGGTCCGGCGTCCCCGACGCCCTGGTCACCGTCGATGGATCGCCGGCATTCCCCTGCGCCCGGGTACCGGCCTGCTACACCGCCCCCGTTCCGGCAGCCGCCGGGACCCTGATCGTCCGGGTGCAGCGGCCCGGGGTGGCACCGGTACGGGCCCGGGTCGCGCTGCCTTCGGCGACGGCGCCGTTGGCCCCGGCCGCGCTGGCCCGGGCGGCCCACGCCTATCGCAGCCTCTCCAGCGTCCGCTCGCTGCAGATCCTCGCCTCGGATCCCCGGCACTCGGTCACCACCACGTTCGTCTCGGAAGCCCCCGACCGGCTCTCGATCGACGTCCACGGCGGCGAGCAGTCGATCCTGATCGGCTCGACGCGCTGGGACGAAAACGCCGACGGCACCTGGACGAAGACCAAAACGACACCCTCCCGACTCCCCGACGCCTTCTGGGCGCCGGATGCCACGGCCGTCCACGTCGCCGGCCGCGGCCCATCGCTGGAGCAGTTGACACTGGTCAACCCCAGCGGCCCCACCTTCTTCCGGCTCTGGGTCGATCCGCGGACGCACCTGGTGCAGCATCTGCGGATGATCACCGCCGCCCATTTCATGACGGAGTTTGAGGGAGATTTCAACTCCGAACCGAAGATTCGCCCGCCGACGTAATCTGAGAGGAGCATGTCCCGCCGACCGACCGCACGCACGGCTGCCCCGCGGCCGACGCCGCCGATCGACCGCTCGCTGATGTGGATCGTCACGGGCATCGTCGGCGTCATCCTGCTGACGGTGGTGTCGTACCTCGTCTACCAGTCGCAGATCCCGCCGCCGCCTCCGCCGGCCAAGATCACCGCGGCCGATCGGAACGCGCCTCCCGCCCTCATCAAGGCCGCCAATGCGGTCAACTTCGCTCCCCACTCGGAGCCGGGGGTGGGCACGGTCGAGAACCAGCCGGCATCGGCGAGCCCGGCGCCCTACAGCGACCACCTGCTGGCCAGGGGGACACCCGCTCCGGTATTCACCCTGAAGACGCCGCAGGGCCAGGCGGTCACGTTCCCCGCCCGCGGCAAGCCGACCCTGCTCGAGTTCTTCGCCACCTGGTGCCCGCACTGCCAGGCCGAGGCGCCGCACCTTCGCAAGCTGGCCCTGCAGGACGGCCGGCGCTACAACTTCGTCTCGGTGAACGCAGACTCCGAGGACCGGGCGAGCGTCTTCGCCTTCCACCGCTACTTCGGCCTGCCCTATCCGGCCCTGGTCGACCGCTCCGGCCCCAGCCCGGGCTCGTTCTCCAGCCCCGGCAGCGCCGGCAAGGTGGCCCGGGCGTACGGGATGGAGGCCTTCCCCACCTTCTACGTCATCGACGGGCAGGGCCGTGTCTGGTGGGCCGGTGACAGCGAGCAGCCCGATGCCAAGCTCCAGCAGGAGCTTGCGGCTGCCGCGGCGCATGGCTGATCTGGCCCGCTGGCGCGATCCCCTGGGGCTTGCCGGGCGGCTCGCCGCAGGAGGCATCTGGCTGGCCGCCGGGATCGCCAAGGCGCTCGACTTCGACTCCTTCCACGTCCAGCTCGAGGGCTACGACGTCCTCCCCCACGCCGTCGTCCCCTGGATCGCCTACGGCCTGCCGCTGCTCGAGATCGTGCTCGGCGGCTACCTGATCCTGGGACTGCTGGTGCGCCCCGCCGCCTGGCTGTCGCTGAGCCTGCTCGTCATCTTCATCGCCGCCCAGGCCCAGGCCTGGGCGCGCGGCCTGGCGATCGATTGCGGCTGCTTCGGCAGCGTCGACGTGCAGCGCGTGGGCGCCGGCACGATCATTCGCGACCTGCTGCTGAGCATCCCGACGCTGGTCGTGCTCGCGGTCGGCGGCGGCCGCTACGGCCTCGACGCGCTGCTACACCGCCCACTCCCCGCCGACCAGCACGGGCACGCGAGTGCCGTCGGGGTGGATCCCGGTCACGACCACCTCGGGTGACCCGATCATGAAGTCGATGTGCGACTCACTCTGGTTCATCCGGTCGCGCTCGTCAGGATCGCCGACGGCCAGCGGGTAGGCGCCCCCGAGGGCGATATGGGAGGCGGCGTTCTCGTCGTAGAGGGTGTCGTAGAAGACGGTGTCGAGCTTGCCGATGCGACCGCTCCCGTCCACCAGCGCCACCTCGCCGAGCCGGGTACCGCCGTCGTCCCGGGCGGTCTGCGCGCGCAGCATGTCGGCCCCTTCGGCGGCGTCGATCGAGACCGCCCGGCCGGATTCGAAGCGGACGACCAGGCCGCGCACAATCGTTCCCCCCAGCTCCAGCGGACGGGTCGACGCCACCACCCCGTCGACTCGAAGCGGATCGGGCGTCGTGAACACCTCCTCGGTTGGCAGGTTGGGCCGGAATTGCAGGCCGTCGGCCGTCTGCTCCTCGGCGCCCAGCCAGCGCGACGAGGGGAGCAGGCCGATCGTCAGGTCGGTGCCGGGGCCGGCGAAGTGCAGCGCATCGAAGCGCGCCTCGGTCAGCCGGCGGCAGTTCTCGAGCAGTTCGCGGCCGCGCTCGGTCCAGGCGGCGATCGGGTCGTCCGCGTCCAGGCGGCAGGCGTATTCGACCTGTTCCCAGAGCCGGCCCAGCGCCTCCTCCGGCTCCAGCCCCGGATGCACCAGGGTCGCCCACTCCACTGTCGGGCAGGCGCCGACGGTCCAGTTGATCAGGCCGCCCATGCCGATTCGCAGCCACTCACGGCCGCCGGGCGGCCGGTCGCGGCGAAGCCGGTCGGGGTCGAGGCCGGTCAGAAGGTCGGTGTCCACCGGGCCGCCGATGCCGATCGTCGCCCCGCGCCGCTCGCCGACCTCCCGCGGCATGCTGACTGTCCACGGGGGTTCGTGCCCGATGGCATCGTCCGAGCCGTGCAGGATGCGCGCCCGCATCACGTGCCGGTCGGCGTAGAGAACGTCCACGAAGTGTGCGCCCGCCCGGTAGCAGCGGCGCGCGACCGCCCGGGTGAGCGGCTCCTTGCCCAGGTCGGACCCGATCACCACGATCTGGCCGGGCTGGACGTTTGCGCCGTAGTCGACGAGCAGCGCAGCCATCCGTTCGAGCGTGCCGTCGTTCATCCCGCCGATGCTACAGCCCCCTCCGCCGCATCGGCCGCGGTAGCATGGCTGCGGTGGCAACCCTGGTCGAGCAATGGGACGAGATCGTGCAGCGGCAGCCGCGCGACTGGTCGTCGCTCTACCTTCGCCTGCACCTCCGTGACCCTGCCCAGTCGGAGGAGGCGGCGCTTGCCATCTCGCCGCTCAATCCCTGGCACGACGGCGACTGGCGAAGCGGCGTCTTCCACTTCCGGGCCGCCCGCCGCTACGGCTACGGCGCGGCCGCCCAGCTCTGCCGCAAGCGCCTCTCCACCCTGGACGGCCTTGGGATCGTCGGCACCCTGACCCTGGAGCGGCAGATCTCGGACGTCCGCCCGGTGCACACGCAGGGCGTTGCCTGACGGTCAGCCCGAGGGCCGGCGGCGCAGGTTCGCCAGCCGCTCCTGGGCGGCATCCATGCGCGAAACGACTTCCTTCGCCCGATATCGGGCAAGCGCCTGCTCCACGGCGGCCGCTGCCCCGGCCGGGTCGCCGGCCCGCTCGAGCAGCCCCGCCAGATCCATGCGCGCGTCGGCCTGAAACAGGCTCTCGTCGCAGCGGTCAATGATCTCGATCGCCTCGCGCTGCAACGCCAGGGCGCCGCCGAGATCGCCCCGGTGGGCCATCAGCCGGGCCTCGGCGCGACGCCAGAACGCCTCCGAGTCGAGGTCGTCCGGATGCGACTGGTCGCGCGCCTTGGCCGCCGCCCGGGCGGCCTCGTCCCAGCGGCCGAGCCCGCCGAGGACGACCGACTGGAACCCGGCCAGGGTTGCCACCAGCCCGCGCTGGCCGCTGTCCTCGAGCTGTGCGATTGACCACGCGATCTCCGACTCCGCGTGCTCGAGGTCGCCCTGGAGCTCGGCGATGAGGCCGGTGGTGAACGCCCGCGTGCTGAGGCTCAGCCGCTGCCCCAGACCCTCCGCCTGGGCGAGCCAGTCGGCCGCCACCCGGTTGGCCTCCTCGAACCGGCCGAGCAGCCCCAGGAGCCGCGCGGAGACCTGGAGCACGCGCTCGCGCACCAGCGGTGAGGAGGGCCACCGCTGCAGCGTCTGCTCACACAGGACAAGGCCGGAGGTCGCTGGCTCGGCGCCCCAGAACGTGCATCCCAGCCGCGCCGTCGCGGCCTCGCGCTCCCGCTTCTCATCGCCCAGATCGCGGGCGATCGCCTCGGCCCGGCGAAGCGCTTCGTCCATGCGATCCCAGTGCCCCTCGTGGTGGTACGTCTCCGTGATCGCCATCAGTGCGTCGAAGAGCCGCTCGCCCTCGCCGGCCGACTCGAACACCGCCGCCGCCCGCTCGACGAGCGCCCGCGCCTCACGCGTGGAGAACCCGGTGTCGGCCATCAGCCGGGCGTCGGTGGTGACGATCTCCGCGTGCAGCTCGCGAACCCAGTCGCCGAGTTCCCGCGCCATGTCCCGGGCGCCGCCTGCCAGCACCAGCACCTCGTCGCGGGCGCCCATGTTGACGCCGGCTCGCGCGGCCTCGATCAGCAGGTCGGCGGCGGCCCCCGACGGTTCCTGGGGCACCGCCGTCGCTCTGCGATATATGGAGAATGCGGACGCCTCGTCGCCGCGCCCGTCGGCGTGCCGAGCGGCGGCGGTCAGGGACGCAACCGCGGCGGCGGCAAGCTCGGACAGGCGGGCGTCATCCGGCGCGACGTCGGCCAGGAGCAGGTAGGCCTGTTCCAGATGATAGGCGAGGATTTCCCGGTACTCGTCGACGCGGTGGGCGACCCGGTCCTCGAGCCACTCCGCGAACCGCTCGTGCAGCTCGGCCCTGTCACGCTTGGGGAGCGACGCGTAGGCTGCATCGCGAATCAGCACGTGCTGGAAGCGGTAGGCGCTGTCACCCTCGAACAGCGACCGGTCGGGATCGATCAGCTCCCGGCGCATCAGCCGCTGCAGGTGCGCCGAGAGCGCCGGCCGCGCCGAGTCGGGGGCCAGCGCCGCCACCGCCGAGCGGTGGAAGACCCGGCCCTCCACAGACGCGCTTTCGACGACCCGCCGCTCCTCCCGGTCCAACCGGTCGAGGCGGGCGGCGAGGAGCGCCTGGATCGAGGCCGGGACGACATCACGGCGCTCGTCCTCCTCGAGCATGGCGAGCATCTGTTCGACGAACAGCGGGTTGCCTTCGGCGGCGCTCACCACTCGCTGCCGCTGCTCGGACGAGAGCGCCGATCCGGCCAGCAGCTCATCCAGAAGCCGGGCGCACTCCTCGTCGGGGAGCCGTTCGAGGAGGATCGAGGCGGCGTTGGTCTTGCCGCCGGCCCAGGCCGGCCGGACCTCCAGCAGGTCGGGACGCGCGGTGCAGACAACCAGCAACGCGCCCCCGCGACCCCAGTCGGCGATGTGCTCGATAAGGTCGAGCAGCGTCGGCTCGGCCCAGTGGATGTCCTCGAACACGAGCACCGTCGCCCGTCGCCGGGCGATCAGCTCGAATGTCCGCCGCAGCGCCCAGAAGATCTCCTCGGCCGCCGCCGGCGATCCGCCGAGCCCGATCGCACAGGCCACCCGGTCGGCCACGAGCACGCCGTCCGGGTCGTCCGCCACCAGGCGCTCGACAGCCTCCCGGGCGACCGCGCGGTCGTCTCGCTCACCGATCCCTGCCACCGTCCGCACCATCTCGGCGACCGGCCATAGGGTGATTCCCTCGCCGTAGGGCAGGCACTGGCCGACGAGGACGTTTGCCTCGGCCGCCGGGCCACCGGCCAGCTCGGCGACCAGCCTCGACTTGCCGACACCGGGTGCGCCGATCACGGTGAACAGGTGGCAGCGGTTCTCCGTCACCGCCCGCTGGAATGCTTCGGCGAGCATCTTCAGCTCCAGCTCGCGGCCCACCAGCGCCAGGTCAGAGCGGCGCGGGATGGCCTGTGCACGGGCGCTGACCGCGATCAGGCGATGGGCCCGCAGCGGCTCCGGCTTGCCCTTCACCTGCAGGTCGCCGGCCGCCTCCACCCGCACCGCATCGCGGGTCAGCCGGTGGGTGGCATCGCCGATCAGCACCTCGCCTGCGGCGGCGGACTGCTCCAGGCGGGCGGCGACGTTGACCGCGTCGCCGGTGACCAACGCCTCGCCGCCGCCCGCCACGATCTCGCCCGTGTTGACCCCGATCCGCACCGGAACGTTCGCCGCAGCCAGCTCGTCGCGCAACTCGACAGCCGCCCGCACCGCCCGCAGCGCGTCGTCCTCGTGCAGCGTCGGAACGCCGAACACCGCCATCACCGCATCGCCGATGAACTTCTCGATGGTCGCGCCGTGGCGCTCCAGCACCTGCCGCGCCAGGTCGTGGTAGCCGCTCATCACCGCACGTACCCGCTCCGGGTCGTGGCGGTCGCCGAGGGCCGTCGACCCGACCATGTCGCAGAAGACGATAGTGACGGTCTTGCGCACCTGCCGCGAGTGGTCGCCGTCTCCCTGCAGCGGGGTGGCGCAGGCGCCGCAGAAGCGGAAGCCGTCCGGGTTCTCCTGGCCGCATACGGGACAGGCGATCATCGCCGGTTCAGTATCGCAGCGCTAGCCGCGAAGCTCGGCCGCGAACTCCTCCCGGAGCGCCTCGACGATGGCCGCGCGGGCGGCGTCGGCCTCGGCGTCGGTGAGCGTGCGGTCGGCGGCCTGGAAGACGAGGTGCATGGCCAGGCTCTTGCGGCCGGCAGGAATCGGCGGGCCGTCGTAGACGTCGAACACCTCCACCGCGGCCAGATCAGCGCCGCCGGCCCGGCGCGCGGCGGAGACGACGTCGCCGGCGGCGACCGGCGCCTCGACGATGACCGCGATGTCCTGGCGGAGCGGCGGATAACTCGTCACGTCACGGTGGACGTGGACGCCGCCCGCCGCATCGCGCAGCGTCGCCACGTCCAGCTCGAACACCGCCACCGGCGTCTCCAGCCCGAAGCGCTCGCGAACCAGCGGGTGCAGCTCGCCGAGGAAGCCGGCGGCCGTTGCCGCCGCCCGGCCGGGGTGCAGGAACGGCTCCCCCGACCGCTCCACCTCGAGCTCGATCCCGAGCTCCCGGTAGAGCGTCTCGACGATGCCGCGGCAGTCCGCGAAGTCGATCCCCGGGCCGGCGAGCACACCGGCCAGCCGCTGCGGCTGGCGAGGCAGCGGGTCGGCCGGCGGCAGCGACACCTGGGCGAGCTCGAAGAGCGCCACCTCGGCGGCGCCGACGCTCAGGTTGCGAGCGACCGAATGGAGCAGGTTGGGGAAGACGAGTGCGCGCAGGAATGCCTGGTCGGCGCCCATCGGGTTTCGCACGGCCACCGGCTGCCCGGCGGGCTCAGCCGGATCCAGGCCCAGCCGCCCGGACATTCCGGGATCCCAGAAGCCGAGCGTCGCCGACTCGGTCAGCCCGGCCCCCCGCATCACCTCCGAGAGCCGGCGCCGGAAGCGCTCCCGGCTGCCCCAGGTTCCGACCGCGTCGGCGTGCGGCGGCATCACCGCCGGCACCTTCCAGATGCCCTCGACGCGGGACACCTCTTCCACCAGGTCGATCTCGCGCGTCGTATCCAGCGCCCGCCAGCTGGGCACCCGCCAGCCGCCGTCCTCACCCTCATAGCCGAGCCGGCGCAGCGCTCGCTCGACCTGCTGCTCGGTGAACGGGATGCCGATCACCTGCTCCAGGCGCTCCCGGCGAAGCGGGACAACCACCGGCCCGGGCAGGTCGCCGTGCAGGTCGATCGTCCCCGGCACCATGCTGGCGCCTGTCAGCTCGACCATCAGCTGCGACGCCAGGGCGAGGGCCCGCGGCGGCAGGTGCGGGTCGAGGCCCTTCTCCCAGCGGGTCGAGCCCTCGGTGCGCAGTCCCAGCCTGACCGACGAGCGCTGGGTGGAGGGGCCATCGAAGTTGGCGCATTCGATGAGGACGGTGGTCGTCGAGTCCGAGACCTCGCTCCACTCCGAACCCATCAGCCCGGCGATCGCCGACGGCTTCTCGGCGTCGGCGATGACCAGCGTCTCGGCGTCCAGCATGCGCTCCTGGCCGTCCAGGGTGACCACGCGCTCGCCGTCGGTGGCCCGGCGGACGATGATCTCGCGGCCGGCGACGCGGTCGAGGTCGAAGGCGTGGGTCGGCTCACCGACCGCCAGCATGACGTAGTTGGTGATGTCGACGACGTTCGAGATCGGGCGCATCCCGGCCGCCGCGATGCGCGCCTTCAGCCACGGCGGCGAGGGG
>Ga0207693_10004158_pt1 | contig 12278 bp, 9 predicted proteins | sample LARL81metaG_FD_184347 | JGI IMG/M metagenome (GOLD analysis project Ga0207693, IMG submission 184347) | Corn, switchgrass and miscanthus rhizosphere microbial communities from Kellogg Biological Station, Michigan, USA - LAR L8-1 metaG... | ecosystem: Host-associated > Plants > Roots >...
GTAGTTGACCAGGCTGTCGTGCAGCCCGCGGTAGCTCGAGCCGGGGACGAGCGCCAGGTACCGCAGGTCCAGCCGGCTCAGCAGTTCGGCCAGCGCGTCGCTGCCCCACTCCATCGGGACCGCGCCGCGCTCGACGCCTTCGGGATCTTCCGCCCGCACGCCTGTACCTCCTGCCGGTCTCACTGAGGCACCCGAGACTATGTGACTGAGCGTGAGGGCAGCCGACCGCGGTGCCAGGATTCTGAGGGGCAGAACCGGGAAATAAGGGGGTTTGATCCGCGGTGACGTGATCGTGATCGGGGCGGTCAGGTGGCAAGGGTGCCGGGGGCGGGGAGGTGGAAGACGCGGCGGCGGGCGCGGTCGAGGACGGGGATGGGCAGGTTGCTGAGCAGGGCCAGACGCCGTGAGTACTTGCCGGTCAGGTAGACGGCGCGGGGGTGCGGGGTGGTCAGGGCGCGGACGATGGTGGCGGCCGCCACGTCGGGCGGGCTGCCGTTGGCTTCGCGCCGCTCCATGACCTGGAGCATGTTCGCGAAGGTCTCCGCGTACAGGGCCCGTCGCTGCGGGCTCGCCGCTTCCATGGCCGCGGCGGCGTCGCGGGTCACCTTGTCGGCGGCGCCGCTGTTGATGCTGGCCGGCTCGACGAGTATCACCCGCACTCCCCATGGGGCCAGTTCCTGTCGCAGCGTGTCCCCGAGGGCAGCCAGTGCCGCCTTGGCCGCGTCCAGCGGGCCGGCGAACGGCGGGGTGAAGCGGACCCCGATGGTACTGACCATGACGATGCGGCCGCGAGCCTGGCGCAGCGCCGGCAGCATGGCCTGGGTGACGGCGAGCTGGCCGGTCACGTTGACCTCCAGCTGACGCCGGAAGGCGTCGAGCGGCACCAGTTCGGTGGGGCAGGCCAGGCCGTAGCCGGCGTTGTTGACCAGGCCGTCCAGGCCTCCGTGGGCGCCGATGGCGGCGGCCGCGGCCTCGATCTGGGCGGGCTCGGTGACGTCGAGGATGAGCGGGGTGATCTCGCCCCCGGCGGCCGAGCGGGCCAGCTGCTCGCCGTCTTCTGCGTGCCGGACCCCGGCGTAGACGTGCTGGCCGGCGGCCGCCAGACGGAGCGCGGTAGCGCGGCCGATACCGGACGAGGATCCGGTGACGAGGGTGTGCTTACGTGTGCAGTTCATGGTTCCTTCCCCTCTGGGGCGGGTGAGCCCATCAGTTCGCTGAGGACCCGGAGCAGGCCGAGCCAGCCGGTGAAGCGGGTGTCCTCGTGCTCTTCGCGGCCAGGTACCCGGACCCGGCCGGCCGGCGGGTCGGTGGCGTCGAGGGCGATGAGGATTTCCACCAGCTCATCGTGGCCAGGGGTGGCCCACGGCAACATCCGCTGACTGGCGGATGTCCGTGCGGTTGCCGCCGCCGCAGGCTGAGTACGACCAACCACGAGGGAAGGAGACATCGTGCGACTGCTGGTAACGGGGGGAACCGGGGTTCTCGGGCGGGCGTTCGTTCCGTTGGCGCGAGCCGAGGGGCACCGGGTGCGGGCGCCGGGGCGGGCCGAACTCGACCTTTTCGACCCCGCCGCGGTGGCGGCCGCGGCCGGCGACGTGGATGCGGTGCTGCACCTGGCCACGCGCATTCCGTCGCTGGCCCAGATGGACCAGCCGCAGGCGTGGCGGGAAAACGACCGGCTGCGGGCCGAGGCGTCCGCTGTCCTGGTCGATGCCGCGCTGGCCGCCGACGTCAAGACGTACGTGCAGCCGACGGTCACGTTCGTCTACCCGGACGGCCCGGTGACGGAGGAGACACCGGCGCGGGAGGCCGTCCCGGTCATCATGCGCTCCGCGCTGGCCGCCGAACGGCAGGCCGCCAGGTTCGCGACGGCCGGGCGGCACGGAGTGGTGCTGCGCCTCGGGCTGCTCGACGGCCCGGGCACCGGCCAGGAGCATCCCAACCCGGGCCTGGGGGCCACGCTGCACGCCGAGGATGCCGGGCGGGCGCTACTGGCGGCGCTCACTGTGCCCAGCGGGATCTACAACGTCTGCCGCGACGGCGAGCGGGTCAGCAACCGGCTCTTCGCCGAGACGACCGGCTGGCGTCCCCGGCACTGATGCGGGCGGCCTAACAGGGGCGGGCGGGGCCAGCTGACCTGGGACTGCCCCCGCTCGGGCCACCGCGGGCATAGCATCCGGGCTATGGGGACGCCGGAACCGGCCCCGGGCCTGCGCGGGCGTGAGACGGAGAGCGCGGTCCTCGACGGCGCCCTGGACCGGGTGGCGGCGGGCCGTGAGGCGGTCGTGCTGGTCGACGGGGAGGCCGGCATCGGCAAGACGCGCCTGCTCGGGGACGCGCTGGACCGGGCCCGCGGCCGCGGGATGCGGGTCGAGGCGGGCCGGGCGGGCGAACTGGAGCGGGCCCGGCCGTTCGGCCTGGTGGCCGACGTGTTCGGCTGTGCCAGGTCGTCGCCGGACCCGCGGCGGGCGGCCATCGGGGAGCTGCTGGCGACCGGGGACGCCGCCGACGGCGGGCCGATCACCGTGACCAGCGATCCCGGGATGCAGTTCCGCGCCGTGGACGCGTTCGCGGACCTGGCCGAGGAGCTCGCGCTGGCCGGGCCGCTGGTCATCGGCGCGGACGACCTGCACTGGGCCGACCCGTCGAGCCTGCTCACGCTGGGGGCGCTGGCGACTCGCCTGAGGTACCTGCCCGCGGCCATCATCGGCTGCTTCCGCCCGGCCCCGCGCGCCGCCGAGCTTGACCGGCTGGCCGGCGTGCTGGAGGCGGCCGGCGGGCAGCGGCTGTCGCTACGCGAGCTCGGCCAGCAGGCCGTGACCGAGCTGGTCACCGAGTCGCTCGGCGCCATGCCCGGGCGGCGGCTGCTGGCCGGGATCTCCGGAGCAGCGGGCAACCCGCTGTTCGTGACCGAACTGCTCGGGGCGCTGGCCCAGGAGCGGATGATCGAGATCTCGGACGGCCAGGCCGAGGTATCAGACCTGGCCCTGCCGCCCACGCTGCGGCTGACGATCCTGCGCCGGATCGGCTTCCTGCCCGAGGAGTCGCTGGAGGCGCTGCGCGCGGCCGCGGTCCTCGGATCCGGGTTCACGCTCACCGACCTGGCCACGGTCACCGGGCAGCCGGCGCTGCGGCTGTCCGTGGTGCTGGCCGAGCCGATCAGGGCGCGGGTCCTGGCCGACGACGGCGCCCGGCTCTGGTTCCGCCACGACCTGATCCGCGACGCGATCTACGAAGACCTGCCTGGCAGCATCCGCACCGCGCTGCACCGCGAGGCCGGGCAGCGGCTCGCCGCGGCGGGGGCGCCGGCCTCGCAGGTGGCCGAGCACCTGGCGCGGGGTGCCGTCCCGGGTGACGCCGAAGCCACGGCCTGGCTGGCCCGGGCGGCCCGCCAGGCCGCCGCGACCTCGCCGGACGTGGCGGCCGGCCTGCTCGGCCAGGCGATCGGGCTTACCCGCCCGGCCGACCCCGGCCGGGACCGGCTGCTCGCCGAGCGAGCCGACAGCCTGATGCTGGCCGGCCAGGTGCCGGCCGCCCTGGCGGCCTGCCGCGACCTGCTCGGCCGCCCCCACGACCCCGGCGTCGACGGGCAGGTCCGGGTCTGCCTGGCGCACGCCCTGCTTGCCCAGGGGCAGGTCCGCGAGGCGCGGCAGGAGCTCGACCTGGCCTGCCGGTCACCCGGCCTGCCCGCGGCCGCGCGGGCCGCCGCCGAGGCCTGGGCCGGCTTCGCGCGCATCTCGCTGGGAGACCTCGACGGCGCCGCGGCCTCCGTCGCGCGGTCCATGGCCGACGTGACCGGCGCTGACGGAGCCGACAGGGCTGACGGTTCCGACCGGACCGGCAGGCCGGACGGAGTCAGCAGGCCTGACGGGACCGACGGGACCGGCAGCGCCGACGGGGTCGACCACCTGACGACGAGTATCGTCATGTCCACGAGGGCCCGGGTGGCGGAGTCACGCGGCCAGCTCGCCGAAGCGCTCGCCCTCGCCGACGAGGCGGTACGCCTAGCCGACGCCAGCCCGGGCCGGCTTGGCCACCGCTTCCCGGTCAGCGTCACCCGCGGGCGGTTGCTGATCGAGCTCGACCGGCTGTCGCAGGCCCGGCCCGTGCTGAGTGACGGCCTGCGCATCTGCGAGGAACTCGGGGTCCGCTGGGCCGCCGCCACCCACCAGGTGTACCTGGCCTACGGGCGCTTCACGGCCGGCGAGTGGGACGACGCCCTGGCCGAGCTCGAGGCCAGCCTCACGCTCGCCGGGGAGATCGGCGAGATCTACAGCCTGGTGTACGCCTACGGCCTGATGGCCCGGATCAGCTTCTACCGCAACGAGCTCGGCCCGGCCCGGGAGGCGGCCGCCAGCGCCGCGCGGTACCTGGCGGGCTGGGGCAACGGGCACAGCCTGGCCTGGGTCGCGTGGCCGCGGGCGCTGCTGCTCGAGGCGGACGGCGAGCACGCGCAGGCGCTGGCCGCGATGGCGGGCCTGTGGGACTGGTGCGCCGGCGCCGGGCTGGTGCTCGAGTACCCGGCTATCGGAGCGGACCTGGTCAGGATGGCGCTGGCGAACGGTGACCAGGAGCGGGCCAGGGAGGCAGCGGCCGCGGTCGCCGCCGTGGCCACGGGCAACGACGTCGCCTGGATGACCGGCGAGGCGCTGCGCTGCCAGGGGCTGGCCGAGGCCGACCCGGAGGTCCTGGCGGCCGCCGCCGCGGCCTACGAGCGCGGGGCGAGGCCTTACCAGCTGGCCCGGGCCAGCGAGGATGCGGGCAGCGCCCTGGCCCGGCACGGACAGGACGGCCGGGCGGGCCCGCTGCTCGGCCGGGCGGCCGATATCTACGAACGGCTCGGCGCGGCCCGCGATCTGGCCCGGGCCGAAGCGGTCCTGCGCGGGGCGGGGATCCGGCGCGGACGGCGCGGTGCCCGCAGCCGACCGCGGTTCGGGTGGCCGAGCCTGACCCCGACCGAGCGCTCGGTCGCGGCCCTGGTCGCCGAGGGCCTGTCCAACCCCCAGATCGGGGCGCGCATGTACATCTCGGGCCGGACCGTCCAGACCCACCTCGCGCACATCTTCGCCAAGCTGGACATCTCCTCCCGCGTCCAGCTCGCGGCCGAGGTCACCCGGCGGCGCGACGAGGCGTTATCGGCCGGCTGGCGGATGTCGTTCGTCCGCCGCGAGGGCACGCGGGGGTGGCGGGGCGGGATGCCGTCCCCGTTCGGTATAGATCTCGTGCTGGGTGATGAAGACGTGCTCGCGGCCGGGCCGGTCGGGGGCTTCGCGGACGTCGAGGATCAGGTAGCCCGTGGCGGCCAGGCTCGCGGCCACCTCGTCGCGGCCGCGGAAGCGCAGCGTGGAGACCGAGGTGATGACCGCGCCGTCAGCTCCGAAGGTGTACGTGTCGCGGAAGGAGACGAACGGGAGGTCCACCGCGGTGACCTCGCGGCGGTGCTCGACCGGGCCGGCGCCCGGGACGTCGAGGGTGACCGGGGCGGTATCCGCCGCCCATTCCTCCCAGGCGCGGCGTTCGGGGCGCCGGGTCTCGAAGACCAGGTAGCCGTGCGGGCGCAGCGCGGTCCCGATCGCCCGCAGGACCCGCGCCCAGTCCTCGTCGGCGAGGAAGACCTGGGCCACGTTCCCGGTCATGACCGCGAGATCGGCGGTGGCGGCCGGCGCCGCGGCGGCGCCGCCGTGGATCCAGGTGACGGCGGCGCTTCCGTCCTTGGCCCGCGCGACGTCGAGGGAGGCCTCGGCCGGGTCGACGGCCGTCACGGCACGGCCGGTCCTGGCCAGCAGGAGGGCCAGGCAGCCGGTGCCGCAGCCCACGTCGAGGATCCGGTCCGCGCCCAGTTCCGCCGCGATGGCGACGTAGGCGGCCAGGTCGTCGCGGGGCCCGTCGAAGGCGTCGTAGAGCTGCGCCAGGCGGGGATGGGCGAAGATCGCGTCGGGCACACCACGACAGTATCCGTGGCCGTCCTCGGTGCCGCCTGGAAGCTGATTTCATACCTCGATCTCTTGCTAGGACATGTACAGGCTATGTAGAGTACGAGATGTGGCGAAGCCGAGAATGACCCTGCAAGTCCAGCTAGTGCTCGCTGAGATGCTCAGCGAGCCCTCTGAGCAGCGGTACGGCCTCGACCTGTGCGATACGACCGGCCTGCCGAGCGGGACGATCTATCCGATCCTGGCCCGGCTCGAGCGCATCGGGTGGGTGGACAGCGACTGGGAAGACCCGGAGGCGCACATCGCCGAGGGACGGCCGCGCCGCCGGTACTACCGCCTTACCCGCGAGGGCGCCGAGTGCGCCGCCGAGGCGGTCAGGGAGATCCAGCAGTCGAGGAACAGCGCCGCCCGGGCCTGGCGGATAGTCGCCCCCGGCACCAGCGGGGCAGGCGCATGACCCGGCCGGGGGAGGTCATCGCGGCGGCCCGTGCCGTGATCGCTGACCGGTACGCGACCGCGGCGTCCACGGCCGCCAAGGAAGCGACGCGCGCTGCGACAATGACCCTCCACCGCGGGCGCGCGCAGAACATCACGGCCGAGTTCGTGGCCCGGGCGCAGAAAGCCGAGCGGACCGGGGAAGAGTACGAGCAGACGCTGCAGGCCGGCAGTACCTACGGCCAGATGGCGGGCATCGTGAGCACCGCCAAATACGCCGCCGCGGCCGCGAACGCCACTAGGTACGCGGCCGTGGCCGCACGCGAAGCGGGCGCGCCGCGAGCGGCGAACCGCGCCGAGCGGGCCGCGGAGGCAGCTACCTGGTGGGCCGACATGGCGCAGGACCGCGCGAAAAAGTCTCACTACGCTCCCTATACCGCGACCCAGACGGCGCGGGCGGCGCGGCGGGCCGCGGCCGCCGCGCGCTCGGCGGCCCGAGCCTCGGGGCCACTCGGGCGTTTCACTACCGGCACGGTGGGGCTGGCCGTGGCGCTGCTGCCGGCGGCGGACCGCGACCGGTGGAGCGAGGAATGGAAGAGCGATCTGTGCCACGTGCCGGGACGCAAGCGGGCCCGGATGGCGGCCGGCCTGCTGCCCGCAGCGGCCCGCCTGGCGGTGCTCCTGCGCCTGCCTAAGCCCCGGAGCCGGTGATGACGAGCCAGCTTCCCGCGCCCGTTCGCGAGCACGGCACCGTGACGGCGGTCTGCGACCCGCAGCTGCCGGCATCGTTTCGCCGGTGGGCCCGCAGGCAGCGGGCCTGCTTCGATGCGCAGGGGAACCTCCTGGCTCTCACGCCGGGAGGCAGCAGTCGCGGAATCCGGCCTGCCGCCGTCGGCGGCTGGGTGCTAGCCGTAGCGTGCGTGGTCCTGCTGGTCGCTGATCCGGTACCGGTGAGCTGGGTCGTGTGGCTCGCCGCGGCCCTCGCGGCGGCCGGTTCCGCCGTCACGACTCAGTTCCGGACCAACCGGAACGACCTGCGGCTGGCTCGCGAGAAGGTGATCTTCCCCGAGAACCTTGACGCGCGGGGCCAGGCACTGCTCGGTCGCGCTCAGGGTGCCATCGGCACCGTTCTCGGCTCAGAGGTGCGCGCCGCCGGGATGCTCGGCGATCCCGTCGATGACGCGCGGCTGCGCGACCATGAATGGCAGATCGCCTACCGGCTCGGCAAGATATCCTCCCTCCGCTCCCTGCGGAAGGCGACCGTTGCGGGCAGCGTGCCCGGCCCGATGACCCATGACGTCCTCGAGCGCCAGCGGCGATCACTTGAGGAGGCTCAGGAAAGCACGACTGCGCTGGTTATCGCCCTGGAACGTTACGCTGCGCAGATCGCCGCCGCCGACGAGGCCGAGCGCGACTACCAGCAGGCCATCAGGCTGACTGAGCACAACGACAAGTACCTGGACCTGGTCGCGCTCACTGCCTCGGACAACCACGCCGCGGAAGAACTCGCTGGCATGACCGCGCAACTGGTCATCGCGGCCCGGACGCGCCGCGAGCGGCTGCACGAGGCGGACCTCGCCGCCCGGGCGCTGGTGCTGCCGGAATCGGAGCCGGCCTCGGCGGCCGGGTCATCGCGCGGGCCATCGAAGGCGTCGTAGACAGGCGCCTAGCGGGGATGCGCGAAGATCGCGCTCGTTCGTTCCGGAACCCGGCCCCGCCGAACCGTGGGACGACACGCCCCGGCCCGCCCTGGAAGGCTGAGGCCGGTCAGGGGGGCGGGCGGCGCCGGATGCCGAGGACGCCGAGAGTGACCAGGCAGGCGGCCGCGAGCAGGGAGTAAGGAACCAGGTCGGTCGTGGCCTGGGCCAGGGCGCCGCTACCCGAGGCGGCGATGGCCTGGCCCGCGGCCCAGACCAGGTTGCCCAGGCCGAAGGCGAGCCCCTGGTCCAGGTGCTGGTCCTGGGCGCCCTCGCTGACCAGGGTCATGGCCGGGGTGAACAGCGTGCCGAAGCAGGGCATGCCGACGATCAGCACCGGGATGAGCACCCATGACGGGGCCAGGATGGGCGCGAGCAGGCTGATCGCCACCGCCCCGACGAGGGAGAACCTGACCGGCGTGAGGGCGCCGTACCGGTCGGCGGCCCGGCCCGCGACCGGAGACAGCGCCGCCTCGACCGCGGCCGACGCCAGGAACGTCCCCGCGATGACCAGGCCGGTGACCCCGAGGCGGGACATCCGCAGCGGCGCGAGCACGTCGATCACGCCGAAGGCCAGGCCCGCCAGCATGGTCAGCCACAGCCCGGTGAGCAGCCGGCGGTCGCGGACCGCGGCGAACGCCTCCCGCAGGCCCTGCGGAATCGCGGCGCGCGGGGCCGGCACGAGGAACGCCACCGCCATCAGCACCGCGGCCGCCACGGCGGCGCTGGCGAACGCCGGGCCGGTGCCGATCTGGTCGCCGACCGCGCCCACGACCGGCCCGAACAGCGCACCGCCGACGGCCGCGCCCATGGCCGTCCCGATCAGCTCGCCGCGCCGCTCCGGCGGGGCCTCGGTGGCCAGCCAGGCCATGCCCCCGGCCCAGGTGCACGCCCCGCCCAGGCCCTGCACGAACCGGGCCGAGTCCAGGACCACCGCGGTCGAGGCCCACCCGAAGACCAGCGTGGACACGGCCATCAGGGCCAGGCCGAGAACAACGGTCCGGCGGTAGCCCAGGTGCCCGGTGAGCAGCCCGCCGGGCAGGGCGCCGACCAGGGTGCCGAGCGGGTAGCCGGCGACCAGGATCCCCGCGCCGGCCTTGGTCAGGTGCGCGACGTGCGTGTAGTGCGGCAGCAGCGGGGTCAGCGCGGTGAAGAACATCGTGTCGACCAGCACGAGCACGCAGACGAACACGAGCAGGGCCCGCAGCGGCCTGGTCAGTACCGGCTTAGCCGACGTCGATCCGGTCAGTGCCAACCTGCCTCACGCCCCGCTCGGGGACGTGATCAGGGTGGACATACTGCGATCTTTACACAGGCAGCCGGGAAAGTACCGCCGGGGCCTGGCCACCGGCGCTAAGCCTGACCGGGGAGCTGGACGATGGTCTCGGTGCCGTCGTCCCAGCGCCACGGCACGTGGTGGCCGTGCAGGTGGACGCCGCCGATCCACCGGTCGATGCCGTTGCGGGCGATCTGGTCGGCCTGGCCGGCCAGCACCCGCGCCCCGGTATCGGTCAGGCGCACGCCGGTGGCCCGGTCCACCGGGGGGCCGGGCGGGTCGAGGATGAGCAGCGGGTCAGGTCCCCGCGCCATCCGGTCCATCCGGCCGAAGTACGTGGAGTCCCCCATGAACGGCCGCGTCTCCCGCCTCATGGCCCGCACCACGGCGGCCACGGCGGTGGGCGCGCCGTCGGCCACGGCGGCCAGCACCCGCCGTTCGGTCAGCGACAGCCCGTCCCTGGTCGCCGGGTACTCCCGGCTGAGCCGGTCGAACGCCTCGCCCAGGAACCGCAGCTCACCCAGCCGGGCCGCGGCGATGGCGCCAAGCCCACCGGGCTCTGGCGCGCGGAAGGCGTCCCACGCGCGGGTGGCCAGCTCGAGGGCCGCCGGGGTCAGCCGGGCGCACGCGTTCGTGTGCGGCAGCTCGCGCAGCTGCTCCGCGGTCAGCTCGCCGAGGCCGCCGAAGCGGGCGATGCCCGCGTGCTCGCCGATGCAGATCAAGGTGATGCGCCCGGCGGGAACGCCCAGGCCGGCCAGGCGGGCGAGGACCTCGGTGATCTGCAGCTGGTCGTACAGGTCGGCCTCGAACCACAGCACGTACTCCCCGTCGCGGTTGGCCTCCAGGGCCTGGTCCCGCTCGGTGAACTGGCGCATCGTCCCGGCCCGGTCGACGCCGTGGGAGCTGGTGAGGAAGCTGGCCCTGATCTGGCGCAGTTCGGCCGGCGCGACCACGGGCACCGGTCCCTCGTGCAGGACGTCACGCCAGTAGACCACCCGCCGCGCGAGCCCGGTCCCGGGCACGTCGGTGGCGTCGCCGTTGCTGATGTGGAGCGCCTCGGGCATCCAGTCGAGCGGTCCCGTGGTTGGGCGCTCGGTGTCGGGGGTGGCATCCGGCTGCTCGGTGAGGAGCCTGCGGCGGGCGGTCGCGTACGACTCGCCGGTCTTGGCCATCCGGGCGCGCACGCGCCGCTTGAAATCGGCTTGCCTGGTCATGATCGTCTCCCGCGTCCCGGCCGCGGATCCCCCAGCGACCGCGGCGGCGGGCGCACGATCAGTCCGTCAAGCCCCGGCCGAGAGGTGGGCCTCCCTTTGCCTCCGTGGGGTGACCGGGCTGGGGCAGGTCGCCGGAGGTTGGGCGCGGACGGTCGCCGCTTCTCACGGTACCGGCGGCCGCCCCGCCGCGCCATCCACCGCGCCCGGTGGTCGGCAGGACGCCGCTGGCGACATGGATGTGGATCTCATGTTGCTATCACGACATGAATGTGAATCTCATGTCGTTGCCGGCGGCCAGACCGTGTGGCTGGTGTGGTGGCCGGGACGGATGCGGTGGCCGGGGCGATGAGGGGCCCGTCGGCTAGGCGCCGGCCGGGTCCAGGCGGGCGTTCTTTTGCAGCTCGTAGAGGTCGGCGCGGCTGCGGACGTAGCGCAGGGCGTCGTTGACGGAGGGCTGGTAGTCCCAGGAGGTGTACGTGCCCTGGTTCAGCGCCCCGCCGACCAGGCGGCGGTCGCGCTGGCTGGCCAGCACGCGCTCGCGCAGTCCGGGCAGGTCCCAGTGCGCCGCCAGGTACGCGCGCAGGTCGCGGTGCGCCGGGGCGGCCTGGTCCGCGGCGGCCTGGCCGGGTGAGTCCGCGCTCGCCTGGTCCGGTGAGTCCGCGCCGGCCTGGTCGGGTGAGTCTGCGCTGGCCTGGCCCAGTGCGGCTGCGGGGCCGGCCAGGTTGTCCTGCTCGGCTGGGTCGCGGGCCAGGTCGTAGAGCTGGTCGGGGTCGCCGTCACAGACGACGAGCTTGTGGCGGGCGGTCCTGAGCATCACGGCGGGGTTGGTGACGCCCTCGGCGAGGTACTCGGCGACGACCGGACCTGGCCGCTGCCCCGGCCGGCCGCCGGAGAGCCAGGGCAGCAGGCTGACGCCGTCGCAGGGACCGGCGTCGGGGTCAGCGCCGTTGAGACCGGTACCGGTCCCGGTTCCGGCCAGCTCGGTCAGCGTCGGGGCCAGGTCGAGCAGGCTGACCGGCTCGGCGACGCGGCGGCCGCCCGGCGTCCCGGGGAGGGTAAAGATCAGCGGGACCCGCGCCGAGGGCTCGAAGAACGACATCTTGTACCACAGGCCGCGCTCGCCGAGCATCTCGCCGTGGTCGGCGGTGAAGATCACGATGGTGTCCCCCGCCAGCCCGGCGCCGTGCAGCGCCGTCAGGATCTGCCCGATGCGCTCGTCGACGTAGCTGATGGCGGCGTAGTAGGCGTGGCGGGCGGTGCGGGTCGTAGCGTCGTCGACGGTGACCTGGTCGGCGCCGCACATCTGGCGCAGCCGGCGGCTGTAGGGGTCGGTCTCGTCGAGCGGCTGCGCGCCGACCGCGGGCAGCCCGATCGCCGCGGGGTCGTAGCGGTCCCAGTAGCGGCGGGCGATCTCCCACGGATCGTGCGGGTCGGTGAACGAGGCGACCAGCAGGAACGGCTGGCCGCGGTGGTAGCGGGCGTGGTCGTACAGGGCGCGCGCGGAGTGGAAGGCGACCTCGTCGTCGTAGTCGGTCTGCATGCTGGCCTCGCACACGCCGGGGGTCAGCACGCTGTCCATGGAGTGGTACCAGGGCAGCCGTTCGGTCAGCGGCTTGCGCCAGTCCGGGGTCCAGTCCAGGCCGGCCGGGTAGATGTCGGCGGTCAGCCGCTCCTCGAAGCCGTGCAGCTGGTCGGGGCCGACGAAGTGCATCTTCCCGGCCAG
>Ga0207693_10004159_pt1 | contig 12277 bp, 10 predicted proteins | sample LARL81metaG_FD_184347 | JGI IMG/M metagenome (GOLD analysis project Ga0207693, IMG submission 184347) | Corn, switchgrass and miscanthus rhizosphere microbial communities from Kellogg Biological Station, Michigan, USA - LAR L8-1 metaG... | ecosystem: Host-associated > Plants > Roots >...
GAGGAACAGCTTCGGCGCGACCGTCTTGCCGGTCTGGCCGATCTGCGCCGCGTACGGGTACCACCCGGCATCGACGACGGCGCGGGTCGCGGCGACGGCACCGCCCATCGCGTCGGCGAGCTCCTCGGCGAGCTTGAAGTTGTCCGCCTCGCCGAGCCCGCGGCCGCCGCCCACGAGGATCTCGGCGTCCTCGATGTTGACGTCGGCGCCGCGCTGCTCGCCGCGCGTGACCATGCGCGCCTTGGTCGACCACTCGGAGAGCGCAGCGTCGACGTCCACGACCTCCGCGGAGCCGCCGCCACCTTCGTTCAGGTCGAACGCGTTCAGGCGGCCGATGATGATCCCCGGGTCGCCGACGTAGCCGACGTCGACGATGGCGGAGTCCTGGAGGACCGGGCGCTCGGCGACCAGCTTGCCGTCGGCGACCTTGACCTTGGTGACCTCCATCGTCACGCCGGCGTTGAGCCGCGCGGTGAGACCGGCACCGATCTCGAAGCCGAGCAGGCCGCCGCCGAACAGGGCGTACGAGAAGCCCTCGTCGGAGATGACCTTCGCCATCACGTCGACGATCGGCTGGGCCAGCCCCTCGGGGGCCTCCTTGGCGCGGAACACGCGTTTCGCGCCGTAGGCGCCGAGCCCGGCCGCGGCGTCGTCGGAGACGTCGCCGACGACCACGGCGGCCGCCTCGGAGCCGAGCTCGGAGGCCAGTTTCGCGGCCTCGGAGATGGCTCCCAGCGAGTTCTTGTTGAAGTTGCCCTCGTCGTCGTGGAGGGCGTAGACCAGGATGCCTCCCATTTAGATCAGCTTCCTTTCGTCAAGCCACGCGACGATCTTCTCGACCGTCTCGTTCGTGTCCTCGTCCTCGATGATCTCGCCGGCCTCCTTTGGCGGGGGTGGGTTGATCTCCAGGACCTGGGTCTTCGAGCCGGTCTCCCCGACCTCGCCGGCGTCGATGCCGACGTCGCCGGTGGCGTGGGTCTGGAGGGGCTTCTTCTTCGCGCCCATGATCGCCTTCAGGCTCGGGTAGCGGGGCTCGTTGATCGCGTCGCCGACCGAGATGACGGCCGGCAGGTCGACCTCGACGGTGTCGTAGCCGTACTCGGCCTGGCGCTCGCAGGTGAGCTTGCCGTCGCCCACGTCGATCTTGATCACCTGCGTCAGCGAGGGCATCTTCAGGTGGTCGGCGACGACGGCGCCGATGGTGTAGCACTCGCCGTCGTCCGACTGCTGGCCCAGGAGGACCAAGTCGGGCTGCTCGGACTCGAGCACCTTGGCCAGCGCATAGCCCGTGGCGCAGACGTCGGAGCCGGCGAGCGCCTCGTCGGTCAGGTGCACGGAGCGGTCGGCGCCGAGCGCAACAGCCTTGTGGAGCGCGCGAACGGCGGACTCAGGGCCCATGGTGACGGCGACGATCTCGTCGACGTCGGCCTTGCCGCCCTCGCGAATCTGCATCGCAGCCTCGATGCCGTGGGTGTCAAACGGGTTGAGGTTCTTCTCTCCGGAGCGGTCGAGCCGCTTCGTGTTCGGATCGATGCGCTTCTGCACAGCGGCATCGGGAACCTCTTTGACCAGGCAACAGATCTTCAAGTGGTCCCTCCTTCAGGGGGAATGGCCGGCGGCATATTAGCGAGTGTGGAGTGTCTGACTGACCAGTCAATCAGGTGGTTCCCCGTTGGCTGGAAGCTGAAACACGACGGCTCAGGAGGCCTGTGCGGCGAGGGTGCGGCGCTCCTCGATCGCGTCGCGGATGAAGTCGACGATCTCGTCCGTGGAGGAGCCCGGGGTGAACACCTCGGCGATGCCGAGCTTCTTCAGCTCCGGTGCGTCGTCCGCGGGGATCGTCCCCCCGACGGTCACGACGACGTCCTCGACGCCCTGCTCCCTGAGGAGCTGGACGACCTTGGGCACGAGGGTCATGTGGGCGCCGGAGAGGATCGAGAGGCCGACCGCGTCGGCGTCCTCCTGGATCACCGTCGCGGCGATCTGCTCCGGCGTCTGGTGCAGGCCGGTGTAGATGACCTCCATGCCGGCGTCACGCAGCGCGCGGGCGATGATCTTCGCGCCGCGATCATGCCCGTCGAGACCCGGCTTGGCCACGACCACGCGGATCTTGCGCGAGGACTCCACGGCCCGGAGCTTAGTGGCGCCGACCGGGCTCGGTGCGCCTGAGCTCAGAAAACCGGCTGCTCCGTGTAGCGCCCGAAGACCTCCTGGAGCGCCGCGATCATCTCCCCCTCGGAGGCCCGGGCCCGGGCTGCGTCCAGGAAGTGCGGCATGAGGTTCTCGCCCTCTGTCGCGGCCGCCGCCTTGAGGTTGGCGAGGGCGGCCTCGACCGCGGCGGAGTCCCGGGCGCCGCGGGTGCGCTGGAGGCGGTCGCCCTGCTTGCGCTCGACCGCGGGGTCAGGACGGTGCAGCTCGAGCCTCTCCTCGTCCTCGAGCTTGTACTCATTGACGCCGACGACGACGCGGCGGCGGGAGTCGACCTCCTGCTGGTAGCGGAACGAGGCGTCCGCGATCTCCCGCTGCGGGAAGCCGCGCTTGATCGCCTCGACCATCCCGCCGAGCTCGTCGATGCGGGCGAAGTACTCGTAGGCGGCGCGCTCCATGTCGTCGGTGAGCGACTCGACGAAGTAGGAGCCGCCGAGCGGGTCGATGGTGTTGGTGACGCCGGTTTCGTGCGCGATCACCTGCTGCGTGCGCAGCGCGATGCGGACGGCCTCCTCGGTGGGGAGGGCGAGGGCCTCGTCGTATGAGTTGGTGTGCAGCGACTGGGTGCCGCCGAGAACTCCCGCCAGCGCCTCGATCGCGGTCCGGACGATGTTGAGGAGCGGCTGCTGTGCGGTCAGCGAGACGCCGGCGGTCTGGGTGTGAAACCGCATCCGCAGCGATTCGGGCCGCTTGGCGCCGTAGGTCTCGCTCATCTCGCGGGCCCAGATGCGGCGGGCGGCGCGGTACTTGGCGATCTCCTCGAAGAAGTCGATGTGCGCGTTGAAGAAGAACGAGAGGCGCGGGGCGAAGTCGTCGACGTCGAGGCCGCGCTCAACGGCCTCCTCCACGTAGGTGAAGCCGTCCTTCAGCGTGAACGCCAGCTCCTGCTGGGCGGTCGAGCCAGCCTCGCGGATGTGGTAGCCGGAGATCGAGATCGGATGCCAGCGCGGCATGTGCTCGGTGCACCACTCGATCATGTCGGTGACGAGCCGCATCGCCGGCTCGATCGGGAAGCACCACTCCTTCTGGGCGATGTACTCCTTGAGGATGTCGGTCTGGATGGTCCCGCCGAGCGCCTCCGGGGGAATGCTCTGTTCCTCGGCGGCGCAGACGTAGAACGCGAGCAGGATGGCCGCCGGCGCGTTGATGGTCATCGACGTCGTGACCTTGTCGAGGGGAATCCCGGCGAACAGGTCGATCATGTCGTCGAGGGTGTCGACGGCGACGCCCTCGACACCGACCTCGCCGAGGCTGCGCCCGTCGCTCGAGTCGAGGCCCATCAGGGTCGGCATGTCGAACGCCGTGGAGAGCCCGGTCTGGCCGTGATCGAGCAGGTACCGGAAGCGCTCGTTGGTCTCCTCCGCCGTCCCGAAACCGGCGAACTGGCGCATGGTCCAGAGACCACCGCGGTACATCGACGGGTAGACGCCGCGCGTGTATGGGTACTCGCCGGGGAGGCCAAGCTCGCGATCGGCGTCCCAGCCGGCGAGGCTCTCGGCGTCGTACAGCGGCTCGATCGGCTGCCCCGAGATGGTCTCGAACAGCGCGTCCCGCTCGGGCTGGGCCGAGTAGACCTCCTCCCTCCACTGGTGGGCGCGCCGCTTGGCCTCAGGCTCGATGGCCATGTTGGGAAGTCTAGGTGCGCGGGCGTACGCTTCGGAGGACGCTGCTAGCGGCGGAGCGAGGGCCTGTAGCCGCGGCGCTCGGGACGTCGCCGCGCAAGGACCGTGCCCGTGCCGCCCACGGCCGCCGCCACCAGGGTCGCCCCAGCGATCGCCAGCTGCCGTCCCAGGCGCTCGAAGCGCATCACCCGCCAGCCCTCGGCCACCGCGATCTCCGCGAGCTCCGCGTCCGGGTTGACGGCGACCGGATGCCCGACCTCGCGCAGCATCGGCAGGTCGGAGGCCGAGTCCGAGTAGGCCCACGAGGCGTCGAGGTCGATGTCGTGCTCCGACGCGAACCCGCGCATCGCCGCAACCTTTCCCTCGCCGTAGACGAAGGGCTCGACGATCCGCCCGGTGAGCCGGCCCGAGCCGTCCACCTCGTATTGAGTGCCGATGCCACCCTCCATGCCGAGCACGCGCGCGAGCACCACAACGAGGTCGTTCCCGGCGGCGCTGATGATGAAGGTGGGCCGGTCGGCGTCCTGGTGGCTGCGGACCTCATCGAGCATCTGGGGGTAGATGCGCGGCAGCACTCCCGCCAGGAGGCCCGGCGCCAGGCGCTCGATGTCTCGGGCCGGAACGCCACCGAGAAGCTCTTTCACCTGCGCAAGGAGCTGGGCGGTGCGCTCGTCGGTCGATCCCCGCAGGCGGAAGTGCACGTGCTCGAGGCCCCACCTCATCAGCTGGCGCCGCCGCACCAGCCCGCTCCCGTACGCCGCCCGGGCGAAGTGCATGCCGCTCGACCCCGCCATGAGCGTGCGATCGAGATCGAAGAACGCTGCGCCCTGTGCCATGCGGCACTGAGGCTAGCTGTCCGGGCGACCTCCAGCGCGCCGCACAACGCGGCGCCGGGGCTCACAACTCGTTCAGAATCTCCTTCGCAGCGCGCTCCCCCGATCGCACCGCGCCGTCCATGTAGCCGTTCCAGTACGTCGACGTCTCGGTGCCGGCCCAGTGGATGAGGCCCACCGGCTTCCGGAGGAGGTCGCCGTAGGCGACGAGGATCCCAGGACCCGGGACGGCGACCGGACAGCCGCGCGTCCAAACCTCGCGGGTCCAGTTGGCCTCGAGGTACTCACGCGCTTGCCTGGCCTTCGGGCCGAAGTAGTGCGTGAAGTTGCCCAGCACGGCGGCGCGGCGCTGCGAACCCGTCATCCCCATGAACTGGCGCGCCTCGTCGCCGCCAACGAAGCCGAAGACGACCCCGGGACTGCCGTCGGGCGGCGAGTCGTCGAAGGTCGCATTGACCGGGCCGTTCAGAGACAGCGCGGTTCCATTCAGGCCCGCGTCGCGCCAGAACGGCTTGTCGTAGACGACCGCGACCTTCATCAGCGTCCCCTGCGGCAGGCGCTGGGTCAGCTGGTCGCGGGCGGGCGGCATTCCGGGCTGGTAGTGGATGCGGCCGGCGAGGGTGGGTGGAACCGCGACGATCACCCTCCTCGCGCTCACCTCGAGGCGCTCGGAGTGCACCGTCACGCGGCCGTCGCCCTGGACGATTCCCGTCACCGGCGAGCGCAACACGACGCGGTCGCCGAGGCTTTCCGCCATCTTCTGCGCGAGGAGCTCGGTCCCGCCGTAGAACCGCCACATCTGCGCCCCGGCGCGGGTGCTGAAGTTCCGCTCGAAGGTCCCAGCATGCTGCTCGTCGCCGGAGGCGGCGATGTAGAAGAGCGTGAACAGGAACGAGATCTCCCGCGGCTCGGCGCCGAAGATCGGGCGCGTCGCGACGGCGACGAGGCGCCGGAAGCTCTCGTTCACGCTGTAGCTTGAGTGCGTCTCCGCCCACGACTCGAGGGTCTGCCCGTCCCACTCGTCGGCTCGGGACGCCTGCCAGGGCGCATCGACCGGAACCTCGGTCGAGAGCTGGTCCAAGAGGGTGACTACCTCCGCCGCATCCGCCGCGATCGTGGGATCCGGCGGAACGATCCCGGTCGGGCTCCGGTCGCTGTACGTCAGACGGATCCCGTCCCTGTAATAGACGTTGTCGCCCGTGTCGTAGGTCGGGAACCTGCCGACCTTGAAGCGCTCCGCGAGCCGGATGATGTGGCCCTGCGTGGGCCCGACGAATGTCGCGCCCGCCTCCGAGATCTCGCCCCCGCCGATGTGATGGTTGTGGGCGCGCCCCCCGACGCGATTGCGGGCCTCGAGCACGGCTACCGACTTGCCGTGGCCGCGAAGCTCGACCGCGGCAGTCAGCCCGGCGAACCCAGCGCCGACGATCGCGACGTCGACCGATCGGCGCGCGCTACCGCGCTCCGCGGCCATGACGCCGGGAGCATGGGCGAGTGCAGCCCCCGCGGCACCCGCTGCCGCTGAGCCGATGAGAGCGCGTCTGCTGAGCTTCGAATCCTCGCCCAAGGGACGGGGAATTCTCTCAACGGCCGGCACCGAGAGCAAGCCACAACCCGCTCAGGGTTGGCGAATCACGAACGGATTCGAAAACCCATCCCGCGCCTAGGCGCCGTTGACCTCAACGATGATCGCGTCGCCCTGGCCGCCGCCCGAACAGATCGCGGCGCAGCCGAGGCCGCCGCCGCGCCGGCGCAGCTCGTGCACCAGGGCGCCGACGATGCGGGCGCCCGAGGCGCCGATCGGGTGGCCCAGCGCGATCGCGCCGCCGTTGACGTTGACCTTGTCCTCGTCGATTCCGAGCATCCGCATCGAGTTGATCGCCACCGAGGCGAAGGCCTCGTTGATCTCCCAGAGGTCGACGTCGTCGGCCGACTTGCCGATCTTGTCGAGCGCCTGCTGGGCCGCCTTGGCCGGGGTGCGTGCCAGGTACGCGAAGTCGTCGGCGACCGTGCCGTACGAGAGGACGCGGGCGATCGGCGTGCGGCCCTCCTTGGAGGCCCACTCGTCCGACGCGACAACGACCGCGCCGGCGCCGTCGTTGACGCCCGGCGCGTTGCCGGCCGTGTGCGTCGCGTCGTCTCCGCCGACGGGGCGGAGCTTCGCCAGCACCTCGACGGTGGTGTCGGGACGAATTGCCTCGTCGGCGGCGACCTCGACCTCGTCCTTCTTCTTCTTGACGGTCACGCTCACGATCTCCTCGGCCAGCAGGCCCTCATCGGTGGCCTTGGCGGCCAGCTGGTGGGATCGCGCGGCGAAGCGGTCCATGTCGGCGCGGGTGATCTCGAGCTCGTTCGAGACCTCGGAGGCCTCGTTGATCATCTGCTTGTGCGTGAAGGGGTTGGTGAGCCCGTCGTGGGTCATCGAGTCGATCGCCTGGACGTCGCCCATTCGGAAGCCGAACCGCGCACCGGGCAGCAGGTAGGGCGCCTGGCTCATGGACTCCATGCCGCCGGTGACTGCGACTTCGACGTCCCCCGCGCGGATCGCCTGGTCAGCGAGGCCGATGGCGCGCATGCCGGAGGCGCAGACCTTGTTGATGGTCTCCGACGGCACCTCGCGCGGGATCCCGGCCTTGATCTGCGCCTGGCGCGACGGAATTTGGCCCTGGCCGGCCTGCAGCACCTGTCCGTAGACGACCGCCTGGACCTGCTCAGGATCGACCTCGGAGCGCTCGAGCGCCGATGTGATCGCCTTGCCGCCGAGGTCCGTTGCGTCGAGGGATGAGAGGCCCCCACCCATCTTGCCGAAGGGGGTGCGGGCGGTTCCGAGGATCACCGTCTGGGACATCTGAGCCTTTCGTGGACGGGCGGCCGGCCGATGGGCCGCGAGCTTGACCTTTCTGAAGATGCTAGTGATGCCGCGTCAATAGACTCGCCGCCCGTGCGGACCGAGGTCACCGCAGGGCCGCTCGAGGCAGTCGACGCGGACCTGCACGTAACGGGACTCGCCCAGGGCGAGGAGCTGGACGACGCGTACCGCGAACTGCCGGGCGCGGGCGACACACGCGGCGGCTTTCGCAAGCACACGCTGCTGCGCCCCGACGCCGGCCGTCGCCTCCTGGTGGTGGGGCTCGGCAAGCGCGATGAGCTCGACCCCGAGCGCCTGAGAATCTGCGCCGCCGTCGCGGTCGCGCAGGCCGCCCGCTACGAGGCCACGACGATCGCCTGGTCGCTGCCGGAATCCGGCGGTGCCGGCGTGACGCCCGCGACCCTGGCCGCCGGGCTCGTCGAGGGGACGATCCTCTCCTCCTTCAGGTTCGACCGCTTCAAGTCCCGCGACCCGGACGATCCCCCTCCCCCCGCCCTGGAGCGCCTGGTCATCTCGGCGCCGGGCTCCGCAGGCGACCTCGACGGCGCGGTCACCCGCGCGCGCGTGGCGGCCGAGGCGGCGAACCGCGCCCGGGAGCTCCAGGCACTGCCCGCGAACGTGGTCACCCCGACGTATCTGGCCGACCGCGCCCGGGAGATCGCGGGCGCCCACGACTCGGTCGAGGTCGAGGTGCTGGGCCGCGACCAGATGGCGGAGCGCGGCATGGGCGGCCTGATCGCCGTCTCGCAGGGAAGCGCGCAGGAGCCGCAGCTGATCAGTCTTCGGTACTCCGGAGGCGGCGCTGGCGGCGAGACGATCGGGCTCGTCGGCAAGGCCGTCACCTTCGACACCGGCGGAATCTCCATCAAGCCCTCGGCCAAGATGGAGGAGATGAAGATGGACATGTCGGGCGGCGCCGCCGTGCTCGAGACGATCGCGGCGATCGCCGAGCTGGAGCTGCCCGGCAACGTCGTCGCCTGCATCCCGGCGACCGAGAACATGCCGAGCGGGACGGCGACGCGCCCCGGCGACATCATCACGCAGCTCAACGGCAAGACGGTCGAGGTGAACAACACCGACGCCGAAGGGCGCCTGATCCTGGCCGACGCCCTCACCCACTCCGTCCGCGAGCTGGGGGCCCAGCGCCTGGTGGACATCGCGACGCTGACGGGCGGGGTGATCGTCGCACTCGGGTCGACCTACGCCGGCCTGCTCGCGAACGACGACGAGTGGGCCGAGCGGGTCGAGGAGGCGGGCCAGCGAACGGGAGAGCTCGCCTGGCGTCTGCCGCTTCATCCCGAGTACAAGGACCTGACCCGTGGGACCGACGCGGACCTCACCAACAGCTCAAACAAGCGCAAGGCATCGTCGATCTACGCGGCCGAGTTCCTGGAGGAGTTCGTCGACGACGTCCCGTGGGTGCACCTGGACATCGCCGGCACCGCGTGGGACGTGGGCCGCGCGTACGTAGGGAACGGCCCGACCGGGTTCGGGGTGCGGCTGTTCGTGGACCTGCTCGCCAAGGACTGAGGCTGGAGTGGACTTCGACCTCACCGACGAGCAGCGCCTGCTGCGCGGCACCGTGCGCGAGTTCGCCGCGCAGGAGGTCGCCCCGGTGGCCGAGGAGCTCGACAGGACCAAGTCGTTCCCCTACGAGATCGTCCGCAAGATGGGAGACCTCGGCCTCATGGGAATCCCGTTCCCGGAGGAGTATGGCGGCGGCGGGGCCGGCACGCTCGCCTACGCCATCGCCGTCGAGGAGCTCGCCCGCGTCGACTCCTCGGTCTGCATCACCATGGCGGCGCACACCTCCCTGGGGACGATGCCCATCTACCTGTGGGGGACCGACGAGCAGAAGTCCGAGTGGCTTCCGGAGCTGACGAGTGGCCGCCGCCTCGCCGCCTTCGGCCTGACGGAGCCGGAAGCGGGCTCGGATGCCGGCAACACCCGCACCCGCGCGCGCCTCGACGACGGCGAGTGGGTGATCGACGGCGCCAAGCAGTTCATCACCAACTCCGGCACCGACATCTCGGGCTGCGTGACCATCACGGCGCGGACCGGGGACGACGGCGAGATCTCGAACGTCATCGTTCCGAACGGCACCCCCGGCTACGAGGTTGGCCAGCCGTACCGCAAGATGGGCTGGAACGCCTCCGACACGCGCCCTCTCTCCTTCGACGGCTGCCGGGTCCCGGAGGCGAACCTGCTCGGTCGCCGGGGCGAGGGCTTCAAGCAGTTCCTGCACATCCTCGACGGCGGCAGGATCGGAGTGGCCGCCATGGGCGTCGGGCTTGCCCAGGGGGCGCTCGACGAGGCGATCGCCTACGCGAAGGAGCGGCGGGCGTTCGGCCAGCCGATCGCGAGCTTCCAGGCGATCCAGATGAAGATCGCGGACATCTCCGCGGAGCTCGAGGCGGCGCGCCTCCTGACCTACAAGGCGGCGATCCTCAAGGAGCGGGGCGAGTCGTTCACGCTCGCGGCCGCCCAGGCGAAGCTCAAGACGGGCCGCCTGGCGGTGCGGGCCGCGGAGGAGGCCGTCCAGATCCACGGTGGCTACGGGTACATCGAGGAGTACCCGGTGTGCCGGTTCTACCGGGACGCCAAGATCCTTACCATCGGCGAGGGCACCGACGAGGTCCAGCAGATGGTGATCGCGCGCCAGTTGGGTTGCTGACACCCCGCCGTCTGAATTCCCCAAATTAGGGGTTGATTTCAGGCCCCTTGTCACGGACCGCACGATTCCGGCCGAAGGGCGGCGTAGAGTCGCCTTCGTCGTCGGAACCTTCGAGCTGGGGGATCCAGTGGACAGAAAAGAGAACGGGCGCAGGCGTCAGCCGTCCCGACTCGCCCTGCAGCTGACCGAGGCCTTCGCGCCGTGCGCGGAGTGGTCTCAGGTTCGCGTGCAGCGCGGAGCGGGTGGCCGCCGCACTCGCGTCATCGTTGGCGCGGACGGCGCGGGAGCAGCCGCAGCCGGAACCGCGCCATTCGACTGGTCAACCGGAACGCTTTAGGCAACACCGGCTAGGACGCCGGGCTGGCGGTGATCGCCCCGCCGCCCCGAGCGCTGAGCTCGGCGGCTCGGCCCGCGTTTCTGCCCTTCCCAACCGCGACCCCGCCGAGCTCGTCTAGGCGCCACCCAATCCAGGTCTGAGCCCTCGGCGGCATCGGGGCCTGGTTCATCAGGCATCGTCGATCGTCTCCAGCAGCTTTCTCGCGGCGCTCGCGGGGTCGGTCTCGCGGCGCGTCACACTCGCCAGCAGATCCTCCCAGTCCGGATCGCTCGTTGCACGCTCCTCCAGTTGGCGGCGAAGACGAGCCGCGGCGATGCCCAGCACCTCGGCGCGGAGGTTACGGGCGCGGCGCTCGGCGAGCGAGCCGGTCTCGGTGATGTGCTCCCGGTGGGCGTCGATCTGCTTGAGCAGCTCCCCGATGCCCTCGTCCTTCACCGCCTCCGTCCTCACGACGGGGACCTTCCAGTCGCCCTGCGGACCAAGGCCGAGAGCCGACCGCACCTCCCGGATCATCGTGTCGGCCAGCGGGTGATCGCCCTTGTTGACCACGATCACGTCGGGGATCTCCATGACCCCGGCCTTGAGCGCCTGGATCGAGTCACCGGAGCCCGGCATCAGCGCGAGCACGATCGTGTCGGCGTGGTCGACGATGTCGACCTCACCCTGGCCGACGCCGACGGTCTCGAGCAGCACGTCGTCCTTGCCCGCCGCGTCCATGAGCAGGGCGGCCTGGAGCGCCGCCTCCGCGAGGCCGCCGAGCGACCCGCGGGTCGCCATCGAGCGGATGAACACCTCGCTGTCGAGGAAGTGCTCGGCGAGCCGGATCCGGTCGCCGAGCATCGCGCCCTGCGTGAACGGGCTCGACGGGTCGATCGAGAGCACCCCCACGCTCCTGTCCGCCTTCCGGAGCTCCTTCGTCAGCGCGCCGATCAGGGTGCTCTTCCCCACCCCGGGCGGCCCGGTGATGCCCACCACGCGCGCCCTGCCCGTGCGGGGAAAGACCTCGGAGACGAGTCGGTCGCCCTCGGGGTCCCGGTTCTCGACCAGGCTGATGCCGCGCGCCAGGGCCCGCTTGTCGCCGCTGACGAGCCTGTCGGCGAGGGTGGCGTCTGCTGGTTCGGCGGCCTTCGCCATGGGGGCCGGAGTCTAATCTCGCCACTAGAGTCCGACCGCCGTGCTCAGCCTGCTCAGCTTTCTCAAGCGCAACGGCATGCTCACGCCGAAGTACGCGCGCCTCGCCGTGCGGTACGCATGGCGCCGCCTGCTGACGCCCGCGGGCTGGCGGTGGCAGACCGACGGCCTCCTGTTCTTCGGCAGGAAGCTGCAGATCCAGATCGGCCGCCGCGGGACCATCCGCTTCGGGCGCTTCGTCTGGGTCGGCGACGGGACCAAGATCCGCTGCCACGAGGGCGAAGTCGTGATCGGCCCGAAGACAGTGCTGGGCCAGGAATGCACGATCTCGGCCTTCCAGCACGTCCGTATCGGCGAGCAGTGCGTGATCGCCGACCGAGCCATGTTCATCGACTTCGACCACGGCTCGGTCGAGGTCGACCGCCCGATCCGCCAGCAGGGCATCTACAAGCGCGACGTCGACGTGGGCGCGAATGTCTGGATCGGCTACGGCGCCTGCATCCTGCGGGGCGTGCGCGTCGGCGACAACGCGATCATCGGCACCAACTCGGTGGTCACCCGCGACGTACCCGCCAACGCCGTGGTCGGCGGCGTTCCGGCACG
>Ga0207693_10004160_pt1 | contig 12277 bp, 7 predicted proteins | sample LARL81metaG_FD_184347 | JGI IMG/M metagenome (GOLD analysis project Ga0207693, IMG submission 184347) | Corn, switchgrass and miscanthus rhizosphere microbial communities from Kellogg Biological Station, Michigan, USA - LAR L8-1 metaG... | ecosystem: Host-associated > Plants > Roots >...
CTGGTGCGCGAACCACACCCCGGTCCGGCCGATGCCGCTCTGGATCTCGTCGAGCACGAGCAGCGCGCCGGCGGAGTCGCAGGCCTCCCGCGCGGCGGCCAGGTAGCCCGCGGGGGCGGGGATCACGCCGCTCTCCCCCAGGCCGGGCTCGAGGAACACGGCGGCGACGTCGGCACCGGTGGCGGCGCGCAGCGCGTCCGCGTCGCCGTAGGGCACGAACCGGACCTCAAAACCGTAGGGACCGAACGGGGTGCGGATCGAGTCCTTGCCGGTGAGCGCGAGCGATCCCAGGGTCCGGCCGTGGAAGCTGCGCTCGGCCGCCACGATTACCGGGCGATCGGGGCCCTGGATGCGCCGGACCAGCTTGATCGCGGCCTCGTTGGCCTCGGTGCCGGAGTTGGCCAGGAAGACGCGGCCGTCCGTTTCGAGCAGGGACAACAAGCGCTCGGCCAGTTCGATCTCGCGCTCGTGCAGGAACAAGTTGGAGGTGTGCGCTACCTGGGCCACCTGGCGGCTGACCGCTTCGACGATGGCTGGGTGGGCGTGCCCGAGCGAGCTCACCGCGATGCCGGCGATCAGGTCCAGGTACTCGCGCCCATCAGCATCCCAGACCCGGCTGCCTCGGCCAAGGAGTACGGCCACCGGGGGCACGCCGTAGTTCGGCATGAACGCGGCCGCGAACCGCTTCTGGAGGGTTTCTGTATTGGTCATTGGCTTTCTCCTGGAAGGACCATGGTGCCGATGCCGGAGTCGGTGAAGATCTCGAGGAGGACGGCGTGGCTGAGCCGGCCGTCGAGGACGTGGGCCTGCGGCACCCCGCCGCTGACGGCGGCCAGGCACGCCTCCATCTTGGGGATCATCCCGGCCGACAGGCCGGGGAGCAGGCCAGTGAGCTCGGCCGCGGTGAGCTCGCTGATCACGTCGGCCGAGGAGGGCCAGTCCCGGTACAGGCCCGCCACGTCGGTGAGCACCACGAGCTTGGCCGCGCCGAGGGCGACCGCGAGCGCCGCCGCCGCGGTGTCCGCGTTCACGTTGTAGACCTCGCCGTCCCGGCCGGCCGCCACGCTGGACACGACCGGGATGCGGCCGTCGGCCAGCAGCGCCTCGATCGCGCCCGGGTCGGTGGCCACGATGTCGCCGACCAGGCCGATGTCGGCCGGCTCGCCGTCCACGACGGCCAGCTTGCGGACCGCGGTAAGGGTGGCCGCGTCCTCGCCGGACAGGCCCACCGCGAACGGGCCGTGCCGGTTGATCAGGCCGACGATGTCCTTGTTGACCGTGCCGGACAGGACCATGCGGACGACCTCCATCGCCTCCGGCGTGGTCACCCGCAGCCCGGCGGTGAACGAGGACTCCACCCCGAGCCGGCCGAGCATCGCGTTGATCTGCGGGCCGCCGCCGTGCACGACGACCGGGCGCAGCCCGGCGTAGCGCAGGAACACCAGGTCCTGCGCGAACGCCAGCCGCAGCGCCTCGTCGGTCATGGCGTGCCCGCCGTACTTGATCACGACCGTCTGGCCGTGGAACCGGTTCAGCCAGGGCAGCGCCTCGATCAGCGTGGCCGCCTTGAGCGAGGCGTCCTCGATCCGGGAATCCGTGACCGTCACGTCGAGTACGCCGAATTCTCGTGCACGTACTCCTTGGTCAGGTCGGTGGTCAAGATGACGGCGGAGTGCGGGCCGGCGGACAGGTCCACGGTGATCGTGACGTCCTTGGGCTTCAGGTCCACCTTGGACCGTTCGTCGCCGGGAGCGCCGTGGCGGCAGACCCAGATCCCGTTGATCGCGACGTTCAGCCGGTCCGGCTCGAAGACCGCGTCGGTGGTGCCGACCGCGGACAGCACTCGGCCCCAGTTGGGGTCTTCCCCGCCGATGGCGCACTTGAGCAGGTTGTTGCGGGCCACGGCGCGGCCCGCGGTCACCGCGTCGGCCTCCGAGGCGGCCCCGACCACCTCGATGGTGATCATCTTGCCGGCGCCCTCGGCGTCCCGCTGGAGCTGCCGGGCCAGGTCCGCGCAGACCTCGGTCAGCACCTGGGTGAACTCGGCCTGGTCGGGGGTCACCCCGGACGCCCCGCTGGCCATCAGCAGCACGGTGTCGTTGGTCGACATGCAGCCGTCGGTGTCGAGCCGGTCGAAGGTCACCGCGGTGGCCGACCGCAGCGCCGCCTCGAGCCGGTCCGGCGGGAGGTCGGCGTCGGTGGTGAGCACGCACAGCATGGTGGCCAGGCCGGGCGCGATCATCCCCGCCCCCTTGGCCATCCCGCCGATGGAGTAGCCGTCCGGCCTCCGGAAGGCGATCTTCACCACGGTGTCGGTGGTCCTGATCGCGTCGGCGGCGGCCAGCCCGCCGCCCCGGGAGGCGGCGGCCACCGCGGCGTCCACGCCGGGCAGCAGCTTGTCCATCGGCAGCCGCTCGCCGATCAGGCCGGTGGAGCAGACGACCATCTCTCCGGCCGAGTCTTCAAGGGCCTTGGCCAGGTGCTCGGCGGTCGCGTGGGTGTCGGTGAAACCGAGCGGTCCGGTGCAGGCGTTGGCCCCGCCGGAGTTGAGCACCACGGCGCGGACCCGGCCGCCGCTGACCACCTGGCGGCTCCAGGTCACCGGGGCGGCCTGCACCCGGTTGGTCGTGAACACGGCGGCGGCGGCGCGGGACGGCCCGTCGTTCAGGACCACGGCCACGTCCGGCTGGCCGGACTGCTTCAGCCCGGCGGTGACGCCGGCGGCGCGGAAGCCCAGGGGGGCGGTGACGCTCAAGGGGACACTCCGGGGGCGGTGAGCCCGGCCGCCTCCGGCAGGCCGAGCATGAGGTTGGCGTTCTGGATGGCCTGCCCGGCCGCGCCCTTGACCAGGTTGTCCAGGGCGCAGACGACCACGGCGCGGCCAGCGTGGGTATCGGCCGCCACCTGGAGGTGGGCGGCGTTGGAACCGAGGGTGGCGCCGGTGGCCGGCCAGCGGCCCTCGGGCAGTACGTGCACGAAGGGCTCGTGGTCGTAGGCCGCGGTGAGCGCCGCTCGCAGGTCGGCGAGGGACGCCGACGAGCGGGCGGTGCAGGTGGCCAGGATCCCGCGCGGCATCGGGGCCAGCGTCGGCGTGAACGAGAGGGTCACGGGGAGCGGGGCGGGAACACCACCCCGTTCGGTAGCAAGGTTTTGCTCTATCTCTGGCGTGTGCCGGTGCGTGCCCCCGACCTGGTACGCGGACATCGACCCCAGGACCTCGGTAGCGAGCAGGTCGGGCCGGGCCGAGCGGCCCGCGCCCGAGGTGCCCGAGGCGGCCACGACGACGATGTCGGCCGGGTCGGCAAGCCCGGCCGCCAGCAGCGGGGCCAGCGCGAGGATGGACGCGGTGGCGTAGCAGCCGGGGGCGGCCACGGTGGCGGCGGCCCTGATCGCGTCGCGCGCGCCGGGCAGCTCGGGCAGGCCGTAGGTCCACTGCCCGGCGTACGGGCCCGGGTAGTACTGCGTCCACTTGTCCGGGTCGGCCAGGCGGAAGTCGGCGCCTAGGTCGATGATCTTGAGGTGGCCGGGGAGGCGCGCGGCCAGCTGCGCCGACTCCCCGTGCGGGAGCGCCGTGAACAGCAGGTCGGCGTCGGCCAGGACATCAGGCTCGGTGGCCGAGAAGACCGCGCCGTCCAGGCCGGGATGCCCGGTGAGCTGCGGGTGCGCCGCGGTCACGGGGGTGCCGGCGCTGTTGTTGGCGGCCAGCGGCCCTAGCTCCAGGTCGGGATGGCCAGCTAGCAGGCGCAGCAGTTCCCCGCCCGCGTAGCCACTGGCGCCCGCGACCGCCACTCTCGCACCCATATGCCCCTCATCCTCTGGAAGAGTATTCATCATAACGCATGAATATGCAGAGCGCGAGATCCCGGATCCGGCGGCCCTGGTCAGCTGCGCATGCTTCGGGCACCGCGCCCTAACCAGCCTCTGCAGAAGGGTGTGGTTGTTGCAGTGTCGACCCTAGGGAGTCGATGTTGTAACAACCATGCCTTCGGGAAGGGGGTGGGGGGATTGGGTTAGGAGACGGAGGCGCGGCGGAAGAGGCTGGGGGTAGGGCCATCGGCGGCGGAGCGGGGGGTGCTGCTGACCGCGCTGAGGCCGCGGGTGGTGCTGATCATCTGGACCTGGTCCCGGCCGCAGCCCTTGGCCCGGTAGAGGGCGGCATCGGCGGCCGCCATGAGCTCGGCGTACTCGCGCTTGGTGCCGGCGTCGAGCGCGGCCACCCCGATCGACACGGTGACGTGCACCCGCTCGCCGCCGGTCGCGCCGGGGGCGATGATGGGCAGGCCGGCGATGGCGGACCGGACCCGCTCGGCGATACGGAAGGCGTCGACCGCGCGGGTCTGCGGCAGCAGCAGCGCGAACTCCTCGCCGCCGAACCTCCCGGCCAGGTCGTACTCGCGCAGCATGGTCCGCAGCGTGTGCGCGATCTCCTTGAGCACCTCGTCGCCGGTGAGGTGACCGTAGGTGTCGTTGATGACCTTGAACCGGTCGATGTCGAGCAGCGCCACCGCCAGCTGGGTCTTGGTCCGCACCGCCCTGCTGATCTCCGCCGTGGCGGACCGCTCCCAGGTCGCCGCGTTCAGCAGCCCGGTCTTGGAGTCCGTCCTGGCGTCCTTCACCAGCTGGCCGTGCACGGCCGACCGCTGCAGCAGGGTGGCCAGCGGCAGGGCGGCGACGACGGTGAACGGGCTGATCGCGATGGCCAGCGTGGACAGCACGGCCATGCACGTCTCGGTCAGGTCGGTGCGCAGGGTCTGGGCGCCGAAGATGAACTCGCGCGCCCGGACCGCCGGGTTCGTCGCCCTGACCGCGGCGAAGACCAGGTACTGGTTGACGGCGACCTGGACGACAGCGCAGGCCGCCACGAGCACGAGCCAGACCGTGATGCGGGAGCCTGCCACCGGGTTCAGCGGGGTCAGGCCGGAGACCAGGCGGCCCGCCCCGTGGAAGGCCATCCAGGCGCAGGCGTAGGACAGGCCGATGGCGGCGGCGCTGAACACCCGCCGGTGTACCGCGCTGCGCCGGATCCGCCACTGGGTCAGGGCCCCGCGGATGGCGGGCATGAGCAGCGCGTACGGCAGCGGCAGCAAGATGACGACCGGCAGCTCCCAGACCGCGTACATGTCCTTGACGTGGCCCTCGGGTTCGCTGCCCCGGCGGGTGAGCTCGACGGTGGCCGCGTTGCACGCCAGCAGCAGGGCGAAGACCTCGAGGTCATGGACGCTGACCGGGACGGCGGCGGCCGCCACCGCGAACACGGCCAGGTCGGCCAGGATCACCGCGGCGACGAAGGCGGCCAGGGTCCGCGGCAGCTTCCAGAAAGGCCACGAACGGACGCTGAGCGTCCGCTGCATACGCCCGACCTGCTGGAAGATGACGTCCACGGGTGTGTCCTGTAGCTCCATGAGGTGAATCGAAACCGCCCGGCAACGCTCAGTACAGCCTGGGTCCCACCTTGTCACAGTATTAGCGAGCTTGCTGTCAATACGCGATTACTCCCGGCAGCAAAAGTTACCTGGCCTGCCTCGTGTGACGAAGAACGGTTACTCATTGGTATCGGATTGCCGGGTTTCCTGGTGTAAATACGAACATTCCCGACATGATTCGGGCAGCATGAACCACAGACTCGTCACCCGTCCGACCGTGAGGAGGCACGTCATGGGCACTACCAGCTGGACCTGAACCCCCGTGGCGGGCCCGCCGTAGCAGTGGGGCCGGCCGCCGCCGATTTACCGGAATGTATTCAGTAAACGATTTGCGCCTTACCTGGCTTTACTTCAGTAACACAAATGCTGTCCAGGCTCAGCCCTGGCCGCTGCACGCAAGGCGTGCCATGAATATCCCGGAATGAGATACATCCGCCCGACCTGATGGCGTACATTTGGGCGCTTCAGAGAGTTCGGTACGCGACGAGCCGTCTAGGCCTGAGGCGACTGCGGTTACCGCCACGGCGCGTTCTCCGGGGAGGGGTCAGCGACAATACGCACTATTCTCACGTGCCGCACATCGCGGACGTGGTCAGCCGTTTTCACTAGGCGCGGCAATTAGCCCACGCGCGGCTATGAGTTCTGCGCCCGGCGGAAAGCGATCGGCACGTCCGGCGAGCCGTCGTTCGCGGCCCGGCTGGTCCCGCTGATGGCGCTCAGGCCGCGGGTGGTGCTGATCATCTGCACCTGGTCCCGGCCGCCGGACTTCGCCCGGTACAGGGCCGCATCCGCCGCCGCCATCAGTTCGTTCAGCTTGCGCACGCTCCCGCTGTCCAGCGCCGCCACGCCTATGGAAACCGTGACATGAACCCGTTCCCCGCCCGTCGCCCCCGGCGCGATGATGCTCAGCCCGGCGATGTCCGCGCGCACGCGTTCGGCGATACGGAACGCGTCGACCGCCCTGGTCTGCGGGAGCAGCAGCGAGAACTCCTCGCCGCCGAACCTCCCGGCCAGGTCGTAGTCACGCAGCATGCTGCTCAGCGTGCGGGCGATCTCCTTGATCACCTGGTCCCCGACCAGGTGACCGTAGGTGTCGTTGATGACCTTGAACCGGTCGATGTCGAGCAGCGCCACGGCGAGCGCCGACTTGGACCTGACCGCGCGGCCCACCTCGGCCGCCGCCTCGTGCTCCCAGGTCGCCGCGTTCAGCAGCCCGGTCTTGGAGTCGGCCCGCGAGTCGATGACGAGCTGGGCGTGCCGCAGCGAGCGCTGGAGCAGCGTGATCACCGGCAGCGCGGCCGGGGCGAGGAACAGGTTGCCGGCTACCGCGTACGTCAGCAGCACGGCGATGCACATCTCGGCGATGTCGTTGTAGAGCGACTCGCGGTCGAGGAACCGGCCGCGGATGCTCACGCTGGGGTCGGAGCCCTTGATCGCCGTGAGGACGAACGCGTTGTTCATCACGAACATCACCACCGCGCCCACCGTCACCAGCACGGTCCACCGCAGGTCGCGGCCGACCTCGCCGCCCGTCGTTCCCGCCGTCAGGTGGGAAAGGCCGCGGAAGGTCAGCGACACGGCGCCGTAGGACAAGCTGATCGAGGCGCAGCTGAAGATCCGCCGGTGCAGCGGGGCGCGGCTCACCCGCCATTGCGTCAGGGCGAGCCGCAGGACCGGGGCGAGCAGCGCGAACAGCGGGGGCAGCAGGATGGCGACGGGGAACTCCCAGACGCCCTGCACATCCATGCTCATGCCGTGCTGCTCTTTGGACCGCCGGCTCCACTCGACGGCGATTGCGGTGCACGCCAGCAGGACGGCGAACAGGACCAGGTCGTGCCCGCGGAAGGTGGTGAGCGAGGCGGCGGCACCGATGGCGACCAGGTCGGCGGCGATGACCGTCAGGACGAAGACGGTGAGCCAGCGGGGCAGTCTCCAAAGAGCCCACTCACTGATGGCACAGCGCCTGAAAGCACGGGCGCCGACGGCTGGCATCCGACGCGGGAGGCGACGGATCAGCTCCATCAGCACCTCCTTATGCAGCCTGCCGCCGCGTCACCGAGCCGAGCGTCACCTAGCACCGGGTCACCTAGGTCGCAGCGCGCGTATCTATTCTCCCGCAGCACCGGCCCCGGCGAGCGCAAAACGTGAAAACCCCGCTACTCACTGGTAGAACAGTACCTTCTTTGGCCCCATGGGTCACATCACTTCCCCATGGCGACACCGAAATTACTTTGCGTTACCGCAAAGGCCGACTTATTCCCGGCAATACGTACAAAGCACCCCGGGAGGACGGCCGCGCGCCACAATGGGTAGCCACAACGCTCGATGGCGGGGCATTCGCCATCCGAAGAGCGAGTCGCCTACGCTACGTAACGATTGAACTGCGTAGCGTATCGGGACGTTCAAGCTAATTACGCAGGGAAGCCACCCAAGCACTCACAGAAAGGAAATGGTATGCGCGGCATCCAGTGGACCTAGGACCAGAGACGAGCAAGCCACCCGGCGGCCAGGAGAAGGAGCGTGACATGCGCGGCATCCAGTGGACCTAGAGATCAGGACGCACACCCGACTGCAGCTATCAGAAGGGGCACGCGATGCGCGGCATCCAGTGGACCTAAAGCCCGTTCATGACGTCCGCTCACCCGGCGCCTGCCCTGGCGCCAGCTGAGCGCGAGTACCAGCGCGAGTACGGCGCCGACGGCGCCGCATACCGCGATGACCAGTGCCGGGGAATGGTGATCGGCGGCGGCTCCCGCCGCGATCAGCACCACTCCCTCACCCAGGCTGATGCCGCCCTGGGCCAGGCCGAAGGCCTGGCTCCGCTGCCCGTCCGGCGCCGCGCCGACGAACCCCGCGTTGGCGGCCAGCTGGTAACAGGCGCACAGGCCGGAGACGAACAGGACGAGCAGCGACAACAGCAGGCCAGGCCGCCAGGCGAACAGCACCAGGACAGCGCAGCCCGCGAACGCGAGCGGGCCCATGTACCGGAACCTGGCCGCCGGGGGGACGAGACGGCTGAACGCGAGCACCCCGGCCGTAATCCCCAGCGCCGGCGCCGCCAGTATGACCCCCACCGCGAGCGTGCCTCCGCCCAGGTCGCGGGCGAGCGGGGTGACGACGCCCTCGGGCGCGCTGTAGAACGCCGCCAGCCAGCCGAACAGCATGGTGGTGCGCAGCACCTGGTTCGCGAAGATCAGGCGGGCCCCGGCGAGGACGCCGGCCAGCCCGGCAGATCCCTCGCTCCGGTGGGCCGACGGCGCGGGGACGGGGCGCGGCCGGACCCGGGACTGGACGATGAACCCGGATACGGCGAAGGTGGCCGCGTCGATGACGAGCGAGGTCCTGGTGCCGAAGAAGCCGGCCACCGTCCCGCCGAGGGCGAACCCGACGACCTGCGCGAACTGGACGGTGGTGAGCCCGATCGCGGTGCCGACCACGTAACTCTCGCCGGTCAGCACGTCCGCGTAGAGAGCCGCGCGCGCCGAGTTGAACGGCGCTCCGGCCAGCGTCACCACGAACAGGAGCGCCACCATGACGGCCAGCGGCACGCCGGGCACCGCCATGAGCAGGACCAGCGCGCACCTGATGAGGTCGCAGATGATCATCACGGCCCGGCGCGGGTGCCGGTCGGCGAGCCAGGCCAGCGTGACGCCGCCGATGAACATCGGCACCACGCTGACCACGAAGGTGACCGCCGCGAGCAGCGCCGACCGGGTACGGTCGAAGACCAGCACGGTGAGCGCGACGCGGGCGAACTGATCCCCGATGATCGACAGCAACTGCGCCAGCCACAGGGCCCGGAACTCGGCCACCGCGAACACGTCGCGGAACCTGATCCTCGCGGCCTGCTCGGACGTTCCCCCCCGGGCCACCGCGTGTCTAGTTATGGTGCCCTCCGGCTCAGCACAACGCTGCGGTCATCGGTAATCACATCCTGACCGACAGTTGCTCCGTTAGCAACAGGCCGATCAGGTACCGGATGACCGCCGGTTGTTCAGGCGCGAAGGACGGCGCCGACCCGGCGGCTGGCCTCGGCCACGGCCGCGTCGCGGGCCGCGGTGGCCTCCGCCGCGGTGAGCGTCCGGTCCGGGGCACGGAACCTGAGCGTGTAGGCCAGTGACTTGCGGTCCTCGCCGACCTGGGTGCCGGTGTAGACGTCGAACAGGCGCACGCCCTCGAGCAGCTCCCTCGGCGCCCCCGCTACCAGCGCCGCCTCCACCTCGGCGGCGGGCACCGCGGCGTCGACGACCAGGGCCACGTCCTGGGTGGCCAGCGGGTAGCCGGACAGCTGGGGCGCCTGCACGGCGCCGGCCGCCTCGGCCGCGGCGAACAGCGCCGACAGGTCGAGTTCCATGGCGCAGGTCCGCGGGGGCAGGCCGAACGCCTGGACCACCCGGGGGTGCAGCTCGCCGGCGTGCCCGGCCAGTACCTCCCGCGACCCGTCGGCGCCCGGGTCGGCGCCCGTGTCGGCCTCGGCGAGCCTGGCGTAGATGGCGGCGCAGCGGCCGGGGTGCCAGGGCGCGTACGCGTCGGCCCTGACCTCGAGCGGCACCCGGCAGCTCCGGCCGACCGCGCGGGCGGCCTCGATCGCGTCCGCCCAGGACGCCGCGCGGCCCTTACCCCACCAGCCGTCGAGCTCGCGCGCCCCGGTCAGCACGGCGCCGATCCGCAGCGGCTGGTCCGGCAGGGCGGCCTCCAGGGAGGCCAGCTCGGCCTGGGTGGGCCCGCGGTCGACCGGGAGGATCGGGGCCGACGCGGGCGCGCCCGGCCGGGGCCGGAAGACCAGGCCGATCTCGAACAGCGCGGTGTCGGCGAAGCCCCGGCCGACGTTACGGGCCAGCACCCGGAACAGGCCAGGCAGCACGGTCGTGCGCAGCAGCGGCTCGTCCTCGCTGAGCGGGTTCGCCACCACCACGGCCGGGCGGCGCGGGTCCTGCGCCGGCAGCCCGAGCAGATCCGCGTCCGCGCGCGACCCGAACGGCGACGACAGCACCTCGACGAAGCCGGCCTCGGCCAGCGTCCGGCCGGCCGAGCGGCGCAGCCGCTGCCGCGGGGTGAGCCCGCGGCCGGCCTTCGCGCGCGGCATCCGGGCCGGCACGTTCTCGTAGCCTTCCAGCCGGATGACCTCCTCGGCCAGGTCGGCCGGGTCGGTCAGGTCTGGCCGCCAGGACGGCGGGGTCACCTCGAGCACGGCCACCGGCTGCTCGTCAGCGGCTTCCGCCGCGGCGGTCGCGGCGGCTTCGGTCGCGGCGGGCGCCCGCCAGGGAGCGATGGCCGGGGTGGCCTGACGGGTCTCCCGGACCGAGCAGCCCACCTCGCGCAGCCGCCTGACCACGGTGTCCCGGCCGTAGGCGAGGCCGGCCACCCGGTCCGGGTAGTCGGCCGCCATCGAGATGACCACCGGGGTCACCTCGGCCGAGGCGTGCGTGCAGCCCGGCACGACCTGGGCTCCCTGACCGCCCAGGCCGGCCAGCAGGGCCACCGCCTTGGCGCTGGCGCGCAGCGGCAGCTCGCGGTCCACGCCGCGCTCGAACCGGTAGGACGCCTCGCTGTGCAGCTTGTGGCGGCGGCTCATCTTGGCCGTGCCCTCGGCGGAGAAGTGCGCGGCCTCGATGACCAGGTCGGTGGAGGCCTCGTCGATCTCGGTGTTCAGGCCGCCCATGGTGCCGGCCATGGAGATCGGGCCGGACTGGTCGGTGATCAGGATGTCGTCCGGGTGCAGCGTCCTGACCACGTGGTCCAGCGTCTCGAGCCGCTCCCCCGGCTGGGCCCGCCTGACCACGATCTCGCCGGTCAGCTTGGACCGGTCGAAGGCGTGCAGGGGCTGGCCGAGCTCGAGCATCAGGTAGTTCGTCACGTCCACCGCGAGCGACACCGAGCGCATCCCGGACCGGGCCAGCCGCACCCGCATCCACAGCGGGGACGGCGCGGCCGGGTCGAAGCCGCGCACCTCGCGCAGCACGAACCGGTCGCAGGCGGTCGGGTCGCCGATGCGGGCCGGGTAGACGTCCGCGCCCGCGACGTCGAGCGCGCCGCCGAGCAGGGCCGGGCCGGGCAGGTCGGTGTCGGCCGGGTCGGTGAACGGGACGCCGAACGCGCTGGCCAGCTCGCGGGCGATGCCGCGCACCGACACGGCGTAGCCGCGGTCGGGCGTGACCGCGATCTCGAACACCTCGTCCCGCAGGCTCGCGTAGGCCACGAAGTCCGCGCCCAGCGGCGCGTCGGCGGGCAGCACCAGGATGCCGGCGTGGTCGTCGCCGATGCCCAGCTCGCGGACCGAGCAGATCATCCCCTCGGACATGCGCCCGTAGGTCTTGCGCGCGCCGATCTCGAACCCGCCGGGCAGGACCGCGCCGGGCAGCGCGAGCGCGACCCGGTCGCCGGCCGCGAAGTTGCTCGCGCCGCAGATGACGCCGGACGCCTCCTCGGGCGGCCCGGCCAGCTGGCTCTCGGACACGGCCACCCGGCAGTACCTGATCGGCTTCTTCAGCCCGGTCAGCTCCTCGACGATGAGCACCTGGGCGACCACCACGCCGCGGATGTCGTGCCCGGCCGACTCGAGCGACTCGACCTCGAGGCCCGCCGCGGTCAGCCGCCGGGAGACCTCGGTGGCGTCGACCGGCTCGGGCAGCGGCGCGTACTCACGCAGCCAGGAAAGCGGTACTCGCATCTCAGATCTCCATCCCGAACGCCCGGCTGAACCGCACGTCGCCCTCTACCGCGTCCCTGATCTCGGTCAGCCCGTGCGCGATCACCAGGCTGCGCTCGATGCCGAGCCCGAACGCGAACCCGCTGTACCGGTCGGGGTCGATGCCGCAGGCCACCAGCACCCGGGGGTTGACCATGCCGCAGCC
>Ga0207693_10004161_pt1 | contig 12275 bp, 10 predicted proteins | sample LARL81metaG_FD_184347 | JGI IMG/M metagenome (GOLD analysis project Ga0207693, IMG submission 184347) | Corn, switchgrass and miscanthus rhizosphere microbial communities from Kellogg Biological Station, Michigan, USA - LAR L8-1 metaG... | ecosystem: Host-associated > Plants > Roots >...
GGCCGGTAGCGTTGCCGCCGAGGAGGCGAGATGGACGTCGCTGTTCCCCGCGCGGATTCGCGAGTCGCCGAGCTGATCGGCCGAGACGACGAGCGGGCGCAGCTCGCCCAGCTGATCGACGGGATCGGCCGGCGCGGCGGCGCGCTCGTCGTGCGCGGCGAGCCTGGCATCGGGAAGTCCGCACTGCTCGGAGCCGCCGCGGCGCGAGCGCGCGAGCAGGACGTCAAGGTCGCCGCGGCGACGGGGACGCCGTCCGAGGCGAGGCTCGCATTCGCCGGGCTGCAGCAGCTTCTGGCGCCGTTTCTCGAAGCGCGCGACCGTCTTCCTCGGCCCCAGCGCCGCGCGCTCGAGACGGCGGTCGGCCTCGCCGACGGCGACGCCCCGGATCCGTTCCTGGTCGGGCTGGCCGTGCTCGGGCTGTTGACGGAAACCGAGCCGAAGCGGCCGCTGCTCTGCGTGGTCGAGGACGCACAGTGGCTCGACGGACCGTCGGCAGAGGTGCTCGTGTTCGTTGCGCGGCGGCTCGAGCTCGAGCCGGTGCTCGTCCTCTTTGCCGTGCGCGACGGCATCGCGGGCGTCCTCGACGAGTCGGGGCTCCCCGAGCTGCGCCTCGGCGGTCTCGACGATGCCTCCGCGAACGCCCTGCTCGAGGTGACGGCGCCTGATCTGCCCACTCACCTCAGGGCGAGGATCCTCGGCGAGGCTGCGGGCAACCCGCTCGCGCTGATCGAGCTTCCGGCCGCGGCGGCGAGCCTCGACGGAGCCGGGCCCGCGAGCAGACTCCCGCTGACTGCGCGGCTCGAGCAGGCGTTTGCGGCCAGGCTCGCCGGCCTCGACGCCGATGCCCGTCACGCGCTGCTGCTCGCAGCGCTGGAAGACGGCGAGCTTCCCGAGCTCGGCCGGGATCCCGACTGGAGACCCGCGGTGGCCGCCGGCCTCGGGTCCGCCGACAACGGCACGTTCCGGTTCCGGCATCCGCTGATCCGATCGGCGGTGGTGCAGGAGGCAACGACGGAAGATCGGCGGCGTGCCCATGCAGAGCTGGCCGAAGGCCTGGCGCACGACCCCGACCGCGCCGTCTGGCATCGAGCTGCAGTCGTCGGGGCGGGTTTCGACGAGGCCGTCGCGAAGGAGCTGGACGCGGCGGCGGAGCGAGCACGGCTTCGAGGTGGCCGCGACGTCGCGCTGGCGGCGCTCGAACGCGCGGCGGCGCTCTCCGTCGATCCCGAGGCACGGGCGCTGCGCCTCTTCCGCGCCGGCGAGCTCGCAGTCGAGCTCGGCCGCGCGGACGACAGCGGGCGACTCCTGAGGGCCGCACAGCAGCTCGGCCTTCCTCAGCCCGAGCGCGCGCTGGCCTCGTTCGGCGTCGAGGTGTTCGAGCCGACGTGGTCGGGGGCGGCCACGGTTCGAAGCTTCGCCGGCATCGCGCAGGAGCTTGCGGATGCCGGCCGAGTGGATCAGGCGCTCCAGACGCTGGGCGCGGTCGCGCTCCGAGCTCACTGGGAGCACCTCGACGCGGAGATCCGTCGCGAGGTCGCGGGAATCGTCGAACGGCTCCCGGGCTCGCCCGACGACCCTGTGCGACTGCAGACACTGGCGCTGGTCGACCCGGTCGGTCAGGGCGCGGGGGTCCTCGGCAGGGTGAGGCGGATCGCTCCGCTCGATGTGCCCGACCCTGATGCACAGTTCGAAGTCGCAGTCGCCGCCGCGGCTGTCTGGGGGCCTGACCTCGCGCTCCCGTTCCTGCGACCTGCGTCCGCCGGCTACCGGGCGGACGGGCGGCTCGGGCGGCTTGCCGAAACGCTCGTCTTCGAGGCCTGGGCCGAGATCCGAGCAGGTGCGGCGCGCGTCGCGATCACGGCGGCAGCGGAGGCCGTGCAGCTCGCGCAGGAGACGCGCAAGGTCCGGTTCGTCGCCGTCGGGCGGCTTGCAGAGGGGATCGCAGCGGTCGAGCTGGGCGCGGACGAGCGCGGTGAGCGGCTGATCGGGACGGCCGAGGCGATGCTCCTACCGCTCGGCGCGAACCCGCTGCTCGCGGACGTCGCGCTTGCCCGCGGGCGGCAGGCACTTGCGCACGAGCGCTTCGCCGAGGCGTATGCACACCTGCTGCGGATCTTCGATCCGAACGACGCGGCGTACCAGGAGTTCGTTCGCGGCTGGGTGCTGGCCGACCTCGCCGACGCGGCCCTGCACGGCCACGGCGATCTCGAGCTCGTGCGGGGGTTCATGCGCGAGTGGGAAGCCATCGCCGCGGATACGGGCGCACCGCACCTGCACGTCCAGCTCAGGTACGCGAGGGCGGTGCTCGCCGACGACGAACAGGCCGAGCCGCTCTTCGCGAGCGCGATGAGCGCAGGAGCCGACGGCTGGCCGTACTACGCGGCGCGCGCGCAGCTCGCGTACGGCGCCTGGCTCCGGCGGCAGCACCGCATGACCGAGTCGCGGGCGCCTTTGCGTGAGGCCGCGCAGTCGTTCGAGGCTCTCGGCCAGCTCCGCCTCGCAGAGCGAGCGCGGCGCGAGCTGCGTGCCTCCGGCGAGGTGCCCCGCCGCCGCCGGCCCGAGGCGTGGGCGGAGCTGACACCCCAGGAGCTGCAGATCGCGCAGCTTGCGGCGGACGGCCTCTCGAATCGGGAGATCGGCGAGCGCCTCTACCTCTCCCACCGCACGGTCGGATCGCACCTGTACCGGCTCTTCCCGAAGCTCGGCGTGACCTCGCGTATCCAGCTCCGCGACGCGCTCGACCCCGCCGCAACCGATTGAGCGCGACTGCAGTCATCCGACGTAGGCGACGAGCGACGGCCGGCGCTAGCGTCGAGCGGGATACCCGTTCGACCGGAAGGAGCTCCGAAGTGAGCGATCGCCCGAACATCGTCCTCGTCCACGGAGCCTGGGCCGACGGCTCCTGCTGGAGCGGCGTCATCGAGCGCCTGCAGGCCCAGGGCTTTCAGGTGCGGGCGCCGCAGTTTCCGCTTACCTCGCTTGCCGACGACGTGGCCCGCCTCCGGCAGGTCCTGGAGTTTCAGGACGGCCCGACGATCGTCGTCGGCCATTCGTACGGCGGGCAGATCATGACCGCGCTCGGCGAGGAGGCCCCAAACGTCGTCGGGCTCGTCTACGTCGCCGCCTTCGGGCTCGACCAGGGCGAGTCCCTCGGCGCGCTCCTCTCGGGCGGTCCACCCACGCCGGCGCTCGCGCACATGTTCAACGACTCTCGCGGCTTCGGGTGGCTCTCGGAGGACGACTTCGTCGACCACTTCGCGGGCGACGTCGACGCGACCTGGGCTCGCGTGATGTACGCCGTGCAGCAGCCGATCGCGCTGTCGGCCTTCGAGGACACGATGGGCGTGCCGGCCTGGAAGTCGCTGCCCTCCTGGTACCTGGTCTCCCAGAACGACGAGGCGATCCCACCGGATGCGGAGCGCATGTTCGCCTCGCGGATGGGCGCGACGACCGTCGAGGTCCCGTCGAGCCACGTCGCGATGGTCTCGCACCCGATGGATGTGGCGAACCTGATCGAGACGGCCGCCGAGACAGTCCCCTCACCGCAGACGACCGGATGAGCCCCGAGACGGTCTCCCCGATCTCCACGTACTTCCGGGTCTGCGACGGAGTGCGGGTGAGGTTCGCGGACACCAAGGCAGATTCGGACACGACCGTTCTGCTGCTAGCGCCGTGGCCGGAGACCCTTTGGGCCTTCCGTCGCATCTGGGCCAGCGTCTCGGCGGTCGGGCGAGTCGTCGCCATCGACCTGCCGGGCTTCGGCCACTCCGACGGCAGACCGGAGCTGATCGCCCCGGACGCGGCGGGCGCATTCCTGGCCGGCCTGATCGACGAGTGGCGCCTCGGGGCTCCGCACGTCGTCGGCCCGGACGTCGGCACGGCCGCGGCGCTGTTCCTCGCCGCGAAGGCTCCCGAGCGGGTAACGAGTTTGACCGTCGGCGGCGGCGCAGTGCGCTTCCCGATCGAAGCGGGCGGCGCGCTCAAGGACATCATCGAAGCGCCGAGCCTGGACGTCGTCCGCGGGCTGGACGCCAGGACCAACATCGGCTTCGCGGTGGAGTCCGGCGCCGCCAGCGACAGCGAGCCCGACGTGCACGAGGACTATGTCAGCGCCTACGACCTCGGGCGGTTCGCGGAGTCGGCCCGGTTCGTGCGGCAGTACCCCGAGCAGAACCCGGTGCTGCGCGATCTGCTGCCGGCGATCACCACGCCGACCCAGATCGTGGCGGGACGCGACGACGACCTGGTGCCGTGGTCGAACAACCAGTACCTCCACGACCACCTCCCGAACAGCGAGATCCATCCTCTCGACGCCGGTCACTTCGCCTGGGAGCAGGCTGCGGAGGAGTACGGCCGTCTCGTCGCCGAGTGGGTCAGCGGCGGATATGAAAGGAGCGTTCAATGACGACTACCGAAGAAGAGACCGCGACAGACTCGATCAGCCGGGTCACGGCCGAGAACGGGATCGAGTACGCCTACCGCGACTTCGGCGCCGGCGATGTGCCGCTCGTCCTCCTGCAGCACTTCCGCGGCAGCCTCGACAACTGGGACCCCGCGCTGATCGATGCGCTCGCGTCGGAGCGCCGGGTCGTAGCCTTCGACAACGTCGGCGTCGCCGGCACGACCGGCCGCACGCCGAGCAGGGTCGAGGCGATGGCCCACGACGCGATCGCCTTCGTCGACGCCATCGGCGTGGAGCGGATCGACCTGCTCGGCTTCTCGATCGGCAGCTTCGTCGCGCAGGAGATCGCGCTGATCCGCCCGGACCTGCTGCGGCGTCTGGTGCTGGCTTCCGCCGCTCCGCAGGGCGCCCCGGGGATGCATGGCTGGGCGCCCGACGTGATCGGGGCGGTCGGCGGACGGGAGCCCAATCCGCAGGGATACCTGGACGTCTTCTTCGCCCACACGGACTCGAGTCGCCAGGCGGGCCAGGAGGTGGCCGGCCGTATCTTCGGGAGAACGGCGGATCGGGACGAGCCGACCAGCTGGGAGACCCGCCAGGCCCAGTACGACGCGATCTGCGCCTGGGGTATCCCGAACCACGCGCTGCTCGAGCGCGTGACGGGAATCCAGCTTCCGGTCTTCGTCGCCAACGGCGACAGCGACCCGATGATCCTCCCGCGCTACTCGCACCTGCTTGCGGGCCTCCTGCCGGACGCCCGGTTGAAGATCTACCCGGACGCGGCGCACGGGTTCCTCTTCCAGCACCACGCCGAGTTCGCCGCCGACGTGCACGCGTTCCTCGAGGAGGGCGACTGATGCCGATGATCGACGTCTACGCGGCCGAAGGGACGTTCTCGGATCCGCATGCGCTTGCCCGTGACCTCGCGACGGCGGTGATGCGCTGGGAGCAGGTCCCCGACCTGCCGCTCTTCGCGAACAACACGGCAGCGTTCGTCCACGAGCTGGACGCCGCCGCGATCTCGAACGTCTCGGGGGAGAGCAACTACGTGCGAGTGCAGGTGCTCACGCCGGCGGGGGTGCTCGACCGCGACAAACAGCTCGGCGTGGTCCAGGAGCTGACCGAGATCGTCGCGTCTGCCGCCGGCGACCCGAGCCTGCGCGCGCGAACCTGGGTGCTGCTGACCGAGTCGCCGGAGGGCGGCTGGGGGATCGCGGGTCACGCCAACACGAATGCAGACATCGCGGCCGCCGCTCGTGCCGCCCTCGCAGGCCAATGACCGTATGACCGTCGACGTCGGCAAGGGCAGGGCACGGTCGCTCGCGGACGGTAGCTCGATGCCGCTGCTCGGTCTCGGCGTGTGGCAGATCCCGGATGGGCCCGACTGCGTGAACGCCGTCCGCTGGGCGCTCGAGCTCGGGTATCGACACATCGACACGGCCCAGGCCTACGGCAACGAGGAAAGCGTCGGGCAGGCTCTGCGAGAGAGCCGGATCGCGCGCGATGAGGTGTTCGTAGCGACGAAGTTCCGTCCCTCGAGCCGCGATCCGGTCGCCGAGGCCGAGGCGAGTCTCAGACGCCTTGGTCTCGACTATGTCGACCTGTACATCGTCCACTGGCCGGGCGGCGGCCCGACCTGGGCTTGGCCGGGGATGGAGCGCGCGCGCGAGCGAGGCTACGCACGGTCGATCGGCGTGTCCAACTTCAGCGTGGCCGACTTGGAGCAGCTGCTCGCGGCAACGACCGTTCCGCCGGCCGTGAACCAGGTGCAGTTCAGCCCGTACGAGTACCGCAAGGCACTCCTCGACGCCTGCGAGCGGAGCGGCGTCGTGCTCGAGGCCTACAGCCCTCTTGGCCACGGGCGCTACGTCGCGAGCGAGGCGGTGGCGCAAATCGCGGAACGACTCGGGCGGACACCGGCGCAGGTGCTCGTCCGCTGGTGCGTCCAGCGCGAGATCCCCGCGATCGTGAAGTCGACGCACCGCGAGCGCATCGCCGAGAACGGCCAGGTCTTCGACTTCGAGCTGACGGACGAGGACCTGGCTCGGCTCGACGAGCTCGACCGCACCGGCGGCACCGAGCTTGCTCTCGAGCGCAAGTGGTGGTGAGGCGCATGAGCAGCGACGTGATCGTCGGGGTCGACGGAAAGCAACGGTGCACCTGGGCCGGCGCCGGCGACACCGCGCTCGGCCGGTACCACGACGAGGTCTGGGGTACGCGGACGTACGACGAGTCCGCGCTGTTCGAGGCGCTGACTCTGGGCGTGTTCCAGGTCGGGTTGAGCTGGGCGATCGTCTTCGGGAAGCGGGACGCGTTCCGGAAGGCATTCCGAAGCTTCAAGGCCGCGAAGGTCGCCGAGATGACCGAGCTAGACGTCGACCGGCTGGTGCAGGACGCTTCGATCATCCGGAACCGCGCCAAGATCCAGGCGACCGTCGACAACGCCCGCGCGATGACGTCGGCGTCCCCGAGCCTCGCCGAGCTTGCGAAGTCCTACGCGTCGGCCCGCACGCGGGCTCCGCGGTCTCTCGCCGACCTACCCACGTCCACCCCGGAGGCCGAGGCGTTCGCGAAGCGGTTGAAGTCGCAGGGGTACCGCTTCGTCGGGCCGACGAGCGTGTACGCGTTCATGCAGAACGTCGGCGTCGTCAACGACCACCTCCATGGATGCTTCCGCGCGTCCGACTAGGCGGGCACCGTGATTCGGGTCTCGCTCCAGTCGAGGATGAGCTTCCGCTCGGCGAAGAACCAGCCCCCGTCGAGCTTGGAGAAGGTGTCGAGATAGCGAAGGGAGGCGACCATGATCTTGCGGTCACCGTCCTCGGTGAAGAGGTGGTGAGCGATCGTGTAGCTCTCGCCCGTCGCGCGGTCGCCGTCGATCGTGACCGTGCTCTGGCCGTTGAAGTGCGTGGTCACGTCGTAGCGGTTGAGGTCGTCGAAGACCGGCGTCAGCGCTTCGCGTCCTTCGAGGACGTACGTCGGCTCACTGCCTTCGCCGTCCATGTAGACGGCGAAGCGGGTGTCGTCTGTGAAGAGGGCCTTCTGTCCTTCGGCGTCGCGGCGGTCTGCGCAGTGGGCGTACGCGTCGAAGAGCTCGCGCAGGGCGAGCCGGTCGGCGGCTTCAGTCGGTGAGAGCTCGGTGTGCACGGCCATCGTCTGACACTCCTTGGTCTTATCGGCGTCGAGCCGGTTCTCGTCCGGGGGGTTGCTTCGGGGCCGGTCGTTCCGGAGCCGCCGGGATCGCCAGCGTCACCGGCTCGTCAGCACCGACGGTGAACTCCGTCCCATGATGCGTGAGCTCGAGCGGGGCGCCGTCGAGCACCGAGTAGGTCGCCTCCGTCTTCGTCGTCTGGACTCTCAGTTGCGTGCCGCGGACGAGGAGACCGAACGTCAGCCGCTCGAGTCGCGAAGGCAGGCGCGGCGCGAACGTCAGGACACCGCCGTGGTCGCGCATGCCGCCGAAGCCGGCGACCGCGGCGATCCAGGTGCCTGCGAGCGACGCGATGTGGACGCCGTCGCGCGTGTTGTTCTCGAGGTCGTGCAGGTCCATCAGCGCCGCCTCGCCGAAGTAGTCGTAGGCGAGCTCGAGGTGTCCGACCTCGGCCGCGATCACCGCCTGCGTGGCTGCAGACAGCGATGAGTCGCGAACGGTGAGCGCCTCGTAGTAGTCAAAATCGCGCGCCTTCTGCTCGTCGGTGAAGGCGTCGCCGCGCACGTGGAGCGCGAGCACGAGATCCGCCTGCTTCACGACCTGCTTCCGGTAGAGGTCGAAGTACGTGAACGAGAGCAACAGCGGGTACTGATCCGGCGTCGTGCTCTCGAAGTCCCAGCGGTCGTGCTGCGTGAACCCTTCGGACTGCGGATGGACGCCAAGCCTCTCGTCCCAGGGCACGAGCATCCTGCGGGCGGCTCGTTGCCAGGCTGCTTGCTCGGCACGCTCGACGCCGAGCTCGGCGGCGCGGTCGGGCTGGCGGTCGACCGCGGCGGCCGCAGCTTCCAGGTTTCGTTGGGCGAGGAGATTCGTGTAGACGTTGTTGTCGGCGATCGCGCTGTACTCGTCGGGGCCGGTGACGCCGTCGATCCGAAAGCCGCCTTCCGCGTCGTGATGCCCGAGGGAGCACCACAGACGCGCCGTCTCCACGAGCAGCTCGAGGCCGACCTCGCGCTCGAAGGCGTCGTCGCCGGTGGCAGCGTGATAGCTGGCGACGGCGTCGGCGATGTCGGCGCCGATGTGGAAGGCCGCCGTTCCGGCGGGCCAGTAGCCGGAGCACTCTTGCCCGCGGATCGTTCGCCACGGAAACGCCGCGCCGAACAGCCGAAGCTGGCTTGCGCGCTCGCGCGCCAGGTCGAGCGTCGCGTGGCGCCAGCGGAGCGCATCTGCCGCGGCTTTGGGGAACGTATAGGTGAGCACGGGCAGGACGAATCGTTCGGTGTCCCAGAAGGTGTGGCCGTCGTAGCCGGGCCCCGTCAACCCTTTGGCGGCGAGCGCACGCCCCTCGGCTCGAGCGCCGGCCTGGAGCGTGTGGAAGAGCCCGAAGCGGAGTGCTAGCTGGAGCTCGTCGTCGCCGACCAGCTCACAGTCGGCGCGCTCCCAGAAGTCGTCCAGGAACTCGCGCTGGCCCCTAGCGAGGCCTTCCCAGCCGGCGTGACGTGCCGAGGCGAGCGCCGCTCCCACCTGGTCGCGCACCGCCGGTCTCGAGCGCTGGCTCGACCACCCGTAGGCGATGAACTTCACGATCTGCAGGCATTCGCCCTCGGCGAGGTCTGCAGCGACGGTGACGCGACCGATGTCCTCTTGACCTTCGGTCGTGATCGTCGTTCCATCCGGCCCGTCGATCACGTGGTCGATCGCGGCCGCCAGGCGAAGCTTGCTCTGCCGCGTGGCGTGAACGAGCACGAGGCGCGCATCGCTGTGCAGGAACTCCTCGGGCTCGAGCGGCTGCTCGAGCACCGCGGCGGCCCGGGGATCCTGCGTGACACGAGCTCCCGGCTCGTTGGCCAGCAGCTCCGACTGCACGACGACGCGCAAGGGGGCGTCGAGCGGCTCGACCTCGTAGAGAATCGCGGCCGCCGAGCGTTGAACGAACGAGACGAGGCGCGTCGAGCGGACGCGCACCCCGGTTCCCGCCGGAGAGACCCACTCGACCTCGCGACGCAGGACTCCGGCCCTGAGGTCGAGCGCACGTTCGTGGCTGACGAGCTGCCCGTAGCGAACGTCGAACGGCTCGTCGTCGACGAGCAGCCGCATGATCTTGCCATTCGTGACGTTCACGATCGTCTGGCCCGACTCGGGGTAGCCGTAGCCGCGCTCCGCGTAGGGCAGCGGCCGCAGCTCGTAGAAGGAGTTGAGGTACGTGCCGGGCACCCCGAACGGCTCGCCCTCGTCCAGGTTGCCGCGAAGCCCGATGTGCCCGTTCGCGAGCGCGAAGATCGATTCGGTCTGTGCGAGGACGTCGAGGTCGAGGCGCGTCTCCCGGACCGTCCACGGCTCGACTTCGAAGGCGGGATGCGCGATCACTTGTGCTCCAGCAGCTCGGAGAGGTCGCCCACGACGACGTCGGCGCCATGTTCCCGGAGCTCGTCCGCCTGGCCGACGCGATCGACGCCGACGACGAGCCCGAACCGGCCGGCGCGGCCGGCCGCAACACCGGCCAGGGCGTCCTCGAACACGGCCGCCCGATCAGGCGCGACCTCCAGCGCACGCGCCGCGGCGAGGAACGTGTCCGGTGCCGGCTTGCCCTCGAGGTGCTCCCGCGCCGCGACGACCCCGTCGATGCGAACGTCGAACAGGTCGTCGATTCCGGCTGCCGCGAGCACCTCGTCGGCGTTCGCGCTCGATGTGACGACCGCGCGGCCGAGCCCCGCGTCTCGTACGGCGCGGACGTAGCGAACCGATCCTTCGTACACCTCTACGCCCTGACGCTCGATCATCGCGAGCACGAGCTCGTTCTTACGGTTGCCGAGCCCGTGCACGGTAGCGGCGTCCGACGGATCGTCTGGCGTGCCTTCGGGAAGGGCGATCCCTCGCGCGGCCAGGAACGAGCGGACGCCGTCGTAGCGCGGCTTGCCGTCGACGTACTCGTCGTAGTCGGCCACGGGATCGAAGGGCTCGAAGCTCTCACCGGTCTGCGCCGCCCGCTCGCGGAGGAACGCGTCGAACATTTCCTTCCAGGCCGCGGCATGGATCTTCGCCGTCTGCGTCAGCACACCGTCGAGATCGAACAGGCAGGCTCGGATCGCGTTTGGTAAGCCCAGCATCCGTCGTTCTCCTCGTCACTTGCACCGAGTGCGAGCCGTCGCCCGACGTGGTCGGCAGCGTACTGGACCCGCCTAGGGAAGCACCCGCTCGAGCTCTCCTCGGGAGCTGATGCCGAGCTTGAGGAACACCTTGCGCAGGTGGTACTGGACCGTGCGCGGGCTGATGAACAGCTGGGCGCCGATCTCGGGATTCGTGAGTCCGTCGCGCGCGAGCCGGGCGATCTGGGCCTCTTGGGCGGTCAGGTCGCCGCGGGTCTCGACCCGGCGTTTGCGGACGGTCTCGCCCGTGGCGAGAAGCTCGCGCTCGGCCCTGTCGGCAAACGCATCGACGCCCATCGTCGACAGCAGCTCGTGAGCAGTGCGTAGCTGCTCGCGGGCGTCGACACGGCGTTGTTCGCGTCGCAGCCATTCGCCGTAGAGCAGGTGCGTGCGGGCGAGCTCGATGCGAAGGCGGGTGCGGCCCAGGCGCTCGAGCGCTTCACGGTAGAGCGCCTCTGCGGCCCCGCCGGCGCTCGCCAGCGCACCAACGCGGGCCTCGATGCCGCGCGCCCACTCGGTCGGCGTGACCTGAGCGCGTTCGGTCACCCAGTCGAGTGCGGTGTTCAGCAGCGCGGTCTCGCCTGTCCGCGATGCCGCCTCCGCCAGCTCCGGCACGATCAGGGAACCGAAGCCCAGCTCATCGCGCTCGAACGCTTGCCAAGCGGCGTCGCGTGCGTCCTCGTATCGACCGAGCGCGTTGCCGAGTACGGACTCGAGGTACGTCAGGTTGGTGACGAACCGGCCCATCCCTCGCGCGTCCGCCTCGCGCCGCGTGGACTCGAGCAGGTCGGTCGCCTTCGCCTCCTGGCCGCGCCAGACCGCGAGCAGCACGCCGTTGTACAGAACCGGCTGATTGCCGGTTGCCTCGGCGACCAGGCGATCCTCGTCGAAGACGAGCTCCGCCGTGGCCAACTCTCCGGACTGAACGAGGCTGCCGCCGAGGAAGTTGAGCGCAAGACGCAACTGGACGAGCGCGCCCGCCTGGCGCGCGACCTCTCGCTGGTGCGTGGCCAGGGTATGCACGGCGTCGGCGTCCCACAGCTCGAGGGCAATCGCCTGCGTCGACCTCGAGGCCGCGAGCCAGAGCGAGCGCCCGACCTCGTCAGCTCCCATGTCCTGCGCAAGCAGCAGCTCGAGCGCACGCGTCAACGAGGGCGCGCCCGCCTCGTAGCCCTCCGTCAGGCGGATCGCGAACGCGTCGAGGACGACGTCCACCGTGCGCGGCGGTTCGGGCGCAGCCGGGGCGGCACGTCCGGCCTCCGCCGCAGCCAGCAGGCCGGGGCGATCGAGATCGCCGGCCCACAACGCCGCCAGGAGCGCTTCCAGGTGCGTCTCGCGAGCGAGCGGGGCATCGAGTGGCGCGAGGCTTCTGGCGGCGCCGAGCAGCAGCCTGGCCGCATCGCCGCCTCGCTGTTGCTCGAGGGCGATCTGCCCGCGCACGTGCTCGGCCTCCGCCGTCGAGTACGAGTCGAGCTGCTCGGTCTCGAGCGTGACTAGAAGCTCCAGCGCCGCTTCGAAGGCCCCGGCATCCCGCTTTGCCCGGACAGCTGCGAGCAGCCGTTCTGCGCGGCGGGCG
>Ga0207693_10004162_pt1 | contig 12275 bp, 20 predicted proteins | sample LARL81metaG_FD_184347 | JGI IMG/M metagenome (GOLD analysis project Ga0207693, IMG submission 184347) | Corn, switchgrass and miscanthus rhizosphere microbial communities from Kellogg Biological Station, Michigan, USA - LAR L8-1 metaG... | ecosystem: Host-associated > Plants > Roots >...
GCAAAATCTTCGTGCTCTTCCAACCAAACAAAAATAGTCGATCTCGCCGGCATGTTTGGGTTTTGACAGATTTGCCGCAATGACGCGCCCTCCGCTATGTGATCACAGATCAAATCAGCAATTTCTGGGCTATAGTCGTGCCGTTGGCGCCTAGGAGGTTTTGTGGTGCGGTCTTGTGCTGTTGTGCCCTTCTGGGCGTCTGGCGAGTCGTTCATTGCGCGATCTCAGGGCCAAATAGCTAGCGAGAGGACGTTGGCGGGCCTTCTCCATTGGGATCATTGCCCATCGCCTGGTCTCCACCCAACAGCGCTCCACCTTGAGTGCGGATGTTTCCGATGACGGTTTGTCCTCCCTCATTGACGTGGACATGTTCGACCCGGACATACTGGTCACTGCCGTGGCGTAGCCGGCGAAAGATCTCGACCTGCCCAGAGTAGGCCCGAAGGAGACGAGCGGCAGCCGATGCAAGCGCGGCCACCCGCCGCTCGCTCCCTCCGCTACCTCCGAACCTGGCGAGAACCGAGATAGCGGCCGTATGCGTGCAAGCCATTTGGACCGCCAGAGCTCCTTCGATTTCATTCTGTGGTGCCGCAGCCTCGATCAAAGCGAGCGCCGCATTCATAGCGACTTCCGAAATCCCGCCGCAGGGCAATTGAGCGGCCTTCTGCAACTGGAAGAGCGAGGCGTTAACGAAATCACTCGATGAAGTCCCAAGAGTTTCCTTCAGGCGAGCCCACCAGATCTTACCCTCGCCGTCCGGCGGATAGGTCTTGGACAGATCAGCATTCACCCACTGCAACTTCACACGTACTGGCCGACGTCGCGAAGCGGCACCTACCATGACCTCATTGGCTTTTTTCATGTTGAGCCTTTCCAAAGGATCGCACGAGTGATCGAAGCCAGTTGCGTTCTTCAATCGCCTCGAGCGTCCAATCGCCTGTTTTGAAATTCCCATTCTTTTTTCCGCGAGGGGCGCCCGGGCTTAACCCGCCGTGGAGGCGACATCGCTTGCGGCCCCGTATGGCCGGGCGCTGGCAGGGGGTGCCGCTGCGTGTTCTGGCACCGCACCGAGGTGCCTGCCGGAGCCTTTGAAGTCGGGTCGCCTCACTCTGGTCCATAGGGTTGATCTCGAAATTTAGCCAACCCCCGGTCGAACCGACGCCGCTGGTTGGCCCGAGGGCAATGGAGGTGCACCGCGGAGAGGATGAGCGCGAAGTCGGGATATCGCTCATGGTCCTACGCCGATGCAGGGTTCGTGTTCAGCCATGGCGAGCGCGGTAAATGTTGCTGCGGTAGATCGTTCGGCCGCGCTCATTGAGCCCCTTTGGGGTCAATACGCCTTCCTCCATAGCCTTATCGAAAGCCGCTTGCATTGCCTTTTCGATCTTTTGTTGCACCCAGTCCGGGTCCGCGTCGAGCTTGGCTTGCATAGCCTTCCGCTGTTCGTCGTCCGACAGCTTGTCCACCCACGTCTGTAGCTCTGCCTTTGTAAAAACATGCGCCATCGTTCTTCTCCTATGCTGCTGATGATGCGGTCATTGCGGGTTGGTGATCTTTGCCGCTTTGTAGGGGTATCCGCTGCCACGGCGGCGTCAGCTCCGTGCGGGTCCATTCCCATCTGGGTTTACTCCTTTTGAATATGATGAGTTCAAGCCCCCATCGGGTCTCCTACGGCACTCCGCAGGCGCGTTCGGATTGATGTAGATGTACGCCTTCATTTTTGCTCTCCAGCAGGCGGCGCGAGGATTGTGGTCCTGAACCTTGTTACCTATGACGAGCTTCTTCCCCTGGGTTTCCCCCTTGTCCTTTGCCCACAAAAGCCGCGTTCGAGCGTCCCAGCCAGCGTTACGCATCACGCGAGGTCCTCCTCGGCCCGGTAGAGCAGGCCTAAGACCGCCTTCTGGAGCGCCTTGGGATTTTGACGCTCGTCTTCCTTCAGGTGCTCCATGCGAATGAGCGCGTCGATGTCCATCTCATCCAACTGGATGCGAACGGACCTTAGCCCCTGCTTTCGTTGCTGGCGGTAGCGGCGCATACGCACCGCCCCAGGGGAGAATGAGCGGGTTGGCGGGATATTGCTCATGGTTTTCCTCGATGCGGCTCTTCATCTCGTCTATGAACTACCCATCGGCGCCTTACGCCCACCGGCGCCTAGCGCGGCTCGGATCGCCCAGTCCCGCGGCTTCGTCGTCTTCCTTTTAGGCTCTTCAAGTGCCGTATGATCCCGTTTGCCCGATCGCGCTTATGGCGCGGCGGAAAGTCATGGTTGCCCATGACCTGCGTCTTTTTGCGCCTCGTCACCAAGGTATGCCTTGCTCTTGCATCTTGACCTGGATGAAGAAGCGCTCGCACTCGGCGTGTAGCCAGATCGTTTCGTCGCCATAGGCGACGGGTCTCTCTTTTCCGTCCGGCACACCATGGCACTGAGCGCAGACATACCTACCAGTTAAGCTAGGGAAAATGCCGTCATCGCCGTCACTGCCGTCAGCATCTTTGTTCTTCAATGGGTTGGCAGTGACGGTAGTGCGATCGTCACCGTCACTATAGCCGTCACCGCCGTCACTGGTGACGGTAGCCTCTTGATCGGTGACGGCGAAGCGACGGCAGGCGGTTCTTTCTACGTCATTGAGGCTATTAGAAAATGACGGTGGTGACGGTTGTGAAGGTGTTTCGCCCATCTTAACTGAGGCGATGATGATCCTGCGCTGGCGGTTCTCGCGCTCAAACGCGACGTCGATCCCGATCTTGCGCAGTGGCGGGGCGATCCGGCGTAGGGCCTTCGCCAGGACAGCAGGGCCCTTCGGCCAGCCTTTCGCCTTCTGTTGGGTTTCGGACGCAAGATCACTTAAAGCTTTCAGAAGATCGGCGGCAGTGCCCGTGAACCCATCAGACGTGATGTCCATGTACGTGCGCAACGCGGCGGCGACTTGATCGTTTTCGAGTACCGTCTCGACTGCCTGTTCGATGTTGCCGGCATAGGCGGCTATGAACGTGCCCTTCGTCCAAAGCGCGCATTCGCACGCCGTCACCCAAACGGCGAAGTCGGCCATGCGGGGCTTGCGATCGAGCTTCACGTCCGGCAGGGTCTTGAGTCCATGGGACACCGCATCAAGCAGCGCGCCCAGGATGCCCGGACGTTTCCGCTCGAAGTCCGCCCACAACTCGCTTTCTAGCTTGCGTCTCTCGTCCGAGATCGCTGCGAGGGTCTGAACGATGGAACGGTCCGCGAGATCGGGCCGCGTGGCAATGTCATCGATGCCGTTGAGGATGATCGGTCGCTTGCTGGCAAACAAAACTTCATCCTGATCGGTGTACAGTTCTCGCGTCGAAAAACCGCCGCCGGTCGCTAACCGGCAAAATGTATCCGACACCCAGTCTGGCAAGCCGCTGGCATTGTCGTACGCCAGCACGTGGCTGTTGCGCGCCGCAATGAAGACGTCATGCTCGCTGCGCGGTAGCGCTCGCAGCGGCACGCTGTTGGGATCGACCAGGGCGCGCAGGAAGTTCGCTCGCATGCTCTTCGCGCTACCCTGCTCGCCCGCGAGCGCGAGCACCGGATAAGGGCCACTAGGACGCAGCGCGGCCAACAGCCAAGCGACGGTTAGCACGAATTCATCGTCCGTCTTCACGTTGAGAAGCGGCCTGAGGTCGTCCTTGACCGAGCCGCCCGCTACGGGTTCCGGCAGGGGCTTCATGCCGCTGCTGCGGCGGAAGTAAACGGGTGGGCTATCGACTATCCGCCAGCCACCTTGATCAATCTCGATGGCGCGCCAGTTCCGATCGGCGAGATCGATATAGATGCAGTCATCGTGGCCTGCGACGCGGACGTGGACTTCGTGCTCCGGTGCGTCGAATTGCGCTCTGGCCTCCAGCACGCCGAGCGCCGCCTGCATCGCCTCGGAACTCGGTGCGCTTTGTGTGCTCTCATAGAAGCCACGCGCCAGCCAGCGCTTGAAGCCCTTGCTGCGGATTGGCCAATTTTCCTTGTGGCCGTTCACATCGAAACGGGCATATCCAACGTCATCGCGATCATGGAAAAGCTCGACCGACGACGCGAGCTCGATCAGGACATCGGCCTGTTTCTTTTTCGTTCCATCCGGAGGATCGGTCTTTTCCTTCTCGTCCTCTGGCGGCGGTGTTGTTGATGGTTCCCAGACTGGACTGCTTTCGCACTCTTTCACCAGCCGCGCGCCACTGGGATCACTCTCAAGCCAGTCACTAATGTCGCCGTGCTTTTTAAGGCCGGGCAGCCGGATGACGCGCACGCTGGCGGCGATGGAATGGAGGGCCCGCGCGATCCGCTGCACCCGCTTGCGACCTTGCTCGTCATTGTCCTCGTGGATGCAGACGTGCCGATCCCGAAAGTATTCGTTGAGATCGTCCGTCCAGTTGCCCGCGCCCTCGCTGTTAGTGGTTGCCACGAAGCCAAGCTTCGTCAGCGCGTCCCCATCTTGTTCGCCCTCGGCGATATGCACCTGCGCCGTGAGCGGGGCGGCGCGCAGCTCGGGCAGCCGGTACGGGATCTTGGGGCCATCGGGCTTGCCGGTGACCCACATTTGGCCGTTCCATTTATTCTGGAAAAATTGTTTGGCGGCAGTCCGGCAAACTTGCAAGTACGGCGTGCCGTCCGCTAGCCGATAGACGTATCGTGCGATGATAGGCGACCACGGCTTGGCGACGCCGTTGCCCTTCTTGTTTTTGCTCGAAGAGCCGCTGGCTTTCTTCTTCGGTTCGAACTCCGGCAGTCCTAGCTTCCGCCTCACATGGTCTCGGCAGGCGATCGGATCGTCACCCGCGAAGCTGTACACGACAAAACCGTCCGGTGCGGCGCTATCGAGCTTTATCGAAAGCGAACGGTCTTCGGCGCTATGTCCCGGCCCTGGCACGAGCGCTTCGCCATTGGCCACATCGCCGCCTAAGGCCTCGGCGATCTTGTTAATCGAGGGAAGGTGATATGCTGGCATGTTAAAGGAGACGAGAGAGCCGGCCTCACACCGGCCTCTCTCGCCCTCGCCTCCTCAGTTAAAAGGTATTCCGTCGTCCGGCTCGTCACGTCCGATGCTCGCCAGGATCGTCCGGTGGAACTGAGGTTTTGGTGCGATCCTCCGGCGCTTGGCATTGCGGGTGATTTTCTCCCCCGTTTCGCGCTTAGAATCCCCCCTCCCCCTGTCCTCATCATCAAACAGAGCGGAAACGTCGATACCCAATGCGTTGATGAACTCCTGCCATCCGTAGCCTGCGTGGCATTTCAGCAACCAACTGCCATCCCGGTGATGAACGCTGAGGCTGTTGTGTCGATCGGGATGAGCAGGGCAGCGGGCAGTCCAACCATCGCCGCTACGGCAAACATCTTTCAATTGGGCGAGCAGGTCCGTCATGATCTCGCCCTCCCCGCCTGGTGGTCGTCACCGGTTGGCGGCCACTCGTTTGGGCTGCCGGCCGACGGGGCTGCCGCGCCGCTATCATTTGCAGGAATGGGTACATCCGCCCGCGACCACTCCGCGAGAATGGTGAAGAAACCGGTGACGTTCTCGGCGATCTGCCGAGCGTCGTCGCGGCTCAGGTCACGCCGCAGACGCGGTTTCCACAGAGCGATCGTTCGATCGATCAGCTCGTCGTTTGCTGCGTGCGATGGTTCCACCGAAGACCTCGCGGCCGGCTCTTCGCCGCTCCGCCGCCTCTAGTCTCCGGCCTCGGAATCGCACCGATGACGCTGGACCTTGTCCGAATCTGCATCTGGACCGTCCCAATCACAGGAATCGTGGTGCACGCATCACTTTCGAAGTACTTCATCGTCTTGAATAATGAACTGATAGCTCTTGCCGGCCTTGACAATTATGCGTCGTTTCTTCGACGGCATCATTTCGACAAACACCGTCATTTCAAAAAATCCGTGCCGGATGCCTTCGACCAATTCATTCGTCAGATGCTCGCACGCAGCCATCAGTTGACCGCCAGAGGAGGTTCCGTCATCCGTGTGCGGATCATTCAAATCACGCATTGTGGAGCAATGCCTTCATGTCTTTGATCGCGGTGGCAAACGCCAGCGGACGAACGCTGCTGGCCTCGCCATAAAACGCGATCACATCGTTACGCCGCTTCGGCCGATCTTGGAAAACAAACACCTTTCTGCGGCCTTCGGCACGCAAGTCGATCAGCTCGTATCCAGCACACCGAAGAAAGCAGGCGAGATAAAAATCGCGCGTCTCGAACAGGCCCTCGCGGCCTGATGCTTCTCGGACATTTTCCTGTGTTTGCGCCACTGACGGCCTCCTCATGGAAACTGGTCACCAACCGAGAAGCAACGCCCGCTGTCTGGGAACTTCACGGAGAAGAAGTCCGAGCTTCTCAAGTCGGACGCGCATAGCAACCGGCGATACCAGAAACTGCTGAGCAAATGACCGGGAGAAATGTTCAAGCACCTCGTCGTCACGCGCCTGCTCGAAGGAGCGAACTGCTGCGAGTTTTTCTTCTTCAATATCGCAAGGCGCTACGATCCGGTCTTTTCGTCGCAGTACTCGGGGATTGTCGTTGCCAAATTGATCGCGCCAGGCCTGTAGGACCAGCTTGCGCGGCATCAGGAGGCATGAAGAATATAGGTCCGCCTGAAACTCAACTCGTTCCTTGGCTTGGCTCGACCGACAGACAACAGTCGGCTGCCGCGTATCGCCGAAGAGCGACTCCTGACCCCTACTCGCCTGAATGAGCGGTCCGTGCAACCTCCAGTGGCCGCCGCCCTCATGCCCGAGCGTAAAACGATAGCGTCCCTCCATCGCGGGTCGCTCTTCGGGATCGAGGCTTTCGTCGATGACGATCTCGCCGGTCTCCAGCCAGATCGCACCGAAGATGTCAGGTTCCATTCCGAAGCCGCGCGGAACCCCAAGTAGACGGTGAAGGTCATCGAACTCGACGCGAAGCCTGAGATGCTTTTCAACAATGTCTTCGATGGGAATCGGCGCCGTCACCTCCACCTTTCTGACATGCGCAAATTGCGCAAGCAGATCCTCCGCGTCACGTTCAATTGTCTCGTCAGCAATGTAGGGCACTCGAAGGGTCATGTCGTTCGATCCTCATCTGCATCTTCGAACGCAAGAACGCCGGTTATTCAGGCACTATTTCTCCTTCGCCTTCTGCGCCTGTCGCGCAAGTCGGGCTATGTCCTCGGTCGCCAGCCCCTTCGCGGCCCGCAGAAAGTCGGCCATTTGCCGGGGGCGTTTGCGTATGATGTCGGTAAGGTCGGACGCCACGCGCCCCGCCAAGGCGAGCAGCTCGTCCGGATCGCTACCGATGATCTCCGCGATCTTCCTGACCTTGTCTTCGGCCGGTGGGTCGAAATCGCCCCGCTCGATTTTGGACAGGTAGGTCGGGCTCACCCCGATCCTCTTCGCCATCTCACGCAACCCAATCTCTTTGGCCTCCCGTTCTCGTCGCACCAGCGCACCGAAACTCTTCCTCACTGCCATCGCTGGTCACCTCCGTAGAGTGTTTATTAAACGTTCCATAACGTGTCAACATGTTGAGTCAGTAATCCACAGGCCTACCAAATGTGGCAATACCGGACAACGCAGCAACCGGTCGCTAGATGGGCACCCCGAAGAATACCCGCTTTCCGCGATTTCTGTCTTGGCTGATCAAGAGCACACTCAAGCGGGCGAAAGCCGCCACTCGCTCGAGGTGAACCATCCGGCGGATGTTGTAGCCGAGGTTCATTCGATGCCGATGGTGCGCACGATGTTGCCGCCCATCGCTGCTGGTGGCCGAACACGTGCTCGACACGGGCGCGCACCCTCGAGCGCGTCTTGTTCATTGCGCGCGGCGGCGATCTTCACCGAGCGCTACGCGCCGCCTCGCGAAACAACCAGATCGTGATGGCATCCGGCACCGGGCCCTCGAGTTCCAGATCGAGAAAGCGCGTGAACGACGGGCGCTCGCGGATCAGGTACCGGATCATCCAGTGGCCGTCTGCGGGTATGAGGGCAAACTTACAACCCGGCCACCGTGTCCCGGGGACAACGACAGACAGTCCTACGCGGCCAGAGCTAGGTCCCGCATACCCTCCAAAATTCGCCGAAAAGCGGGTTCGGGAGCGCGACACATAGTTCGATACGTATCCAGGAAGGGGAGCCAAATAAAATCAAGAACTTAGTGGAAATGGGCGCCGCGAGCCAGACCCTAAAAATCCCGTCTTGGCAACAATTCTGGCAACAACCTACAAATTTCGCGAAGCGTGACAAAGCGGCCACAGAAAAGAACGGCCGCCAAGCTGCGAAGCTGGCGCGTCGTCATCATGCGTAGCAAGGGTGAATATCTCTGCTCGGTCGAGGCGCCTGATCGCGCACCGGGCAAATACTGCGGCGACTATTCGAGCAGGACCGTTAAATGGGCGAAAGACTTAGGAAACCTCTGCTAACGAAGCGCGAGGTTAGAGCAATCGCGCGTAAGGTCATAATTGAAGAAGGGAATAACCCGGATACAGAACGCGTCGAACGGCTCACGAACTTTCTGCTAGAAAATCTCGAGGATTTAGAGGAGCTAGTTCGGCTACAGGCTAGGCGGCGGACAATGTAAAGGGAGGCAGCGAATCCGGGTCATGAGGCCCAACCTAATCCCCCGCTTGCTCTTGGGCACAGCAATCGCCTTCGTCGGCGTGCTGGTGCTCGCCACCGCGTATGCGGAGAACCCGCCACCAAACGTGCGAACCGTGCCGCCGCCGGAGCCGTGGCCTGCACCGCCGCCACCGCCAAAACATATTTGGGCCATAGGCACCAATGTAGTGATCACCGGAGGGATCGAAGCGAATGACTACGCGGTCTTCGTTGATACCGTGCTGCCGGAGACTAAAACTGTTTATCTGAACTCGCCCGGCGGCCGTCTCGCGCCGGCATTGAAGATAGCGATAATGGTTAGTGAGAGAGAGTACGAAACCGTAGTCGAGCATAACGGCGTTTGTGCCTCTGCTTGCGCTGTGATTTGGCTCTCAGGCAAGGCACGACGAATGTTACCAGGCAGTCGCATTGGATTGCATTCGGCAAGAACCAACGAAGAACCTACCTCGACGCGGAGTGACTTCGGCACGATCCAAATGACTAATTATCTACACACGGTCGGTAAGCTGCCAGAAACGATCATATCGTTCATAGAAAAAACCGAGTCAAAAGACATGCATTTCATCGGGGTTACCGAGGCGACCGAGCTAGGTCTCCTCGAGCCACCGCATCCATTGCAACTGGCATTGGGAAAGGTTTTGGGACGGCCGCAAAAACAAATAATCGGAAACCAGACATGGATCACAATGGAAACAGTTCAATGCGGCAGTACGCGCATTGTGGTTTGGGTTAACCCCAACGATCCTACTAACAATTATTACGGCGTTACAGGAGATCCCTTTAAGGGAAACCGTGTGCAAAATCTCGTCATTAATTTTGCCGCTGGCGAAACATTCCTCAGTGGCAAACGCTGCACCATGTTGCAGCTGGGATCAATTAATTAACAGCCCAGTCATGGAGTGCGGCCAACCTTTTGGGAGGGGAAGCCGCATTAGTCTCCCTACGCATCAGCGGCAGCAGCGCGCCACTGAGGCAAATCTCGCGCCTCGATGAATAGCCGGCGAGGCCGCGCTTTCCGCATTCGCCAAGAGCTGGCGGCGGGAGTGATTAGGCCGCGTGCTCATTAACGCGCAGATCGCAGCGCCAGTGAGTTCATGCGCAGTCATTGAATTCCCAAGAATCGAGCTGTTTCTCGGCCTCGATCAGGGTAACCAACAGCATTTGATAAGTACCGCCTTCGGTAGCCCCAGTGAGGCCCGCGATTTTGTGGGCAGCCCATAACATGCGCTGATGCCGCGAGCCCATCGGGGCCGATTTGAACCACCCGATCATTTCGTCCTTGGTCATCTTTGCGGTCCTTTGGCCTTTGTCTGCCCGTGGGTCGCCGCAGGCCGCGAAACGGTTCATTGGCTTCGCTAAGCGGACATAAAGGTTCGGGCAGGCCCTGTTTCGTTGGGGGGTCGAGACCGGAGCCTGCCCGTTTCGGCAGACTGCAGAAAACGGATGGGCTTGGGGGTGCTTCCGCATCTACCGTGCAACTAGCGTGCGACGCCTTTCGCATCGGAAGATGTGACGGCCATCACAAATTTGCTCTTCGCTATCCCATCATCTTTTGGACACCAGTGGTCGATGTTCAGTCACCAAAGCCGGCACTGGGCACTTAGTAACCAGTACTTCTGATTGCGGAGTTCCAAAAAATGACACCCTACGGCAGATTGACGGAAAAACTCTGTTAAAGCCATGCTGTGCGGCGAGAGGGGTTGCTTATGTTGCGGGCGCGAGATAGACGGACACAGCCTGCCCGTCAGCGTAGTTATATACGCCTGCATGCTCGAGTTGATCGCCTCGAGGATGCAGTCAGTCATTTCTACAAAGTCATAAACGAATTGCGCGAGCGTGTTTCGACGCTGGAGACGAAGTCAAACCCTCTAGCCAAAGATGAGTGGATTAATTGAATCGCACTGGCGGATGATCGAGTTTCTGATGTCGACACCAAGATATTTCGCCAGCGGTGACCTTCTCGGCTGGTGGCGGAAGGCGGAAGAAGATAGTTGCAGGGTAGAATTGCAAACGCCAAAAACCTCGGCAGGGCGATTTACGCTGTAGGCTTTGCGATTTGGCTTTTTGGGTACTTAAGCCCCCAAATCCAATGCCAGATCAGCCACGCCAAAAACCACCACCACGCGAGCGTCACGGCCCCGAAGACTACAAGGGCTGTGAAGGCAAATAGGCGAGTCAAGTTACCTCGCACTGCCCGCCCATAAATTGGAATCATGCTCTCGAAGCTGAGCGCGAGTCCGATTTCTGCTTCGAGGTTGGGAACGAAGCTAGAAATCCACCACGGCGTGGTCCCCTTCCAATCAAATACCGGGGCGTGGCCTTTGCTTAAGGATCAAGGCGCGGCTCGCTGAAATGGGCGGAATGTTGCTTGCGGGCTCGCCCGCCGACTTCGGCAAGCTCATCGCCGACGAAACCGAGAAATGGGGCAAGGTGATCCGGGCGGCCAACATCAAGCCGGATTAAAACCAGCGGCCCGACATTCCATAAAATCCGTTCCGCGAATGTCGACGAGGTGACCGAAGAGCGGTGTTTTTTGCTGCAGCGCGAATGTCCGCTTTTGGCACAAAGCAGACCTACAGAAGCGCCTGCTATTTTGTCTGCTTTCGGGGTGAAGCAGACTCACAGCGTTCCGTCTTTCATGATGCAATCCGCTACTGGGCCTTGCACGCGACAATCGCTTCCGGTCGCGTGCGGCTTGCAACGGACGGTGGCGCAAAGATCGCGAGATAGGTATCACTGCCGATGAGCCGATCGAAAGTGATCTCGCGATACCCAACCGCAGCGAGCTCGCATCGCAAGAGACTGGGTGGGGTGCCGTGCTTGGGTGTCGGCGCAAGGCGTCGACAATGCCGACGCGCGCTTCAGGCTTGAGCGCGAGGACGAGATTGTAGAGCAGGGCGTAAGGTTGTTGGATCTCATGATACATGTGCACCAGAATCGCAATGTCGACCGAACCAGCTGGCAACTTCGGATCGTGAGGCTCACCAAGGCTGATCACAACGTTCTGCAATCCGAGATTGCGTACCCGCCTGCGCAGGCTTTGCAAATACTTAGGTACGATGTCTTCTGCGATGATGTGGCCATTGGATCCGACAATCGGCGAGAGCCGTACGACGTAGTAACCGCTACCCGCGCCGATGTCCGCGACAGTCATCCCGGATTTGATGCCGAGCAGGCGTACGAGCTGACTCGGTTCGCCGGCATCGTCGCGCTCCTTTTCGTCGTGCCAGATCGGACTGACGATGTCCGCGACGGGGCGATCGGGTTTCGGAAAGGCGACCGCCGGCGCGCCCGACTGCGCAGCGCCTGAAATGGTGAATGCTGCGGTTAAGACGACAGCAATTGTCATTCGCATCATTAGATAGCCTACGGTCGAATCGGGCCCCCCTTATTATCTGGTCAATGTCCGTTTTTGGAGAACTGCGGACATCCAGGCGCACGGAGGCTCAGCCTGGACAGTAGCGTTTGACCATTGCTGCCGTCGGCGATCCAGTCTTCTTGCGTTGCGGTATTCCCGTTCGATCAACTCGTCCGCGCTCAGCAGGATCGATTTCGGCACATCGAGGCCAGGCCTTGGCGGTCGTCATATTGAGCACGGTCTCGTATTTCACCGACAATTGCACAGGCAGATCGGCCGGCTTCTCGCTCTTAAGGATGCGGTCGACGTAG
>Ga0207693_10004163_pt1 | contig 12273 bp, 13 predicted proteins | sample LARL81metaG_FD_184347 | JGI IMG/M metagenome (GOLD analysis project Ga0207693, IMG submission 184347) | Corn, switchgrass and miscanthus rhizosphere microbial communities from Kellogg Biological Station, Michigan, USA - LAR L8-1 metaG... | ecosystem: Host-associated > Plants > Roots >...
CACTACCCCACCCCGGGCGGCCCACCGCGACTCACCCTCCACGCCGGCTGCGGAGGCAACATCGGCCCAGACCTCCGCTGCGACCGCTGTGGCAAACACGCGGCGCGCGGGGAGATCGAGCTCCCGCCCGGGCCGGGGGCACCACGCGGCGAGCACGCCCGACGATAAGCATCGGCGCGCAGAGGCCGTCCGATGAGGTGCGCGGTACTGACTGTGATTGAACGAGGGTTGGCCCGGCGTTCCCGGCAGGAGGTCGGCCCTCCGGATCGAAAGCTTTGGGTCAGGCGCGCGCGGTAGCAGCCGCGCGGCCGGGCTAGCGAAATATGGAGGACCGACCTCGGCTCACGTTACGTGATGGGCCGGGCTGATCCTGCTCGTCTTCCTCGGAAGGAGGGAGTTGCTGTGCTGCACGTTGGGTTGGATCTGAGCCGCCGGCGGGTGGATGTGTGCTTGATCTCGAGCGAGGGGGAGCTGGTCGAGCATTTCCGCGCGCCGGCTGACCGTGACGGTCTGTACGGGCTGACGCGGCGCCTGGCGGTGTATGGCGAGCCGGTGCGCGGGGTCGTGGAGTCGATGAACGGCGCACGGTTCGTGCACGACGAGCTCGTGAAGTACGGGTGGGAGGTGCTGGTCGCCGATGCGCAGCGGGTCAAGGGGCTGGCGCCGTTGGCGTGCAAGACCGACAAGGTCGACGCTCGCGTGCTGGCGGAGCTGTCGTTCCGCGATCTGGTGCCGGCGATCTGGCTGCCGACGCCGGAGTTGCGCGCCGAGCGGGAGCGCTCGCGGTGGCGGCTGCACCTGGTCAAGCACCGCTCGATCCTCAAGAACCGGGTGCACGCGTCGCTGATCGCGTTCGGCCATCAGGTCCCGATGGCGGACCTGTTCGGAGCCGGCGGCCGCCGGCTGCTCGCCGACCTGGATTTCCCCGAGCCGTGGCTTTCTCACGTCCGCGCGAGCGTTGAGCTGATCGACGATCTCGACCGGCGGATCGGTGAGATCGAGCGCTGGCTGCAGCGCTCAGGCGCCGATCATCGCTACATCCCATTGTTGATGAGCGCGCCGGGGATCGGCTGGGTCACCGGCTTCACGATCGCCGCCGAGATCGGCGACATCAGTCGCTTCTCATCGCCGGTCAAGCTGACCGGATACACCGGCCTGTGCCCGCGCGTGAACCAATCCGGGGACATGGACCGCCGCGGCCCGCTGTCCAAGCACGGCCCCAGATATCTGCGCTGGGGGCTGATGGAAGCAGCGATCCACGCCGCCGCGCACCCGCTCTACAAGGAACGCTACCAGCGCACCAAGCGGCGCCTGGGCCGCCAGCGCGGCGCGAAGGTCGCGCAGATCGAGCTCGCTCGCAAGCTGACCGAGGCGATCTGGTACATGCTGACCCGCAACCAACCGTTCAAGCCCTTCGCTCCGGCAAGCGCCATTTCTCGCCTGACTGCTTGACAGTCCTTTTTTGACATGCGCCGCCGGAGCGAGCCCCGATAACACCTGGTCCTCGAAATCTGATGAAGCGATAGAGACATGGGCACTGCTCCACACCATCACGAACCTGCCCGCGCCCCGTGACAACGTCCTGCCAGGTTCAGCTGTCGTGTCAAGCGCCATCAGCCCTACTGTTCACTCCAGTGCACTTGCTGAGGCGCTTGACACGGCAGCGCTCACCCGGCGAACAACACTCAAGGCGTCAGGGATCTGACATCAAACAGGCGAGGGACTTGACACCGGGCCCTCGTTCATAGAGGCGAGAAGCACGTTCGAGGGGGTGGATCCCGCAGAATTGCTCATAGGTCAAGCTTTGTGGGCCTCGGCCGCCGCCGGGAGAGGGCCTTGATTGCTTGCCCTTGTCGGAGGGCCCGCGAAAGACCAGCCCCTCCCGACGGTGGTGAGGTGCCGCGAGCGGCGACGGGACGTAGCCCCTGGTGAGGGCCTTGTCTATGAGCACCCGTAACGGTACCTCTGGGTCGGGGCGGTGTCGAATCGTCCCGAAGGAGGGTCAATGGGTAGTTACGCGGGGATCGATTGGGCGTCGGCGAAGCACGACGTGCTGATCGAGGATCCGGCCGGTGAGGAGTTGCTGGCGGCGACGTTCGCGCATGATGAGGATGGCGTGAGCGCGTTATGCGGGGCGCTGGCTTGCTTCGACGTTGAGCTGGTGGCGATCGAGCGGCCCGAAGGGCTGTTGGTCGATCGGTTGCTGGATGCGGGGATGCGGGTGCTGGCGCTGCATCCCAATCAGGTCAAGGCGGCACGCGACCGGTTCCGCGCCTCAGGCGGGAAGTCGGATCGGTTCGACCGGTTCGTGCTGTGTGAGCTAGCGCGGACCGATAGTCATCGCTTCCGGGTGCTCGAGCCCGACTCTGATCAGACCAAGGCGCTGCGAGCGCTGACCCGCGCGCGCGAGAATCTGGTGGGCGCGCGCGTGGCGCTGGCCAATCAGCTGCGCGCGGAGCTTGAGCGGTTCTGGCCCGGTCCGACCGGCCTGTTCGCGGATCTCGACAGTCCGATCTCGCTGGCGTTCCTGGCGCGCTATCCGAGCCCGGCTGACGCGCGCGGGCTGGGCGAGAAGCGCCTGGCGGCGTTCCTGAAGGCCCACCGCTACACCAACCGCAAGACGCCGGCGCAGCTGCTGGAGCGGCTGCGGTCCGCTCCTGCCGGTCGTGCCGGCGAGATCGAGACGCGCACACGACGGATGGTCGTAGTGGGGCTCACCCACACGCTCCAGATGATGGTCGAGCAGATCGCAGAGCTCGAGTCAGAGATCGCCCGAGCGCTTGGCGCGCATCCGGACGGCGCGATCTTCCGCGCCTTCTTTCGCTCGCCAGACGCGGTGATCTGCGCCGCGACGCTGCTCTCAGAGATCGGCGACTGCCGCGCCCGCTATCCGCATCGTGACTCGATCGCTGCCGACGGCGGCCAGGCGCCGGTCGCGATCGAATCGGGCAAACGAAAGGGCGCCAGATTCGGCAGGCGGCTATCGCGTGTCGTCGCTCGCGCGGTTAGTGAACGACCACGGACGGCGCGCCGCTGCCGGTCTCGGCCGGGATGAGGTGGTATTGAACGACGTACCCGAGGCTCGCCGCGTACCGATCAACCGTCGAGATCTTCGCATCGCTCGCCGTGCTCTCCAATCGCGCCACCGCGGACTGTGAAGTCTGCATTGCTGCAGCGACGGCAGTCTGAGACCGTGCCTGCTCCTCCCGCTGCTCGGCGAGCGCGCGCAGAAGCTCTCGGCGCCGTCGCGCGGCGTCCAGAAGCTCGGGGAACTGCGGATTGCGCTCGGTGCGCTTCGCGATCATCTCGTCGAGGAAGTCAGGCTTTGCCACTTGTCTCATCCTTTGCGCAATAGCACGGCTGGTATCTCATCTGTGATATAGGGTAGCAGTACTTATCGGTCTGTCTGCGTCTTCTGTTGAGCGCGGAGCTCGTCCCCGCGCCGGCGCCAGTCGGCCAGCCGGCGCTTTGCGACGGCGATGGTGGACGGCGGGGTCTTCTGGGTTTTCTTGGTGAAGGCCTCAAGCGCCAGGAGGATCCGACCCCTGGCGCCTTCCTGAGCGAACAGGACGCGGTAGATCACACGATTGCCGTCGACTCGGACCTCCCAGATGTCACCGTCCAGATGACGAGCAGCGCGAAGACCAACGTCACGGACCTCCTGCATCCCGGCGAGCACCGCGGCCGCTTCGGTGTCTGCGAGGCCATTGATGAAGTCCTCGACGGGAGTGCGGCCGGCAGCTGTCGTGTACGCCCGCCAGCGACGGCGCGGACCCTGGCGCTGAATGTCGCCGGGGGGCGTCGGTCGTTTCGGAGGGCGTCGCGGCGCGGACATCGACCCGCTGGGTTGTACCGGGGGCCGCTGACGTCGCTGCGCCGGCGCTCCTTCAAACGTTCAGCCACGGAGCCGTGCACGCACACTCCGGCGAAAGTTGATCCCCGTTTGATCCCCGTGGGCCCTTTCTGTCGCGCTACGCGCGAGCGAGAAATGCCTCGTTTGCAGGGATTACATCTGATCGGGGAGACAGGATTTGAACCTGCGACCGCCCGGCCCCCAGCCGGGTGCGCTACCAGACTGCGCCACTCCCCGTGGTCGCATCGGATTCTAGGGGCAAAGCGTCAGCGAGACCGGAGTCGCTAGCCTCGATGAGACCGTCAGGGGCGCGATCGATGGCAAACTGTTGATCGACGCTGGGCCGCGCACCCAAGGCCCCGTACGCGGTGGTAGCTCAATGGTAGAGCCTCGGCCTTCCAAGCCGATTATGCGGGTTCGATTCCCGTCCGCCGCTCTTTTTGTCGCCTAACGGGCGGCGCGCTCCTCGGTAGGAACCTCGCCGTCGCGCGCCAACCCAGCGGGCGGCCACGGGCCGGTCCAGTTGTCGAGCGCGCCGTCGAGCGTCACGACCGACCCGGAGAACGCAGAGCCCACCGGCGATGCCAGCAGCGCGATCAGCCATCCGTACTCGGCGACGTCGCCGAGCCGCTGGAGCGGGACGGTGGCGGCGGCGCTGCGCCACAGCTCGGCCGGATACTTGCGAAGCGATTCGGTGTCGAATCGGCCGATCGCGGCGGCAACTATCGAGACGCCGTCTGGAGCCCACGCGGCCGCGAGCTCGTTGGTGAGGGCCTCCACAGCGGCTCGTGCGGCACCGGTGTGCGCCATCGCCGGGAACCCCTGATGCGGGGACACGGTTACGTTGACGATCGTCCCGCGTTTCGCCGGCTTCATCGCGAGCTCGTAGGCGCTCTCGGACATGGTCAGCGTGCCGTCGACGTTGAGCCGCTGCACGGCGTTCCAGCCCTTGTCGGTGATCCCCTCGGCTGGGACGAAGTACTGGCCGCCCGCGTTGTTGAGCAGGAAGTCAAGACGGCCATGCCGGTCGAGCGCCTCCTGCACGATCCCACGGGCTTGATCGCCGTGTCGCACGTCACCGACGACGTACGAGCAGCCGATCTCCTCGGCGGCGGCCGCGAGCACATCCTCTCGCCGACCGGCAATCAACACCGATGCTCCGCAGCGAACCAACTCGGCGGCAGCGGCCTTGCCGAGGTTCGTCCCGCCACCGGTCACGACGGCGACCTGCCCGTCGAGCAGACCGTCGGCGAACACGCGCGACGGATCCACGGCCCTACTCCCCCATCACCTTGATCACGAGCCGCTTGGGCCGGCCACCGTCGAACTCGCAGTAGAAGACCTGCTGCCAAGGACCGAGGTCCAGGCGCCCGTCCGTGACCGGCACGATCACCTGGTGGTGGACGAGCAGGTTCTTCAGGTGCGCGTCGCCGTTGTCCTCGCCGCCGCGGTGGTGGCGGTAGTCGCCGGGGTTGGGCAGCAGCTCACGCGCGACCTCGCCATCGGGCTCCTTCCAGCTCGGCGGGGCGACCTTGTCGAGCCACTCGAGCGTGTCGGCCTGCAGTCCCGGCTCGTCGTCGTTGATCCACACCGCGGCGGTGATGTGCATCGCAGCGACCAGCACCATCCCCTCGCTGATGCCAGCGTCCTGAACGGCCTGGTCGACGTCCTCGGTGATGCGGACGAACTCGCGGCGGCGCTCGGTGTTGAACGTGAGGTACACGGTGTGCGACTTCACGCCCGCAGATCCTATGGATTGGCGCTCGATCTCGAGTTAGCCGTGAACGGGGCCCAATGAGCAGGGGAGCCGGGATTCGAACCCGGGTTCACGGTTTTGGAGACCGCGCGCGTGGACCACTAGCTTACTCCCCTGGGTCGGCCCATATTAGCCACGATTCCCCATCTAGAATCGCGCAGGTCCCTCGCCGCGGGCGTGGCGAAATTGGTAGACGCGCCGGCTTTAGGTGCCGGTGGGCTTACGCTCTTGGGGGTTCGAGTCCCTCCGCCCGCATGGCTTCCTCCGGGTCCGGATAGGCCACCATCTCGACGACCTTGCCATCGCGAAAGGTCGTCACATTTGCGACCGGCGAAGCGGGTTCCTCGCCTTGCTCGTCGGGATCCTGCGGGCGCATGATCACGACGACCTTGTCGCCGGCCTCGACTACGTCGACCAGCTCGATGTCCGGGCCGCGGCGAGCGAGCGCATTCTGCATGAACTCGAGCGCCTCGGTGCGGTTTTGACATCCGCTGGACGGATCGCCGCCGTGCCACTTGACGTCCGGATCGAGCATCTCCGCGATCACCCCTAGGTCACCGGAGAGCATTGCGTCAAAGCCACGACGGGCGATTTGGGCATTGCTTTCAGACATGGCTCAATAATCCCACCATCTCACCGGAATTCCGACGTGGATCGGCGTTCTCTACAGCCGCGCCACCGCAGCCGCGAGGAACCGTTCGTCCGCGGGGCTTGGCTGGTCATCGGCATCCTCATCGAGACCGCCGATCGCCGCCGAGATGTCCCAGTACGGGTGGTACTCGTCCGTGCGGCCCGAAGCTGCGCGGTACAGGTCGAGAAAACGGTCGGCTGCGTCTTGGCCGAGCTCGGAGGCGATGTTCACCCGGCAGTGGCCGACATCGGCCCAGGGTGAGCCGATGCTCGCATTGACCCAGTCGACGATGCCGCTCACGCGTCCGCCTTCCCAGAGCACGTTCCCAGGGTGGTAGTCGCGATGAACGAATAGCCGCTCCTCGCTGGGCAGCTCATCATCGAGGACCGCGACCGCACGCTCCCAGACATCGGGACGCGCTGCCCACGCAGGCGGGCGGCGCATCTGCAGCGGATACGGCCGGTAGTCGGGGAGCCCCACCCGAGCCGCAACGTCCACCGAATGGATCACCGGCAGTGGCTCGGCCAGGGCGCGCAGGAACTCGTCGACGTCGGCCGGGTCCCAGACGACGGTCCCTGGCAACCGAGACATCAGCACCGACGGCGCCCCTGCGCGAGAGCCATCCGGATCCACGGCGACCAGCCGCGGCGTGGGCAGGCGGACGTCGGCCAGGAGCTCGAGCGCCTCCGCCTCGCGCGTGGCCGTGTCAGGCTCCTCGACCAGCCAGTCGAGCCGGACGAACCGTCGCAGCACAAGCTCGAGCGTCTGCGAGCCGCCCGTGTCGACGCGCAAGGCATGCACCGCCGACGACGTTCCGCCGTCGAGAGCATCCGCGGCCAAGACCCGCGCGCCAGAGCCAACCGAGGCAGTCACCCATCGCAGAGCCTGGTCGGGCACCAGACCTCGAAGCAGTGCTTCGTCGGCGGCGTTGAGCTCGAAACCGTGGTGGGACCGACGCTCAAATGGCTCGCTCAACTGCGTCACAAGGCCGACGCAGATTGTATGGTCCGCAACATGGCCCAGCGGCGGATCCTGACTCCTGGATACGTGGTCGTCTATCCGAACCGCGAAAAGGCGGCGAGCAAGCTGATGAAGCTGGTGGTGACGCTGATCCTCCTCGCCTCCGTCGGGCTGATGTTGATCATCACGATCGGTGGCTGGTCCAAGCTCCAGGGCCTCAAGCCGGTGAACATAATCTGGTCCCTCCTCTACGTGATCATCGCGTTCTACGTGTTCTTTCGCTGGTCGCGAGGCTTGCTCCCGATCGCGGCCGCACTCGGGATCCTGCTGCTGATCCTCGCGGTGATCGCGGCCACAGGCGTCGCGGGCACCAGCTGGTTTGATCGCAACAACCCCGGGTTCGGCGCGCCACACACGCTGTTCGGTGGAAAGGGCCTCGACCCGAACGTTCTCGGCGTGCTCACGGTGATCCTCGCCATCGTGCAGCTGGCACAAATCGTGTTCGCGATGATCGCCTTCTCGCAGGCGTGGAACGTCGAGGTGGAAGTGCCCGAGGAAGAAGCCAAGCGGCGCGGCTACAAGAAGATCAGTCGCCCGGGCCAGCCCGCGACGGCCTGATCGGCGCTACAGCCTGGCCGGCCGATGAGCGAAGACTTCTTCGAGCCGCCGCCCCCGCCGCCGAGAGAACCCGAGCCGGAACCCACGCGCTTGCCGCCGTGGGTGGGCGCACCACGCGGAATGCTGCCCGGCGTCGTGGCGTTGGAGCTCGTCGTCGCCCGGACGGACCGGGTAGCTGTCTGCGTCACGCGCTTGGGCGCTTACCCGACCGGCTTCGAATTCGATCTACGCACGGTTTCGACGCCGGGGCAGCGGGACCTCGAGCTCGACCCGTTGCTGTTCGGGCCTCACCGGCACAGCGCACGGCGCGCCGGCGCCGACCAGTCGCTGCTCGACGAGATGCTGCGGTTCGGCGTCCAGTTCGCTGACGGCGGCAAGGCGACGAACACGGGTGGCATGTTCGATCACCACGACGACCCGCCGCCAGGCCCAGTGATGAGCTCCGGCGGCGGAGGTGGGGGTGGCGGGGACTGGCACCAGGAGAATTGGGTCTGGCCACTGCCTCCCCCGGGACCGTTGCTGTTCGTATGCGAATGGCCTGCGGTCGGGATCCCCGTCAGCCGCGCCGAAATCGACGCACAGCTCGTGATCGACGCGGCGTCGCGCGCGCAGGCGTTGTTCCCGGATGCCGGCGAGCCCGGGACCGGCGGGTCAGCGTCGATCAGCTCCGCGCCCCTGCAGAGGCGGTCTGACTCGGTCTGAAATGCGGCGGGTGGGATTCGAACCCACACGTCCTTTCGGACAATGCCTTTTGAGAGCATCGTGTCTACCGTTCCACCACCGCCGCTCGCCCGGGCAGTCTAGATGCGTGCGGCCGCCGCGTGCCGGTCTCAGCTGTCGATCAGCTCGTACAGCTCGTCAACGAGTACGGGCGGCGCAGTCATGACCCCCCAGCGGTCCTCGCCGGACGCCGGGAACTCGCGGGCCGCAAGCCCGGCTCGGGAGCACACAAGCACACCGGCGGCGATGTCCCACACGTTGAGCCCGCGCTCGTAGAACGCGTCGACTCGCCCGACTGCGTTCCATGCGAGGTCCAGCGCCGCGGCGCCGACGCGCCGGATGTCGCGCACCTCGGGCAGCACCCGCGCGACCACGGCGGCCTGGCGCGCGCGCCAAACCGGGTCGTAGCCAAATCCGGTGGCCACCATCGTCAACTCGAGGCTGTCGGGGCGGTCCCCCACCTCGATTGGCGCCCCGTTCAGCGTCGCGTCCCCCGAGCGCGTCGCAGCGAAGAGCTCGTCTCGGAGTGGATCGAGCACGACGCCGGCGATGGTCCCCGATGCGTCCTCACACGCCACGCTGACCGCGAACGCGGGGATCTCGTACAGGTAGTTGATCGTGCCGTCGAGCGGGTCAACGACCCAGCGCAGGTCTCCGTCTCCGGTGGCTCCCCCCTCCTCTCCGAGGATCGCGTCGCCCGGCCGGCGGGCGGCCAGCACCGCCCTGATCGCCTTCTCCGCGGCGAAGTCGGCGTCGGACACGAGATCGGTGGGTCCGCTCTTGGACCGCACCCCGCTCTGGCGCCGGCCGTAGCGCTGTTTGAGCTCGGCAGCGGCCGCGTGGGCGGCCTCGTGCGCCACAGCGAGGAGCTGGCGCTCCTCGTCCTGGGTCATGCCATCGGTTGATACACGATGTGCGGGCTCGCTGCGATCATGCAAGGGCATGCGGCTCACAGAGACTGTCTCGGGGCTCGTGGGCTTCAAGCGGCGTGGGCCAGGCACCGATGCCGAACGCCGGGCATCGATGTGGCTCGGCGACGAGCTCGCTCGGACCGGACGCGACGTCCGCATCGAGCCGTTCTGGTGTCGCCCGAACACGGCCCTGGCGCACACGTGGCACGTCGCGCTGGCGATCGCCGGGAGCCTGATCGCGATCCCGAGCCACACGGTCGGCGCGGTGCTTGTCGCGATCGCGCTCGTCTCGATCGTCGCCGACGCAGCCGTCGGCATCTCGGTCGGCCGCCGCCTGACGCTCGAGCACGCGAGCCAGAACGTGATCGCCACCTCGCCAGGCAAGCCTGCACACCCCGTCAGGCTGATCATCACCGCCAACTACGACGCCGGCCGCGCCGCGCTCGCCTACCGCGACGTGTTCCGGACAACCTCCGCCCGACTGCGGAAGCTTCTCGGCGGCCAGGCGCCCGGTTGGATCGCCTGGATCACGATCGCAACCGCTTGGCTGCTGGCCACCGCGATCCTGCGCATGGCGGGTGTTTCGAAATCGACCGTCGGCGCGGTTCAGGTCATCCCGACTATCGGCCTGGTCATCGCCGTGCCCCTGCTGCTCGACCTGGCCGGCGCCGACTGGAGCGCGGGCGCCAATGACAACGCAAGCGGCGTGGCGGTTGCGATGGCGCTCGCAAGCGCGCTCGACACGGCGCCACCGGCCGGCGTGGCCGTCGACCTGGTGCTCGCCGGAGCCGGCGAAGGCGGCGGCATCGGCCTGCGCAAGTATCTGCGCGCCAACCGGCGCACGCTGCTGCCCAGCAACGCCGTCGTCCTCGGCATCGCCCCGACCGGGGGCGGGCGGCCGAGGTGGTGGGTCGGCGACGGTCAGTTCATCGCGTTTCGTACCTCAGCGACACTGAAACGGCTCGCCGCGGAGACCGCAGCCGGCGAGCCGCACCTCAACGCCGCGCCACACCGAGGGCGAGGCGCCACGCCGGCCTTCGCGGCGCTCAAACGAAGGCTCCCCGCGATCGCGATTGGCTGCCTCGACGAGCGCGGCCTGGCTCCGCGCTCGCATCAGGCCGGCGACACCGAGGACCGCATCGACCCGAAATCCCTCGACGACGCGCTTCAGTTCGCGCTCGTGCTCGTCGATGCGATCGGCGAGTACGTCGAGAACAGCCAGCCCAGGGCGTCTACGCCGGCGTGACGGGATTGCGCTTGTCGGGCCACTCCCGGTGCTTGCCGGCGGCCAGTGCATACCGGCGGATCAGCTCCGCGCGGAGATCCTCGGGCTGGATCACGGCGTCGACGACGAGCTCTGAGGCGAGGTGCAGAAGGTCGATGTCCTCCGCGTACTCGCGACGCAGCTCCTCCGTCTTGCGCTCTCGCTCCTCCGGATCCTCAATCGCCTGCAGCTGGTTGTAGTAGACCGCGTTGATCGCGGCCTGGGGTCCCATCACCGCGATCGAAGCGGTCGGCAGCGCGATGCAGCAATCCGGATCAAACGCCGGGCCGGACATCGCGTAGAGCCCTGCTCCGTAGGCCTTGCGCACGATCACGGACATCTTCGGCACGTTGGCCTCCGAGACGGCGCTGATCATCTTCGCTCCGTGGCGGATGATCCCCTCGCGCTCGACCTGCGTCCCGATCATGAACCCGGGGACGTCGGCGAGGAAGAGCAGCGGGATGTTGAACGCGTTGCACGTCCAGATGAAGCGCGCGCACTTGTCCGAGGAGTCGACGAACAGCACACCGCCCTTGACCTTGGGCTGGTTGGCGACGATCCCGATCACGTGACCGTCGAGTCGGGCGTATCCGACGATCACCTCCTTGGCCCAGCGCTCGTGCACCTCAAACAGCGAGCCCGCGTCGATCAGGCTGTCGAGCACGAGCCGCATGTCGAACGGCTTGTTCTCGTCGACGGGGATCAGCTCGCGGATTGGGCGGTCCGATGCCGGCGCCGCCGGCGGCGCGTCGGGCGGCTGCGCGGCATATGACGTCGGGAAGTAGCTGAGGTAGCGGCGCGCTGCGTCGATGCCCTCCTCGTCGGTCTTGACGAGCATGTGCCCGACGCCGCTCTTTGACGTGTGCATCCGCGCTCCGCCCATCTCCTCGAGCGACACCTTCTCGCCGATCACCATCTCCGCCATCCGCGGCGACCCCAGGTACATCGACGCGTTGCCGTCGCGCATGATCACGATGTCGCAGAACGCCGGGATGTACGCGCCGCCGGCCGCGCTTGGCCCGAACAGCACGCACACCTGAGGGACCACCCCGGACAGGCGCACCTGGTTGAAGAAGATCCGCCCCGCGTGACGGCGGCCCGGGAACATCTGCACCTGTTCGTTGATCCGGGCGCCGGCGGAGTCGACGAGGTAGACGAGCGGCGCGCGCAGCGACAGCGCACGCTCCTGGATGCGAATGATCTTCTCGACGGTGCGCGGCGCCCACGACCCGGCCTTGACCGTCGGGTCGTTGGCCATGACGGCGACGGCGCGGCCGCCGATCGTGCCCATGCCGGTGACGACCCCCTCGGCGCCGAGCCCGTCCTGCTCCCAACCGGCCAGTAGGCCCTCCTCGGCGAACGAGCCGGGATCGAGCAGAAGCGCGACACGCTCGCGAACCGGCAGCTTGCCCTGCTCGGCGGCTTTGTCGCGATGGCGCTCGGGGCCGCCCGCAAGCGCCCGCGCCTCGGCCGCCTCCACGGCGTCTGTGTGATCCACGTCGGTCATGAACCGTCCCTCCCCAGCGGGATCGTCGGCGCGACGGCCGCAGGCGGTGGCGG
>Ga0207693_10004164_pt1 | contig 12272 bp, 9 predicted proteins | sample LARL81metaG_FD_184347 | JGI IMG/M metagenome (GOLD analysis project Ga0207693, IMG submission 184347) | Corn, switchgrass and miscanthus rhizosphere microbial communities from Kellogg Biological Station, Michigan, USA - LAR L8-1 metaG... | ecosystem: Host-associated > Plants > Roots >...
CTTGTTCGTCGAATTTGCCGAGGACGATCAGTACCACAACCTCCGCCGTCTCATGGAGCTCAAGGAGCTGATGGGGGCGCTCGGCTTCGCCTGGAACAAGAGCGGAGCGAAATGGGGCGGCATGGTCGAGGTCTATGATCCGAAGCTGCAGACCGCGATCAGCGAGACCCGCACCGCCGGTCTCAACATCATGATGTCGATGAAGGAGGAGGGAAAACCTGTGTCCTTCGTCGAGGATTGCGCGGTCCCCGTTGAGCATCTCGCCGAATATACGTCGAAGCTCACCGATATTTTCGCCAAGCACGGAACGCGCGGCACCTGGTACGCGCATGCCTCGGTCGGCTGTCTGCACGTGCGGCCGGTGCTCAACCTGCGTCTCGAGCACGACGTCAAGGCGATGCGTGCCATCGCCGAGGAGGCTTTCGACATGGTGCTCGCCTACAAGGGCTCCCATTCGGGCGAGCATGGCGACGGCATCGTGCGTTCGGAATTCCACGAAAAGATGTTCGGCGCGCGGCTCGTGCACGCCTTCGAACAGGTCAAGGAGCGGTTCGACCCCAAAGGCCTTTACAATCCCGGCAAGATCGTGCGCGCGCCGAAATTCGACGATCGCCGCCTCTTCCGCTATGCCCCGACCTATCGCGCCGAGCATATTCGCTCGCATCTCGACTGGTCCGCCTATCCCGGTGCCGGCAATGGTTTCCAGGGTGCGGTCGAGATGTGCAATAACAACGGCGCCTGCCGCGCGCTTACGGGCGGCGTCATGTGCCCGAGCTATCGCGTCACCCGCGACGAGCGCGACGTCACGCGCGGGCGTGCCAACACGCTGCGCCTCGCCATCACCGGTCAACTGGGAGAGGACGCCCTCACCTCTGACGAGATGGCGGAGACCTTGCGGCTCTGCGTCTCCTGCAAGGCGTGCCGGCGCGAGTGCCCGACCGGCGTCGACGTGGCGCGCATGAAGATCGAGGTGCAGGCGGCGCGGGTCGCAAAGCGCGGGCTCTCGCTGCACGAGCGCCTCATTGGCCATCTGCCTCGTTATGCGCCGCTCGCGGCCAAGTGGCCCAGGCTCGCCAACATGCGCAACAACGTCCCGCGCCTGCGGCAATGGTCGGAGCGATACGCGGGCTTGAGCGCCCGGCGCAGCCTGCCGCGCTGGCGCGGCGATCGATGGCGCGAGCCGACGCGCGTTCCGAGCCCAGAGGCACGGCCGGTCGTGTTCTTTGCAGACACTTTCAACCGCTACTTCGAGCCGGAGAACATCGAGGCTGCCCTCGCCGTGCTCGCCGCCGCCGGATATGGGGTACATTTGCCCAAGCCCGCCGATGGCGGCCGGCCGCTCTGCTGCGGGCGCACCTTTCTCGCAGTGGGGCTCATCGACGAGGCGCGGCGCGAGGCTGAGCGTTGCGCCACCGCGCTCGCGCCCTTCCTCGGGCGCGGAATTCCCTTCATCGGGCTCGAGCCGAGCTGCATGCTCGGCTTTCGCGACGAGATCCCGGCGCTTGTGCAGGGCGAAGAAGGCCGCCGCTTGGCCGCGCACGCACTCCTGTTCGAGGAGTTCCTGGCGCGCGAGGCGAAGGCGGGCGAGCTCGAGCTCTCGCTCAAGCCGGTCGCCAAACGCGCACTGCTGCACGGCCACTGCCACCAGAAATCCTTTGCCGCCATGGCGGCCGTCGAGGCGGTGCTGAGCCTCGTGCCCGAGTTGTCGGTCGAAAGCATCGACTCGAGCTGCTGCGGCATGGCGGGGGCCTTCGGCTATGGCGCCGACACCATCGACGCGTCGTTCAGGATGGCTGAGCTCTCGCTTCTTCCGGCGGTGCGCAAAGCCGGTGCCGATGCGCTCGTTGTCGCCGACGGCACCTCATGCCGACATCAGATCAGGGATGGCAGCGGGCGCGAGGCGCTCCATGCCGCGCGCGTGCTGGCGTTGAGCCTTGAGGGATCCGCGCACGCATGACGTCGTGCGCGACGCTGTGACCGTCAAACGGTGTTTGCCAGAATGGCCAACCCTGCGAGCGCGACAAGCCCGCCGCCGAGCCGGTAGCCGGCACGGCCGTCGGTGGTGCGGCCGATCGCGCAGCCGAGCGCAAGGCCGGCGGCGTGGAGGAGCGCGGTCGCCAACATGAAGCCCGCCGCATAGGTTCCGCCGGCGGCATCAATCGGCATTTCACTGCCGTGCGCGTGGCCATGGAAGATCGCAAACAGTGCGACGACGCCCATGGCGATCACGATCGGGGCGTTGCACGCGAACGCCACGATGCCGCCGAGCACGATCACGGAAGCGGCGATGCCAAATTCGACGAACGGCAACGCCACGCCGGCCATGCCGAGCGCCGCGCCGATCGCCATGGCAAGGACGAAGCTTCCCGGAACGAGCCAGAGGGCGCGCCCGCCCAGCTGCCAGGCAAAGATGCCGACCGTCACCATTGCCAGAATGTGGTCGAGCCCGCCGAGCGGATGGGCAAAGCCCGACACGAAACCGTGCGCCTCACCTGCGCCGGTATGTGCGAAGGCGGCAGCGGGGATGAGCGTTAGTGCGGCGGTGATTAGGCCAGTGCGCATGGTTGTCCCCCTGTCGGCGAGCAACATCGTCGTTTGCAAAATTGCACATCACCGGCGTGCTCCACAAGAGCGCTCCGCGCTTCGGCGCCATCTGTATGCGCGTCAGTTGGTGCGCATCCTGGCGAGCGAATCGGAGCGGGTCCGCCCGGATGGGGGACATCCGGGCGGACCGCCGGATCGACGCGGGGGTGGATGGGGGCGCACGCGCCGATCACAGCTCTTCGGGCCGGAGGCAAATCCTCCGGCGGGGATTTCCGGCTTTGTTTGCTTTCTTTTGCTCCCATCACGGCGCTTGCGGCCGCTCGTGCGGTTGGTCGCGGCAGGCGATGAGCCGGTTCAATCGCCCGCAACGGACGGAATCGACAGCAGATTCCGGCCGGCGGTCGTCCTTGCCCGCATGCGCGCGCTCCGCTCCGATGACAGATCACATCCTGCCAGTCACAAGCCGGTCGGGTCTCGTGGTTATGCAGCGCAATGAATAGAACGAGATGTCGCCCCGGTGCAGGCGCGTCGCGAAGCTGGTATCGTCGCCGCTGCGCTGGTCACAATGCCTTCCCCTCCTGTCCCTGTGCCGCTAGCCGATATCCGCGTTCGCAAAGCCGAGCGTGCCGACCTCGACACGCTGATCGAACTCGAGCATCGCGTTTTCGCCACCGATCGGCTGTCACCCCGCAGCCTGCGGCGCTTTCTCAACTCGCCGACCACAGAGGTGGTCGTGGCCGAGCACGGCACCCGGCTTGCCGGCAACGCCATCGTGCTGTTTCGACCGCGGTCGCTGATCGCCCGCCTCTATTCGCTTGCGGTCGCGCCGCACATGGGCGGACGCGGGATCGCCGCGACGCTGATCGCGGCTGCGGAAGCCGTTGCTGCCGCGCGCGGCTGCCGCGCCATCCGCCTCGAAGTGCATATGGCCAATCACGCCGCGATCTCCCGCTACCGCAAGAGCGGCTACCGGGAATTCGGCCGTATTCGCCGCTATTACGACGACGGCGGCGATGCCTTGCGTTTCGAGAAACGCCTTATTTCTAACTCGCCTGCACTCGCGGCAGCGCCGCCCTATTTTCACCAGACCACCGAATTCACATGTGGGCCCGCGTGCATCATGATGGCGCTGGGATGGGCCGATCGGAACTTCAAGCCGGCGCCCGCGTTCGAGTTTCAGCTTTGGCGCGAAGCGACCACCATCTTCATGACCTCGGGACCGGGTGGCTGCGAGCCCTATGGCATGGCGGTCGCGCTCAAGCGCCACGGCCTCGAACCGGAGGTCTATGTCAGTCATCCCGGCCCCTATTTCCTCGAGACCGCGCAGTCCGCCGACAAGCGCCGCGTCATGCAGGTGACGCAACTTGCGTTCCAGCGTGAGGCGCAGGACCTTGCTATCCCCACCCACCTGACTCCAGTCAGCGAATCGGTTCTCATGCAGGCATTCGATGGGGGGAACGTGGTCATTGTCCTCGTTTCGGGATATCACATGGTCCCCAGAGGGAAGCCCCACTGGATTTTTGCCTTCGGCCGCCACGGACGTCATGTGCTCATGCACGATCCGGCGGCCGCCAGAGATCACCAAGGGATGGCAGCCGCTGCCGAGACTTACGCGGTCCCGTGGACCGCGTTCGAACGCGTGACCCATCTGGGTCGCGAGCGGCTGAGTGCGGCCATCGTCATCCGGAAAGGACATGCATGACCGGCTGGGTCATTCTGGTCGACCAGCCCAAAGACCTCCCCAACGCTGAGACGCCGCACAAGGTGATCACGACGAGCGAGTATCTCGCCCGTCCTCGCCTGTTCGACATGGGACGGCCGAAGCTCGTCAATCTGGCGCGCTCCTATGCCTATCAGTCGAAGGGCTACTACGCTTCGCTGCTGGCGGAAGCGCGTGGCCACCGCGTCATGCCGACCGTCGAGACGATGTTGGAGTTGCGCGAGGCCAAGCTCTACGAGCATGCGCTGCCGAAGCTGGAGGATGAGCTCAACCGCTGTGCACGCCGCGCCGACTTCCAGCCGGAAGGCGAGTTCAAGCTCCTGGTCTGCTTCGGCATTGCCCGCGATCCACGCTTCGAATCATTCGGACGCATGCTGTTCGATTGGTTCCGTTGTCCGGCGCTCGAGATCAACGTCGAGGCCGGCGCTTGGCTCTCGATCGACCGCATCCGCCCGCGCAACATCACACGGCTCGCCAACGGCGAAGCGTCGTTCCTGCGGGAAGCGCTGCACCAACATACCAAGCGCGAGTGGCGCGACCCCAAGGCCCGCACGGTCCCGAAATACGACCTCGCCGTGCTCTACGACCCCAACGAGAAGATGGCGCCCTCTTCGCCGGCCTCGATCAAGCACATGGCGCGCATCGCCGAGAGGCTTTCGGTCGACGTCGAACCGGTGACCCGCCGCCAGCTCGCCGAGATCGCCGAGTATGACGGCCTGTTCATCCGCGAGACCACCTCGATCGACAATCACACCTACCGCTTTGCTCGGCGCGCTTGGCAGGAAGGCATGCCGGTCATCGACGACCCGATCTCCATGATCCGCTGCACCAACAAGGTATTCCTGATGGAGCTGTTGCGGCAAAACCAGGTGGCCATCCCGCCGACCGTGATGCTCGCCGATGTCGGCGACCTGCCGAAAGCGATGGACGAACTCGGCCTGCCGCTGGTGGTGAAGATTCCCGACGGCTCGTTCTCGCGCGGCGTGCACAAGGTGGACACGCCTGAGGAATTTCGCCGCGTCGCCGACGAGCTGTTCGAGGAAACCGATCTCCTGCTGACGCAGAAATTCTTGCCGACCCAATTCGACTGGCGCGTGGGTGTCTTGGCCGGCGAGCCGCTGTTCGTGTGCCAATACCGCATGGCGCGCGGCCACTGGCAGATCGTCAAGCACCGACCCGACGGTTCCTCGCACGAGGGCGGCTTTCGCACCTTCGAGCTCGATAAGGCGCCATCCGAGTTGATCGACATCGCCGTGCGGGCGGCGCGGCCGATCGGCGAGGGCTTCTACGGCGTCGACATCAAAGAGACCGAGCGCGGCTTCATCGTCATGGAGGTCAACGACAACCCGAACCTCGAGCACGGCATCGAGGACCAGGTCGGCAAGGATGAGATCTGGACACGGCTGCTCAAGTGGTTCATCGAGCGGTTCGAGCAGTAGTTTAAAGACCTGTAGGCTGGGAAAAATCGCGCGCCAGCTTTTGCCCAATGCGGAGGCGAGTTTGCCCATACAAGGTGCTATGTCTGGATATCGTACGGCCCGCAGATACGTCATGAAATTTGGTCAGGTCGCCGGCGCCGCTTTCGTGGCCGCTGGCGGTTTCATGCTCGCGGCGGCTCCCGCGCATAGCCAGACCCTCGATAAGGTCTCCTTCGGCACCAATTGGGTGGCGGAGGCCGAGCACGGCGGCCACTACCAGGCGTTGGCCGACGGCACCTATCGCCGATATGGGCTAGACGTCACGATCGTGCCGGGTGGCCCGAACGTGAACAATCGCCTCCTGTTGCCGGTCGGCAAGCTCGACTTCTTCATGAGCGCCAACACGCTGCAAGGCTTCGACGCGGTCGCGCGCAATATTCCCACCGTTTCCGTTGCCGCCATGTTTCAGAAGGACCCGCAGGTGCTGATCGCGCATCCGGACCAGGGCATCAACAAGTTCGAGGATTTGAAGAAGCTCACGCTGTTCGTGTCGAGGGAGGGCCTCGCGAGCTACTTCCAGTGGCTCAAATCCGATTACGGTTTCAGCGAAAAGCGGGTGAAGCCATATACTTCGAACCCGCAGCCGTTTCTCGTCGACAAGAAAAGCGCGATGCAGGGTTATGTGACGTCGGAGCCCTTCGCCATAGAAAAGCGGGCCGGCTTCAAGCCCAAGGTCTTCCTTCTCGCCGACTATGGCTGGGACAGCTATTCGACCCTAATCGAGACGCGTCGTGATCTCGTCGCCAGCAAGCCCGACCTGGTGCAGCGTTTCGTCGACGCCTCGATCATCGGCTGGATGAATTATCTCTACGGCGACAACGCCGCGGCGAACGCACTGATCAAGCGGCAGAACCCGGAGATGACAGATGAATTGCTCGCCTACTCGATTGCCAAGATGAAGGAGTACGGCATCGTCGATTCCGGCGACGCGGTCGCCCTCGGCGTGGGTGCCATGACCGACGCGCGCATGAAAAGCTTTTACGACAAGATGGTGCGCGCGGGGGTCGTCAAGCCGTCGACCGCCCTGGACAAGGCCTACACGCTGCAGTTCGTGAACAAGAAAGTCGGTCTCGATCTGCGGCCGAAATGACTGTGCGGGAGAACGATACGCGCGCTGTTGCGCCTTGCCTTCTGCGTGCTGCTCGCCGGACTACGGGACTAGGAGTTTGCCGTTGAGCCGTCGTTCAGCCCATATCGCAACGTGACCGTTGATCGCGACAAGCCCGACACCCCCATCATCGCGCTGCGCGGCGTGGGCAAGAGCTTTGCCAACGGCGTGGTTGCCCTCGATCGCCTCGACCTTAATGTGTGGCCGGGTGAGTTCGTGTCGCTGCTCGGCGCTTCCGGCTGCGGCAAATCGACGGCGCTGCGCATCATCGCCGGCTTGAGCGAGCCGACCAGGGGGAAGGTCGAGTGGATCGATGCGCAAGCCGCAGGCGCGACCGGCGCGCGCCGCATCGGTTTTGTGTTCCAGGAGCCGACGCTGATGCCCTGGGCCACGGTGGCGGCCAACGTACGCCTGCCGCTGAAGCTTGCCGGTCTTCCGCCGGACGCGCAGGCGCGCGTCGATTCCGCGCTCGCGCGCGTCGGCCTTTCCGGTTTCGCGCAGAGCTATCCGCGCGAGCTCTCGGGCGGCATGAAGATGCGTGCGTCGATCGCTCGCGCCCTCGTCACCGAGCCGAACTTGCTGTTGATGGACGAGCCGTTTGCGGCGCTCGACGAGATCACGCGCTTTCGCCTCAACAACGACCTCTTGGGACTCTGGCAGTCGCTGGGGAAGACCGTCGTCTTCGTCACCCATTCGGTATTCGAGTCGGTTTACCTTTCGCAACGAATCGTCGTGATGACGCAGCGGCCAGGCCGCGTCTTCACCGAGCTTTCGATCGATGCGCCCCATCCGCGGGACGAACGTTTCCGCACCTCCGCCGATTATGCCGGCTATTGCCGGCGCGTGTCGGAAGCCTTGGCGTGTGCCTCCGCCGTGACCGACGAGTCGCCGGAGAGGTCGTGAGCGAGTGAACATGCGCGAAGGAAGAGCAAAGGACGAGATCTCTCCTGTCGCCGACCGCGTGCTTCGCGTGCTGCTGCCGATCGCAGTGCTGGCGCTCGGGGTGGCGCTCTGGGAGCTGGCGGTCCGCGTCGGCGGAATTCCGCCCTACGTGCTGCCCTCGCCATGGCTCGTGTTCTCAACACTTGTGTCCGATCGCGCGTTGCTGTTGGCCTCGCTTCTCGTCACGCTCACGACGACGCTTCAAGGTTTTCTCCTCGCGGCCCTCGGTGGCGTCGGCCTTGCTGTGCTGTTCAACCAATCGCGCCTCATCGAATATTCGCTCTATCCGTATGCGGTGATCCTGCAGGTCACGCCGATCGTGGCGATCGCGCCGCTCCTGCTCGTCTATCTTCCCCAGCAGGCGGCCGTACTCGCCTGCGCCTGGATCGTCGCGTTCTTCCCCGTGCTCGCCAACACCACGCTCGGCCTCAATTCGGTCGATCACAACCTCGTCGACCTGTTCCGCCTTTACGGCGCGACACGGCGCCAAGTGCTCTTCGAGCTCAAGTTGCCGGCGGCGCTGCCTTACATACTGGCCGGTTTGAAAATCGCAGGTGGGTTATCGCTCATCGGCGCCGTGGTCGCCGAGATCGCGGCGGGTTCTGCCGGCGCCGGCTCGGGGCTTGCCTATCGCATCGTCGAATCCGGCTACCGACTTAACATCCCGCGCATGTTCGCCGCGTTGCTCCTCCTCTCGCTCGCCGGGATCCTCATTTTCTTCGCGCTGTCGCTTCTCTCGCATGTCATGCTGCGGCGCTGGCACGAGAGTGCGATCGTGCGCGAGGTGTGACGGCGGCGTGTCCTGCGGCGCCGCCGCGCCTTGCCACGGGGGCTCTCTCTCATGCAGGTTATCCCCCCGACGTGCCGGCACAGGAGGTGGTCATGGCTTGGCTTGTTATCGCGCTGGTCATCTTCTGCGCGGCACCCGCCCAGGCACAGAATTATCCGACCAAGCCGATCCACATCCTGAGCCCCTATGCGCCGGGCGGAATCAGTGACATCGCCTCGCGCATTCTCGGCGCCAAGCTCACCGAAGCCTGGGGTCAGCAGGTCGTGGTGGAGAACCGCCCCGGCGGCAATGGCTTCATCGCGATGACGGCGGCGGCCAAAGCCGCGCCCGACGGTTACACCTACGTCATGGCGACGGTCGGCGACATCGCGATCAACCCGGCGATATTCAAGGAGATGCCCTACGACGTCGATCGCGATCTGGCGCCCGTGGCAATGGTCAGCGACGCGCCGATGGTGTTGGCCGCGCACGCGGATGCGCCTTTCAAATCCGTCGCCGAAGTGATCGCCGCCGCCAAGGCGCAGCCGGGGCGGCTCTCTGTCGCCACGCCGGGGAACGGCAGCGTCAATCAGATCGTGCTGGAATGGATGGCGCTCAATACCGGCACCCGCTTCCAGCATATCCCATACAAGGGCGGCGCGCCGGCTGCGGCGGCGCTGGCCGGCGGCGACATTCCGCTCGGCGTGCTGGCGAGCTCGTCGGTCGCTCCGCACGTCAAGTCCGGCCGCATCCGCGTGTTGGCGGTGACAATGGCCAAGCGATCGAGATTTAATCCCGAATGGCCGACGCTGCAGGAGACGGGCGTCAGCGAGGTCGACGCCTCTAATTGGACCGCGCTGTTCGCGCCGAAGGGCACTCCGGGGCCGGTCATCGACAAGTTGAACGGCGAAGTCGTCAAGATCCTCGCCATGCCCGATGTCAAGGAGCGCTTCCGCGGCGGCGGCGTGGATACCATCCCTTCGAGCGCGGCGGAGTTGGACGCTCGCGTGAAACAAGCGGCGGAGCGCTTCCGCGGCATCGTCCAGAAGGCAAATATCCGGCCGGATTGAGTAGACCCTCCCAGGGCCACAGGGGCGGGTGATGCGCATCCGTTCGCCGAGGGATTTCTGGGCCGGACTGATCTTCGTCGCAATCGGCGGCGGCTTTGTGCTTCTCGCGCACCAGTATCGGCTTGGCGACATGCATCGCATGGGGCCGGCGATGTTCCCGACGCTCGTCGGCGCCTTGCTTGTCGCGCTCGGGGTGATCTTGGCGCTGCGTTCGCTCGTGCGTGACGGCGCGCCGGTCCCTTCTTTTCATGCGCGCCCGATCATCATGTCGCTCCTCGCCATCGCGCTGTTCGCCATCGCGCTGCAATGGCTCGGTCTCGTTGCCGCGATCGCAGTGCTCGTGCTCGTAGGCGCCAATGCCGCGCGCGACGTGCGCCAGTTGGACAATCTTGCACTTGCGGCGGTGATGATCGTCTTCTCGGTCGCGGTCTTCGTGTGGCTGCTCGGGCTGCCGCTGCCGCTCTGGCCGATCTCGTAACTCGCGCATGTTCGCATCGACACACCAGCACCCAGGTCGGCGGCGCGCGTGAGGCGGATATGGAAACGCTGTCCAATCTCGCATTCGGTCTGGAAGTGGCGCTGAGCTGGCAGAACATTCTTTACTGCTTCATCGGTTGTTTTCTTGGCACGCTGGTAGGCGTGCTGCCCGGGATCGGTCCAGTGGCGACGGTCGCCATGCTGTTGCCATTCACGTTCGGGCTCGGCCCGGCGCCGGCCTTGATCATGCTCGCCGGCATCTATTACGGCGCCCAATACGGCGGCTCGACTACGGCGATCCTGGTCAACATCCCGGGCGAATCGTCCTCGGTGGTGACCACCCTCGACGGCCACCAGATGGCGCGCCGCGGTCGCGCTGGGCCCGCGCTCGGCATCGCCGCGATCGGCTCCTTCATCGCCGGTTGCATCGCCACCCTCCTCATCGCCTATTTCGCCCCGCCGCTCGCCGAGCTCGCGCTCAAGTTCAGCCCGGCCGAATATTTCTCGCTCATGGTGTTCGGGCTGATCGCGGCCGTCGTGCTCGCGCGCGGCTCGCTGATCAAGGCGATCGCCATGGTGTGCTTCGGAATCCTGCTCGGCCTGATCGGCACCGACGTCAATTCCGGCGCCATCCGCTTCGCCTTCGGCCAGGTGGAACTGGCCGATGGGCTCGGCTTCGTCGCGCTTGCCATGGCATTCTTCGGCATTACCGACGTGGTGCTCAATCTCGAGCACAAAGAGGCACAGCAGGTATTCACCTCGCGCATCGGCAGCGTGCTGCCGACGCTCGCGGACCTGCGTGCCTGCTTCTGGTCGATCGCGCGCGGCACCGCGCTGGGCTCGTTGCTCGGGGTGCTACCAGGCGGCGGCGCGCTGCTCGCCTCGTTCGCGGCCTACATGGTCGAGAAGAAGATCGCTAAGCCGCCGCGCGCGTTCGGCGAGGGCGACATCCGCGGCGTGGCGGCGCCCGAATCCGCCAACAATGCTGGCGCGCAGACCTCGTTCATCCCGATGCTCACCCTCGGCATCCCCTCGAATCCGACTATGGCGCTGATGATCGGCGCGCTGATGATCCAGGGTATCGCCCCCGGCCCGCAGGTGATGACCGAACGCCCTGAACTGTTCTGGGGTCTGATCGCGAGCATGTGGATCGGCAACCTCATGCTGCTCGTGCTCAACTTGCCGCTGGTCGGAGTGTGGATCAAGCTGCTCGCGGTGCCCTACCGGCTGCTGTTTCCCGCGATCTTCGTGTTCTGCTGCATCGGCGCCTATGCCGTCGACAACAAAATCTTCGACGTCTATGCGCTCGCCGCGCTGTCGGCGCTCGGCTACGTGCTGCTCAAACTCGATTGCGAGCCCGCGCCCATGGTGCTCGGATTCATCCTCGGGCCGATGATGGAGGAGAACCTGCGCCGCGCGATGATGATCTCGTTTGGCGATCCCACGGTGTTGATCACGCGGCCCATCTCGGCCGGCTTCCTATTGGCCGCGCTCGCGCTGCTCCTCGCGATCGCGCTACCGGCGCTGCGGGCCAGGCGCGAAGAGGCGATGCAGGAGTGAGCCGGGCTGTCTAATGGTCGGCCGACGGTTCGAGCTTGGCGGCGAGCCACTTGGCGCGCGCGTCGGGGCCGGCGAGAAAGCGGATGAACGCACGCGCCGCTTCCGGCACCGCGCCGTCCGACATCAAGGCGCCCTCGTAGCTGGTCGCGACCTGCAACAGCTTCGGCACCGGACCGGCGAATGCCAGCCCCTTGCCCTCAGGGATTTCGCTGACGTTATACAAGCCCATCTCTACCTCGCCCTTGGCGATGAGTTCCTGGCTTGCCGCCTGCGCGGGAACGATCCTGAGCCGCGGTTTCAATGCGTCGAGGATGCCGGCTTGGACGAGGATGCGTTCCGCCTTTTCCCCGCTTTGATTGGGTAGCGTCGGGTCGCCGTACACCACCGACTTCGCCGCCAGCAGCGCCTGCTTGAACGCCTCCGGTGTCGACAGGTCCGGCAGCGGCGCACCGGCGCGCACGGCCACTCCCATGCCGGTCTTGGCGAGCGGGACGCGGCTTTCCGGATTGACCACGCCCTCTTTGTCGAGCCGATCCATGGCCGGTTCGGAGACGATGACGGCGTCGTAGATCTCGCCGTCCTTGATCTTTTGCGTGACCACGGC
>Ga0207693_10004165_pt1 | contig 12271 bp, 10 predicted proteins | sample LARL81metaG_FD_184347 | JGI IMG/M metagenome (GOLD analysis project Ga0207693, IMG submission 184347) | Corn, switchgrass and miscanthus rhizosphere microbial communities from Kellogg Biological Station, Michigan, USA - LAR L8-1 metaG... | ecosystem: Host-associated > Plants > Roots >...
GCGGCACCGTCATCGCCTGGGCATCCTGCGCGATGCAATATTGCGCGTAGCCGCCGCCGGCAACCAGCGACATCACCTTGTCGCCGAGCTTATGCTTTTTCACGCCGCTGCCGAGCGCGACCACCTCGCCCGCGATTTCGAGGCCGGGCAGGTCGCTCGCGCCGGGCGGTGGCGGATAGCTGCCGGAGCGTTGCGACACGTCGGGGCGATTGACGCCCGCCGCATGCACCTTCACGAGGATTTCGCCGGCGCCGGGGGCGGGCACCGCGCGGGTCTCGGGCAACAGCACCTCGGGGCCGCCGGGTTTGCTGATGCCGATAACGGTCATTTGCGCGGGCAGTTTGTCCATGGTGCGTCCCTGGAAACGGTTTTGCATTGGGTCATTGGCCGAATGGCATATCGCCTTTTACGGTCGAGTAAAACGAAAGAAGCACGCAATCGCCATGCGCCGGCCGTCGGACGCGACGTCGATCCTGGCCGTTGCGCGCATGCCAAAGTCGCTGCAAATTCCCTTGAACGATCATGCGTACGACCCGGGTTGCGAGAAGCCGCCGAAGACAATCAAGCAGCGGGGAGAGACATGCCTATCGAGGACGACGATCGCCCACGCAAGAAAATCAGCCACGAGATCGGTCAGGATCTGTCGCTGCTGTCGGTCGAGGAATTGACCGAGCGCATCGCGCTGCTCACGGGCGAAATCGAGCGACTGCAGACGGCGCTCACCAAGAAACGCGCCTCGAAGGACGCGGCGAACAGCATTTTCAAATCTTAAGCAGACGAGAAGGCAGACGAAAAAGAATGGCCGGAAAGTGGCTCGGCCATTGGCCGACATGGCTAATGAAGTTTGAAAAAGGCACCGCCTTTTACGGTTCATTAAGCTTTCGCCTTTATGACTTGTATCGTCCTCGTTTGGACACCGAGTGGCTTCCTGTCCACTCTGTTTGACGCCTCCCTGTTATCAACTTCAAAAGCCGCCGGAAACGGCGGCTCTTTTTTGCGCGCGTTCCGCCAGCGCATCCGGTCCGCAGACCTCTGGGCGGCGAGCGTGTCCAAATCTCCGCACTCGCCGGAAACCATATTCCGGCTTGCCGCTGGACTCTCGTCCGCCGCCGCGCAATGATTTATTCATCATACGCCGGCACTGAGACGCCGGCTGCGTTGGTTGTGGCGTAAGAGGCGTTAACCATGTCTGATCGTGCGCAAGGGGACAGCGCGCTGGTTCAATTCAGCGAGCGGCTGACGAATTCGGCTGCCTTCGGCAGCCTGTTTCGAGAGGGGATGGACCTGGTCGAGGAGACCGCGGCCTATCTTGATGGGGCGGGTCGCAACGAGGCCAAGGCGCTGGAGCGCGCCGTCAGCCTGACCTACGCGACCGAAAGCATGCGCTTGACGACCCGTTTGATGCAGATGGCGTCGTGGCTGCTGCTGCATCGCGCGGTGAAGGAAGGCGAGATGACGCTGACCCAGGCCAATCGCGAAAAGACCAAGGTGAAGCTCACGGCCGCCGATCCCGGCCCGGCTGACACGCTGGACAAGCTGCCGGAACAACTGCAGGAACTGATCACCCGCTCCATGAACCTGCAGGCGCGCGTCCGCCGCCTTGATACGACCATCCACTCGCCGCCGCCCGAGCGCAATGCGATCGGCAACCCTCTGGTACCGCAGCTCAATCGGCTGAAGGCTGCATTCGAGCAGTAGCCTGCGGTCATTCCGGGGCGCGCGTAGCGCAAACCCGAAGCCTCGAGATTCCGGGCTCGATGCCTTTCGCATCGCCCCGGAATGACAGTGGCCCTCGCCTACATCCCGCAACCTCCAAACAAAAAAGCGCCCCATCCGGGGCGCTTTGTCGTCTGTCGGGCATAAACGCGTGCCGCCGTTCAATCCTTCTTGAGGAAGCCCGAAAACTTCTTCTGGAAGCGCGACACACGGCCGCCGCGATCGAGGAGCTGCTGGGAGCCGCCGGTCCAGGCCGGGTGCGATTTGGGGTCGATATCGAGGTTCAGCTTGTCGCCCGCCTTGCCCCAGGTCGAGCGCGTCTGGTACTCGGTACCGTCGGTCATCACGACCGTAATCGTATGATAATTCGGATGAATATCGGATTTCATAGCTTATCCCAGGCGGCGGTCGCCTGCTCTCGATGGCTGACGTGGAATGGAATTCGCGGGTTCTATAACGCAGGCAGGCCGCCAAAACAAGCTGGACGAGCTTCGTATCTATCCGGATTTGCCAGCTATGGCCGCGGGGCCTATCTGGAGACTTGAAGCTTCGATTCTGACTAAATCAGAACCGAAGCTCCAGATTGTTGTTTTGGGCGCGTTTTCTTCACGCGAACCGGACTCCACTTCGCTCGAAAACGCTCTAACGAAGCAAATGGTCAGAAATCATGAGTGCTGTCGAACGGCTTGAAGACCGGCAGGATGTGACCCCGGCAGGACCGGATTCCGCAATCGATCTGTTGGCTGGCGAGGCGGAGCTCGCGCCATCGAAGGGCCGGGCGCGGCTTCGCCCATTGCTGGCGCTATCGCCTTATGTCGCGCGCTATCGCGGCCGGGCCTTCCTTGCTCTGATCGCGCTCACAGTCGCGGCGATGACGACGCTCCTGGTGCCGGTCGCCGTGCGGCGGATGATCGACTTCGGCCTCACGCCGAAGGGCATCGAGCTGATCAACAGCTACTTCAGCGTCATGATCGCGGTGGTCGCGGTGCTCGCGCTCGCCAGCGCCGGCCGTTACTATCTCGTGACGACGATCGGCGAGCGCATCGTCGCCGACATCAGGCGCGACGTGTTCGCGCATCTGATGTCGCTGTCGCCGGCCTTCTTCGACAGCGCGCGCAGCGGGGAGCTGATCTCGCGGCTCACCGCCGATACCACGCAGATCAAGTCGGCGGTCGGCGCCTCCGTGTCGATCGCGCTGCGCAATCTGCTGCTTTTCTTCGGCGCCGTCATCATGATGGTGATCACGAGCCCGCGGCTGTCCGGGTTCGTGCTGCTGGCCATTCCGCTGATCGTGCTGCCGCTCGTCGCCTTCGGACGCTGGGTGCGGCGGCTGTCGCGCAATGCCCAGGATACGCTTGCCGAAGCGACTGCCTACGCATCGGAGCTGGTCGGCGGCATCCGCACCGTGCAGGCCTATACCGCCGAACGGCTGGCTGGCGCGCGTTTCGGCAGCGAGGTCGAGCAAGCCTATGAAGCGGCGCGCACCTCGACCCAGGCGCGCGCAGTTCTCACCTCGATCATCATCTTCATTGTCTTCGCCAGCGTGGTCGCCATCCTCTGGATCGGTTCGCACGACGTCCTCGTCGGCTCGATCACGCCCGGCCGGCTCGGTCAGTTCGTGCTCTATGCGGCGTTCGCCGCGACGGGTCTCGGTCAGCTCAGCGAAGTCTGGGGCGAGGTCTCGGCGGCATCGGGCGCCGCGGAGCGCCTGTTCGAAATCCTCCACGTCAAACCCGAGATCGCAGCGCCCGCTGCGCCGCGCGTGCTGCCAAAGCCCTCTCGCGGCGATGTCGGTTTCGACAATGTCAGCTTCGCCTATCCGATGCGCCCAGCGGTGCTCGCGGTCGAGCGCGTCTCGTTCTCGGTCAAGGCCGGCGAGAAGGTTGCGATCGTCGGTCCCTCCGGCGCCGGCAAGAGCACCCTGTTTCACATGCTGCTCCGGTTCTACGATCCGACCTCAGGCGTAATCTCGTTTGACGGCGTGCCGATCAAGCAGGCCGATCCGCGCGCGGTGCGGAGCCAGATCGCGCTGGTGCCGCAAGACTCCGTCGTGTTCGCGACCAGTGCGCGGGAAAACATCCGCTTCGGCCGGCCCGAGGCCAGCGATGCCGAGGTCGAACGCGCGGCCAATCTCGCGCATGCGAGCGAGTTCATCCGCCGCCTGCCCAAGGGCTTTGACAGCCAGCTCGGCGAGCGCGGCGTGACGCTCTCGGGCGGCCAGCGCCAGAGGATAGCGATTGCGCGCGCGATCTTGCGCGACGCGCCGCTGCTGCTGCTCGATGAAGCGACGTCGTCGCTCGATGCGGAATCGGAGACGCTGGTTCAGACCGCGCTCGAAGAACTGATGAGCCATCGCACCACGGTGGTGATCGCGCATCGCCTGGCGACCGTGCTGTCCTGCGACCGCATCCTGGTGATGGACCAGGGTCGCATCGTCGAGCAGGGCACCCACGCCTCACTGGTTGCAGCGAACGGACTGTACGCGCGTCTGGCGCGACTGCAGTTCGAAGGCGCGTAACGCTTCGGCGCTACGAACGAAAAACGCAGTTTCCGAATCACCCAGAGCGCGCCGCGCGCTCTAGGTTTTTGATCGAGCATGATCTTTTCGGAAAACCGCTGCTCACTTTTCCGGATCATGCTTCAGCCCGCCGAACTAAATGTCGCGCGGGGTGCAACCTTTGTCGCCCTTTGCACGTTTCCTGCCGGAACCGATCAGGTAACAGACAGGACGACGACCATGGGATATCGCCGCGGTGGCTTTGTGCTCACGCCCCCTTCGCTCATGATATTCGTGATTGCGCTGATTCTCGCGCTGTTCGCGATGCTCGTGCATTACACGCATATGCCGGTGCCGGTCGTCAGCGCAACGCATGCGTTCGACGCGCTCGCAATTGCCTATGTCGTGCTCACAATCGGCGTGTTGTTCCGGGGCGTATAGCTTTCGACAATGACGGCCCGCCCGTGAGGCGGCCGTTTGCTTTTATGACCCCCACGCCATTCGCAAGACCGGCCGGCCCGAGGTCGGATTGACATCCTCGCCGGCCTGAACAAAGCCGTTACGCTCATAGAAGCGGATGGCGCGGGCATTGTCCCTGTTGACCAGCAGCGTGACGCCACCGGGTGATCGCAGCTTCGCCTCGTCGACAAGAGCGTCGGCCAGTTTCGAGCCCCAATGCTCAGGCACGACCACGAGCTGGTCGAGATAACCGTTGTCATCGATCGTCACGAAACCCACGAGTTCGCCGGCCTGCTCCGCGACGATGATCGCAGCGCTCGGCACAAGCTCCTTGCGCCAGCGCTCGCGCCACCAGGGCACGCGCGCGGCGAAGTCGATTCCGGGATAGGCAAGCTGCCAGGTGCGCTGCCAGAGCGTGATCGCCGCGTCCTCGTCGGAGGACTGGTAGGGGCGCAGGGTGAAGGACGTGGTCAAGACCGCGCCGTCATAGCGCTACTTCTCCGTCAGCTTCAGCTCGATGCGGCGGTTGCGCCGGTAGGCATCTTCCGTGTTGCCGCTATCGAGCGGTTGAAATTCAGCAAAGCCGGCCGCGACCAGCCGCTGCGACGGCACGCCGAGCGAGATCAGGTATTGCACCACTGAGATCGCGCGCGCGGACGACAATTCCCAGTTCGACTTGAACACCGGGCTGTTGATCGGCCGCACGTCGGTGTGGCCGTCGACGCGCAGCACCCAGGCGATCTCGCCCGGGATCCGCTTGTCGAGATCGATCAATGCGGTGGCGACTGAGTTCAGCTCGTTCTGGCCTTCGGGAAGAAGCGTTGCCTGGCCGGTCTCGAAGAACACTTCGGACTGGAACACGAAGCGGTCGCCGACGATGCGGATATCGGGGCGGTTGCCGAGAATGGCGCGCAGGCGGCCGAAGAATTCCGAACGATAGCGCGACAATTCCTGCACCCGTTGCGCCAGCGCGACGTTCAGCCGCTGGCCGAGATCGGCGATCCGGTTCTGCGATTCCTTGTCGCGCTTCTCCGAGGCGTCGAGCGCTTCCTCCAGCGCGGCAAGCTGGCGGCGCAGCGCGCTGATCTGCTGGGCCAGGACCTCGATCTGCGCCAGCGCCCGCGCCGACACCTGCTTTTCCGAATCCAACGCCTTGTTGAGTTCGCTGGTGCGGCCGGCGGCATCACTGCCGGCATTGGCGAGGCCTTCGTACAGCCCCTTGACGCGGTCGCGCTCGGACTGCGCGGAGGCAAGGCCTGCTTTCAACTGCGAGATCTGATCGTCAAGCGTGACCTTGCCGAGCTTTTCCAGCGACAGCAGATCGTTCAATTGTGCGATCTTGGCATTGAGTTCCTCCAGCGCCTTGTCCTTGCCGGTGACCTCCTGCGACAGGAAGAACTGCACCACCAGGAACACCGACAGCAGGAACACGATCGATAGCACCAGCGTCGAGAGGGCGTCGACGAATCCTGGCCAGTAGTTGAAACCGGATTCGCCGCGGCGGGCACGAGCGAGGGCCATCTTGGTTCTCCGTTACGCTGGCGTCCCCGACATCGCGCCGCGCTTCCCGCGCCGCGCCGCAGAACAGGGACTCAAAGACGATTGTCGAGCCTTAATCTGGCAGCGCACCACGGGGCTCCACGGCACGGGCGCAATGCCTCGTCTCTAGCTCTTCTCCTTCTGGCGGGCGAGGCGCTCGAGCAGGCGCTTGATCTCGCGGTTCTGCTCGCCCTGGCCGTCGGCCCATTCCCGGATCATCTGCTGCTCGGTGCGCATATGCGCGACCAGCCCCTGGATCGCTTCCGCGAGGTTCGACATTGCCGTCGTCGTGCCGCGGCCACTGCCTTCCTCGACGGCGGCGCGCAGCCGTTCGACCACGGCGGAGAAATCGCCACTGACGGCGCCGTCGCCGCTGCCGCCATATTCGCGCACCGTCGAGGCCAGCCAGTCCTCGAGGTCGGTGTAGAAACGGTTCTGCGCCTGGCTCGATTGCAGGTCGAGAAAACCGAGCATCAGCGAGCCCGCAAGACCGAACAGCGAGGACGAAAACGAAATGCCCATGCCGCCGAGCGGCGCCGCCAGCCCGTCCTTGAGCCGGTCGAACAGGGCGCCGGCGTCGCCGCCCACCTTCAGTCCGTCGATCACCTTGCCGACCGAGCCCACGGTCTCGATCAGGCCCCAGAAGGTGCCGAGCAACCCTAAGAACACCAGAAGGCCGGTCATGTAGCGGGAAATGTCACGCGCCTCGTCGAGGCGGGTCGCGATCGAATCCAGCAGATGCCGCATGGTCTGCTGGGAAATGCTCATCCGCCCGGTGCGCTCGCGACCGAGGATTGCCGCCATCGGCGCCAGCAGGGTCGGGCGGTTCGCCAGCGCGAGCCCGGGGTCGGCGATGCGGAAATTGTTGACCCAGGCCACTTCGGGATAGAGGCGGATCACCTGCCGAAACGACAGGATGGTGCCGATCAGCGCAACCGCGCCGATCAGGGCGTTGAGGCCGGGGTTGGCGAAGAATGCGATCGCGATCTGCTTGTACAGCACGACCATCACCAGCGCGCATAGCACCAGGAAAACCAGCATCCGCACCAGGAAGATCCGCGGCGAGGACAATTTGGTCGGGTCGAGCTCAGAGATCGCGGAGCGGGGAGCAGAGCCTGAGGACATTCTCTCATCCATAGTGGGGAAACCACTGTTGGGCCTCACTATGGCACAGCGGTGGCGGGAAAAAAGCTGAGATCACCTTAATCCAATGCGGCGAATCAATCGGCCATTTCAACCGGAACTCCAGGTTGAAACCAGCTTCCCCTGAACGCGTATTTACGGGGAGACCGGCGTCTACCGGCCAAAGCCACGTATCCGTATGACTATTCTGTATCTTGAAGCGCTCCTTGCCATTGGTCTTTCGCTTTAGGTCCTGATGGCGCTCGCCTGGGTCGCACAGCGGCGCACCGGCAATTCGGGCTGGGTCAATACCATCTGGACCTTTTCAGTCGGGTTGGTCGGGAGAAGGAATGGCGCCGGAGCGGCGAGCATTATCGGCGCACCGCGCTCGACTGGCTCGCCAATTTCGATGCGCATCGTGATGCGATCGAGGCTGCGCTGCGGCCTCTACGACGACGACACGGCGCTATGGATGCGGCGCTGGCCCTGGTTCTTCCTCGCGACCGCGGGCCTGTTCGGCCCTGCCGGCGGTGCGGAGTGGGGGGCAGCCACCATCGGATGAAGGTGAGCGCGTAGGGCGCGCAATGCGGTCAGCCGTCGCATGTCGTGCGGTTGCTTGTCGCATAGCGATTCGCGCGTAAACGATTCCGCGCGTGGTGTTCCGCTCTGTTCTCTTGGTCAACCACTCTCACAATCCGGTGAATCGACGGAACTCCGAGTTATTTCAGCGTGATGACGTTGTGTGACAATGAGCCGCCCGCGCCTCGTATTGCGCCGCAGCAGGCTGGTTCTATCCTTGTCGATCATGAGGCGCGCAGTTCCGTGCGCAGCGGCGGTTAGGGTTTTCGTCCGCCGCGTCTCCATTCCAAACCTTGGGGCAATTTTTCAATGTCAGGATTTCGGACGCAGTCGGCAGGCCTCGCGCTGGTGCTGCTGGCGGCGCTATCACCTTTGCTCGCGGGCTGCGATCGGCCGAGCCAGGCTGCCGCCGACGCGCAGCAGCCGATCGTGCCGGACGTCAGCATTGTCACCGTCAAGCCGCAGGCACGCGCGATGGTGCGGGAATTGCCGGGGCGCATCGCGCCGACCCGCATCTCCGATGTTCGTCCGCGTGTCTCCGGCATCGTCGTCGAGCGCGCATTCCACCAGGGCAGCGAGGTGAAGGCCGGCGATGTGCTCTATCGCATCGATCCGCGGCCCTTCGAGGTCGAGGTGCAGTCGAGCAAGGCCGCGCTCGCAAAGGCCGAGGCAGTTCACGTGCAGGCCGCGCAGCAGGCGCGGCGCATCAGTCTGCTGACCAGCCAGCGCGCCGCGCCCGAAGTCGAGAACGAGAAGGCGATTGCGGCCGAGCGGCAGGCCGCAGCCGATGTCGAGGGACGCAAGGCCGATGTCGCGCGCGCCGATCTCAATCTGGAATATGCCACCATCCGCGCGCCGATCGACGGCGTTGTCGGCGCCGCGCAGGTCAGCGAAGGCGCGCTGGTCGTGCAGCACGACACCGCGACGCTCGCGACGATCCAGCAGCTCGATCCGATCTATGCCGACTTCACCCAGTCTGTCGGCGAAATGATGCACCTGCGCCGCGCCTTCGAGTCCGGCGATCTCGAACGTATCGCGCCCGACGCGATCAAGGTGCGCCTCGTGCTCGACGATGGCTCGCTCTATCCGATATCAGGCAAATTGCTGTTCTCGGAAGCCAAGGTCGACGCCAATACCGGGCAGGTGACGTTGCGCGGCGAGTTCGCCAACCCGAAGCGCGAATTGCTGCCGGGCATGTATGTCCGCGTCCGCCTCGAGCAGGGCATCGACAGCGATGCGATCGCCGTGCCGCAACAGGCGGTGCAGCGCGACGCCGGTGGCGGCAGCGAGGTCTTCGTCGTCAAGGCGGACGACAGCGTCGCGCGCCAGCCGGTGAAAACCGGTGCGGTGCAGGACGGCCAGTGGCTGGTGACGGAGGGGCTGAAGGCGGGCGACCGGGTCGTGGTCGAGGGCTTTCAGAAGTTCGCCGCCGGCGACAAGGTCAAGCCGCAAACCTGGGACGAGGCCGACGCTTCGGTGGAGACGACAGCCTCGTCACAGGCTGCCGCCGTGCAGCGGTAATCGACGATGCCAAGCTTTTTCATCGACAGGCCGATCTTCGCCTGGGTCGTCGCGCTGTTCATCTGTCTGGTCGGCGCGATCTGTATTCCGCTGCTCGCGGTCGCGCAGTATCCGATCATCGCACCGCCGTCGATCTCGGTGTCGACCAGCTATCCCGGCGCGTCGCCTGAAAATCTCTACAACAGCGTCACGCGGCTGATCGAGGAGGAGCTGAACGGCGCCAACGGCATCCTGAATTTCGAATCGACCAGCGACTCGCTCGGGCAGGTGGAGATCACCGCCAATTTCGTGCCGGGCACCGAGACCAGCGCGGCCTCCGTCGAGGTGCAGAACCGCCTGAAGCGGATCGAGGCGCGGTTGCCGCGTGCGGTCATCCAGCAGGGCATCCTAGTCGAGGAAGCCTCCAGCGCGGTGCTGCAGATCATCACGCTGAAATCGACCGACGGCAGCCTCGACGAGGTCGGGCTCGGCGATTTCATGATCCGCAACATCCTCGGCGAGATCCGCCGCATCCCCGGTGTCGGCCGCGCCACGCTCTATTCCACCGAGCGATCGCTGCGCGTCTGGCTCGATCCGGCCAAGCTGGTCGGCTACGGCCTGACGGCCGACGACGTCACCAAGGCGATCGGCGCGCAGAACGCCCAGGTTGCCTCAGGCAGCATCGGTGCCGAACCAAGCACGGCCGAGCAGCGAACCGCGACGCTGGTGCTGGTGAAGGGCCAGCTCGATTCGCCGGACGAGTTCGGCGCCATCATCCTGCGCGCCAATCCGGACGGTTCGACGGTGCGGCTGCGCGACGTGGCGCGGCTCGAGATCGGCGGCTTGAGCTATCAGTTCAACACCCGCCTCAACGGCAAGTCGACCGCGGGGCTCTCGGTGCTGCTGTCTCCGACGGGCAATGCGCTCGCGACTGCGAGCGCGGTCGAAGCCAAGATGAAGGAGCTGTCGCGCTTCTTCCCGGCGAATATCGCCTATGAAATTCCCTATAACATCACGCCCGTCGTCGAGGCGTCGATCGAGAAGGTGCTCTCGACGCTCGTCGAGGCGGTGGTTCTGGTGTTCGTGGTGATGTTCCTGTTCCTGCAGAACATCCGCTACACCATCATCCCGACCATCGTGGTGCCGGTGGCGCTGCTCGGCGCCTGCGCGACGCTGATGCTCGCCGGCTATTCCATCAACATGCTGACCATGTTCGGTATGGTGCTCGCGGTCGGCATTCTCGTCGACGACGCCATCGTGGTGGTCGAGAACGTCGAGCGCATCATGGCAGAGGAGGGACTGCCGCCGAAGGAGGCGACCAAGAAGGCGATGTCACAGATCACCGGCGCCATCATCGGCATCACGCTGGTGCTGATGGCCGTGTTCGTGCCGATGGCATTCTTCCCGGGATCGGTCGGCATCATCTACCGCCAGTTCTCGATCACGATGGTCGCGGCGATCGGCTTCTCGGCGTTGATGGCGCTGTCGCTGACGCCGGCCTTGTGCGCGACGCTGCTCAAGCCGGTGAAGGCCGGGCACGGCCACGCCAAGACGGGTCTGTTCGGCTGGTTCAACCGCTTCCTCGACAACAGCCGCCATCGCTATACGGGCGTGGTGCGGGGTGCGCTCAAGCGCGGCGGCCGGCTGATGCTGATCTATGCGGCGTTCCTCGTCGGGCTCACCTTCGCCTTCACCCGGCTGCCCGGCGGCTTCCTGCCGGTCGACGACCAGGGCTTCATCACGACCGACGTGCAGACGCCGTCGGATTCCTCCTATGCCCGCACGGAAGCTGCGGTCGAGAAGGTCGAGAAATATCTCGCGGAGCGGCCGGGCGTCGAGAACGTCACCTTCCTGACCGGCTTCAGCTTCTCCGGGCAGGGCATCAACACGGCGCAGGCCTTCATCTCGCTGAAGGACTGGTCGGAGCGCGGACCCGAGGAATCCGCCGCCGCGCTCGTCGCCGACATTAACCGCGACCTGTCGTCGATCCGCGACGCCAAGATATCTGCGCTTCAGCCGCCGCCGATCGACAATCTCGGCAATTCGTCGGGCTTCAGCTTTCGCCTGCAGGATCGCGGACAGAAGGGTTACGCGGCCCTGATGCGCGCCGCCGACCAGCTCATCACGGAGGCCAATGCCGGGCCGATCCTGCAGAAGGTCTTTATCGAGGGCCTGCCGTCCGCGCCGCAGGTCAATCTCATGATCGACCGCGAGAAGGCCGGCGCGTTCGGCGTCACCTTCGAAGATATCAACAACACGATCTCGACCAATCTCGGCTCGAACTACATCAACGACTTCCCCAATCGCGGGCGTATGCAGCGCGTCATCGTGCAGGCCGACAGCATCAGCCGCATGAATGCGGACGACATCCTCAACTACAACGTCAAGAACAGGAGCGGCCAGCTCGTGCCGTTCTCGGCTTTCGCCTCGATCGAATGGGCGAAAGGGCCGACCCAGATCGCGGGCTTCAACTATTATCCGGCGGTGCGTATCTCCGGCGAGGCGAAGCCCGGCTACACCTCGGGCGACGCGATCGCCGAGATGGAGCGGCTCGCGGGCAAGCTGCCGCGCGGCTTCGGCTATGAATGGGCGGGGCAGTCGCTGCAGGAGAAACTGTCGGGCTCGCAGGCGCCGTTCCTGCTCGCGCTGTCGGCGTTCGTCGTGTTCCTGTGTCTCGCCGCGCTCTACGAGAGCTGGACGATCCCGCTCGCGGTGCTGCTCACGGTGCCGCTCGGCATTCTCGGCGCGGTCGTCGCGGCGACGTTGCGCGGCCTGCCGAACGACGTCTATTTCACGGTCGGCCTGATCACCATCATCGGCCTTGCGGCCAAGGATGCGATCCTGATCATCGAATTCGCC
>Ga0207693_10004166_pt1 | contig 12270 bp, 12 predicted proteins | sample LARL81metaG_FD_184347 | JGI IMG/M metagenome (GOLD analysis project Ga0207693, IMG submission 184347) | Corn, switchgrass and miscanthus rhizosphere microbial communities from Kellogg Biological Station, Michigan, USA - LAR L8-1 metaG... | ecosystem: Host-associated > Plants > Roots >...
CCGATCTCGAGGCCCGGGCTCTCATGGACGATCTCGTAGCCGCCGCCTGCGGCCTGCAGCCGGCGCTTCGCGTCGTCCACGCCGAACGCGTGGGAGCTCACGGCGCCACCTTACGGCTTTCTCCCGATGCGGCGCCGTCTCGCACAAGCCACCCTGCGACAATGACACCGGCGAGCTACGCCATGTTCTGGTGGATGGACGGCGGCGCGCGACGTGCCGGGCGCATCGAGCTCGGCGACGACTTCGTCTCCCTCTCCGCGACGACGCCCGATCCTGCCGAGGAGCGGGTTCGGTTCCGAGACCTGGCTGCAGTCTTGCTCGACCGAGGCCTTCTGCACCTCGACCGCGGAGGCATGCCGTCGATCCACATCGGGAGCCTCGACACGCCGGGCGCGCTTCGCGAGCTGGCCGACCGGCTCAGCGACGGTCTGCACGCCGCGGCGGCCTAGCGGCCTGCTGCGGCAGGAGACCCGCCTCGGCCGGGGAACCAGACGCGCATGGCCGTTGAGAACCTGCCCGATCTCGACGTCGCGGCCGCCGAGCTGCTCCGCCTCGAACGCCAGGAGAAGGATCTGGCCCACGTGCTCGACGTGATCGGAAGCCGGAACGAGCGCTTTCCCAACGCCGCCACCGAGCAGCGCATCGAGCAGATGCGCGCGACGCACGCAGCCGTTTGCCGCCGGATGCTCGAGCTCCGGGCGTTTCTGCTGCCGTACGCGTAGCTATCCCTCGCGTGAGGGATGCACCGCCGCAGAATTCACTCAGAGGAGGGACGCGCGGGTACCCAAACCCCTCTATGGCATAGGTAGGTGACATGCATGGCAGCTGAGAAGACACCCATTGATCCAGTGAGCGCGGCAGTCGACCTGCTTCGGCTGCAGCGCATCGAGCAAGACCTGGCGCGGCGTGTCGAGGCGGTCCGCGACCGCAACATCGCGTTCCCGAGCGAGCTCACGCAGGTTCAGCTCGACAAGCTCGTTGCCGAGCATGAGTCCGTTGCGGCTCTCGTCGAGGAGCTCAAGCTCCTCGTCGCGCCCCACGAAGCGCTCCCGGCCTAGAGAGAGCGCTCAAGAGCTTCGGCCGCCGAGCCGATACCGGAGGGATGTTGCGGCTGTCGCTCACCCTCTCTGCAGCCGGTTTCGTGCTGGCACTCGCCGCGTTCTTCGGTCGTCGCCCGGCCTGAGGCGCGCCCCTTCGGTCCCCGGGAAAGAAAGGGGGCCGGAACCCGACCTGGCGGGGTTCCGGCCCTGCAAGCCGCTCACCGACGAGGGGAGAAGACATCGGATGCAAGCGGGCTTCGAGGAAAGTACAACGACGGCGCGACGATGCAACCCGTGCCGCGCCGAAATTGCCCGGAAAGTGCGGGCGGCTTGTCGTGAGGTCCGACTAAAGCCGTCCGGCTTCCGAACGTGGTCGCGGGAGGACAGGACTTGCGAAGGGGAAAAGGATGCGGCGATGCTCAGGCTCGTCGTCGGTGTCCTCCTTCTGGTGCTCGTCGTGGCCCCTTCGGCGGCCTCGACGCGGTCGGCGACGGCCCGGATCGGTCGTGTCGTCGACGGCGACACGGTTGCTCTTCGGTCCGGCGCACGCGTTCGCCTGGTGCAGATCGACACGCCTGAGGTCTACGGCGGGATCCAGTGCTACGGGTCGCAGGCGTCTGCGATCACCAGGCGCCTGCTGCCGCCCGGTACCGCGGTGACCCTCGCGGCCGAGCCGGCGACCGACGCCGTCGACCGGTACGGACGCCTGCTGCGCTACGTCGTGAGGGCCCGCGACGGCCTCGACGTGAACGTCTATCTCGTGCGCGTGGGCGCGGCTGCGCCGTACTTCTACGACCACCGCCTCGGCCGCTACGCGAACCTGCTCCAGCGCCTCGCTCTGCGCGCCCGCCGTCTTCACCTCGGGCTGTGGGGCCGCTGCCCGCACACCCGGTACGACCCGTACCGGCGACTGGCGAGCCGTCGGTGAGGAGCGGCGCGGGACGAAGCAAGCTGCCGCGTTAGACCGCCGCACTGTCTTCGAACCCGCGTTGTGTGTCCGCTCCTCGCGCTCGCCCAGTCCTGCGGCGACCGGGCTTACGCACTCTCAGCGTGATCAGAACGGCGGCGTCCGTCCATCACCGGTAAAGGTCACGCGGTCTCCTCCGAATCCGGTACCCCGGCATCATGTGATCGATGACCCGTGTCGTGGCTCCGGTGTTCGGTGCGGCGTTCGTGTGCGACCTGCTGAGCAAGCAGTGGGCGACGGGGCACGCCGACGTGCTCGTGTACAACCCGATGCCGAGTGCGATTCCCCGCCGCGTGCTGGCGTCCGCCATGGCGATCGCCGTCGCGCTCCTCTTGACCCGTCTCGCCACGCGGGTCGGTCTCGGGCGGCAGTGGGGGGTCTCGATCGGCTGCGCCTTGCTCGTCGCCGGTGTCCTCGCGAACGGCGTCTCCTCGCTTCTCTGGGCACGCGGCGTCCCCGACTTCATCGACGTCGGCGACGGGTGGGTCTGGAACGTCGCCGACTTCGAGATCGCAATCGGTCTGACCGGCGGGCTCCTCTCGATCGGGCTGAGCGCGATCGTCGTCTACGCCCGGGAGAAGGTCGGCCAAGCCACGTAACGCCCGCAGACCTTGTCATCCGGACGCCTGTGAGTAGTGTCCGCACCGAAGATGGCGGTCTGCACGGCGTGTGGTACGGCCAACCGGGAGGGTCGCAAGTTCTGCTCCGCGTGCGGAAGCCCGCTCGCCCAGGGCTGCCCTGCCTGTGGCGCGGCCTTCGAGCCCGGCGATGCATTCTGCGGCGAGTGCGGGACGCCGCTGCTCCCGGCCGGCGCGCAGCCCCAGACTCCGACGGCGGCACCCGTCGCTGCCCCCGTGGCCGAACGCCGGCTCGTCTCGGTGCTCTTCGCCGACCTCGTCGGGTTCACGACGCTGTCGGAGCGGCGCGACCCCGAGGAGGTTCGCGAGCTCCTGTCCCGTTACTTCGACAGCTGTCGCAGGCTGATCGAGCTCTACGGAGGCACGGTCGAGAAGTTCATCGGCGACGCTGTGATGGCGGTATGGGGGACGCCGACGGCGACCGAGGACGACGCGGAGCGCGCCGTGCGCGCAGCGCTCGACCTCGTTGCGGCGGTCTCGGCGCTCGGAGACGACGTCGGGGCGCCGGAGCTGGCCGCGAGAGCCGGCGTCCTCACCGGCGAGGCTGCGGTCAATCTCCGCGCGGTCGGAGAGGGGATGGTCGCCGGCGACCTCGTGAACACTGCCGCCCGGATCCAGTCGGCCGCGCAGCCGGGCACGGTGTTCGTGGGCGACGCAACACGACGGGCAACCGAGCAGACGGTCGTGTACGAGGACGCAGGCCTCCACGAGCTGAAGGGCAAGGAGGGAGCGACGCAACTTTTTCGCGCGCTCCGCGTTGCCGCCGGCCGCCGCGGTGCATTGAAGTCGACGGGGCTCGAAGCGCCGTTCGTCGGACGCGACCGGGAGCTGCGACTCGTCAAGGAGCTGTTCCACGCGGCGGCCGACGAGCAGACGGCGCATCTCGTCTCGATCCTCGGCATCGCGGGCATCGGCAAGTCCCGGCTCGCGTGGGAGTTCTACAAGTACTTCGACGGCCTGGCCGACACCGTCTACTGGCACCGCGGACGCTGTCTCGCGTACGGCGAGGGCGTCACCTACTGGGCGCTCGCGGACATGGTCAGGATGCGCGCCCGCATCGCGGAGGAGGACGACGAGGCCACGGCCCGCGCGAAGCTCGACTCCACGCTCAGCGAGCACGTCCTGGATGCCGACGAGCGAGCCTTCGTCGAGCCAAAGCTCGCGCACCTGATCGGGCTCGGCGAGGAAGGCGGCTCGCACGAGCGGCACGATCTGTTCGCAGCCTGGCGCCTGTTCTTCGAGCGGCTCGCCGCGACCTACCCGACCGTGCTCGTGTTCGAGGACATGCACTGGGCCGATTCCAGCCTCCTCGACTTCGTCGAGTACATGCTCGACTGGTCGCGCTCGAGCGCGCTCTTCGTCGTGACGCATGCGCGCCCCGAGCTGCTCGACCGGCGGCCGGGCTGGGGCTCGGGGCACCGGAACTTCACGTCGCTGCACCTGGGCGCGCTCCCGGACCAGGCGATGGTCGAGCTCCTGGAGGGCTTCGTCCCCGGCTTGCCCGACGACCTCCGTGCGCAGATCCTGGCCCGCGCCGAGGGCGTCCCGCTGTACGCCGTCGAGACCGTTCGCATGCTGCTCGACCGTGGGCTGCTGGTGCAGGAAGGGCCCGTCTACAGACCGACCGGCGACATCGCGACGCTCGCTGTGCCCGAGACGCTTCACGGTCTCGTCGCCTCCCGCCTCGACGGGCTGCCCGACGATGAACGGCGCCTCCTCCAGGACGGGGCGGTGGTCGGAAAGACGTTCACCGCGCAGGCTGTCGCTGCCGTCGGGGCCACGAGCCAGGCCGAGATCGAACCGCTCCTCTCCTCGCTCGTGCGCAAGGAGATCCTCGGTGTCCAGGCCGATCCGACGTCGCCCGAGCACGGCCAGTACGGCTTCCTCCAGGATCTCGTCCGCCACGTCGCGTACGAGACGCTCTCGAGGCGCGAGCGTCGGGCGCGGCATGTGGCCGCTGCGGAGTACCTCGCGCAAGCGTTCGCGAACGAGGCGGAGGTGGCGGAGGTCGTGGCGTCGCACTACGTCGAGGCGCACGCCGCGCAGCCCGACGCAGACGATGCACCGGAGCTCCGCGGCAAAGCGCGTGATGCACTTGTGCGGGCCGGCGACCGTGCCGAGTCACTCGGCGCGACGTCCGAGGCTCGCCGGTATCTCGAGACGGCAGCCGACCTCGCGGTCGTGGGCGCAGATCGGGCGGCGCTGCTGGAGCGGGCAGGCTGGCTTGCCAGGTACACCGCGGAGTGGGAGACGGCCGACCGCCTCCTGTCGGCGTCGCTCGCGGCGTACGAGGGCGAAGGCGATGTGAAAGCCGCGGCGCGTGTCTCCGGGAGGATCGCTGCGACCCAGTCGGCACGCGGCCTCTGGGACGACGCCATGCCCCGCGCCGAGGCCGCATTCGCGACGCTCGAGTCGTTCGAGCCCGGCCCCGAGCTCGCGACGCTGGCATCAAGGCTCGCGACGGGCTATGTCTTCCTCGGTCAGCTGGAAAAGGCGGCGGCAAAAGCCGACTTCGCCGTCGAGCTTGCGGAGCGGCTCGGCGATCCCGAGGCGCTCGGGCGCGGGCTCAACGCCCTCGCCCTGGTCGTTCAGGGCTCGCGCCCGGAGGAGGCGACCGCGTTGTGGCGCCAGCAACTCATGATCTCTCGCGAGCACAGCCTCTACGAGCTCGAGTACAACGGGCTGTTCAGCCTTTCCGACCTCTCGTTCCAGCGTGACCGCTACGACGATGCGCTCACCTACCTCGAGGACGCGCTCGCACTCGCCCGCCGCCGCGGCTCGAGGACCGGGGAATGGGCAGTCCTCTCGGAGACGACGTACCCGCTCTTCATGCGCGGCCGGTGGAACGAGGCGCTCGAGCGGTTCGCCGAGGTTCCTGAAGACCGGCTCCTCGACGCCGTGACGTTGAGCTTCCTGAGCGGCGTGCTCGAGGTTCGTCTGCGCCGCGGCGAATTCGCCGAGGCGCGTCGCATCCTCTCGCTCTACGAGTCGCTCCGGGAGTCGCCCGATGTCCAGAACCGGGGTTGCTTCCTGGCAGGGGCGGCCTCCGTTGCCCTTGCCGACGGCAGGCTCGACGACGCGGTTCGCGACGGCGTCGAGGCGACCAGGATCACGCGCGATGCCGGCTTCGAGTCGGCGCAGAGCGTCAAGCAGGGCCTCGTCGAAGCCATCGAAGCCGCGCTCGCGCTGGGGGACACGGGCCAGGCGGAGAAGCTCGTCGCGTCGATCGAGGCTGTTCCGCCGGGTCTGCGCTCGGGCTACCTCGACGCGCAGGCGGTGAGATTCCGCGGCAGGCTCGCCGGGGCTCCCGAGTACGCGGCGGCGGCCGCGGCCAGGTTCCGCGAGCTCCGCATTCCCTTCTGGCTCGGCGTGGCCCTGCTCGAGCACGGCGAGCTGACCGGCGACGAGTCGTCGCTCGCCGAGGCCCGGGAGATCTTCGAAGGACTGGGCGCAACCCCGTGGCTCGAGCGGCTTGTAGGTCTCGCCGACGAAAGCCGCTCCGCCGTTCCGGCGTAGGCGCGCGAGCCGTTACCATTCGACCACCAGACGACGAGCGTCTGATCAGCGGCGCCCTGGAGACGGGGCGCCTCTTTTCTGGTCCGGATTCGGTCCCGACAAACGCAAAGAGGGCGGAACGCGGTTCCACCCTCTGTGCCTCCCCTCCCAGAACAGTCCCGGGCTCGTCTATTACCGGGCTGGCCCCGAAGGAACCCACAAACTGTGGCAGCGGCGCGACGCTCGCACCACTGGCAACCGCGGACTCATACGGATTTCACACAGGCGCGAAACGGCTCGAAAGCGCGGCTTGCAACGCCGAGGCCGGGATGGGAGTGTGGCCGGGACCTGATGAGGAGGGCACATGGCAGCTGACGACCAGCTCGAACGGAACAAGGCCGTGATCGCGCGGTTCGTCGAGGAGGTTCAGAACCAGAAGAACTGGGACGTCTTCGACGAGCTGAACGCCGACGATTTCGTCAATCACAGCGCCCCGCCGGGCGTACCGACGGACAAGGCGGGCGGCAAGATGTTCCTCCGCGGATTCCTGGAGGCGTTTCCCGATTGCCGGTTCACCATCGACGACATGATCGCCGAGGGTGATCAGGTGGTCACGAAGAAGACGTTCAGCGGCACGCACACGCAGGAGCTCAACGGCCTTCCGCCGACCGGCAAGCAAGTGACGCTTCAGTTCGCGGACATCATGCGCTTGCGGGACGGGCGGATCGTCGAGCACTGGCTGTCGATGGACCAGCTGAGCTTCCTGCAGCAGCTCGGCGTCATTCCGGAGATGTGAGGTGTATTAGGCTCCGACCGGCAATCGGAAACGAGGGGAGGCAGGCATGCGTAGGACGTACCTCATCGGGGGTGCGCTCGTCGTTGTCCTGGCGGGCGTCGTCAGCGCGGTCGCGCTCGGGGCGTTCAACGGGAACGTCGGCACGCATCTGAAGGGGCGATACGAGGTTCCGCTTCGTAACACAGATGCGCAGGGTCAGGCGATCTTCAGGGTGAGCGACGACGGTCAGTCCGTCGACTACAAGCTGATCGCGTCGAACATCGACAACGCCTTCATGGCGCACATCCACATGGGCTCGTCGACGGTGGCCGGCCCGATCGTCGTCTGGCTCTTCCCGAGCACGGCGCCCGTCCCGGGGCCACTCGGGTCAGGACGGCACGACGGCGTGCTGGCCGAAGGGACGTTCACGGCTGCCAACCTGGTCGGGCCGCTCGCCGGCCATCCGCTGTCCGACCTGCTCGCGGCCATCCAAAGCGGGAACGCCTACGTCAACGTCCACACGAACGACGGGCAGGGCGCGGCCAACACCGGCCCCGGGGACTTCCCGGGCGGCGAGATCCGCGGTCAGCTCGGCGGGTAGCTGAACGGTGGATGCGGGGCGCGTCTCGGGCGCGCCCCGATTCCGCGGCCGCCACTTGCTATGCGCCTGGCAGGAATCGAACCTGCGACCTTTCGCTCCGGAGGCGAACGCTCTATCCCCTGAGCTACAGGCGCGGGGAGGAATTCAGTCTAGCCGCGCTCCAGCTGACGTACCCGCCGGGTCAGAGCCTGCAGCAGCTTCCAGCTGATCGCCCCGTTCTCCTGGAGGAGCGGGCGGAACTCCCAGAGCGTCAGCCCGTAGCAGTCGAGCTCGCTCGTCGCCGTAATCGTCGCCGTGCGTGCGCCTTCGTCGATCAGTGCGATCTCGCCGAAGAAGTCGCCCGGTCCGAGCTTTCCACGCGCGGCGCCGCCGACGGTCACGTTCGCTTCGCCCGCGTCGATCAGGAAGAACGCCGCGCCGCCGAGCCCTTCCTTCGTGACCGTCTCGCCCTGTGCGAAGCGGCGCTGCTTGAAGAGCCGCGCCACCTGGCCGAGCTCCCGCTCGTTCAGGTCGGCGAAGAGCGGCACCCGCCGCAGCGCGTCGGGCGGCGCGCCCGCCATCTACGACGCGACCCGCGTCACGGCTCGGCACTGCAGCAGGTAGAGCTGCCCGCCGGCGAAGGCCCACTCGATGTCACGGCCGGCGCCGTACACGGCTTCGCAGCGGGTCGCCAGGTCGTTCAGCTCGCCGAGCTTCCCGTCGTCGAGACAGAGCTGCTCGACGAGCTCGGGCGCTACCTGCTCCTCGAACGTGCCGCCGTCGGGCCGGCTTCGGATCGCGACCTGCTTCCGTCCCGCGATGCGTTCCAGCACCGTGCCGTCACGGGCGACCCTGAAGTGATCGGGGATGACGAGCCCGGCGACGACCGCCTCGCCGAGCCCCCAGCTCGCCTCGACCACACGCTCATCCGCACCGGTGATCGGGTTCTGCGTGAACATGACGCCCGCGGTCTCCGGGTCGAGCAGCGCCTGCACGACGACGCCGACGCTCGGGCGGGTGAAGAGCCCGACCCGCTGGCGATACGTGATCGCCGAGTCGGAGTTCGCCGACCACCAGATCTCACGCAAGGCGTCGTTCAGCGCGTCCTCGGAGGCGATGTTCAGCAGCGTGAGATGCTGGCCCGCGAAGCTCGCCTCCGCGCCGTCCTCGTCGACGGCCGACGAGCGCACGGCGAGCGGCGTCCCCAGCGGGGCGACGCTCTTCGCGACCTTCCTGATCGCTTCCTCCTCGCCCGAGGCGACCGCCTCGACGATCGGGCCTGCGAGCGCGACGCCGGGCGGGAGGGGAAGCCCCGATCGCGCCGCCTCGCCGAGGCCGACGGCCTTGGCCCCGAAGACGGACTCCTCGCGCGCCTTCTCGAGCGGGACGATCTCCTTCACCCGAGAACCGTGACTTCGCCCGCGTCGCCGTCGACGCGGACGCGTGTGCCGTCGGCGATCCGCTGGGTGCAGTCGCGCGTGCCGACCACACCGGGGATGCCGTACTCGCGCGCCACGATCGCCGAGTGCGAGAGCAGCCCGCCGCTGTCGGTCACGATTGCGCCGAGCAGCGGGAGCAGGATGTTGAACGCTTCGGTCGTCGCCTCGGTGACGAGAACGTCGCCCTGGACGATCCGGTCGAACTCGACCGGCCCGGCGACGCGCCGCGCGGGCCCCTCGTACACGCCGCGGCTCGCGGCAAGGCCGCGGAGCACATCGTGATCGTGCTCGGCCTCGGAGGCCGCGAACATGCCGCCGGCGACGATTCCCACCGCACGCATCACCCGCGCGGCGGCGGGCGGCAGCTCGGACGCGTCCGGCGGCGGCGACGGCGGGTCGCCGAGGAACGGGGGCGCTTCCTTCGCGTCGTGCGAGAGGCGATGACGCTGACGCTCCGCCAGCTCGTCGGCCGACGGGCCGGCGCCTGTCGAGAGGAGCGAGCACATCTCGTCGAAGCCCGCGTCGATCAGATGCTCGCGATCGTGGATCCTGCCCCTTTCCGCAAGTCGCTTCCCGCCCGCGACGACCGCGCGGCGCATGAGACCGGAGGCCCAGATGTCGCTGAACACGCCGCGTTCGTCGCGGATGCGGTACATGAGCCGCGCCTCCGCGAGCAGCTCGTCGAACTCCGCCTGGTGCCCAGCTGGGACGCGCGTTCGCGTCTCGGCGATCCGCTCGGCGAGGTCGGACTCGGCGACTTCCGGCGCGTCGACTGCCGCGCGGATCGCGCGCACGAGGGCGTCCGGGAGCTCGAGCGCGAAGCGGCCCGAGATGTCGAAGCCGTCGAGCAGCCGGTAGCCGACGAGATCGAGGTAGGCGCCGACAGCCTCGCCGGCGGCGCCGTCGAGGGCGCGCAGCCGACGGAGAGCCTCCGCTGGATCGCCGCCCGAATCGAGCACCGTCCGCGCGGCCGGGTCCTCCCGAAGCGCGGCGATCATCCGGTGGAGCTCGGCGGACGCGCCCGCCGAGACGGGCGCCGCGTCCCGCATCAGGTCGAGCAGGTCCGCCGGTGAGAGCCCCGTCCAGTCGCCGACGTGCGCGAGGAAGTCGCCGAGCGCAACCATCGCCGCACCGGTGAAGCGCATGTGCTGGTAGATCATCTCGGCGTGGTGCTCGCGGCACTGCGCGAGGTGGTCGACGAGCGCGCCGTCCGAAAGCGACTCCGGGTCGACCGACTGGAGCGCGCGGTGCCCCTCGATCGACGCCGGCTTGAACACCTCGTCCCATTCGCGGAGCTGCTCGCGCCACAGCCTTCGCTCGAAGGCCTCGGCCGCGCGCGCGAACCGCTTCGGCAACTCCTCTTCGGAGACCGGCACCCGGCTCGAGTAGGCGAAGCCTTGGACGTACTCCATCCGCATCCTGTCGATCAGCAATCCGTAGTAGCGGGTGAACTCGCTGTAGCCGCGCGCGAACGGCGCCGGGTGCATCTCGGCCCAGTAGCGCGTCACCGGGCGCGGGAAGTGGACGGCGTCGAGGCCCCACGAGCCCGGGCCAGGCGGTACGAAGCGAAGCTCGGTCGCAGGCTCCATCCCAGGCCGATCATGACCGTAGGCTTACGCCCGTGCAACTGACCGCCAGGCGCGTCGAGCTCCGGCTCGCCGAGACGTTCACCATCTCGCGCGAGTCTCAGGACGTCGCCGACGTTGTCCAGGTCGAGGTGCGTCACAGCGACGTCTCCGGGTTCGGCGAGGCGGCGCCGATCGAGCGGTACGCCGAGTCGGGCGACTCGGCGCTCACGTGGCTCGAAGCGGTCGACCTCGGCGACGACCCGTTCGCGCTCGACGAGATCGGCGAACGGCTGCCGCCGGGCGAGCAGGCGGCGCGGGCCGCAGTGGATACAGCGCTGCACGACCTCCAGGGGAAGCTCGTCGGTCTCCCGGTCCATCGGCTGCTCGGGCTCCGGCGGGCGGGGCCGCCGACCTCGTGGACGATCTGGCTCGGCGACCCGGACGACATGGCACGCCGGACCGAGCGGATCGCCGACCGCGGCTTCCGCCGGCTGAAGCTGAAGCTCGGCGGCCGCGACGGGCTCGACGCCGAACGCGTCGCGGCGGTTCGCTGCGTCACGGGTCTGCCGCTTCAGTGCGACGTCAACGAGGCGTGGAGCCTCGAGGAGGCGCTCGACTACCTCCCGCAGATGAAGCTCGAATACTGCGAGCAGCCGCTCGCGGCGGGCGATCCGGACGGGCCGGAGCTGAAGCGGCGCTCGCCGGTCCCGATCTACGTCGACGAGGACTGTCACACGCTTGCGGACGTCTCGGCGTGTGCGGAGCGGGCGCACGGGATCAACATCAAGCTCGCGAAGTCCGGCGGCATCCGCGAGGCCGTGCGGATGGTGCATGCCGCACGGGCGCTCGGGCTCGGGGTCATGCTCGGGTGCATGGTGGAGTCGGGCCTCGGGATCGCCGCCGGCGCGCACATTGCGAGCCTGATGGACCACGTGGATCTCGACGGCAACCTGCTGCTCGCCGACGATCCGTGGCCGGGCGTCGACTTCGCCGACGGCGTGCAGCTTCCCTCGACGCGGCCCGGGCTCGGCGTTGCGGCCTCGTAGGCTGCTCGTTCTCGCCGAGGGCCACTCCGGCGACCCGCATCACGGGAAGACCGCGCGGGGCGTCCTTCGGTACCGACGCGAGGACGTCGTCGCGGTCCTCGACTCGCAGGCAGAGGCGACGGAGCACGAGGGACTGCCGCTCGTCCACACCGTCGCGGAGGCGCTGCCGCTCGAGCCGACCGCAGCGCTGGTCGGCGTCGCCACGGCGGGGGGACGCTTCCCGCCCGCCTGGCGCGAGTTGCTCCGCGAGTGCATCTGCGCCGGCCTCGACATCGAGAACGGCCTCCACGAGTTCCTCACCCGCGACGAGGAGATGGCCGCCCTCGCCCGCAATCACGGGGTGGAGCTGCGTGACCTTCGCCGCCCGCCCGACGGCCTGAACGTTCCGACGGGCGAGAACCTCACGCACGGCGCCAGGTCGATCCTGATGGTCGGCTCCGACTGTGCGATCGGGAAGATGACGGTCGCGCTCGAGCTCGACCGCGAGGCGCAGGCCCGTGGCATCCGCAGCGAGTTCGTGCCGACAGGACAGACGGGCATCGCGATCGCGGGGTGGGGGATCTCGATCGACGCTGTGGTCGCCGACTTCATCGCCGGCGCGAGCGAGCAGCTCGTGGTCGAGGCGGTGCGGCGAGGCGGCGAGCTGCTGCTCGTCGAGGGCCAGGGATCGCTCCTCCACCCGGCGTACTCCGGCGTGACGCTCGGACTGATCCACGGCTCGG
>Ga0207693_10004169_pt1 | contig 12268 bp, 15 predicted proteins | sample LARL81metaG_FD_184347 | JGI IMG/M metagenome (GOLD analysis project Ga0207693, IMG submission 184347) | Corn, switchgrass and miscanthus rhizosphere microbial communities from Kellogg Biological Station, Michigan, USA - LAR L8-1 metaG... | ecosystem: Host-associated > Plants > Roots >...
TGTGGCGCGACCTGCGAGCGGCCACCCGCGAGATCAGGCCCGATTGGGATCTCGGCACTCCGGGCCTGCGAGAGCGCTGGGAGGCCGGCGACCTGTCGCCCTTCCACGGCTGGGACAAGCGTCAGTCGTCATCACCCTCCGACTCCCGGTAGCCCCCGGTCACCCAGCCGGCGATCATCGCCGCGAACCTGCCTGACGCCTCTTCCCAGACGAAGTGCCCGGAATCGATCGGTGCCAGCCGGCTACGTGGAATGCGCGCGGCCAGGAACTCCGCGTTGACGAGCGGGACGACCCGGTCGCGCAGGCCCGCGAAGATCAGCACCGGCGTCTGGAGCTCAGGTAGCAGCTGCGCCAGCGCCGGCAGCTCGTCCGGGTAGCGACGGGCGGAGCGCATCGACTGAAAGAAGCGGTCGCCCGCATACGACTCGAGATAGTCCTCGCGGATGGCGTGCGGGAATTCGTAGCCGGCGACCGTCTCGAGCGCGGTCGTGACGATCGTCGCCGAGTCAACCGACCGGAACCGTTCGACGTCGGGGTCGAGCACCCACCCCTTGAGCGGCTCCCCGAGCTCGATCGGCACCGCCACCCCGCCGCTGCCGACGACCACGCTTGCCACGGCCTCGGGCGACGAAGCCGCCGCGAACAGCGCTGCCGAGGTGCCGACGTCGGGCGCCACGAGATGCGGGCGTCCGAGCTCGCACTCATCCACGAGGCGGACGAGGAACGCGCCCATGGCGCGCGGCGAGAGCAGATCGTCGCGACGCTCCGATGCGCCGAAGCCGGGCAGGTCGACGGCGAACAGACGAAACCGACGGCCGAGCACGCTCCAGATCGGGGCAAACGCGTAGACGCTCTCGGGCCACGGGCTCGTCAGCACCACGGTCCTGTCGGCTGGGCCGTCGCTCTCGGCGCAGCGGATCCTGACGCCGTCGACTGTGCGGTAGCCGACGCCCATCGCCTTCGAGGTCGTCCGCGCTGACGCCATGTCGCCTTCCTTTCGAGAGTCGCGGCCGGTAGCGTCGACTCTGGACTTCGGCCTGCGCGCTCGCGCCCGGGAACCCACTGGTGCGCACGCGGGACGGACCGGAGACCAGGGGCCTGACCGGGGAGTCGCCGGGCGCGAACAAAGGCCCTGTCAGGCAAGTTCAGACTGCGTCGTCACCCGACACCAGGAGCCGATCATGCGAAGTGACAGCGATGGGGACACCCGGATCACCGCGACGGAGCTGACGAGATGAGCGATTACGACGTGATCGTTCTCGGCGGCGGCGCCCCGGGCGAGCACTGCGCGGCAGCGATTTCCGCGCGCGGTTACCGCGTCGCGCTCGTCGAGCGGGAGCTCGTTGGCGGTGAGTGCTCCTACTGGGCCTGCATCCCGTCGAAGTCGCTGCTGCGCCCGGGTGAGGCTGTGCACGGCGCGATCGAGGCCGGCGCGCATGCAGAGGTCGACGTGCAGGCGGCGCTCGACTGGCGTGACTTCATGGTCTCCAACCACACCGATACCGGGCAGGAGCGCTGGCTCGCGAGCGCCGGCATCGATCTGCTGCGCGGCAACGGCCGCCTGGCCGGCACGGGCACGGTCGAGGTCGACGGCGTGCGACACGCCGCCGAGCACGTGGTCATCGCGACGGGCTCGGATCCGATCACGCCTCCGCTGCCTGGACTGAGCGAGCTCGAGGGCGTGTGGGGCACGCGCGAGGCGACGAGCATGACGGCCGTCCCGCGCCGCATGCTCGTGCTGGGCGGCGGCTCCGCGGGCGTGGAGCTCGCTCAGGTCGTGAACCGCCTCGGCGGCGAGGCGGTGGTCGTCGAGGGCGCCGACCGCCTGATCCCTCGCGAGGCGGCCCCGCTCGGCAAGGGGCTGAGCGATGCGCTGCGCAAGGACGGGATCGAGCTCGTGCTCGGGATGCACGCGAGCGCAGCGCGACGCGATGGCAACGATTTCGTGCTCGCGTTTGAAGACGGGCGAGAGTTCCGCGGAGACTGCCTGCTGGTCGCGACGGGGCGGCGTCCGCGCGTCGAGGGGATCGGCCTCGAGACAGTCGGGATCGACCCCAATCCCCGCGGGATCAAGGTCGACGAGTACATGCGCGCGGGCGAGCGGCTGTGGGCGATCGGCGACGTCACCGGCGTCTGGCCGCTGACGCACGTCGGCGAATACGAAGGCGACGTCGTCGCGGCGAACATCGCCGGCGAGTCCCATCCGGTCAACTACGAGGCCGTCCCTCGCGTCACCTACACCGACCCGCAGGCCGCGGCCGTGGGCGTGCTCGAGGCCGAGTACAGCTCGACGACGCTTGTGTCGGAGGTGCCCAAGACCGCCACCTACACGCACGCCTACGCGGACTCCAATGGGTTCATGACGCTGCTGAGCGACGGCCAGAGGCTGACGGGCGCCTACGCGCTCGGCCCCGAGGCGGGCGAGTGGATGCAGCAGGCGACGCTCGCCATCCGCGCGCACGTGCCGATCGACGTGCTCGGCGACACGATCCAGCCGTTCCCGAGCTTCTCGGGGATCTACGACGCGGCCGTCAAGCAGCTCCAGATGACGATCGCGGACAAGCCGCCACGCATGCGGCCGATGGACTCACAGATGGCAACCCTGTCGACGCTGCGGGGTGAGGAGGAACCATGACCACTTCGGCCGTACGCGAACCTCAATTGCGCGGGCAGACAGTCGTCCTGATCGGCGGCAGCGCCGGCATCGGACTCGAGACCGCGCGACTGGCACGTGCAGAGGGCGCCGAGGTCGTCCTCGTGGGCCGCAATGCGGAGCGGCTGGAGCAGGCGGCACAGGACGTCGACGCGCGTAGCACCGCGGCGTTCGATGCGACCGACAACGCAGCGCTGAAGCGGTTCTTCGACGGCCTACCCGATCCGATCGACCATGTGTTGGTCACGGGTCCCGGCCCGAGCTACGTACCTCTGCTCGAGATGTCCGCTGATCAGGTACGCGAGGCCGTTGGCGGTCACCTCGTGCTAGGTCTGGACGTTGCGCGGAACGCTGCTCCCAAGATGCGGCCGGGCGGCTGCCTGCTGCTGATGGGCGGCACCGGCGGGCGGCGGATCAGCCGCGCGCTCGGGATCGCCTCCGCCGCGACCGCGGCGCTTCCGCCCTTCACTGCGACGCTGGCCCTCGAGCTCGCCCCGGTCCGTGTCAACCTGATCGCCGCGGGCTTCGTCGACACGCCATTGTCGGCGTCGTACTTCTCAAGCGAGGGCTTGGACGCCAGGCGCGAGGAGTTGCGCAAGACGCTTCCGATCGGCCGGGTCGTCGGCGCAGACGACGTCGCCGCCCTTGCGATTCACCTCATGACCAACACCGCTCTGACCGGCGCGACGTACGACATCGACGGCGGTCAGCAGTTCGTCTAGGAGGCGTGCCCGGCTTGTTCTCTCTCCCCGACCCCCGCCTGACCCCGGTCTACCGGCTCGAAGCCACGGTCGGGCCGCCACTGGATCTGGGCGCGATCGCACAGGGCCAGCGCCGCATCGTGCCGCTGACGGGCGGGACTTTCAGCGGTCCCGAGCTCAACGGGACGCTCGTGCCGGGCGCGAGCGCCGACTGGCAGATCGTGATGGCCGATGGCACCGCGCTCGGCGACGTCCGCTACACGCTGCAGACCGACGGCGGCGATCTCCTGTACGTCCAATCGCGCGGTGTTCGCCACGGCAGCCCGGAGGTCCTCGCACGACTCGGGCGTGGCGAGGACGTCGACGCGAGCGAGTACACGTTTCGCACCTCAACGCAGATCGAGACCGCCGCGCCCGCGCTCGACTGGCTGAACAAGGGCATCTTCATCAGCGTCGCAGGCCGCCAGCCCGGAGGGGTGATCTACGAGACCTACCTCGTTGCATGACCGTCGCTGACGGCGAGCGCAGGGTCGCGGTGATCACCGGCGCGTCGCAGGGGATCGGCGCCGGACTTGCAGCGGGATACCGCCGGGCTGGGTATGCCGTCGTGGGCAGCGCGCTATCGGCCCCGCCGGGCGGCGACGATGACTTCGTCACGGTCGCGGGCGACATCGCCGATCCGCAAACCGCGCAGCGGATCGTCGACCGGGCGCTCGACCGCTTCGGCCGCATCGACACGCTGATCAACAACGCCGGCGTCTACATCGGCAAGCCCTTCAGCGAGTACACGCGCGACGACTTCCGGGCGATCACCGCGGTCAACCTCGAGGGGTTCTTCCACATCACCCAATTGGCGATCCCGCAGATGGTCAGCCAAGGCGCCGGCCACGTCGTGAACATCTCTACGAGTCTGGTCGACCATGCCGACGCGGCGAGACCCTCCGCCCTACCCGCTCTCACCAAGGGCGGCCTCGTGGCTGTGACACGGTCGCTGGCGATCGAATACGCATCGCGCGGCGTCCGCGTCAACGCGGTGTCACTCGGGGTGATCAAGACCCCCGCTCACGATCCCGCGTCATATGACGGCCTCGCCGGCCTGCATCCGCTCGGCCGCGTGGGCGAAGTGGATGACGTCGTCGACGCGATCCTGTATCTCGAGCGTGCCCCGTTCGTCACCGGCGAGACGCTGCACGTCGACGGCGGACAGGCGGCCGGCGGCTGAGGCGGCGCGCAGGCCGGGGTTAGCTGCGCTCTACGACTGCGGCTCGTGGCCACTGTATGTCGGTCGCCGAGTGGCGCCGCCGATCGGCTGCGCCCGGTTCTTGGGAATCGGAGCGATCGCCCGTGCCGACCGGGATCCGCCCGATGGCCGACATCGTCGTCACCTCCCAATGCGACGGCACCTCGAACTCCGCGGCCAGTCCCTCGCGATCGAAGGCCCGGAACTGACGCACGTGCAATCCCAGCGACTGCGCCTGAAACGACATGTGGGCGACGGCCTGGCCGAGGTCGTAGAGCGAGAACTCCGAGTACTCCCAGTCGGTGTCCTCGACGAAGCGGTGCGACAGATTCGCGATCAGCACGCCCGCGGTGCCGGCCCACCTCGCCGAGCTCTTGGTCAGGTATCGCACCAGGCGCTCGTGATCGGAATCGCCGCGGCGCCCGACGATGAACGCCCACGGCTGGGAGTTCCCCGCCGACGGCGCCCAGCGCGCCGCCTCGAGCAGCGACTCGGCCTCCTCCGAGGTGACGACGTCGGACGGATCGAACTCGGTCGGGCTCCACCGCGCCGCCAGCAGCGGATGCAGAGGGGTGACCGACTCGCCGGGCATCGACATCGATGTTGGCAGACGTTCCTGGCGTCACCCGATTGGGGCGATGCGATCGGGTCGGCCCGCGACTACCGTGCCCCTCCGATGCAATCGGAGGGTCTTGATCTCGCGCTGGTCGTGTTCAGGCACACCGAGGGTGCCGAGCAGGCGTATTCGCGTGCGCCGCGCGAGGTCGACGGCATCGCGTGGGCGCAGGAGATCGCGTTCGTCGAGCATCACGGCCCCGGCCGGATCGTGGTTCGCGGGACGTTCGCCGGCCACTATGTGGACGCCGATGACTACGAGGACTTCGTCGGACGCAAGGTGACCGAGGGCGCGGTCGCCGGCGGTACCGTCGGGCTGCTGCTCGGCCCGGCGGGACTCGCGGCCGGATTTGTCGCGGGCGGGGTCGTCGAAGGCCTCTCAAGCGAGCACGCCGGCCCGCAGCTTCGCGGCGAGCTGTTCGACGAGGTCCGCAAGGAGGTCCCCGAGAAATCTTCGGCGGTGATCCTGCTGGCGCCTGCGGCGCACGTCGACGCCATGGCCGCCGCGCTCGACCCGCTCGGGGGGCGGCTCGTGCGCCATCACCTCACCCCGGAGGCCACTGAGGCGCTGCAGGCAGCCGTCGCCGACAGCCCGAGCGTTGCCGGGGGCTGACGTGGCCGTCGCTGTGCACATCTGCCCCACTCAGATGTCGAAGGCCGACTACGAGCGCGTCATCAAGGATCTCGAGGACTCGGGCGTGGGCGAGCCCGACGGTCGGTCGTTCCACGCCGCCTACGGCGGCGATCAGGTTTGTATGTTCGAGGTCTGGGACTCAGCGGACATTTCGACGCGCATCGGGAGCGGCTGTTCGCGACGCTGCAGGCCGCGGGTGTCGGCGCCGGCATCGTCGACGTGCACCCGCTGCATTCGGATCACCCGGATTAGGCTCGCGCCATCTCGTCGATGCAGACGGTCGCTGCGAGGATCAGCGCGGCGTCCTGTCCAGGCGCGATCTCGATCCCGTACGTGTCGCGGATCCGGAACCAGCGCTTGGAGATCTCGGCGACCTTGTGCCCGTCGCGCTCGATCTCGTACTCGTGATCGACGATGTTGCCTTTGGCGCTCAGGTCGTCGTCGTGCTCGACCTCGATCGCGAAGCGGTCTCGCAATGGTGTGATCAGGGCCTTCTTGACGGTGGCCACGGTGTCCCCGTCGCGCTCGATCTTCATCGTGTCGCGGACTCGGAGCATCTTGTGTTGGATCTTGAAGAGCTCGTCGCCTGCGGGGCTCTCGAGAATGAACGTCTCGCGCACGCGCATGGCCTTCCCATTGACCTTGAACGCGCGGTCACCTGCCTCGTTCTCGATCCAGTAGTCGTCGCCGATCGAGAACAGCTTCTCGCGCATCTGATAGCGCGTTCCAACCTGCTCGTCATGTCTGTGCAGAAATCCCATGTTCACATCGTCCACCCCTATCTGAACGCTCGCGTCGTACATTCCGGGTGAAGCGTGCCGCGGGGCGCGCTGGACCCGTTCGACGAACAGGAGCAGATGTGACTGGCAAAGCTGACTTCACCGAAGAGGAGTGGAAGCTCGTACTCGAGGGGCCGCCCTCGGCGGGCTTGATTGTGGCCGCGGCCCAGCGAGGCGGGACGTTCCGCGAGGCGTTTGCGCTCAGCAAGGCGTACGTCGATGCCCGCAAGGAGCACGGCGAGAGCGAGCTGCTTGACGAGATCGCGTCTGCCAAGCCCGAGATCGACCGCCACCGGCTCGGCTCGCCCCCCGAGCTCAAAGACAACGGCTTGCAGATCATCCGCGACGCGGTCGCGCTCGTGGAGGCCAAGGGCACGCCTGCGGAGGTCGAGGAGTACAAGCGGTTCGTCGTGACGCTTGCGCACAAGGTCGCAGCCGCCCACAGCGAGCACGGCACCGACGTCAGCCCGGCCGAGCAGGCCGCGATCGACGAGATCTCGGCGACCCTCGGGACTTGACGCCGATGCGAACATACGTTCGTGACAAGCGACGGGAGCGCCTACACCCGGTTTCGCCGCGCACTTGAGGCCGGCAACGAGCTGCTCGTGATCGCCGCCGCGCGCGAGCTGCCGCACATCTCGCTCGACGACGCGCTCAGGATCTGCTTGGTGTTCCGCAACGGAGACCGGCAGCGCTACGAGCGCGCCGCCGTGCGGTGGCTGGGCAGGTTCGCGCTCGAGGCGCGCGGCGTCACGATCGACACGCTGCGAGCCGCCGCCGACGCGCTCAACCAACTACCGCGCGACGCGCCAGCGGCGATGGAGCGCCTACAGCGGATCTGCTTCGAACACGGGCTCGCCTGACCCGGGCATCACTACCGCGAGGCACGAAGCGGCAACGGCGAGGCGGGCTTGAGCTCCTCCAGCACGAGCAGCGTCATCACGCGGGCAGCTCCGCCCCGCGTCGACAGCCTCACGAGCACCCGCTGAAGCTCGGCGACCTCGCGGGCGACGACCATCAGCATCGCGTCGGTCTCCCCCGTCACCCAGTCGGCTGAGATCACCTCCGGCATCGCTCGCACGGCTTGCCGGAAGCGCCGGTGATCAGCGTCGCCGTGGCCCTGCAGCGTGACCGCGACGTACACCTGTAGCGGGAAACCGGCGGCCGTCGAGTCCAGTCGAGCGGCGATTTTGCGGACGATGCCGGACTCCTTGAGGCGGCGGACGCGATGCAGCGTGGCCGCGGGCGAGAGCTCCACCAGCCGCGCGAGCTCCACGTTCGGCCGGTCCGCGTCGGCCTGCAGCTCTTCGAGCAGCCTCAAATCAATCCAATCAAGCGAAATAGCCATCTCACAAAATATTTGATCGTGTCAGACCGGAAATGTCAAATTCTGCCGGTGCGTTTAGCGATTTTTGCCGATCATGGTTCATGTGATGAATCAGAACCGTGCCGCCGTCTTCTCCCTCGCCGCTGCAGGCGTGCTGTGGGGGCTCAGCGTGCCGCTTTCAAAGCTTTCGCTGGCGTGGTTGACGCCTGGCTGGCTGACCGCCGTCCGGTTTGCAGCGGCCACGCCGTTGCTCGCGTTCGCGGGCCGACGCGGCCTCCGCCAGGCGCTGACGCCGCGGGTTGCGGTGTCGGGCGCGATCGGGTTCGGCGCGGTGATCATGCTCCAGAACGCCGGAATCGAGCACACCAGCGTGAGCCACGCCGCCGTGCTGGTCGGCGCCGTACCGCTGCTCGTCGCGCTGATCGCCGCCGGCCTCGGCCAGTCCTCAACGCGGGCGCTCACCTGGGTCGGATACGGGCTCGCGCTCGCCGGAATTGCGTTCGTCGCCGGTCACGCCGGCAGCGGGGCCACCGGTCCGGGCGACCTGCTCGTCCTGGGCTCGGCGGCGCTGTCGGCGGCGTTTATCGCGGTTCAGCCGCGAATGCTCGCCGGCCGTGACGCGACCGCCGTGACCGCCGTGCAGTTCGCCGCTGGCGCGCTTGTCGCGCTGCCGATCGCCGCGCTGACCGAAGGCGCGCCGCACACCCCGGCGCACGCCGGATCGGTGCTCGCGGTTGCGGCCCTGTCGCTGGCCGGATCGCTGGCGTTCCCGCTGTTCGCGTTCGGGCAGGCGCGCGTCCCCGCCGAGCTGGCGGGCGCGTTCGTCAACCTCGAGCCAGTCGTGGGCGTCGCCGTCGGCTGGATTGCGTTCGGCGACAGCGCCGCCATCGGACAGCTGTTCGGAGCCGCTGCCGTTCTGCTCGGGATGGCGCTGAGCACGGTGCCTCCCGACGATTGGGCGCGCTGGACGGCCGGCTGGCAGGTCCGCTTGCCCCACGGTCTGCGCGTGCTCACCAGCCAGCGCGGGCGATAGCCGGGCCCGCCTGAGGCGCAGCCGGGCGGCCCGTTAGGCTCCGGCGTCAGCGATGGCGACTGGGAGATGCCTGTGCGGAGCGGTCCGCTACGAGGTGCGGGGGCCGCTGCAGGACGTCCTGATCTGCCACTGCGAGGAGTGCCGCCGGTGGCACGGCCACATCTCGGCGTTCACCGCGGCCCGTCGCGGGGATCTCGTCGTCGACGATGAGCTGGCGGTGCGATGGATCGACAGCCCCGCCAGCGATGCCGACGCCCGCCGCGGCTTCTGTGGCACGTGCGGCTCGAGCCTGTTCTGGGAAGCCCCTGGGCGCGAGACGATCAGCATTGCGGCGGGCACGCTCGACGGTTCCGTCGCGTTGCGCGTCACCGGGCACATCTTCGTGTCGCAGCGGGCCGGCTACGACGAGCTGCCCGATGACGGCCTCCCCCGCCACGACCGCGGGGGCGTGCGCTAGCTGCATCGAATTTGACCCTCGGCTAGGCCGGCGCTGGAAGGTCCTGCCCACTCGGCTCGTCAACATGGGGTGCCGACCCCATTCATCCCACACGCGCGACGGTGCACGATCGGGAAGCTCGGCGACAAGTGAGCCAAGGAGTCACCGATGATCGACGACCGCCCGCCTCTCCCCCAGCTCGAACACCGCCCGTTCTTGACCGACAGCGGGCTCGAGACAACTCTGATCTTCGTCGACGGGATCGACCTGCCGGAGTTCGCAGCTTTCCCGCTGCTCGAGACATCCGACGGGCGCCGGCGGCTTCGCCACTACTTCGAGCGCCACGCAGGCATCGCGCGCGAGGCGAGCTGCGGCTTCATTGCTGAGGCCCCGACTTGGCGCGCCAATCCACACTGGGGCAGAGCGCTGGGCTACGACCGCGACGAGCTCGACGCCCTCAACAAGCATGCGATCACGCTCCTGGCCGATCTGCGCGACCGCGACGGACGCGGGGCCGAGGACTACGTGATCAGTGGCTGCATCGGGCCGCGCGGAGACGGCTACGACCCGTCCTCATTGCTGTCTGCCGAGGACGCTGAGCGCTACCACGCGCAGCAGATCGAGTCGTTTGCCGACACGCAGGCGGACCTTGTGTCGGCGATGACGCTAACGCACGTCGAGGAGGCGATCGGCGTGACGCGGGCCGCTCAGGCGGTCGGGATCCCCGCGGTGATCTCGTTCACGCTCGAGACCGACGGCCGCTTGCCTTCGGGCACGACGCTCGGGGACGCGATCGCCGAGGTCGACGAGGCGACCGACTCCGGCCCTGCGTATTACATGGTCAACTGCGCCCACCCCACACACTTCGATCACGTCCTGGCCGATGGCGGACCGTGGCTCGCGCGTTTGCGCGGGATCCGCGCAAACGCCTCGTGCAAGAGCCACGCCGAGCTCGACGAGGCGACCGAACTCGACTCCGGCGACCCCGTCGCCCTGGGGTCGCAGTACGCCTCACTGGTCGCCAGGTTTCCGCAGCTGACGATCCTCGGCGGCTGCTGCGGGACCGACGAGCGCCACGTCGAGGAAATCGCACGCACCTGCGTCGTCGCTGCGTGGCCGCGCAGCGACTCGATCTGGGTCCGCCGCGCGCACCCGTGCGCCTGACCGAGAACTCAGCCCACAGATGGATACTCGCCCCCATTCCAACCCGGTGCACCGTCGGCGATCGTGGTGCTCATACCAACCAAGGAGACTCAGGTTGACCGCCATCCACGAACACCACGCTCACGTCGACAGCCCCGCGATCGCTCCGGAGGCCTCGGCCTCGCCGCTTCGCGTGCTGGTCGTCGACGACCACCCCGCGGTGCGCATGGGCCTGCGCGAGCTGTTCGAGGATCAGCCGGACTTCGCCGTGGTCGCCGCAGTCGACTCGGCCGACGCGGCGATGGCGCTCGCCGAACGTGAGTCGATCGATGTCGCGGTGGTCGACTACCAGCTCGGCTCTCGAAACGGCCTGTGGCTCAGCCGCAAGCTCAAGCGCCTCCCGCGGCCGCCGCGCGTCGTCATCTACTCGGCCTATTGCGACGGGCCGCTGGCCGCGACAAGCGTCGTCGCCGAGGCCGACGGCCTCGTGAGCAAGGGCGGCGTCGGCGCCGACTTGTGCGAGGCCGTGCGCGCGGTAGCGCACGGGCAGGTGCGGCTGCCCACGGTCCCGCCCGCGCTCGCCAGTGCGCTGCGCCGCCGGCTGGACGCCGAGGAGCAGGCGATCTTCGGAATGCTGCTGGCAGGGATTCCCTCCGCCGAGATCTCGATGATGCTGAGCATCTCGTCAGCAGGCCTGGAGTCGCGGCTGTGGACGATGCTGCGCAAGCTCGAGGCGCTTCCCAGCGACTCAATCTCCATGCGCCGCACCCGGCCCCACAACGGCCGGCGCCGCGGATCACCCATCTGACGAGTGCTTCACTCACGCAGTGATGAGCGCTGAACCTTCACAGCGAAAGGAACGGCGCCGATATGTGCCGCTGCTCTACCGCGTAGCAGGCGTCAACGCCCTGCTGTTGTTCATCGCCGTGGTCGTCACGATCGCGGTGCTGGCACCCAAGCGCGTCTCGTCCCTGCACACCGACGAAGAGGCCATCGTGCTGGGAGTGGCCCTGGTACTCGTGGTCGCGCTGAACGTCTACCTGGTGCGCCGCGTGGTCCGTCCGCTAGTGGCGCTGACGTCGCTCGCGCGGCGCGTCGACCTCACCGAGCCGGGCCAGCGGATGCCGGCGGCCGCCCCCACCTCCGAGGCCGGCGAGCTGACGATCACGTTCAACGAGATGCTGTCGCGGCTGGAGGCGGAGCGCCGTGAGGCAACCGGACGCGTGCTCGACGGACAGGAGGCAGAGCGTCTGCGGATAGCACAGGAGCTGCACGACCAGATCGGCCAGGAGCTGACCGCCGTACTGCTGGCGCTCGCGCGCGTCGAGCGTCGAGTCCCCGAGGAGCTGCGCCAGAGCGTCCTCGAGGTCCAGAACGCGGTGCGCGGCAGCCTCGAGGACCTGAGGCGCATCGCCGTGGAGCTGCGGCCCGAGGCGCTGGACGACCTTGGGCTCGAAAGCGCGCTGGCCGTGCTGTGTGAGCGCTTCGCCGAGCGCTCGGGGCTCGAGGTCACCCAGCGGATCGCTGCCGGCCTGCCGATCCTGACGCCCGAGGCCGAGCTCGTCGTGTATCGCGTCGCGCAGGAGGCGTTGACGAATGTCGCGCGCCATTCCGGCGTGGCAACCGCCCAGCTGGAGCTTACGCACCGCGAAGACATGCTCACGCTGACCGTCACCGATGGCGGCCGCGGACTTGGGCAGGGGCATC
>Ga0207693_10004170_pt1 | contig 12268 bp, 11 predicted proteins | sample LARL81metaG_FD_184347 | JGI IMG/M metagenome (GOLD analysis project Ga0207693, IMG submission 184347) | Corn, switchgrass and miscanthus rhizosphere microbial communities from Kellogg Biological Station, Michigan, USA - LAR L8-1 metaG... | ecosystem: Host-associated > Plants > Roots >...
GATGTGCCGGGCCGTCCCCGCGCTATCCACACGCCCGGCCACACCGCCGGAAACGCGGCCCTGAGCCTGGCCGACCGTGAAGTCCTGATCGTGGGCGACACGCTGGCGACGCTCAGCCTTCTCCCCGGCGAGTCCGGGCCGCAACTGCTCCCTCCTTTCATGAACGAGGATCACGACCGGGCCCTGGCCTCGCTGGAAAAGATCGAGCCGGTCAAGGCTCGCTGGATCCTGCCCGGTCACGGTCTTCCCTGGGAGGGAAGTCCGCAGCAGGCCGTCAATCTCGCCCGGCAGGCCGCGGCCCGGACAAGTTGACAGGCCTGCCCTGCTCACTGGCGAAAAGAACTTGATCAACCCGGCCACCGCACGGACCGACATGCACTCCGCGTACCGCTAGAAGCGGATGACAGCCTTGCCTTGGAGGCCGCCGTTGCGGAGTTTTTCGAGCGTCTCGCCTATGTGGTCCGGCTGAATAGTGGAGTGAATTCGCGCGGTGATCGTACCATCCGCGAGCATGTGCGCAACCTTGGTCAGCCCCTGCGGAGACGACAATGGATTCGTGAGTGTTGCAATATTGAACGCGGTGATCTGGCGTTCGGCGAACCACTCTTCGTCTGCTGCATAACGCGTCGAGACAAGACCGCCTCCGGACTTGAGGATTTCAGCATCACGGCGGATTACGTCTGAACCGTTGACCAGATCGAGAACAGCCTCGACGCCGTCCGGGTGAGAGGCGCGCAGCGCGTCGAACACGTCGGCAGCCTCGGTGTCGTACACCTCTTCCGCGCCAAGGCAGCGAGCTTCGTCAACGTCTCCGCGAACTGTTGCGATAACATGCACGCCCCGGTGCCGCGCCATTTGCACCGTATAGCCGCCGACCGTGCCGGCCGCGCCCATCACAACCAGGCACTGGCCCGCCGTGACGCCCAGCAACTCAAGAGACCTGAGCGCGGTTATCGCCGGGATTGGCAGCGCGGCTGCCTGTTCGTCGGTCACGCCGTCGGGGATGGGGGCAAGCGGTTCTGTCTTCACCCCGGGCGCGACGGCAGTGTAGTCGGCGTACGCTCCGTGCGTCCGGGCCATGCCAAAGTTCCGGACGGCGAATGCGCGCATGTCGTACTCCTCACGTCGGGCTCTCTCAATACCCCGTTCTGGACTAGCGGAGTCATCCGCCGATGTCACGGGCCGCGCCGTTCAGGAGCCGCCACACCCCCGTGTCGCCGAGGAACTTGAAGCGCCGCCGCATGTCCGTTGCCGCGGCGCCCGCGTCCGGGAAGGACGAAAGATAGCCCCGGATGCTGCCGCAGGAGTCGAGGATGGCGAGGACTTCCCGCGCGTTTTCCGTCGTCGCCCGGATCTTCGCCTTGTTGCGGATCACGCGGCTGTCATTTTCCACTGCCACGATCTCGGCCGGCCGCATCGCGGCGACCTGCGCCGGGTCGAAGCCGTGGAACGCCTCGCGGATGCCGTCCCACTTGGCCTCGACGACGCGCCGGTTGATCCCGGCCTCGAAAACCGAGCGCGATAGGTGCTCGAAGAAGAACGCGGGATCGTCCGGTACGTGGTCGCGGAGCTTCTCGAATGGCGCGGCCAGCTCGCGCACCCGCGTGCGCATCGCCGCCTGATCGGCTGCGGCCGTATCCCCGGACTTCATGCGCGCGATGAGCGCCGTCGCCTCGTCGTGAGTGAGGATGTTGATCCACAGTGCGCTGTCGGGGTCCTGCAGCCGGCTGTCGCCGATGCCTCCCAGATCGAACGGGTCGAATCCGGCGTCCCGGATCAGCTGGGCGACGACCGGCTTGGCCTCCTCATCTCCGGACAGGAACAGCACCCAAGGCGGCTTTCGGTGGTTGTCGTCCGCCATGATGCTCGCCGAGAGCGAGTTGAAGGCCCGCACCCAGCGGGCCCGCGGGAACGCGTCGGCCAGCGACCGCAGTGTCACCTGCTCCTGCCCGAACGAGTTGGCTGCGTCGATCATGACGCGGCCATCGATAGGGCCGGCTGCCTGCAGCACATCGGTCACAGCGGGGCCCGGGACGGCCACGAGCACCACTTCGGCGGCCGCCACGGCGTCAGCGACCGAGGCCGCGTGCCCGCGCTCTCCGAGTTCCGCCGCCAGTACCTGCGGCCGGGTGGCGTGCCGTGCAGTGAACGTGACGTCGTGGCCTGCGGCGTGCCAGAGCCTTCCTACCGTGGAGCCGACGCGGCCGGCTCCGATAACAGCGATCTTCATTTGCTCCTCCCTCCATCGGGAAGCCATCTCATGTCGTAACGACGAGCTTGCCATTGGCCCGGTTCTGCTCCATGTCAGTGTGCGCGGAGGGCGGTCCCGGGGCATCCAGGACGGCCGCGCGCATGGTGCTGGGCTCGGCGTCGCCGGCTCGTTATCCCCGGTGCCGAATCGCCTCAGCGGCGAGCTGGGTGCGGGAGGTGACGTGAAGCTTGGCGAATACGTGCGCGAGATGGGTCTGCACGGTCCGGCGGGAGACGTACAGGCGCTGGCCGATCTGGGGGTTGGACAGTCCCTCGGTGACCAGGTCCACCACGGCCCGCTCGCTCGGGGTCAGGCTCTGCCAGCCGCTCTGCTCGCGGCGGTGGGTGACCCGGCGGCCGCGGCGGACACCCATCTGCCGCAATCCGGCCTCGGCCCGGGCGAAGTCGCGCGCGGCATCGAGGCGCTCGTAGATGGTGATCGCCTGGTCGAGGAGCTGGCCGGCGCGCTCCTGGTTGCCCTGCCGCGCGGCCGCGGCGGCTGCGTCCTCGCAGGTGAGGGCGAGTTCGAGCGGGCGCGACCCGGGGCTGTAGGCGTGGACCGCCTCCTCCAGCAGGCCGGGGTCATCGCCGACCAGGCCCTGGCAGCGCAGCGCCGCGGCGGTGATCCAGGGCACCTGGTTGCGGGAGGCCACGTGGGTGACCGCGGCCGCGACCTCCCGGGCCCGGTCCGCCTCACCGGCGGCCAGGGCCAGCCGGACCAGGTCCGGACCGATGACCGGGTACTCGAGCGCGCGCCCGGACCTGGCACACCGGTCCCAGTCGTCGCTGAGTGTCGCAAGCGCGTCCGCAAGTTCGCCGTCGGCCTCCAGCAGAAGGGCTTGCACCCATGCGGACCAGTCAGTGCGGTAGCCGGCACCGGCGGCGGACAGCTCGCCCAGCGCGGCCGCGTCCCGGGCGCCGAGCAGGTCGTTACGGTGCAACCTGATCAAGGCCAGCACGCTGCGGCCGAGGATGAGGCTATGGTCCTGGCCGGTCTCGCCCGTCGGCCCGGTGTCCGTCTCGATCTCGGCGACCGCATCGTCCCAGTTCCCCGCGCGGAACCGCTCCATGGCGCGAGCCATCTGATAGTGAGCAAAGCCCCATCGGGTGCCGAGTTCCTCGCTGATCCGCATGCCGGTTTCGATCGTGGTTCTGGCCTCATCGAGCCGGTCAAACTCCGCAAGGATGTAGCCGCGGGGAATGTGGACCGGAAAGCGGTGTCCCTGCCTGCCAGGGCTCTGATCAGCCAGCAGCACAGCATCGTCGGCGATCTGGAGCGCCTCCGGGAGGTGCCCGCGCAGGAGAGCATTCGTGGCGAGTGTGGCCATAGCAATACTTGTGGCCACGTGATCGCGGGCCGATACGGCCGCCGACCGTGCCTGCACGGCGGCGGCTGCGGCACCGTCGAGGTCTCCCACTAGCAGGCGGGCGAAGCCGGCCCACGCCTGGGCCTCGACCCGCTCTGGGCCGGTGAGCAGGGGCGACTGGCATGCCCGTTCCAGTTCGCAGAGACCTTCGGGTGCCCGTGGTTCGCCCGCCAGCAGAGCGTTCCCTAGGCATACCCGGACCGTATTCTCCAGGGATGGATCGAGGTCGCGGCCGAGCAGCGAGCGGCAGGCCGCCTCGGCGTCGGCGATGCGCCCGGCCCACATGAGGCTGCTGGCCCGTTCGGCGAGCAGGCCATCGCGGCCGCGATCCCCAGGTGCCATCAGCCCAGTTGCCCGGTCCAGCAGATCCGCGGCGACATCGGGTGACCGCGGCGCCGCCTGGCGGGCCGCCCTGGCCAACCACGTGACCGCATCGGTGTCCCCGGTCGTCGCGCCGCGGGCCAGGTGCTCGGCGACCTGCAGGGCTGGTGCGCCGGCCCGTGCCAGCCGCTGGCCGGCCTCGCGGTGCAGGGCCCGGCGCACGCTGCCGGCCAGGTCCTGGTAGATGGCATCACGGATCAGCTCATGGCGGAACCGCAGCCTTGCGCCGTCGTCTTCGAGAACGCGGGCCCTCATCGCCTCGCCCAGCACGCCGGACAGGTCGACGGCGGGGCGGCCGGTCACGGTGGCCAAGTCGGTGAGCGAGAACGCTGACCCCAGGATCGAGGCGGACCGCAGCGCCTGGAGACTGGGCTCGGGCAAGAAGCTGACCCGGCGCAAGATGGTCAGCCGCAGCGTCGGCGGCAGCACCGTCTCCGCCACCTCCGCCCACCCGCCCGCGGTCGTGATCGCCCCCTCCTGCGCGAGCGCGCCGAGCAGTTCGGTGACAAATAGCGGATTGCCCGCGGCCCCGGCCACCTCAGCCAGCAGCCGCGGGCCCGGCTCGGCGGCGACGGCCTGCGCAACCAGGCCGGTCACCGCCTCCCCGGTGAGCGGGTGCAAGAGAATGTGCTGAGCGCCCACAGCCTCCAGCGCGCCCGCCAGCCGGTCCAACTCGGCGCTGCGCGGGGAGGGCCGCAAGCACCCGATCACGCCCACCGGCAGGCCGGCCAGGCGACGGGCCAGCACACCCACCGTCAGCAGGGTCGACGGGTCGGCCCACTGCAGGTCATCCAGGCCGATCACCACGGGCCCGGACAGCGCCAGCTCCTCCACCAGGTCGGTGAAGGCATCCACCACGCGGAACCGCAGGCCCGAGTCGCTGGTCACCGTGATCGGGCCCAGTTCCCCGGCGCCCTGGCTGGCTAGGAGTGCGGCGATGGCCGCCCGCCGCGGGTCCGGCGATGACCGGACGCACCCGAAGGCGGCGGCCAGCACGCCGAACGGCCGGGTCCGCTCCAGTTCCTCGGCCCGGCCCGCGGCCACCCCCATCCCGCGGCCAGCCGCGTCCCGCAGGACCTGCGTGAGCAGGCGGGTCTTGCCGATCCCGGCCTCGCCCTCGACCAGCACGATCGCTGGCCCGCCGGCAGCGACACGGTCCAGGGCCTCGCCCAGCGCCTGGATCTCCGCCTCACGCCCGCAGATCCGCGGGACCGGGGCCAGCGTGCCCATGACCGGATGCTACTGCGGCTCTGGGCAGCATGCCCGGTCCCGGCACGCCGTACCTCAGGACCCCGGAGATGGGCGGGAGCCGGGCTCAGCGGTTGCCTCATATAGGGCCCGCAGCAGCCCCAGCCAGCCGGTGAAGCTGATCCCCTGCTCGCTGCGAGGGTGGTCAGCCTGTCCGGGATCGCGGACGGCCCAAAGACGGCCAGCCGGCGGCTCGACGATGTCCAGCACAATGCGGATCTCCACAAGCCCCACCGTCTCGGCTCTGGTGGCCGGGAACATCAGCCAACTGGCCGATGCCTGCGATGCCGGTGCGGCCGCACGCTGTCAGTGTCTTGACGACAAGCCGCAGGGCCCGCGCTCCGGCCCCGAAGAGGTGGCGGCCAACACCCGGCGGCGCGCCCCGCCTGGAAAGAAGCCACCGATGGAACAGATCCAGGTCGGCAACCAACCCAGAATTTCCTCACCCCAGCAGGCACCCGATGCGTGTCTGCCCCGATCGCAAGGAGATCAACATGTCTAGTTCATTCCCTGTGCGTATGGCCCGGGGAGACGAAAAGGGAGCAGCGGTCATGACCAACCGGGCAAGCAGGATCTGGGTGGCCATATGCGGGATCACCGGAGTGGTCATGCTGACCGTGCATTTCGTCTTTCCCGCAGGCGTACCCGGCGACAACGCCCCGTCAGCGGTGATCACCCAGTTCATGCTGCGCCACCACGCCGCCCTCCTCGCGACCGCGTGGCTTCAGGGGTTCGGGCCGCTCCTGTACGTCCTGTTCGCGCTCGGGCTGGTCTACATGGCCGGGGGCATGACCCGGTTCTGGGGCTGGCTCACCATGCTCTCTTCCGCCGTCATCCTGACCCTGAGCCTGATCGACGCGGCGTTCACCGTCGCCGCCGCCCAGGCCGTCGCTAGCGGGCACGCGGCTACCGCGGCGGTGAGTATCGACCTCATCGACGGCCCGGCCAACGATGCTATCGGCCGGATGTTCCTGATCGCACCGCCGCTGCTGCTGCCGACCGGAGCGGCCCTGCTCGGCTCGCGCCTGTTGCCGCGGCCCTTCGCATGGGCCGCGGTGGCCTTCGGCGCCATCAGCGTCGTCCTGGGCCTGGCAGCTCTGTTCAGCGCTGCCGCGTTCAGCGCGGCGATCGTCTTGATCGTCGCCCAGAACCTGTGGGTCCTCGCCGCCGCGCTCTTCCTGCTGGCCCGCGGAGCGTCAGCCTCCGAAGCGCGTGCGATGGCGGTCCAGGCTCTCTAGGTGATGGCATGATCCAGGTCCATGTGCGCGGCAGGCGGTGCGGACTACTCCTGGCAAGACGGAAACCACCATGCCTGTCAGGCGTGCGGGCTGGGCCATTCGTTGTATGGGAGCAGATCCCGGAGCCTGGCCGAGTTGGTTTGGCTCAGCACTACGTCGGTGTCCAGATTCGCAGGGTCGATCTGGCGGATGAATTCCCTGCACCGCCCGCATGGCGGAACGACATGCAAGACACCCTCGTCCAGCCAGACAGCGACAATTCTTGCGATCTTGTACTCGTGTGCTGTCACCATGGCCGCGATGGCCGCGTGTTCGGCGCAGAACCCGGTGCCCGAGCCGGTGTCGATGCAAACCCCGCAATAGTGGTTGCCCGCTTGTGTGACCAGCGCGGCCGCCACATCGCCGAAGAGCCGGCCGTCCACGGTATGCGGGTGGAGCACGGCCTGTGCTGAGGCGATCAGGGCGTCGTCGGAGAAGGCACTCATCTGGGGGAAGCTACCAGGCACAGCTGCACCCGCACGGCTAGCCGCCAGACGGGATGCTGCCAGGCCAGTCCGGTCGCCGATCTGGCGGCGAGGGGGCCGCCGGACGTGGGTGGTGAGCATGGCTCGCCGGCTATGCCAGGCAGCACCACCCACATCCTGATTATCCAGTTCTGTAATGCCCTGCCACCGCCCGGACCGGCTTGCCTTCCCCGGCGAAAGTGGCCCGCGGTTGGGTCATTACTGGCCCGCGTTGATCACGGCAGTGATTCGCATGTCACGGTTGGGCAGTGTGGCCGCGTGGAATGAGCCGTGGGCGGCGGCGAAGTGCGATGTTCCGCCGTCGATGACGCCGTTGAAGTTGCTGGGCCCGCCATGGCCGCTGGCGGGCCATTGCAGGGTCCAGCTGGCCTGCAGGTCACCCTGGCCATTGAGCACGACGATGTCCTGGCAGAGCACGTCGCGGTGGAAGGAGATCGTGCAGGCCTCGTTGTCGTGGCCGGCGACCTTGCCGTTTTGCAGGATGCGGTCTTGGCCGACGATACGGTCGCCGGGCACCAGGGGCTTGGTAGGCCAGCCGGTGATCGGCCCACTGTTGGTGAAGAACCTGATGGCCGTCAGCTGGCTGTCGAAAGTCAGCTGTCCGGGGGCGTGGGCGCTTGCCTGTGCCGCCGCAGCTCCGGCGGTTCCGCCGGCCACTGCGAGGGTGGCCAGCGCGCCCAGGGCGATTCGTGTCCTGGTAAGCATCGGGTGTTCCTCCTGAGGATGTCGATCTGCTAGAATCGCAAGTAGCTTATACTTCTAATTACTAGATTGGCAAACTATGACCTCATCGGCGCTTCAAGGCCAGGTCGTCGACAGCATGCGCGCGCTGAGCGCAGAGATTGACCGGCTCGATCAGGCCGCCGCTGACCTGTTCGGTCTCAACCGCACGGACATGCGCGCCTTGGACATCATCGGCCGGGCCGGCCCACTGGCCCCGACCGCGCTGGCCCGCCTGCTCGGTTTCACCACCGGCGGTGTCACCACAGTCCTCGACCGCCTGGAACGGGCCGGCTATGTCCTCCGCCAGCCTGATCCCGGTGATCGCCGACGCCAGGTCGTGGCGGCCACCGAGACCGCTGCCGCCCGTGAGCACGAGGTATTTGGCGACCTCATCCACGCCACCAGCGATCTGCTGGCGGCCTACACCGACGACCGGTTGCTGGCCATCCACGACTTTCTGAACCGAATCCGGCAGCTCACCGCCGACTGCGCCGACGCCCTGGCGGCAACGACGGCCCCGATCCACCCACCGCCAGAGGACCGTCGATCACGCGGCGCCAAGTAGGCAACGCGACCCACCAGCCCTGCCCAGATCAAAGCCAGCCCAGCGGCCGATCGGGCAGCGCGACGCTGGCGAACGCACTACCGGCTCCCTCCAGCCGGCCGATCAGGCCGACGAGGTTCCTGATCGCGACGGCAGGGCGGGCCGCCGAGCTCGTAGGTCCGGTTCCCGCTTTCGTCCCGGAGAACTGCCGCCGCCGCGGCGGCAGCGTAATCCTTGCGCGAAGCCGCCGAGATCTTGCCATTGCCGGCGGCGCCGATGATCTCGCCGGCTTGGAGGTACTCGCTGAGGCGGTCGGTATAGCGCTCCATGTACAAGCCGTTCCGCAGCGCGGTGAGGGATCGTTAGTTGTGATAATCAAAACAAAGTGGTCATTGACCGTATTACGGGGCGAGAGTAGCGTCCGTGGCGGTCTTTGTTAGGCGTGCTACCTGATCATCGGTTCAGGGGGGAGAGGTATCAGGATGAAACTACGCAATCGTACGATCATGTTTGGGGCCGCCGGAGCCCTGCTCGCCGCTTGCGTCATCGGTTCTGTGGCCGGCCAGGCGGCCGCTTCGCCGAGGGCGTCGTCTCCGGTGGCTTTCGGGAGGGTGATCTCTCATCACTCCGGATCGGTCGCCCTGGCCGGCACGGTGAATGTGGCCACGCTGCCGAGGTACTCGCGCTCGACGCACGGCGCCGTCCGCATCCCGCTGCGCCGGGGCCCGCAATCGCCCTCACGGGGGGCATCGGCCTCGCCGAGCGGCACGAGCACTGCCAGCCTGTTGACCACTGTCACGCCTGGGACGCCGCTGTCCGGCACGCTCGGTGACGGCGACAACAACGCCGTGGGGGAAGGGCAACTCACCCCGCCTGACATGGGGTTCTCGGCCAACGGGACCAACGAGGTCGAGCTCATCAACCTCGTCGGCAAGATCTGGACCGGGACCACACCGGGGACGGCGTTCAGCTTGGCGAACTTCTTTTCGCCAAGCAGCCCGGGCGACTCCTTGAGCGACCCGTGGATTAAGTGGGACGCCGGCAGTGGCCGGTTCTTCGCCGGCATCTTCGACATCTCGCTCGGCGGGGAGATCATTGCTGTCTCGCAAACCTCGAACCCGGGTGGGACCTGGTTCCTGTACCGGATACAGTACCCATCCACCGCGGGCGGGATCACCGCCGGCGGGTGCCCTGACCAGGGCAAGGGCGGCGTGGACAAGAACGTGGTCGGCCTAGGGTTCAACGAGTTCTCCGAATCGGGCGTGGCCGGCTGCCCGAGCGCGGCCACCTTCCAAGGCGCCGGCCTCGAGGTGTTCAACAAGTCGCAGATGCTGGCTGGGGCCACCGTGAACTTCGTGTTCACCGATCCGCTGCCGACCTACTTCTCCCTCGTTCCCGCCGACACGCTGACGGCCTCAGCGACCACTGAGTACTTCGCCTCACTGAATTCCGGCACCGGGACCGCGCTGCACCGGGTCACCTCCGTGGGGGTCCCGCCGGGCACCGTCACCTTGTCGGCGCCGGCCGACATCACGGTCCCCAGTTACTCCAACCCGCCCGCGGCCACGCAGAAGGGAACGACGAAGAAGATCGACAGCGGCGATGACCGCACCCAGAACGTCGTCGCCCTCGGGACGAAGATGACCGTCACGGCGACCGTGGGGTGCAAGCCTTCGGGCGACACCACGACGCGATCCTGCGGGAGGGTGTATGAGGTCAACAACGGGACGAACACGCTGCGGGCCTCACGCACGATCTCGGCGTCCGGGAAGTACTTCTTCTACCCGGCAGCCACACTCGTGGGGACCGGCACGGTAGGCGTGTCGATCGGCCAGTCCTCGGGCACGACGTTCGGCAGCCTCTACACCACCGCCGGGACGTGGGGCGGGACCCTGGCCGCACCGGTGCTGGTCAAGGCCGGCACGGCGACGAACACCACTGGACGGTACGGCGACTACAACGCCGCCGCCCCCCAGCCCGGCACGACCAACCAGTTCTGGGTGGCCGGTGAGATCGGCGGAACATCCGGCACCAGCTTCAAGTGGAACACCGCCGCGGGACCAGTCACGGCCTCATAGAGGCGCAACAGCACCGAGGGACCGTTGGGCTGCCGCCCATCAACGCCCGCGTCAATGGGCGGCAGCAGAACGGCCCGCCACCAAGCGTTGACCAAGGCTGATACCTGAGCCGACGTCGGAAGGTGGTCCACGGCGTGTGCGAATCGGCGCTCGTGTCCTTGCCCACCATCGCTGACGACGCCGGCCAGCCTGCATGGGCCCCTATTGCTCCTTCTATGCGAGAGGCGTACCGTTTCGGGCGCACGCAAGGGACGGATGTGGCTGGTGCCATAATGCCGGCCGCATGGGAGACAGGGAAGGGGGCGCCGCCAGCAACGCCGCGGCGGCGGTCCTGGGGCGCTATCGCGCGTGCCGCCGCCGTGAGCCGATGCCTTCAGAGGAAGGCACGTGATTGCGGTAGGAGGAATGCACGTGAAGTCCCGGATAATTCTCGCTGTGGCCGCCGTTCTGGGTATCGCGCTCGCCATCGCGCCGGCCACTTTAAGGACACCGGCCGCCAGGGCGGCTGCGCACGGCCTCTCACTGAAGGGGCTCAACCACATTCAGCGGGCGCACCTGTCTGGGTTCGCCTCGTTCGAGGCGGGCATCGGCGTGCCGGCCAAGGCACCTGCCGCCCGGGCGGGCGCCCGGGCGAACAGCTCGGGGGTGGGCCTGTGCCCGCACAACCTCGGGTCCAATGTCCTGGTCAACCAGAACTGCCTGAACGTTACCGACGTCGATCTGCAGGGCCGCGGCCAGGCGCAGAACGAGACCGCGATCGCGCAGAACCCGTTCAACCCGCGCCAGCTGGTCGCGGGGTTCAACGATTACCGGCGCGGTGATGGCACCTGCGGCACCGCGTTCAGCACGAACGGCGGGTCAAGCTGGACCGACAGCACCATGCCCAACGGCTTCACCCGCGGCACCGCGTTCGGCAACGTGGCCCGGCAGTACTGGCAGGCCAGCGGTGACCCGTCGGTGGCCTGGGACAGCAGGGGCAACGCCTACTACGCGTGCCAGGTGTTCATGCGCGGGCCGGGCACCACCAACAACCCCGACCAGTCCAGTGCCATCTACGTATTCCGCTCCACCGGCGACGCCGGCGCGTCCTGGAACTTCACCGGCCACCCCGCGATCGAAACCTTCGACACGACCGGCGCGACACTGAACGACAAGCCGTACATGGCGGTCGACGCCAGCCCGACCAGCCCGTTCCGCGACCGGATCTACGTGACGTGGACGTTCTTCGCGGCGGACGGCACCGGCTACATCTTGGCGGTGCACTCCGACGACTACGGGCAGACTTTCAGCAGCCCGGTCGTGGTGAGCACGACAAGCTCGCTGTGCTCGAACACCTTCGGCCTGCCGACGCCGCACGGGACCTGCAACGAGAACCAATTCTCCGACCCGTTCACCGCGCCTGACGGCACGCTGTATGTCGCCTACGCCAACTTCAACAACTCCACCTCCAGCAGCAGCGACAACCACAACCAGATCCTGCTGACGAAGTCCACCGACGGCGGGAACACCTTTAGCGCCCCGGTGCTGGTGGGCAACTACAACGACCTACCGGACTGTGCCACCTACCAAGGCGGGCAGGACGCCGGCCGGGCCTGCGTCCCGGAGAAGGGCACCTCGCAGAACTCGGTGTTCCGGGCGACCAACTACCCCGCCGGCGGGGTGAACCCGCGCAGGCCCAGCCAGGTCGTGGTCACCTACGGTTCCTACATCAACCGTGACTCCAACGAGTCCAACGGGTGCACGCCTGCCGGGTTCAGCGCGTTCGGCACCAACCTGTTCACCGGGGTCAAGACGCCCGGGGCCTGCAACAACAAGATCATCTTTAGCGTCTCCAGCAACGGCGGGACCTCGTTCACCGGGACCACCGTCGATCAGCGGCTGATGCCCGTCGTCAACACCGCCCCGCGGCAGAAGC
>Ga0207693_10004172_pt1 | contig 12262 bp, 10 predicted proteins | sample LARL81metaG_FD_184347 | JGI IMG/M metagenome (GOLD analysis project Ga0207693, IMG submission 184347) | Corn, switchgrass and miscanthus rhizosphere microbial communities from Kellogg Biological Station, Michigan, USA - LAR L8-1 metaG... | ecosystem: Host-associated > Plants > Roots >...
CCCGATTGTTCGCAGCTGGCGATTCGGAGGCTCAGGCCGAGGTACCGAGGTTCGATACCGGCGCGTGGTCCCTGTATCAGCCTGGGGAGGAGGACAGCCTCGACTATCACGTGCTGGTGACCGGATTTTTGCAGCAGCTGTGCAAGATCACCAAGTCCCCTGTCTACTGTACGACCGCGTCGAACTTCAATCGGTACCTGAAGACGCCGGCCGTGCTTGAGGTGCTCAGCGGGCGGCTGCGAGCCCACAGGCAGGCGGCACTGCGGTTCCGCGTGTCGAAGATCTCACGTGTCGGTGTCACGCTTGTGCTCAACGAACGGACCGTGTTCCAAACGAGCGCCCGCTTCACGTACGGCGACCACGCATTCGCGCTCCCCGTGCTCACCCACGCCGGACGCTACACCGTCACCCTCGACGCCACCGACCTGGCTGGTAACTACAGCTCTATCACTCAGCCGCTACGCGTGACGAGGTAGAAGGTGCCTGTCCGCGCGGATCCGCGCGGTGCGAAATCCGACCCGCGCGTTCGGCCGCCCGTGGTATAAGTGCGCAGGCTCGTGGGGCCGAGCGAAGTGCGAATGACAGACGTTTGGGGGTTGAACCGGTGCACACCGGAGTTCGTATCGCGCTGCGAGCAGCGGGCGCGGTTGTCGCTCAGCAGGCGGCCAGAGGGCTCGGCGCGTGATTGCGTCCTGCGTCGCCCACATACCTCTCAACAGAATCCCGGCCCATGTGGTTGTGGTTCGCGGCGGCAGGCGCCTGCACGACGGTCTGTTCCTGCGGGTCGGCGACCGGATCTTCGTGCGCCGGCCGGCGGCGCTTACCTTCAGCTACGGCGGCAACCGCTACCGGATCCCGCACGCGACGATCGCGTTGAGGTGCCGTTCGCTTCGGATCGGTGTCTCGGCGGCCTCGCGCGCGACGCGCCTCCTCGCCGTCGAACTTGAGTCGGGCGAGGTTCGCGTCCGCGCCGGCTCGCATGCGCGTAAGGCAGTGGTGGTCAGCGCAGAGATGCTGGGGTTCGCCACCGTCAAACACAGCAACTTCATCGTCAAGCGAAATCCCAGAACTTCGCTGACGTCCGCATACACCCTCGATGAGCCGATCATCACTGCTGATGTACGCATCCCGAAGTTACGCATCAACACGCGCGCGAGCTACACCGCGCTCGCCAATGCGCAGGGCATTCGCCTCAACGTCTGGCAGTTCGATCTCTCCCCCCTGCAGCGACCAACCACCCCAGCCGAGGCGCTTCCGCCGTACTGGGCTGATGGTTCGTTGTGCGCCGTGGGCTGCGCACCGCCAGGGCTGGTACCCGGATGGCCGCTGAAGCCCTTCCACGAGCAGCACGTCGTCCGCGCCGGAATCAACGAACTTCGCCCCGCCAATCTCCACGTGGCGGTCGATATCCAGGCCAACGATCTACAGGCCGTCTATCCGATCTACTCTGGCCGGGCCTACCCAGCCCCCACCGGAAGCTATGGCGACTACAACATCAGGGTCGGCCCATACATCTATTGGCACGTGGTGCCGCGGGTCCACTCTGGCCAGTGGGTGACTGCATACAGGACGGTGCTGGGCCAGGTCGAGAGCGGCTTCGGGCATATTGCCTTCTCTCAGGGAAGCACCGCAAGGACTCTCAACCCCCTGCGCCCCGGGGGCGGTCTCGTTCCATATACCGACACAGAACGACCGGTCATCGGCGTGCCGCGGATATACGCCGACGGTCGCGTTATCGTCCGCGCGTTCGACCCGCAGAGCTTCATCCACAAGCTCAGCTACCTGACCCCCGTGCTGGCGCCCTCGTCGCTGGCCTGGCGGCTCTACAGCTCCAAGGGCCACGCAATTACTGGGCTCAAATGGGCCATGCGCGGCTCCCAGAACTACCCACCGGGCGACGCCCCCATCATCTACGCACCCGGAGCCTCCAACCCAGGGTTCGACTGCTTCTTCCGAAATCTGATCTGCATCCCGAATTGGATCTACAACCTCGCAGGCGGACTCACCTCCCCCCTGCCGTTCGGCAGGATGAGCCGCGGCCGCTACCGGCTCACCGTCTACGCATGGGACTGGAAAGGGAACACGTCCGCGCTCGACTATTGGTTCACCTTCCCGCTCGCCTCCGCGGCAACCATCCCGCTAAACGAGTTCGGCCCACTCGACCCGCAATACGACCCATAGGCTGGCGAGAGCCACTCCACAGACTCGCTCATTCGTTGTTCGTGGCTGCGTGTGTCCGGAAGCAGTCGTCGGACGCCGTACCGCGGGCGCGCAGGAGATGGCTGCTTCGCCGCGGGAGCAGCAGCGCCGGCGTCGCACCCGGTGCTCGTTCTGGGCCATACAGCAAGCCGCAGACGGCCTGGATGTGCTGGCTCCGCGATCGCCGACTCGCCAACAGTCGCATCCTGACGGCTCGACGCGAGGATGAATGCTTGCTGTCCCCACATGCGGCGGTTTCCGCGCTTAGGTGGCCGCTTGGCACCGAGCTCGAGATGCTCGTGGCGCGGCGAAAGGAGGAGCACGCGGCATCGTTCCGAGCTGTAGCCGCGGTCCCCCGAGTGGAGCGTGGGGCTCTGTCAGTCGCCATAGCGCTTCGGAGTCACGAAACGCCGTACGCCGACGCCGCGACGTGCGCGGCGTTGCGTGGAGGCGGTTTCTCGGGAATGCGCCTTGGCTGTGCATCTGGCTTCCGGGTCGTAGTTGCTATGCAGCAGCACGCGATGGGAGGGTGGCGTGGTGGTCGCGACGAGCACCGCCGACGGCTGGGAGCGGTATGCCTGGGCAGCGGGCATCCGCTTCGTCCTCGCCTTGGCTGGAGAGTCGCGGTCAGCTTTTCTCCGGGCCGCGACCATGTCTCACCGCTGCAGTGGGCTTGGGGGTTGGCCCGTTCGTCGAGGCTCACCGATGCGTCGCCGCGAGTGCCCGTAGCGCCGGTACGAGTAGCGGGGTCGGGTCATCGGCCCAGTTGAGCGCTAGGGACATCGTCACGCCCAGGGGGCGGAGCCGGGCGACGAACGCGCAGTAGCCCACCGAGATGCCCAGATGACCGATCGCCTCGACGCCGCCGGGAAGCAGGCGTCGCTCGATTCCGAGGCCGTAGCCGACCTGGCCGCCCACGTCGGGGGCCGGGGCGAATGCCAGCATCTGCCGCAGCGTGTAGCGGCGGCGGAACAGGCTTCCGCTGAGCAGCGCCTCGAGAAATCGCGCTGTGTCCTGGACGGTCGTGACGAGCGCGGCGCCGCCGGCGGCGCCGGCCATCGAGGGGTCAACGCCGGTGAAGTCGACCTCCCTTCCGTCGACCTCACCGTACGCGTGGGCGTGATGGCCGATCACAGACGGATCGCCAGCGGCAGGCAACGCGGTTCGTGTGAGACCCAATGGGCTGATCACTCGTGTTGAGACCTCGTGACGCCACGAATGTCCGGTGAGGTGCTCGATGATCAGGCCGAGCAGGTTGTAGTTGGTGTTCGAGTACGAGTAGCCAGTCCCGGGCAAGAACATCGGCGGCTGGGCGGCGGCGAGGTCCAGGATCTCGCCGATCTTCCAAACCTTGGTGGGATGATGGGTGATCTTGTCGATGACGGCCGGGGTGACCCATTCAGGGATCCCGCTGCGGTGGCCGAGCAGCATTCGAACCGAGGTGCCGGCTGCGTTCGCGAAGCGGCCGGCGACGCTTGCAGGGAGTACGTGAGGCAGCGGCGCGTCGAGCGATATACGGCCGCGCTCGGCGAGTTGCAGCACGACGACCGATACGAACGGCTTCATGATGCTGCCGGCTCGGAAGCGATCAGTTGAGCGCATTGCTACGGGTGGTGCGATCCGCCCGAGACCGATTTCGCCGGTCCAGGCGCCGAGCTTGGCGCCATCTACGTGAAGAATCGCTCCTGGGAAGTGCGTGCTGGGATCGCGGTGGGCGCCGCGAAGTGCCTGTTGGAGCTGGTGGGCGAGGCCGGGGTCGAAGCGGCGGTGATGTCGACCCGCCACCGACCTTGCATATTCCGCAGCACGCACAGGGTCTGCGCCCAGCCCAACGGCGGCTAATGCGCCTGCGGCGCCCAGCAGCAGCGTTCTGCGGTCGAGTGAGAGGTTTGAAACGCCGTCCGCAACGGCTGCGACGGCAACGTCCGTCATTTGCTGGTCCATGCGAACCTCGCAAAGCGCGACTGCGGGAGCTGCAGCGTCGGTCTTGGGAGTATGGGCGGTGGGCTGGGGCATGTAGTTCCTTCTTGTCGAGCGGGGTCGGCGACGTGTGGCTGTGGAGGGCGCCGCGAAGCCCTCTTTGGCGGTGTGCTGAAGCCCTACGCGGGGACGGAATCGGGGTGTTGCGGGTGCGGCTTCTCCGCAGGAGCCGGATCCTCCGGCGACACTCGCGGCAGCCACTCCAGGCACTTCGGTAGGTACCAGTTCCAGTCACCGAGGAGCTTCATCGTCGCCGGCAGCAGCACGCCGCGGATGATCGTGGCGTCGATCAGAACCGCGACCGCGAGCCCTACGCCCAGCTGCTTGAAGATCAGCAGCGACAGGGTCGCGAAGATCGCGAACACGGAGATCATCACGGCCGCGGCGCTGGTCACGACCCCGGCGGTGGTCTTGATCCCATGTGTGACCGCGTCCTCGGTTCGCCGTCCGTGGTCGAACGCCTCGCGGATCCGCGTGAGGATGAACACGTGGTAATCCATCGAGAGTCCGAACAGGACCACGAACAGGAACAGCGGCATCCACGGGACGATCGCGCCGTTGGAGTGGAAGCCCAGGAACGACTCCAGATGGCCGTCCTGGAAGATCCACACCAGGACTCCGTAGGCCGCCCCCACTGAGAGCAGGTTGAGCACGATCGCCTTGATCGGGATCACGATCGAGCGGAAGGTCACCAGGAGCAGCAGGAATGCCGACGTCAGGACGAAGCCGAACACCAGCGGCAGGTGCGACTTCATCGTGTCGTTGAAGTCCTGCGAGCCTGCCGTGAAGCCACCCACGTCCGCGGTGGCGGCTGGGACCCGCCCGATCGTCGCTGGCACCAGATCGTCGCGGAGCTGGGCCAGCGCGGCGCTCGACTGCGAGTCGCTGCCATTCCCGGCGAGGGGGATGTCGACCTCCGCGACGGTCCGATCGGGATTGACGCTGGTCGTGACCGGCTGCTTGAACTGCGGGTTCGCGGCGGCCTGCTTGCGAAGGTCGGCGATGGCGCTACTGACCTGAGGCGAGGTCACGTTGGTCGCGCTTACCGCGACGACCGCGGGGATGGGTCCACCGGGGAAGACCTTCTGGACCTTGTTGTAGGTCTTGACCACGCTCAGGTTCTGCGGCAGCGAGTCGGTGCCGGGAGTCGCCGTGTGGATGCTCAACGTCGGAATTGCGAGCACGATCAGCAGACCCGCCGCGGCCAATGCCGAGACCATGGGGTGTCGCAGCACGGGAGTCAGGATCCGCGCCCAGAGGCCACTCTCGCCGGCGTTCCACTTCCTCTTCTTGATGATCGGGACGCCGCCCTTCTCGACCCGGTCCCCCAGCCACGCGAGCAACGCGGGCAGCACGGTCAGCGAGCCGACAACGGCGACCGCGACCACGATGATCGTCCCGGTGGCGAACGACGTGAAGGTCGATGCGCCGCCCAGGTACATGCCTGCCATGGCAACCATCACCGTCAGGCCCGAGACGAGCACCGCCCGCCCCGAAGTCGCCGCGGCAGCAGCCAGCGACGCCTCCTGGCTGCGACCCGATTCGCGTTCCTCGCGTTCGCGGCGCAGATAGAACATCGAGTAGTCGACGCCGACCGCCAAGCCGATCAACAGGATCACCTCGTTGATCGAGCTGTCAACGGGCGAGAAGTGGCTAATCACGGCGACAATTCCGATCGTCGCCAGCACCGCCGTCAACGCAAGCAGAATCGGCACGCTGGCCGCGACTAGGGCGCCGAACGCGATCAACAGGATCACGAGCGTGATTGGCAGCGAGGTTACGAACGCTCGGTTGAAATCCTTGCTGATCGAGTCGTTCAGCTGCTTGTTTATGCTCGCATCGCCGACCTGCTCGACGGTGAAAGCTGGATTGGCAGCCTGTGCGGCGGCGGTGGCGTCCAACGTCGGCTGAACACGGTCCGCCGCCTTGTTCTCGTCGCCAGCGATCTCGAACCGAAGCAGCGCAGAATGCCCGTCACCGGAGATCTGTCCCGCGTTGGCGGCCTTGTACGGGCTCTCGAACGACTGGGTATAGGGAACCGCCGCGAGGCGGCGCTGGACGTCGCCGACGACGGCTCGGAACGACGGGTCGCTCGCGGTAGCTGTCTTGCTCTGAACCAGCACCTGTTCGACCTGGTGCTTGGGGAAGCCGTTGTCGATCGTGCGCGCGGCGCGTCCGGACTCGCCGACGCCGCTCTGGGCGCTGGTCTGGGTCTCGGTCCCGACCGCGCTGCCGATCGCAAACGCGATGAACGCGAACGCCAGCCAGCCCCAGATCGCTTTCTTGCGGTGCTGAGCGCTCCATCGCCCCGCGCGTGCCGCCAGTGATTGACCGGTGTCTCTATTGGCGCTCATGTCGATCCTCCTCGAGGTTGGATTTCGAACATGGCGCCAGCTTCCCAGCGGCGCATCTCCGTAGCCATGGGGATGGCCGGTGTCTGGAAGGTTCGGTCCGCCGCCCGACAGGTGCGGCTAGCCGTATGGATCTGGACCCGGCCATGGGCGAGAATCAGAGCCGTGGCGAGAACCGTTCTGATCGTCGATGACCATCCAAGCTTTCGCGCCAGCGCGAGGCGCATGCTCGAAGCGGACGGCTACGAGGTGGTCGGCGAGGCAGCGGACGGCACCTCTGCAATTGCTGCCGCCCGCGAACTGGACCCCGACGTCGTGCTGCTGGATATCCGGCTGCCCGACTTGGACGGCTTCCGGGTCGCCGAGCGGCTGGCTGCAAACGGGGCGTCGCGCGCGATCGTCCTCACCTCGAGCCGTGACCGATCCGACTTCGGCTACGAAATCGACGCCTGCCCAGCGCACGGCTTCATCCCCAAGAGCGAGCTCAGCGCGGAGGCCATCACCTTGCTGATCAGATGACCAACTCCCGCCGCACGCTGATCGGGCTCGCCGCAGTTGCCATCGGGGTCGGCACCCTCCTGGCGGTCGTCAGCGGCGAGCACAACATCCACCGAGGTGCGTATGCGGCTTTGGCACTCGGAACCGGCTGGGGGTTCATAGGCACCGGGCTCTATGCCATGAGCCGAGGTCCCCGAAGCAACTCGGGCCTGCTGATGATCGCCGTCGGCTTCGCCGGCCTGTTGAAGGCGCTCGCCTTCTCCAACGACAGCGTCATCTTCACGATCGGCTCGCTCTCAGAGCTGCTGATCTACGCGTTGCTCATCCACCTGCTGCTGTCGTTCCCGTCAGGACGGCTGGACAGCCGGCTCGACCGTGTTCTCGTCGCAATCGCGTACTTCAACACGACGCTCGTTCAACTGGCCGCGTTCGTACTCAATGATCCGCAGCAAGGGTGCGCCCACTGCCCCGCCAACCCGCTGCTGATCGATCACGCCGACCCGGCCGCGGGGGTCATCAACGCGGCGCAGCTGGACATCGCGATTGCAGTCCTGGGCGCGGTCGTGGCGATCCTCTACCGACGCTGGCGGGACAGCAGCCACAGTCAAAGGCGGAGCTTTGCTCCCGTCCTCGCCGTCGGCAGCCTCACGTTCGTGCTCTTGATGGCGTCCCTGATCGTCGAACAGGCCGGCCTGTCGAGCAGCATCGACGACGCGCTGACGCTGGCGCTGTTCGGCACGCTGGCCTGTCTTCCGTTTGCATTTCTGACCGGTCTGCTGCGGTTCCGCTTCAGCCAAGCCGAGGCGGCCAGCTCGCTCGTCGCCCGGCTTGGCGGCGGAGTCGGTCGAGGATCGTTGCGCGATGCCCTCGCGGAGGCGCTCGGGGACCCAGAGGTGGAGCTCGCCTACTGGGTGCCAAATCGGGATGCCTACGTCGATTCCGCGGGCCGGCCCATGCGGGTCGATCCGACGCCGAAGGGAAAGACCGCGACGGTCATCGAGCACGAAGGTCGGCGGGTCGGCGCCATTGTCCACGATGCCGACCTAGCAGAGAAGCGCGACCTCGTCCGGGCGGTCGGCGCCACCGCAGCGCTCACACTCGAGAATGAGCGGCTAGCCGCCGAGTTGCGTGCGCACGTTGACGAGCTCCGATCCTCGCGCGCGCGGATCGTCACCGCGGGATACGCGGAACGCCAGCGGCTGGAACGGGACCTCCACGACGGAGCACAGCAGCGGTTGATGGCACTCGGCATCAACCTGCGCTTGGCGCGAGACCTGGTCACGGGCGATCCGCAGGAGGCGGCCGCGCTGCTCGACGCGTCCCTTGAAGAGCTCAACCAAGCGACGCGTGAACTGCGCGAGCTGGCGCGCGGGATTCACCCCGCGGTGCTGACCGACCGCGGCCTCGAGGCGGCGCTCAACGGGCTCGCGGGACGCTCCCCGGTGCCGGTAGAGCTAGTCCAGACGCCGGACGAGCGGCTGCCGTCGTCTGTCGAATCAGCCGTCTATTTCGTCGTCGCCGAGGCGCTCACCAACGTAGCTCGATACGCCCAAGCCCAAACGGTCCGAGTGACCGTCGTGCGCAGCAACGGCCACGTGGACGTTCAGGTGTGCGACGACGGAGTTGGCGGGGCCGACCCGGCCAACGGCTCAGGGCTGCGGGGGCTCTCCGATCGCGTGGCGACACTCGACGGGCGACTCGAGCTAACGAGCGCGAATGGCGATGGCACGACGGTTAGGGCCACGATCCCGTGCGGGTGATCGTCGCCGACGATTCGGTGCTGCTGCGCGAAGGCGTCACGCGCGTGCTCGAGCGGGCGGGATTCGAGGTGGTCGGGCACGCGGCCGACCAAGAGGAGCTGATGCGCAAGACCCGAGCGCACAAGCCCGACGTCGCGATCATCGACATCCGCATGCCGCCTACCAACACCAACGAAGGACTGCAGGCCGCACGGGCGATCCGCGAAGAGATGCCGGGCACGCGGGTGGTCGTCCTTTCAGCCTATCTCGAAGAGACATACGCGCTGGAACTACTCGGCGAGGACCCGGCCGGCGTCGGCTACCTGCTGAAGGACCGGGTCTCGGACGGGCAGAGCTTCGCCCAGGCGGTTCGAAGAGTGGCCGAGGGCGGCTCAGCGCTCGATCCCGAAGTCGTCTCCCAAATGCTGGTGCGCCGGCGGGTCCATGATCCGTTCGAGGAGCTGACCTCGCGCGAGCTCGAGGTGTTGAGGCTGATCGCCGAGGGGCGCAGCAACCAGGCGATCGCCGATGCGCTCGTGATCTCGGGCCGAGCGGTCGAGAAGCACGTGACCAGCATCTTCACCAAGCTCAACCTGCCGCCCGCGCGCGAGAACCATCGCCGCGTCCTCGCGGTACTGGCGTTCCTGCGTAGCTAGCACGACGGACGCGCCTCGTGCAGGCTCCCGAGCATCGGCGACGGCCGTCCGGCGGCGCGCGTGCTCGACCCTCAAAGCAGCCGCCGCACCAGGGTGACCGGTCAGGCGTCAAGCGGCAGCGCTCGGTCGATCGCGCTGGAAGCGAGTGATCGGCTATGAGAGACCTACTCTGGCGGTGCGACGAGCATCGCGGTCCTGACGCGGTCGCCGAGCATCTCTACGTCGCCGACGAGCTCGCAGGCCGAAGGCCGGCGCCGCGGCGGAACCGATTGTCCGCGCGACTGGCGCTGCGTTTGCGGGCCGCGTCCCCAAGGTGCGGCCGCGATTGGTCCCGGAGCGAGCTGATGGTCGCTCGGCGGCCTGGCCACCTAGCGAAGCGCCCGTGTGCAATCTCCGGGTCGCAATCGTTGATGGACTGTTACGGGTCTGTCACCGGCGGCCTGTTATTGAGACTCTGCACGTATGAGCACTGCTGCCAGCACGCCACGACCGCCGCTGCCTTCGGATTCACCAGCGCAATCTGCTCCTGCCAGGAGTCAGCCGGCGCTGGTTGTCTGCGGGCTCGGCAAGCGGTACGGCTCGGTGGTCGCGCTCGAGGGGATCGATCTGACGGTGGAGCCGGGCGAGCTAGTCGGGCTGGTCGGCGCCAATGGAGCCGGCAAGTCGACGCTGATGAAGATCGCGTGCGGTCTAGTCCGTCCATCGACGGGTACGGCGCGGATCTTTGGGGCCCATTCCGACACTCGGGAGGCCCGCCGGACGCTCGGTTACCTTGCTGAGCTCTTCCGGTTTCCAGGCTGGTGCACCGGGTCGGAAGTTCTCAGACTCCACCAGCGGTTGTCCAACTCAGGAGGAGACCGGCGCGAGCGATACGAACTGCTCGAGCTCGTGGGCCTGAGCGATGCCGCAAATCGTCGGGTCGAGGAGATGTCCAAAGGCATGCAGCAACGTCTCGGGATAGCGCAAGCACTGGTCGGCGAGCCAAAGCTGTTGCTCCTCGACGAGCCAACCAGCGCGCTCGACCCTGCGGGTCGGCGTGCGATTCGAACCCTGCTACAGGAGCTGCGTGCGCGCGGGATTGCTGTGTTGCTCAACTCGCATCTGCTCGGCGAGGTCGAGCGAGTATGCGACCGGGTTGTGATCCTCGCGGGCGGGAAGGTCGTGACAGCCGGGCGGCCTGACGAACTCACGACGCGCGGTGGCGTCGACATCCAAACCGGGAACGGCATACGCCGGTTCCCTGATGCGCGGCGACAAGACGTGCCACGCATCGTTGCCCAGCTCGTGTCTGATGGGTTCGAGATCTATGAGGTGAAAGTCATCCGATCAACGCTCGAAGACGCGTATCTGCGACTGGTGGACCCCACGTGACAGCCACCTTCATCACGGCGCGCCACGTCGTGCAGGAGAGCGTCCGCCGCCGGGTGTTTCTCGTTGTGTTCCTACTAACAATGGCGTTCCTCGGGCTGTTTTTCCTCGCAGCCGTCAAGGCTTTCGCCGGGCCGGCACCATTTGTTTTCGGGAGCGGAAATCTGATCGATGCCGGTCAGATCGCCTCGATCACGACGGTCACTCTGCTTGGATTAGGGGCTTTCGCGTCGCTGTTCCTGGCAACTGTGCTCGCCGTCTTTCTGACACTCGGAGCCGTCCGCGGCGACGCTGAGCGTGGCCTGCTGCAGCCACTCGTCGTGCGTCCGCTGGGGCGTGCGGAGCTCCTCCTCGGAAGATTTGTCGGGGCGGTCGCCGTATGCGTCGCGTACGTGACGGTGCTGTACGGGACGGTGGTGGTGATCGTTCACCAGGCTGGCGGTCAGTGGCCGGACCACGTTGTCGGCCCCGGCCTGGCACTCGACGCCGCAGTTGCCATTCTCGTGGCGCTGTCGTTGCTTGGTTCGGTGTTTCTGTCGACAACCGCGAACGGGATCGCGATGTTCAGGCTGTACGGCGCCGGGCTGGTATCTGGGCTGCTGGCTAGCATCGCCGCTGCCCTGGGGGCCCAATCGCTTCTGACAATCGCTCACGACATGGCGATCGTCCTGCCGTTCGAAGGGCTTTACCAAGCCGCCCTGCACGCGCTCGGCTCGAACCAGACGGGTGTGACCAGGGTCCTCGTCAACCTCGGGCCGTTCGGCTCTTCGCATGCTGGCGGCATCACCTTCGACATCTGGTCAGCTGCCTATCTCGCGATCGTCGCCCTCATAGCGATCGTCGCGTTCGAGCGGCGAGACCTGTAAACGTCGGCCGCGGTTGCCGGCAGGACAACGGTCCGCCTCTTGGTCCTCCAGTGTGCCGTCTTTGACGGACCTCGTTCCCGGCCGAGTTCGGCACGACGCTCTCGTTTTCGCGATGCCGCCGACCAGGCGAGCGCTTCGGCGACCATCGGATCGCCGCCTCGCCGCCGGTTTCGGATCGACGCCGCGAGTCTCGAAATTGGCGAATACGAGGGCCCGGTGCCGTTTCGGCGTAAGACCCGCTCTGCCGAGCCCGCGGTACTCCTCGTCTGCGGCGACGAGGCGTCCAACCCGGCACGACTAGGTGTAGGTCCTCGGCTTAGCGGCGGCGCAACTTTGGTCGTGTGGTGGTCGTTTTATAGATGTGTGGAGCAAGAGGCTCGACGCGAGGATTGGTCTGATTGCGGCGCTGGCCGTGTCGCTGTGAGCCGGACCGGGATCGACGGAGACTGGGTTAGTTGGTTTTGATCTTGGTCGAGTGTGCTTGCTCTGAACCGTAGATCAGAGATGAGCCCGAAGGGCTCGTAGATCGGTGGGCGTAGTAGGCGTCTTCGAGCTCGACGGGCGGGATGTCATCAAGCGACTCGTGCAGCCGGTCGTGGTTAAAC
>Ga0207693_10004173_pt1 | contig 12261 bp, 17 predicted proteins | sample LARL81metaG_FD_184347 | JGI IMG/M metagenome (GOLD analysis project Ga0207693, IMG submission 184347) | Corn, switchgrass and miscanthus rhizosphere microbial communities from Kellogg Biological Station, Michigan, USA - LAR L8-1 metaG... | ecosystem: Host-associated > Plants > Roots >...
GCGCAGCGCGTCGCGCCGCAGCAGCCAGAGCCGGTAGGCGAGCTTGTCGAGCTCGTCCGGCCCCGGCTCGACGAACGGCACCGGCGAGATCTCGACCACCGCGAGGTCGAACCCGCGGGCCCGCAGGTCGATGAGCGCCCGCACCGAGCGCTCGTCCAGCAGCGGCGACAGCGCGACCACGAGCGCGTGCGGGGGCAGCGTCCGGCGCGGGAGGATCTCGATCTCCTTCCACGCGTAGCTGAGGAAGATCTCCGCGTCGAGCAGCGAGTCGAGTACGCGGTAGAGCTGGGTGACGCCGCCGGAGACGGTCAGCCAGTTGAGCACGCCGCCGAAGGCGACGAGGCCGACGCGGTCCTTCGCCCGGATGTAGTGCGCGGCGAGCGAGCCGGCGGCCTGCACGGCGAGGTCGAGCGTGCTGCCGGCGCCGCTGCGCGCCTCCGCGAACGTGTCGAGGAAGATGACGACGTCGGTGTTCCGCTCCGGGTGCGTCTCGTTCACCCAGGGCTCGCCCCGGCGGGCGGTGGCGCGCCAGTTGATCCGCCGGATCCGGTCGCCGGGCGCGAACGGCCGCAGGTCGGCGAACTCGATTCCCTCTCCCCGCGTGCCCGTCGTCTGGCTGCCGGCGAACGACAGCGTCTGCAGCGGGCGCAGGAGCTTGTCGAGCCCCTCGCCGCGCGGGTAGACCTTCAACGGCCGGCGCAGGTCGTACGAGCGCTCGTAGGCGAGCAGTCCGAAGCGGTCCTGTGCGCGCACGAAGACCTGGCCGACGAGGTACGCGCCCCAGTGCTCGCAGCGCAGCGGCACCTCGAGCTCACGCCGCTCGTCCAGGTCGAGCGCGATCAGCACCGGGTTCGGCGCATCGCTCTCGAGCCCGTCTGGCAGCGACACCAGCAGCTCCAGCCGCGTCACAGGAAGGTGCGTGCGCACCTCGAGCGACGCGTTCACCTCCTCGCCTTCGACCTGCCGCTCGCGGTCGATCTCCAGGTCGACGCGCACGTCAGGCGCCTCGGAGAGCGCGAGCCCGAAGAAGAGGACGAGCGCAAACGGCGCCGCCAGCACCGCGAGCTCCGCGCGGCCGAGCACGAGCGCCGCCAGCAGGCCCACTCCGGCGAGCCCCGCGTAGGCGCCGAGCTTCGGCGTCGCGGCTCTGCTCACTCCGCTGCGGGCTCGGGCGAGGGCTGAGCCCTCGGGGTCGGCACCTCGTCGAGCAGCCCGATGACGATGTCGTCCGGCCGGAGGCGCTGCACCCAGAGCTCGGGCCTGAGCGAGAGCCGGTGCGCGAGCGCCGGGACGGCGACCGCCTTCACATCGTCCGGGATCACGTAGTCGCGCCCGCGCACGGCCGCGCGGCAGCGCGAGAGCTTGAGCAGCGCCAGCGAGCCGCGCGGGCTGGCGCCGACCTGGACGCCGTTCGCCGTCCGCGTCGCAACGACCAGGTCGACCATGTACAGCCCGACGCTGCGGTCGACGTGCACGTCCTCGACGGCGCGCTGCATCTCGAGCAGCTCCTCGCGGTCGACGACCTCGCGGAGCTCGACCTCGTCCACCTGGCGCTCGAGCCGGCGCTCGAGCACCTCCCACTCCTCGTCGCGGTCGGGGTAGCCGACGCCGATCCGCAGCAGGAACCGGTCGAGCTGCGCCTCCGGCAGCGGGTAGGTGCCCTCGTACTCGATCGGGTTCTGCGTCGCCAGGACGAGGAACGGCGGCGCGAGCGGGTACGTCGTCCCCTCGATCGTCACCTGCCGCTCCTGCATCGCCTCGAGCAAGGCCGCCTGCGTCTTCGGCGGGGCGCGGTTGATCTCGTCGGCGAGGAGAAGGTTCGTGAAGATCGGGCCCGGCCGGAACTCGAAGTCGCCTTCGCGCTGGTTGAAGATCGAGGAGCCGGTCACGTCGGACGGCATCAGGTCGGGCGTGAACTGGACGCGCGTGAAGCCGATGCTCGTCACCTGCGAGAACGCGCGCGCCGTCAGCGTCTTCGCGAGGCCTGGGAAGTCCTCGATCAGGACGTGGCCGTCGGCGAGCATCCCGAGCAGAACGAGCTCGAGCGCGTCCCGCTTGCCCACGACCGCGCGCTCGACCTCGTCGAGCACGGCCTCGGCGCGCCGGGCGAGCTCCTCGACGTTCAGAGCGCCTCCAGCCGGTCGACGATCCGCTGCACGCTCTCCCGCGAGATGCCCGAGCCGTGGCGGTCGGTCGGGACCGGAAGGTCGGGCCGCACGAGCGCCCAGAGCTCTTCGCCCAGCTCGTCCTCGCTCTCCTCGAGCTTCCTGCCGCGAGCCGCGAGCCGCGAGCTCGCGATGTCCCGGGCCAGCGGGCGGAAGCGCGTGTGCAGGTCGAACGAGGTCGCCGTCGCCATCGTCAGCTCACGCTCGACCCGCTCCAGCTCCGGTAGGCGCTGAAGCTCCGGGTCGTCCTGCTCGAGCGCCCGGGCGATCTGGGTGGCCGGCTGCTCGAGCGGATACGCCTCGCGGATCAGGATCACGACGTTGAGGAGCAGGAGGCCACCGACCACAAGGATGTAGACGTCCAGTTCGAGCTCGAAGCGGTTCGGCTCGAAGAGCCGAGCCAGCAGAAGGGCGATCGTGGCGAGGACGGTAAACGCACCCCAGCCGATCGCCAGGCGCTTCACGCGACGGCCTCGTGCTCGTCGGACTCGAGCTCGGCGCGCACGCTCGCGAGCGTCTCGATCGCGTCCTCCTTCATCGTGGAGTCGACCTCGTGCGAGCTGTACTTCGCGCGCTCGAACAGCAGCGTCAGCCGGCGCACGGCCCACCCGCTGACGTTCAGGCGGTCGAGCGCACGCTCGACGTACTCGAGCGACGTCTCGGCCTCGTCGCGTGGGACCCGGTAGGCCGCGAAGGTCTGCTCCATGCGGGCGTACGCATTGATCACGGCCGTGCGCGGGTCGCGCTCGGCGTAGAGATCCGCGAGCGTGTCGGCGAGGACGGCGTCGAGCGCCGCGGCGAGGGCGGCCTCCTCCTCGAGGAAGCTCCCGTGCGAGCGCCGGTAGGCGGCGGCGCTCGCAATCGCCGCGGCGAGCCCAAGCAGGATCGAGCCGAGGATGACCGCGCCGAGCCAGTCGGACTCCGTCTGCTGCTGGTGGGCCGCCCGCGCCGCGGCGGAGCCGGTCGCGCCCTTGGCGGCGACCCCGGTCGGCCCGAAGGCGCCGAACGGCCGGATGCCGGTCGTCCCGTGCGCGTGATGCCTAAGCAGCAGCACGAGCACGACGGCAAGCAACCCGAAGGCGACGCCGCCGAGCGAGCGTCGCCGGCCCGTCTCGCCTGCGAGTGCCTTCCTGCGCCGGTTGTCGGCGAATGCGAACACCGCGACCGCACCGCCGACCAGGATGATCACGAGCGCCAGGACGCCGAGGTACTCGAGTAGCACCGGCGGCACCTTTGCGCCGCCCCCGCTCCTGCCGCCGCCGGGCTTGTGCGCGCGGCTCGCGACGGCCACCACCGCCAGCAGCGCCATCAGGCCGGCACCCGACAGCACAAGCCTCCGCCCGGTCATGGCCGAACCCTAGATGAGCACTGACACGGCTCCGCGCTCAGCTTCGAAAACCGCGGTCTCGACGTCGCCGAGGTCCTCGCCATCCGCCTGGAGCGGCAGCGGCCGGTCGCAGGCGATCTCGATCCGGTCGACGTCATGTTCGTATAAGACGTCAGCTGCGCGCTTCTGTCCGCGGCCGCGCACGACGTAGCCGAGCAGGCGCGCGATCGCCGCGCCGTGCACCTCGCGCGGGGCGACGAGGTCGAGGCCGAGCTCGAAGCGAGCCTCGGGCGCGACGTGAAGCGCGAAAGGGCCCGCGTACGAGTAGGGGTCGCAGTTGGCGACGAGCGCGAACGCCGCGCGGCCGCGACCCCGCACCTCGAGCGCGGGGTCGAACCGGGCGTGGTGGCCGGCGATGAGCCGCGTCGCAGCCGCGATGAACGCGCGGTCGCCGGGCCGGCGGCCGTCCTCGCGACGGCCGAGTGCGTCCACGTGGCGCACGAGCTCGGCGTCGAAGCCGATCCCGGCGTTGAAGCCAAAGCGCCGGCCGTTGACGCGGCCGACGGAAATCGTGCGCGTCCTGCCGGCCGTCAGCGCGTCCGCTACCTCGCGCGCCGCCGCCTCCGGGTGGCGCGAGAGGCCGAGCGCACGGGCCATCACGTTCGTCCCCCCGCCGGGCAGCAGCCCCAGCGGTTGCGAGTCGCGCACGCCGTTCAGGACCTCGTTGAAGCCGCCGTCGCCGGAGAAGACGACGATCGCGTCGGTCTCCGCCGAAGCCGCCAGCTCGCCGCCGTGGCCCGGCCGCTCCGTCAGCAGCGTCCGCACCTCGGCGACACGGCCGAGCTCAACCTCGACCGCCCGCACTCGCGGCTCGGTGACCGCGCTCGCATACGGGTTCACGATCAGGGTGAGATCCATAAGCTGGCCGAGCATGCCACGACTCGACCATGCGGCCTTCGAGAGCGAGGATCCAGACCGCGCGGCCGCGTTCTACGAGTCGGTCCTCGGCCCTCGGATCGTGCGCACCGAAGCCATCACCTACACAAGCGACGAGGGCCCGCGGCGGTCGTGAGGTCGGCAGTGCTCGTGCGGGTGCCCGAGGCCGAGCCGGTCGTCGGCGAGTGGCGTCAGCGCTACACGCTCGACGCGCCGGCCGGGATCCCGGCGCACGTCACGGTCCTCTTCCCCTTCGTCGAGCCCGAGCGGCTCGGGGAGGTCGAAGGACGGCTGGCCGAGCTCGTGGCCGGCACTGCCGCCTTCGACCTGGCGTTCGCGCGAACCGCGCGCTGGCCCGAGATCCTCTACCTCGAGCCCGAGCCGGCCGAGCCGTTCGTCGCGCTCACCCACGCAATCGAGCGCGAATGGCCCGACCAGCCGCCCTACGGCGGCGCCCATGAGACGATCGTCCCGCACCTGACCGTCGCCGAGTCCGCGGATGCAGCAGTGCTCGACCGGATCGCCGCCGACGTTGAGCCCAAGCTACCGATCGCCATGCGCGTGCATGAGGCGAGCTTGTTCGTCGAGGACCACGCCGGGCACTGGAGCGAGCACGGCCGGTTGCCGCTCGGTCAGTCAGGCGTCGCGTAGCCGCGCATGCCGTTCAACAGCAGGTCGTAAAAGTGATCCGCCAGCTCGTCGGTGTCGCGGCCGGGCCGGAGCCAGGTGTACGCCCAGTTCGACGCCGAGAGGGCGAGCAGCGCGGCGGTCGCGTCGTCGAGGTCGCTGCGCAGCTCGCCCAGCTCCCGTCCCTCGCGGAAGAGCGTACGAATCCGCTCCTCGTAGCGGCGGCGCTCGGCGACGATCTCTTCCCGCCGCTCGCCCTCGAGGTAGCGCCACTCCTGCACGAACACGGTCGCGACGTCGAGCTGGTCGGCGACGACGCGCAGGTGCGACCGGAGGGCGAGCCGGATCTTCTCGGTCGCCGGCAGGCGGTCGTCGATCGCGTCGAGGCCGCCGTGGAACGCGAGCGCCCCTTCCCGCATCGTCTCGTAGAGCAGGTCCTGCTTCGACTCGATGTGCGCGTAGAGCGAGCCCTTCTGCACCCCGAGCGCCTCTGCGATCTCGCCGATCGACGTGCCGTGGTAGCCCTTCTGCGCGAACAGCCGCGCGGCCTGACGGGTGAGCTCCTCGCGCCGGGCACTCATCGGCTGCGGTACACCTCCGCGGCCGCGCGGTGGAAGCCGCCGGGCAGCCCGTCGGCCTCGAAAGTCGCAGCGATCTCCTCCATCTCGCCGACCCAGCGCCAGCCCTTCGCGGCGGCGGAGCGCTCGGCCCGCTCGTAGCGCTCGCGCAGCTCAGGCAGCGAGAGGTCCCACTCGGCGAGGAGCGGCTCCTCGACCCCCTCGCGGCGCGCGAGCTCACGGATCGCCAGCAGCATCGCCGCGGTTCCCTTCGTCCAGGCGGCGTAGGCCATCTTGACCGCCGAGGCATTCGAGACGACCCGGGCGTCGAGCGCCGAGCCGGCGAAGAGCTCGGCGACCGCAGCGGCCCGCTCGCCCGAGAGGTAGAGCCTCGTCGTTCCCGGCTCCCGCGGAGGCGAGCCGACGATCCCGCCGTCGACGAACTCGCCGACAACGGCAGCGACCTCCGCAGCGGTGGCCGGCGAGACCGCATTGACGTCGACGTAGACGCCGGCGAACTCCGCCGAGCGCGCGACCTCGAGCGCTGCGTGCGGCGGGCAGATCGAGAAGACGACGTCGCTCTGCGCCACGGCCTCGACCGTTCCGACATCCTCGAGCCCGGCGGCCTCGGCCCGGCCGCGCGTCTCCTCGCTGCGACCGTCGGAGGCCCACACGACCCGGATTCCCTGCCCCCGCAGGACGGCGCCGACGGCGGCGCCCATCTCGCCGGGGTGCAGCAGGCCGACCGTGCCGAGAGCCACTACACTGGCACCCTAACGATCGTTCGGTTGGGAGGCTTCGCATGGAGCAGCGCGAGCAGGAGTTTCTCGAGTACGTGCAGTCCGGCGGCCAGGTCGAGGCGACCGACTGGATGCCCGACGAGTACCGCGCGCGGCTGCGGAAGTTCGTCGAGATGCACGCGAACTCGGAGCTGATGGGCGTGCTCCCCGAGCGCGAGTGGATCCTGCGTGCGCCGACGCTGCAGCGGAAGCTGGCCCTGACCGCGAAGGTGCAGGACGAGGTCGGCCACGCGCAGTTGATCTACCGGGTGGTCGAGGACCTCGGCAAGCCGCGCGAGGAGTGCCTCGACGACCTGATCTCCGGCAAGTCGAAGTTCCACAACGTCTTCCACTACCCGACGAAGACCTGGGGCGACGTCGGCGTGATCGCGTGGCTCGTCGACGCGGCGGCGATCATCAGCCAGAAGGCGCTGCTCAAGTGCTCGTACGCGCCCTATGCGCGGATCATGAAGAAGATCTGCTGGGAGGAGTCGTTCCACATCCTCCACGGCCGCGACGTCGTGCTGACGCTGATGAACGGCACCGACGACCAGCGCGAGCTGGTGCAGGAGGCGCTGAACCGCTGGTGGGGCCCGCTGATGCAGTTCCACGGCAACCCGATTCCGGGCGAAGACGACCCGATGGTCGTCTGGCGGATCAAGAGCCAGGGCAACGACGAGGCGCGTCAGCAGTTCCTCGACGGCTACGTGCCGCAGATCTGGGAGCTCGGCCTAACGGTGCCGGACCCGGAGCTGCGCAAGGACGACGAGAGCGGCCGCTGGCACTACACCGAGCCCGACTGGGACGAGCTGATGAGCGTCGTCACGGGGCATGGGCCGAAGACGGAGGACCGCCTCGACCTGCGCCGGCGCGCACGCGAGAACTCGGCGTGGGTGCGCTCGGTTCTCTTGGCCGCGTGATCTACGAAGTCTTCAGGCAAGAGCGGAAGGGCCAGCCCTTCCAGCACGCCGGCTCGATCGAGGCCGCCGACAAGCGCTTCGCCGAGGCGTACGCGCGCGAGCAGTACGGCCGGCGCGGCGAGTCGGTCGCGCTCTGGGTGGTCGAGCGCGGCTCGATCATGCGGATCGACGAGTTCGTCGACGAGCTGAACCGCAACTACCACCGGGTCGACGGCTACCCCTTGAAGGAGAAGTTGAAGGAGGCACGTGAGCGAGCGGGCACGACTGCTCCTCGAGATCGCTGACGACGAGCTGATCCTCGGTTGGCGCGACTCGGAGTGGACGGGGATCGCGCCGTTCCTGGAGGAGGACGTCGCCTTCTCGTCGATCGCGCAGAACGAGATCGGGCACGCGCGGGCGCTGTACGAGCTGGCCGCGCGAGAGCTCGGCACCACCGCCGACGAGCTCGCGTTCGACCGGCAGCCCTCCGAGTACCGCTGCTCGCGGCTGGTCGAGCTCCGGCTGCCGGAGTGGGAGCGAACGATCGCGCGCCACGTGCTCTACGAGCAGGCCGATGCCGAGCGGCTCGAGCGCCTGAAGGCCTCCGACGACGCGGAGCTTGCGGGGCTTGCCGCCAAGATCGACCGCGAGGAGGCCTACCACCGGCTGCACGCCGAGATGTGGCACGAGCGGCTGAAGGGCGAGCGGCGCTACGAGGCCGCGCTCGAGGAGCTGCGGCCGCTCGTCGAGGAACGGGACGGCCACTCGCCGGAGCTGCACGAGCTGTGGGACGAGATGACGAGCGTGCGCCGCTCACAGCCGGCGGGGACGACGTGGTGACGACGCTCGAGTGGGCCCGCGAGCTGCAGGCGATCGCCCAGTCGGGGCTGGCGTGGAGCCCTCGCGAGTACGACCGCGAGCGGTACGAGCAGGTCCGGCGTGTGGCGGCGGAGATGCTCTCGAACGGCGGTGACGCCGCGGGCCTCGAGGCCGTCTTCGCGGCAGAGGATGGTCATGCGACGCCGAAGCTCGATGTGCGAGGCGCCGTCTTCAGAGGCGACGACATCCTCCTGGTGCAGGAGCGCGAGGGCGAAGTGTGGTCGTTGCCGGGCGGCTGGGTCGACGTGGGCGAGAGCCCGAGCGAGGCCGTCGCCCGCGAGGTGCTGGAGGAGTCGGGGTACTCGGCGCGACCGGTCAAGCTACTCGGCCTGTACGACCGGGACCGCCGCGCGTTCCCGCCGCACCTCTGGCATATCTGGAAGGTGTTCTTCCTCTGCGAGCTCGAGGACGGCGAGCGGCGACCGCTGGGATACGAGACGCTCGACGCACGCTTTTTCGGATCGGACGAGCTGCCGGAGCGTCTGCGGTTCGACGCTGCCACGCGCGCGGAGATCGAGCGCTGTTTCGAGCAGCGGGAGCACACTGAATGGCCGACCGAGTTCGACTGACGGAGGCCGAGGTCTGGCGGGCACTCGCCGAGGTGCCCGATCCCGAGATCCCGGTGATCTCGGTGGTCGACCTCGGCGTCGTGCGCGACGTGCACGTCGATGAGGACCGGGTGCACGTCGAGTTCACGCCCACCTTCCTCGGCTGCCCGGCGCTCGAGGCCATGCGGGCGCAGATGGCCGAGCGGATCACGGAGCTCGGCGCCGAGCCGGACGTCGAGGTGGTGCTCGACGACTCGTGGTCGACCGACCGCATCACGCCTCAGGGCCGAGAGAAGCTCCGCGCCGCCGGCTTCGCGCCGCCGACGCCGCGCTCGGAGGCCCCGACCCTCGTGCAGCTGCAGTCGAACGGCTTCCGCTGCCCGTACTGCGGCTCGCGCGACACGGCGCTCGAGAACATCTTCGGCCCGACGCCGTGCCGCTCACTCCGCTACTGCCGCGAGTGCAAGCAGCCGTTCGAGCAGTTCAAGACGATCTGACGAGCTCGCGAACCGAGTCGCGCGATCGCGCGTAGCATCCACCAGGTGCCGTAACGGCACGGCAGGCAAGGGGGCGAGCCGCTGATCGTTTCGATCGTCGAGCTTGGTGAATGCTGGCAGCCGGCTCGCGTCGCCATCCCTCGGAAAGGAGCGACATGACGAGAAGACGGCTGCAGCTGGCCGCCGCGCTCGTGTTCGTGCTCGGTCTCGCCGGCGCGTCGATCGCGCTCGCATCCGGCTCGAACAACGGGCCCGGGAAGAACGGCAAGGGGAGCTTCCGGGCGAACCTGAGCGGGCTCCAGGAGACGCCAGCGGTCATCACGAACGGCCGCGGGAGGCTCGAGCTCTCGATGACGAGCTCCCAGATCACGTTCAAGCTCGACTACTCCGGTCTGTCCGGCCCGCCGCTCTTCGCCCACATTCACGTCGGACAGAGGAACGTCGCAGGCGCGGTCTCCGTGTTCTTCTGCGGAGGCGGCGGCAAGCCTGCCTGTCCTTCCTCTCCGTCGGGCAGCGTGAGCGGGACGATCGTCGCTGCCGACGTGCTCGGTCCGGCGATGCAGGGCGTGGCTACGGGCGATCTCGCCGCGCTCGAGAAGGCAATCAAGCTCGGCGTCGCCTACGCGAACATGCACACGACGCAGTCGCCGGCAGGAGAGATCCGCGGGCAGATCACCCGCAATCACGGGCGCGGACACCACTAGCCCGAGCAACCGTCCGTGCTCCGACACCGCCCGGCCGATTCGAGCCGGGCGGTGTCGTCATCTGACCTCGGCGCCCCACTCCTCGGGCGCGACCTCCTTGATCTGCCGCGCGAAGTACCACACATGGCCTTCGAGGTCCTCGGCGGTGAAGCGCCGCTCGCCGTAGTCCTGGTCGGTCGGCTTCTCGCGGATCGTCGCGCCGGCCTTACGCGCCCGCTCGCAGCGTGCGTCGACGTCGTCGTCGACCTCGATGTAGATCCCGACCGTCTCCCGGCCGAGCCGCCGCGGACCTTTGAAGTCGCCGCCAGGGTCGCCCATGAAGATCCGTCCTTCCGGGCCGACCTTCATCTCGGCGTGGTTCACGTATCCGCCTTCGCCGGTGTAGCGGAGCACCTCCTCGAAGCCGAAGGCGCGGGCGAGGAACTCGAGCGCGGCGTCGCAGTCCTCGTAGAGCAGGTACGGCGTGATCGTCTGCATCGACCTGTCTCCTTTGGTCGTCGTTTGCTTCGGCCTCACGCGTGGCATCACCTGCGTGATGCCGGTAGACACGGAGGCCAGGCTGCTGGGTCTGTTCGACAACAAGGCCGAACTATTGCCGCTGTGGCAGCGACTGCGGCCGGCAGTGGAGCGGCTCGGACCGGACGTGCGCGTCCGGCCGAGGATGGTCTACGCCGAGTTCGACCGCGACGGCGAAGAGTTCGTGATCGCGGAGCCGACCTCGCACCGCCGCCTCGTGGTCGGGCTGCACAACCCGGGCCTGCCCGTCACGCCGCGCTTCCGGCCCGCGGACGAGTTCGGCTCCCGACGAATCACCCACCGCATCTCGCTGCGCGGGCCCGGCGAGCTCGACGCGGAGCTGGCCGCGCGCATCCGCGAGGCGTACGACCTGGCGCTAGCCCGCTAACCCTACGACTCGACGCCGACGTTCAGGCTCGGGTACTTCTCGGTCAGCAGCAGCACGTAGGCGTAGGTCTGCGTCTCGAACCGCAGCGCGAGCGCGGCGAAGTTGCGCAGGCCCTCCGGCACCCGCCCCGTCACGAGCGCGATGAACCAGCTGAAGATGGCCAGCAGCTCCGACAGGTGCGAGAGGATGTTCGTCACGAAGAGCGCCGGAATCGCGAGGATGATGCGGAAGAAGACGGTCAGCCGGTTCTGGTCCTCGGGCGGGGCGATCTCGAGGTCGATCGGGTAGCTCCCCTCACGGCCGGTGAAGCCGGGGTAGGGGTCCGCGATCAGCAGCACGTACGCGCGGAGGTGCGTCGTGAAGCGCAGAAACGTGCCGAGGAAGGTGTGCAGGCCGTCAGGCGAGCGGCCCACCACGAGGGTCGTGAACCAGTTCGCGATCAGCGCCAGCCCGGCGATCACGCCCCAGAGCGTGAACCAGAGGAAGAGTGGGATCGCGAGGATCAGGCGGAAGAAGACGGTGAGCCTGGTCCGCTGGAGGTCGTCGTTGACGATCAGCCGGATCGGGTGGACCGCCGGCACGTGCGCTGCAGCTGCAGATTCCATGTCGTTTCCTTCCATGTTCAACGGCCCTCGAAGCGCGGCTCCCGCTTCTCCAGGAACGCATCCACTCCTTCGCGGAAGTCGTCCGTCTGCGTGGCCGCGGCCTGCAGTTGCGCTTCGCGTTCGAGCTGCTCCTCGAGCGGCGCCCGGTCGGCGCTGTCGAAGAGGCGCTTGCTCATCCCGATCCCGCGCGTCGGCATCGCGGCGAGCTGCGCGGCCCACTCGGCGGCGCGGGCGGCGAGGCGGTCGTCGGGGACGACCTCCGTGACGAGGCCCCAGTCGAGCGCCTCCTGCGCGGTCAGGCGCCTGCCCGAGGTCATCCACTCGAACGCCCGCGGCGAGCCGAGCAGCCGCGTAACGAAGAAGGTGCCGCCCATGTCCGGGACGAGGCCGATGTTGATGAATGCCGGCACGAAGGTTGCGCCCTCCGCCGCCACACGCAGGTCGCACGCGCAGGCGAAGCTGAGCCCGGCGCCCGCGGCTGGCCCGTTCACCGCGGCGATGACCGGCTTCTCCAGCTCGCGCACCGCGCGGATCGTCGGGTGGTAGTTCGTGCGCAGGCGGCCGGCGATGTCGCGCGCGGCCTCGCCGAACTCGTTCAGGTCCTGCCCGACGCAGAAGCCCCGGCCCGCGCCGGTGATCACGACCGCCCGCACGTCTTCGCTCCGCGCCTCCTTGAACGCCCCGACGAGCTGGCGGTGCATCTCGGCCGTGAACGCGTTGAGCACGTCCGGCCGATTGAGCGTGATCGTGAGGACGGCGCCGTCGCGGCTGGTCTCGACCTCGGGCATCCGCCGCAGCCTATAACCGCGTTGCTAGCTTCGGCGCATGGCCGGG
>Ga0207693_10004174_pt1 | contig 12259 bp, 7 predicted proteins | sample LARL81metaG_FD_184347 | JGI IMG/M metagenome (GOLD analysis project Ga0207693, IMG submission 184347) | Corn, switchgrass and miscanthus rhizosphere microbial communities from Kellogg Biological Station, Michigan, USA - LAR L8-1 metaG... | ecosystem: Host-associated > Plants > Roots >...
GTCATCGTCGTGAATAGCGTGTGGTTTCAGTCCCTGGATGAGGGACGCAGTGAAGACATTGAGCGCTTTGGGCGGCGTCTCCTTATCGCGAGCGCTTCAATTCTCTGGCTCAATGTAATTTTGTATCTTTTTACGATTCGTGGAAGCGTGGTCAGCATATTGCAAGTCGTGCTGCAATATCCCATCGGTTTCGGAAAAGCCCACGTCACGATGGGGGGGACGCTGGGAATAGTCTTCCTCCTTGTGGTTGGCTACATTACTGCCAATGTTGCGAGTTTTGTTCTGGGAAAGATCCTGCTGCCCAAGCTGTCATTGCGAGGTGGGATGGCCTATGCGATCTCACGCGTTACCTATTATGTCCTGCTGGCGGGTCTGTTCTTCATTGCTCTGGCAAACGCGGGATTGCAGCTTGATAAGTTCACCGTGATTACAGGAGCATTGGGTCTTGGTATTGGATTTGGCTTGCAGAACATTGTGAGCAATTTTGCGTCTGGCCTCATCGTGCTCTTCGAACGCCCGATCCGGATCAACGATACGGTGGAGATTGGAGGCATTACAGGGATTGTCAGGCGGATTGGCGCCCGCTCCAGCACCGTGCTTACAGCCCAGGGGGCAGAAGTGATTTTCCCTAACAGTAACCTGCTCTCCAACCAGGTCACGAACTGGACTTTGTCATCGACGCGCCGGCGGGTTGAGGTAGCCGTTGGCGTTGCATATGGCACGGACCCGCAGGTTGTGCTTAATATGCTCACAGAGATTGCCGTTAAGCATCCTCATGTCCTGGCGTATCCGCCGCCTCAGACAGTATTTCTTGGATTCGGGGAGAATGCCCTGAACTTTGAACTCAGTTTCTGGGCCGCTCAGTCTGTGTGGTTTGAATTAAAAAGCGAGATTGGGCTGGCGGTGCTTCAGGCCTTGCGCCGGGCGGGAATTGAAATCCCTTATCCGCAGAGAGACCTGCATGTTCGAATTCTGCAGTCCCTCAATAAAGAAGAAAGCTCAGCAGTTCCGGAAAGCACAGCCAGCAAGAAAGTGGTCGGTCTCTGAAAATAGATTCTTGATGACGATCATGATCTGGAGCTGTCTTGATCTGTCTATTGTGAACGCAACGAATTCGCGAGGCTTAGAAGATTCTCGGGATGCACGCGAATACCACCGCCGTTCGGGCTATCGATGTCACAAATCAGGAAAAAGGTTATCGACAGCGTGACTGGCAAGATCAGAAATATTCGCCAATCGCTCCTGCGCGCCCTATATCCGATCAGCAGGTTGCAACAAATGGCGACAGCTATCATCAAGCCCCAAGCGGCAATGGGAATACGGTTTCGCCACGCCGCCAGCGTATAGCCTTGCGAGTTCAAGACATCATTCATGCCGGAAACTGCCAGGGCTACCAGAGGACTGTCCTTCATCGTTTGCGGCTTCACGGCAGACCAAAGCTCGTTCTGCAGTTCGGCTGTGTCCGCGTCAATCTTCAAAAGTTTTTGCTTGTTGCGCGTGGTGTAGAACAAGACGCGCTGATCGATGTACTTCTTGAGAAGCTCCCGCACTCTTAGCCGCTCGTCGGCGGGAAGCAGGTCGGCCCGCAGGTACTCGGTGCCGATGGCATTGGTCTCAGCTTCTTCATAATTTTTGCGCTGATCGTACCTGCTTACCGCCATTGAGAAGCTAAAACCGATAAGTAGTCCCATCAGGGTCAGCGTGGCTCCCAGGACGACGCTGAAATCGTCCCGCTCTTCTTCTTTTAACGCACGCACTCTGTTGCGAAGGAAAGCGCCTATTTGCGCGGAGAGGAATTGAATAATAAACGATAAAGCCAGTACTAAAAGAGGATAGTTCGTTACATCCATCGCCAATAGCCTGTCTCAAGCTCAGAAAGAAGAAAATCGACGGATCGGTTGTGCGCGGCCAGCATCACACTTGAAAGCGCTTGCCAACTTATCTATGCGTGTTTGGACGAATAGGAACCATCTTGCGGAGTTCAGCATGGTGCGCCACGCTTTGTCATGCATCCATCCTTCCGATGGTTCCTAACCCTAGGCAGCAATTATGCTGCCCTTTTTTCTTTAGGCCGCATTGGCTCAACGGCAGGGCGGCGTGTTGGCGACTTTACTGCTTCGAGGAAAGAAGGCTTCAACAACTTCAATCCCAGGGCAGCTGAAAATCCGTGGATCTCCTTTACGTCGAGCTTACGCATGAAGTCAATGGTTTCAGGGGTAATCACCTGACCGGGCACCATAATGGGGAACCCGGGCGGATATGGAATAACAAAATTGGCAGAGACGAGAGTAGGTCCTTCTTTGAGACGACGATCAATCTCCTTATCGAAAAGCTTCAAATGCTCGCATTGCTCTTCACGGTACGCGCCAAAGAAGCCTGCCCGCATATCGCCCTCGCTGGTAAGGCTGTCAGGGTTTTCGCGGAAGCTGTCATGGAAGCAGCTGAAATCGGGAAGATCGGGCACATCCTCCATCAATGATTTCGCGCGGGCGTTGAAAGTACTTAGTTCCTGGGGGCCCGCCTGCTGAAGCCTTTTTTCTATTTCCTGTGAGATCTCCACCAGCACCTTGATGAGATGGGCCACATCGCTGCGGGTATTATTGATGTTGGTTTGCAGCAGCACGCTGTTGCGTGAGGTCTTGTTCAGTTGAATGTCATACCTGGCGGCCAGCAGGTTCTTGAATTGCGTGCCATCGAAGCCGGCAGTTCCGCATACCAGGGTGAGGCGCGTGACATCGAGGGCGAATTCGTCTTCGCGCAGTGCTTTTATGGCCTGCGCCCAATTTGAACCTGGCGCGAGGTAATCGATAAATCCGGAATTACGGAACTGGGCAGGAATCATTTCATAAGCGCCAAGGATGCAGAAATACCTTGAGATCAGAGGATGGGAATTGACCTCGCGGCGCAGATCCAGCGCCAATTGGATGGCACGATTGACCAGTTCATACCCCTCCAGCTCCATCTGCCTCCGCGCCACATCGAGTGTGGCGATGATTTGCAGATTAGGAGAAGTGGAAGCGTGAGTAAACACTGCCTCATGGAATTGCTCTTCAACAGTGTGATAATCCTGGTCTTTCACCAGGATCATGGACCCCTGGCGTAACGCAGACATGGACTTGTGCGTCGAGTTTGTCTGGTAAACGCGCAAATGCACCTTGTCTGGATTGGCCAGAAGCCGCGTTTCCAGAAGGACTTCTTCCTCCTGGTTCAAATCAGGCCCCAGCTTTTTGGCTTGCTCCTGGTAAGCTGCGCGGTAGGCCGGATCTTTGAACTTGCGCTCCAGGAACTCCGCTGCTCCCATGGCGGTGCGGCGGCGATAAAAGGGACTCCAGCGCGCATAGCCGAACCAAGCTTCATCCCACAGGAAGATGAGATCGGGCTTAATGGCGAGGCATTCTTCCATCACGCGCTCCACGTTGTAAATCTGACCGTCAAATGTGCAATTGGTAAGGACCAGCAGTTTGGCCCGATCGAGTTTTCCTTCAGCCTTTAACTGCAGCAAGGCCTTCTTGATGCTGCGCAATGGCACCGCGCCATACATGGAGAACTGCGTGAGAGGGTAAGCATCCACATAAAGTGGTAGCGCGCCTGAGATGACCGCGCCATAGTGATGGGACTTATGACAGTTGCGGTCAACCAGCATGATATCGCCGGGCGCAAGCAGGGCCTGCTCGACTATTTTGTTGGAGGTGGAGGTCCCATTGGTCACAAAGAACACGCGGTCTGCTCCGAAGGCGCGCGCCGCCAGCTCCTGCGCCACTTTGATATTGCCGGTGGGTTCCAGCAGGCTATCGAGGCCGCCGGTAGTCGCCGACGATTCAGCCAGGAACAGGTTGATGCCATAGAACCTGCCCATATCGCTGATCCAGTTGGATTTGAAAATCGATTTCCCACGGGCAATCGGCAAAGCATGGAAAGTCCCCATGGGCCGCTGCGCGTATTTCTGCAGATTGTCGAAGTACGGAGTGTTGTACCTGTCCGCTATGCCATCGAGAATGCTGAGATGAAGTTCAAGCGGCTCTTCCACCTGGTAGAAAATGCGCCGCAGGCATTGCGCCTCAGGATTGCCCGCAACTTTTTCTACCTCGCGATCGCTGAGAAGATAAATGTCGAGCTCTGGACGAATCAGCTTGATGCCTTGTGCCAGAGAGAGAGCTAGGTCGGGTGAATTCACATCAACCCCGGTGGCAGCAAGATGAGTTGTTAAGAACTCGCGCAATAGCGGACTGTCGTGAACAGACGCAAAGGGAATCCCTTCAGAGATGATGATGGCTTCGAGGCTTCCATTCAGGATGGTTCCCAGGACGGCATCTTCAAAGCTGCTGACAAAGACGGTTTCATAGATGAAGGTGTCCTGCGGCCTGCGCAACTTGCGTAATTCACGGCTGAGGCCGGGCCACGTTGAGGGGTGAGCAGCTGTGGCAATCAGGACTTCAAAGTATGGCTTGTGTGGCGCATTTTCATTGCTGCCGACAGGCAGTTTTTCACTCATCACTCCCGGCAGGGTCTGTGCGCCCTCCCAGGCGGCGTCATTCCCGCGATAGGAATGAGTCAGCAATGCAATACTGATCGCCTGCACCACGCGGGTTGTGCCTGCGTGGTCCCCCTCTGCAATGCGTTCATCGATGGCTTGCAGGAGAGCGGGCCCGGGATAAGCAAAGAAATCCTCCCATTGCCGAAGGTCTTTGAAAATGGCGGCAACACTGGCGCGCTTTGTTTCTGCCGCTGAACCATGCTTTTCCAGCGACAGTCCCCATGCGCGCGCAGCGCTAAGCAGATTGCGCCAGCGATCGTGGCGCGCTTCTGCAACAGTAAAGAATTGATCGAGGCGAACGTGTGGCGAGTTTACGGTGGTGCTCATAAATCCTCGTGTATTCCCTTTTTTGAATCGATGAATTATTTCGAGCTATTCATTTGCCCGAGCTTTTCATTTGCAAGAAGTTGTACTTTGCGCTGAGCTGAATTCGGGGCGCATTGCCTGTGCTGTTGTCTTTGTTGACGCGCCAACCGTAAAGAAATTCACTTCCCAGAGTGACTTGTGGGAATGGACTCCAAATCAGGTTCACGGCGCTGTACTCACTGCGGTGAAATTGTGAATTCGCTTCCGCAGCAGTGTTCTGGGCCTGGAGGAAACCATAGACCAGCGAAGAGCGCAGTTTCTCAGACCAGAGGTGCTGGTAACCGCCGTAAAATCCGCCTATGGGAAGCGCTTCCAAGACCGGGTTCTGCGTGCTCTTTACGGCTGCATCAATTCCCAATCCACCTGTGTCATTGAAATAGCGCGCAATGCCATCACCGTAAGAGCCCTGATAGGTCAAATTGTCTTTCCCGAGTTTGTATAGTCCGGCAACGTTGAACCCCCAGCCGAACACGGAATCGCTACGGCCGTCGGGCACAGACGCTGCGATATCCCGCAAGACCGCTGAGAGCTGCACGTGCCCGGATTTCATTTCATGCCGCAGTTGGAATGTGCCGTCGGGGCTTGGGCTGTTAGGCAAAGCACTGAATGCATCGGTCTTGAAGGCCACGTCTGAATTGGGCTTCTCAATGGCCATGCTGAAGGTGGTTGATTTCTGCAACTTAAACGTATAGCGCATCTGCGGGTTGCGTATCGATACCTGGCTGTTCGGCCCCTGGAAATCGAGCGTATCGGGCCCGGCATCCGGGTCCATGAAGGTGGAGAATGTCTGGCCTACCAACAAGTTCTTGCCCTGCGCGTACGCATGGCGCAGCCTTGGTGTGGTGGAACTGGAACCGAAGAAGTCAACCTCAAGAAAGAACCTGATGGAGCGTTCCTCCTTATAAGGCACCAGAAAGTCCAGGTTGATCCTGCTCGGACGTACCGATACCGTGGAGTTGTTCGTGTCTGCCTTCGGAGCGGGAATGGGAATGCTGGCCGGAATGAATCGCTCCTGGTCTCCAGCAGGGCGTGGATCGAAGGTGAAGTCGCTCTTGGCGTAACCGCCGATCTTCATGAAAGTTTTCGTTCCGGGCAGACGAAAGTAGTTCGGGTAACGCGGATCAAGGGGGGCATTGTCGTAACGTGCCGCGGCATCCTGGTCCTCCGAATTCGTCTGATATAACGCTGTGGGTTTGCTTACCGTTTGTTTGGTGGTTAGCTCTTGCGTTGCGCCTGGGCCTTTGTCCTGCTGGGCGTCGGCACTCTTCGTTTGCTGCGTGTCCTGTCCGCCTGGAGTTGCAGAATCCGTACTCAGCTTTTTGATCTGCTCCTGGAGAGCCGTTACCTGGGTCTGCAAGCTCTCCAGTTGTTGTTGAAGTGCCTCAGCATCCGGGCCTTTTGGAGGAGGCGCCGGCGCCTGGGCCTGTACCTGGGATGAAAATAAAACCAGCAACAATGCGGATAAATAAAATCGCGAAGCTCTCAGCGCGTTCATGCATTTGCTCCCTGGTGAACAGTCGCGTGCGGCCCAACCATGCCACAGCCACACTGCTCAGAAATCGTCAGCTACGGCAGCGTATCCAGCAGACCAGCGTCCGGGAACTGTCAAAAACGGCAATCATTTAAAAGGCCTGTCAGTGTTGCCAGTAGGCCGTGCTTCGTTGGAGAAGAGAAAATCCAAAGCGGTGTATGGAGTCGGGGGGCGTATGGCAGAAAGCAGGAAGCAGATAGAAAATCCGCGATGGCAAACAGATGTTCTGGTCTACACAGCCATCCGCTATCTCGATTCGCCGACTGATTACCGTGAATATCTCCCGCACAGGGCCCAATCCAAGATTGTTCAAAATCAAGAACACCCGAAAAAGACCGCGGCCCGGCAAAATGACCTCATATTGCTTGATGACATTCCTGTGTATCGGCCGAACTGGCTTTGGAGTTTCGCCCTGATTGCTATCGTTCTTTGCATCGTTCTGCTGGGATTGCTGCAAAGCTGATTTGGGAATAGCTGTCAATTCCACCAGTTGTGGATCTTCTCTCTCTCTAAAACAATTCATCTCACGATGGACTTGAATCGAACGGTCTGAAGCCGCTGTGTCACTTGGTCCCTATTCTGTTGATCGGGGTGAGCGGCATGCGACCCAGTAGATGAAGGAATTGGCGAGGACGGCGATGAAACCAGGACAAATCCGCTCAAGAATTTTAGCCTGCATGGTTCGCAACATCACTGCCATACTTTGTGCAGTGCTGATGTTGCCTGGCAATGCTGATCTGTGGGCGATGCAGCAAAAACCGAGTCAGCCGGCGCAGCAGAAGGTTCAGTCGCAACAACAGCAGCCCACGGGCTCGTCCACTCCAGCTGCCAAGATATCGAATGACCAACTGGATTCCCTGGTAGCACCCATTGCGCTTTACCCTGATCAGCTATTGGGACAGATATTGGTAGCTTGCACCTATCCGCTGGAAATCGTCCAGCTTCAGCAGTGGCTGGAGCAGAACAAAAAGCTCAAAGAGAAGGCACTGGCAGATGCGGTGATGAAAAAAGGCTGGGACCCCAGTGTCCAGGCAATGGCGGTTTTTCCTGATGTGGTAAGTCAAATGGCCAAGAACATAGCTTGGACAGATGATTTGGGGAACGCTTTTCTGGCTCAGCAGAAGGACGTGATGGATGCAGTGCAACGTATGCGATCCAAGGCAGTGGAAAAGGGCGCGTTGAAAACCACAGAGCAACAAACAGTTGAAACCAAAGTTGTTGAACAGAAGACCGTAGTGGTGGTTCAGCCCGCCAAAACGGAAGTGGTTTACGTGCCAAGCTATGACCCAGTGGCGATCTGGGGGACACCATATTATCCCTACCCAGCCTATGCTTACCCCGCCTATCCCGCGGGGGGAATGCTGCTCGGCTTTGGTGTGGGACTGGCGGTTGGCGCGGCATGGGGCGGCGGCTGGGGCTGGAACACCGGCTGGGGCGGGAACAACGTCTACGTAAACCGCAACAACACCTTCGTGAACAACTATAGCCGCGTGAACGGCGGTAGGTACGGCGGGGCTAACGGCCAGTGGCAGCACAACGCGGCACATCGCGGTGGTGCACCTTATGCGAACCAATCCGTGGCCAATAGATATAACGGAACTGCCCGCGGCAGCACCATGTCCCAAAGGCAGACGGCTGCCCGGCAGAATACAGGCAATTTCGGAGCAAGCCAATTCAGAAGCGGAAACTCGGCCGGAGCCGCAGGCGCCCAGAATGTGAATCGCGGGGCGGCAGGTGGTGGCGGTGACCGTATCGGGAACCGTCAGGTTTCAAGCCAAAGCGGGGGCACCCGGAGCAATAACGCCTTTTCCGGTGCTTCCAGCGGGAGTGCAGCCCGCGCCAGCAGTTCCCGGGGCGCGTCCAGCATGGGCGGAGGAATGCGTGGCGGTGGGCGTGGCGGTGGCAGGCGCAGATGAATTGGTAATTGGTGCTCAAACATAAGCCGAGGGCAAGAATCGCGAATACTGGGTAGGAGATGAGGGAATTATGAAACCATTGTCATCGAAAACACATACAAGTGCGCTTCTCCTCTGTTTACTTCCGATTGTTCTGTCATGCGCGGTGTGGGCGCAATCTCAGGGACCGCAGGCTTCGTCGTCTGCGCCGGCGGACCAGAAGGGGTTCAAAACTCCACAGCTTGCGGCTGAAGCCCTGATCAAGGCCGCGGAAAGTAATGACGTCCCGGCATTGCTGGAGATCTTTGGTCCCCAAGGCGAGGACTTTATCCAGTCTGCCGACCCCGTTAACGATAAGAACGTTGTTCAGAAATTTGCTGAGAAGGCGCGTGAGCGGCATTCAGTAAGTATCGAAAAAGGCAGAGCAGTCCTGCAGGTAGGCACAGAGTATTGGCCATTGCCAGTCCCAATCGTGAAGAGGCAGGGGCAGTGGTATTTTGACAGCAAGGCCGGACACGATGAGATATTGTTCCGGCGTATCGGGGCCAATGAACTGGACGCCATTCAAATCTGCCATGGTTACGTTGAAGCCCAGAAAGAATACGCTCTCACGCCTCACGGCAATCCTCCCGTGCATCAATACGCGCAGAAAATCATCAGCACTCCCGGTCAACAAGATGGACTGTTCTGGAAGAATCCTGATGGCTCACCCGGCGGACCAATCAGCGAAGGCATAGCACACGCACTCGAGGAAGGATATTCGGAAAAGGTTGCGCCTTACCATGGATACTATTTCAAAATACTGCTGGCACAGGGCCCAAACGCGCAATTCGGCAAAATAGATTACATGATCAATGGAGTGATGCTTGGCGGTTTCGCGTTGGTTGCGGTTCCAGCTGAATATCGAGTGACTGGGGTTAAAACCTTCATGGTAAGTCATTGGGGTGTTGTTTATGAAAAGGACCTGGGGGCAGACTCGCTCAACAAAGTGAAAGAAATGACCGAATTCAATCCCGACAAAACTTGGTCTCCCACCAGGGACAAACTGCTGCTGGCCGGGCAATAAGTGGAACTAGCGACTCCGGCCAGCAACAGGGAGTGAAACAGAAGAAGCCCGCGAAAACGCTAAGGGCCGTGCCCGCATGCACTTGTCTTTGTGGGAACCAAAACGGCGTCAGCCATCGAACAGCAGGAATCCTGTCACATCTGACAGACGACGATGGTCCCCGCGAGCCCTATTCTCTTCCTAGCTTCTGGCCGATCTTCACGAATTGCAGAAGTCATTTTTAACCACTTGACCACGATGACATTCGCTTTCTCCCGCACGGAGGTAACACCATGGGCATAGGAGCGTGGTTCGCTGCGACCCTGAAGCAGTACCCGGAAATTGCCATCTTCCTTACATTGGCTATCGGATATTTTTTCGGCAAGTTTACTTTCAAGGGTATTGGCCTTGGATCAGTCACAGCTACCTTGCTGGCCGGTGTTTTGATTGGACAGCTTGGCATCACCATTTCCCAGCCACTCAAGGCATTCGTTTTTCTCTTGTTCCTTTTTGCCGTGGGTTACGGAGTGGGACCGCAGTTCGTGCGTGGTATTGCAAAGGATGGTGTCCCGCAAGCCCTCTTCTCCGTGGTGCAATGCTTGTTCTGCCTGGCGGTCCCAATAGCAATAGCAAAAATTGTGGGTTACGACCTTGGCTACACGGCTGGGCTTTACTCGGGATCACAGACAATCTCCGCCGCCATGGGCCTCTCGACGGATGCCATCAACCGCCTGGGCCTTGCCGCCGATGAAGCGAAGAGGCTGCTCGATGCGATGCCCATTGCGTACGCCGTTACCTATATGTTCGGCACAGTCGGCTCGGCCATTGTTATTGCTGTAATCTGTCCGGCGCTCTTGCGCATCAATCTTCCGGCGGCCTGCAGAGACTATGAGGAAAAGTTTGGTGGCGGTGGCGGAAAAGAGCTTGGTGGCGCTGGTTCAGCCTGGCACAAATGGGCCCTCCGTGCTTTCCGTATTCAACCGTCTGGAAGAGTTGTTGGCTTGCGGGCCATTGAAGCTGAGGCGCTGGTCCCTAATGCGCGTCTCTTTATTCAGCGCATTCGTCGTAACGGAGTCATTCAGGAAGCAAATCCAGACACCATTCTGGAAGAAGGCGATGTGGTTGCTGTTGCGGGTGCACGCGAAGCACTCGTGGGTGTTGTGAATGAACGCGTCAGACTGGTAGCAAGCGCGGGCGCTCGCTCGGGTTTGGTGAACCGTGCAGACGAAGGAGCAATCGAGGTGGATGACCCTGAATTGCTCAGCGTTCCTATAGAAGGTGTTGACGTTTATGTAACGAATAAGGAAGTAGACGGCAAGACCCTTGCTGAACTTGCCTCATTGCCCGTATTCCGGGGGGTTTTTCTCCGGAAGATTGCCCGTGGCGCAGTAGCCACCTCCATTCCGATCCTGCCGAGCACTAAAATTTTCCGCGGCGACATCCTTACAATCGTGGGCCGGACGCAAGACACCACCTCTGCCGCAAAAACGCTGGGTGTGCTGGACCGTCCGACTGATGTTGCTGACGTGGCCTTCATCGGCGCCGGAATCGCAATCGGTGCGCTGATCGGTTCCCTGGTCTGGAAAGTGAGTGGAGTACCACTCACGCTCTCAACGGCGGGAGGCGCGCTTATCTCCGGTCTCGTTTGCGGGTGGCTACGCTCGGTCCGCCCGAAGTTCGGCCGCATTCCAACTTCCACAGTGTGGTTTATGAACTCTGTTGGACTGAATATCTTCATCGCTATCGTAGGTATCTCGGCTGGCCCCGGCTTTGTGAATGGCCTGAAGTCGCAAGGCGTCAGCCTGTTCTTGTGGGGAGCTGTGGCAACCACGGTACCTCTGATTCTCGGCCTGTACGTTGGCAAATATCTTTTCCGCTTTCACGATGCTCTGTTGCTGGGCATTCTTTCCGGAGCGCGCACAACCACCGCCTCACTGGGCCTTGTGTGTGACCGCGCCCAAAGCCAGATTCCCGCACTGGGATACACAGTCACGTACGCGGTCGGCAATACGCTGCTCACCATCTGGGGCATGGTCATCATTGTGCTAATGGCCCGATGAATTTTGAAAGGAAGCAATCATGGATGTCTTGCACCTCGAAAGCTTTGCAACTCTGAGTCCGTTTGAAATCAAGGATGAGTTAATCAAGCTCGCCAAGAACACGTCACGGAAGTCACAGTCGGCATTTCTCAATGCTGGCCGCGGCAATCCCAACTGGATCGCCACCACGCCGCGCGAGGGATTCTTCCTGTTGGGACAGTTCGCGATTACTGAGAGCAAACGCGTGATGGACCTTCCCTCGGGCGTAGGCGGAATGCCGCAAGCCCAGGGCATCGCCGGCCGTCTTGATGCATGGCTTGCTCAGCACAAGGACATGCCCGGCGCTTCTTTCCTGGCGGAGATGGTCCCATTCGCGGTGAAGAAGTTTGGATTTGAGCTGGATGCCTTTGTGCACGAACTGGTGGATTCGATCATCGGAGACAACTATCCGGTTCCCGACCGAATGCTGGTACACAACGAACGCATTGTCCATGAGTACCTGATGTGGGCCATGTGCGGGAAACCCCTTCCGTCGGGCAGGTTTGACCTCTTTGCGGTGGAAGGCGGCACGGCCGCGATGTGTTACATCTTCAAGTCCCTGAAATCCAACCGCCTTCTGCGCTCCGGCGATACCATTGCGCTGGGCACGCCGATCTTTACTCCCTATCTCGAGTTTCCGCACCTTGAAGATTTCAATTTGAACGTGGTGAACATCCAGGCGCCGCAGGAAAATCGGTTCCAGTTCACCGATGAGCAACTCAAGAAGCTGGAGGACCCGAAGATCAAGGCCTTCTTCCTGGTAAATCCCGGCAATCCTACAGGCGCTGCTCTAAGCAAAGAGGTGATTGC
>Ga0207693_10004177_pt1 | contig 12249 bp, 8 predicted proteins | sample LARL81metaG_FD_184347 | JGI IMG/M metagenome (GOLD analysis project Ga0207693, IMG submission 184347) | Corn, switchgrass and miscanthus rhizosphere microbial communities from Kellogg Biological Station, Michigan, USA - LAR L8-1 metaG... | ecosystem: Host-associated > Plants > Roots >...
GATCGCGCGCGGTGACGTCACTCCCGGCGCGGCCAAGCTCGAGCAGGGACTGGCGGACGCGATACCCGTCGCCATCGGCTTCCTCGCCAACCAGGTTGGGCTCGGCGACATCGCCACCAGGATCGCCGAGATCATCGGCAAGGTCCGGGTGCTGGTCGACAAGGCGCTCGACTGGCTCCTGGACAAGCTGGCGGCGCTGGTGAACCGCGTGCTGGCCATGCTTCGTGGCGACAAAGAGGAAGGCGAAGGCGATGACTACACCTTCCACGAGGACGTCACGACGGGCGGCGAGAAGCACCACGTCGATAACAGATCCGGGAGCTACGACCTGGTGATGTCGTCGGCGAATCCCTCGCTCCTGAGCAACCACCCGGACCCTGATGTCACGAAGGCGTACGACGAGTACAAGAAGGCCATAGGCGCGGCCACCAGCAAGACGGCGCGCAAGGAGGCTGCGAACAAGCACGTCGAAGAGGTCCTGAAGAAGGTAAAGGCAGCCGGCGACCCCAATGCGCCGCGCGCCAGTGCGCCCGGAATCGGAACCGTCGCAGAGCACACCTCCCAGCAGTCCAGGCTCACCAAGTCCGGGATCCCGGTGTGGGCGATGGAGTCCGAGCACGTCATTCCCCGCGGCTTCATCGATGCGGCATTGACGGCGCTGGGCCACAAGGGGGTACCGGCTGGGAGCGGAGAGTACAACTCGATGCACACGGTCCTCATCTACAAAGGTGCAGCGGACCTCAAGACCGAGGGGGACGAGGGCGACGCCAGCCTGTGGAACACGCTGCACACCGACGTGAACAAGGCGATGAGCGCTGCCCTGAGTTCACCGAACCCCACCGCAGCGATAGGGCAGGCGACGGCGATGATTCTGCAGCATTTCGCGGAGTTCGCCCACGTCGAGTTGCCGCGGACCTATGCAGCCATCCTCGATGAGAACGTGCAGCACGCTGACGCGCGCGGGCCGGTCGGCAAGCCAGAGCCTCCGACACCGGGCCAGAGCAAGGTCGACGACGCGTACGCCAAGCAGTTGGCGGACGTCGGTGCGCTTATCGACAAGCGGATCCAGGGGCAGGTCTGAGGTGCTCGTCTCGTGCGTGATGCCGACCTTCGACCGGCGCCGGTTCGTCCCGGACGCGATCGAGAACTTTCGGCTGCAGACGTACGCCGACCGCGAGCTGATCATCGTCGACGACGGCACCGAACCGGTCCGGGACCTCGTCCCCGACGACGCCCGCATCCGCTACGTCCGGCTCGACCAGCGCCTGACCACCGGGGCCAAGCGCAACGTCGCGTGCCAGCAAGCGACGGGCGAGCTGATCGTGCACTGGGACGACGACGACTGGTCGGCACCCGAGCGGATCGAGGCCCAGGTCCGGGCGATCGTCGAGAGCGGCGCGGACGTGTGCGGGCAGAAGGAACTGCTGTTCTACGAGCCGGCGGCGAATCGTGGCTGGCGGTACCGCTACCCGGAACGTTCGCGGCCGTGGGTAGCGGGCGGGACCATGTGCTACCCACGCGAGATCTGGGCGCATCATCCCTTCCCGGACGTCCGTCAGGGCGAGGACACGCAGTTCATATGGACGGGCCGCGGCCTGCGCGTGACGGCGCTCGCTCGAGAGGACCTCTACGTCGCCACGATCCACCGCGGAAATACGAGCGCCAAGCACACCTCGGGACGGCGATGGACGAGTGTCCCCGTGACGAGCATCCAGTCCGTCCTGGGCGAGGCGGCCGACCGGTACATGACGCGGGGATCGGGGCGGACAGGTCCCCGGACGCGAAGACAGGAGGGGCCCGCCATGTCTGACACCGTGGTGATCACGAGCCCGGCGCACAGCGTCACCTCGATCGTGCCCCCTGCCGAGACGAGCCCGGCGGCGCGCGGGGCGGCACTCGTCACGGTCTCGATACCGCACCGCGGCCCGGGCATGTTGCTTCGTGCTGCGGTGGACAGCATCCTCGGCCAGACGTGCCACGACCTCATCTGCGTGGTGGTCTTCGACGGAGACGGCTCCGGCCTAGCCGAACTCGCTGACCTCGACGACCCGCGGCTGGTGCGGCACGTCCTGCCGGAGAGCCGCGGCCGGTATTTCGCCGACCAGGTCGTGCTCGACGCCACCACGAGCCCGTACTTCCTCGTCCAGGACTCCGACGACTGGAGTGAGCCGACGCGTCTGGAGCGCCTGCTGGCCGAGCTGGAGCGCACGCGCGCGGACGTGTGCCTGAGCGACGTCGTCCATCACGACGCGAGAAGAGGCGCCACTCGCACCTCGCGCCACGGCTGGCCGCGGGTGCTGGACCCGGTCGGCCCGGAACTCGTGCACCGCGCCGGCCACCACGGGCTCTACCGCACCGAGATGCTGCGCGCCGTCGGCGGCTGGTATGCAGGCACGCGGATCGGGTACGACACCTCGATCCTGAACTTCGTACTGATGGCACGCGGACGCCTGGTTACGGTGCCCGAGCCGTTGTACCACCGCAACATCCGCTCCGGGTCTCTAAGCACTTCCCCCGAGACCGGGTGGAACACCCCGGAGAGACGGCGCGTCGTCCGTGAGCTCGTTGAGCTGCACCGTCGCGCGTACGCCGCGACGCGCGGGGCCGGGGCAGCCGAGGCGGCGCGGTCCGTACGCCGACTTGTGACGGAGAGGCGCGGCCCTGATGCGACTGGCGCCCTGGAACGGGAGGCTGGCTCGCTGACCTCGACCTTGTCCACCCTCAACCGTCCGGACGGCGTGGCTGGCGCGAGCGGTGCGCGCGCCGAATCCCCTGCCTTCAAGGTGCAGCCCGGCGCGATTCAGCCACGCCTGCCGGACGTGCACTGGCTTCTCGACCAACACGGCACAGCCAACCCGGGGTGGTCGATTTCGCCCCTCGGGGCGATCGAGCTCGACGCGCGCCTGTCCCGCAGGCGGCCGGCCCGGATCCTGGATGTGGGAAGCGGCCTGTCGACCGTGGTCGCGGCGGTGGCGGCGGCGCGCTATGGGGGACGGGTCGTAAGCCTGGAGCACGACGCCGGCCACGCGGACCGGACGCGTCGCCTGCTGGAGTCCGCGGGCGTGCGCGACCTGGCCGAGGTGGTCGTGGCACCACTCGTGCCGCGCATGCACCCCTGCGGCACCGGCCCCTGGTACGACGGCCAGCCGTCCGGCTGGTTCGACTTCTTCATCGTCGACGGACCGCCGCTTGCGTCAGGCGGACGCGTGGCCACCCTCCCCGCCCTCGCCGCACACCGGCGGGGTGACTGGGAGCTGTGGCTGTTCGACGCCGATCGTGCGGATGAGCGGCGCTGTGTGGAGGCGTGGTCTCGGCGGTTCCGCTTCGACTGCTCCTTCGAGCCGGTCGACGAGACCGGGGTCGCGGTGCTTCGCTCGAGCGGGAACGGCGGATCAGCTGGTCCGGTGGTAGACCGGCTCGGTATTTCGATCCTCACCGGCGACCGGCCCGGGCTGCTGGCGCGTACCTTGGCGACGTTCGAGGCGCGATGGCCCGGGCAGGCCCGCGCCGCGCACGTCTGCGCCTTCGTCAACGGGGCCGACGAGGCGTCTCGGTCCGTGGTCGAGGCGGTCGGCTGGATCGACCGGATCATGACTTACGGACCGGACGTGATCCCGATCGGGCTGGCCACCAGCCTCGTGATCGGTGCGGTGGCGGCCCACGGGGACGTCGACTTGGTGCTGCACGTCGAGGACGACTGGGAGACCAGGACGATGGACGACGAGGCGCTGGTGCGGGCGGCCACCTACCTCGAGGACGAGACGGTGGGACAGGTCCGCGTGCGGCATCGCAGCGAGCGATGCCTGCCCCGGCACATGATCACCGGGAAGCCTATCGGCTGGCGGCGGCACGACGACTATCTACGTGGCCTGGCCCACTTCACCTTCAACCCGGCGCTCATCCGAGCCGGCTTGGTGGACCGCATCTTCCCGGCGCGCGACGAGCGCCACGCTCAGCGTCGTTTCCTCATGACCGGTCTCGACGTAGTGCAGCTCGAACCCGGAGTCTTCGCCCACTCCGGAGACCAGCGAAGCCGACGGCTCGGTCGGCATCGCCGCGGAGCCGGCCATCGCGTGTGACGCGAACGAGACCCGGCCGCGACGAATGTAGCGCGCGCGGAAGACACCGGTCAGACGTTCCGTTGACGGACGGCCTGCTGCAATGGTCGTGAAGTGGGAGGCCGTTGTGGAAGCGATCACAGCACCGGGTACACCATGCGCGGCGTCGCACAGCTTGACGCTGCTTGGCACGTTCGAGTTCCGCGTGCACGACGTACGGATCGAGCTCCCGGGGGCCGCCGAACGCCTCGTCGCTTTCCTAGCGCTTCAGGTTACGTCGGTCTCCCGGTACCGTGTCGCGGCGGCGCTGTGGCCGGACGCCAGCGAACAGCGGTCACTCGGGTGCCTGCGCTCGGTGCTGTGGCGGGTCCGGATGGCCAGCCGTACGGTCATCGAACCGAGCGACGCGCGGCTTGGCCTGGCCTCCGGGACCAGGATCGACATCGCGGCTCTCAGTCGTCAGACGCACCGGCTGCTCGACTCTCCCGACGAGGACCTTGAGTCCATCGAGTCTGATCTGTTCGGTCCCGAGCTGCTGCCGGGCTGGGACGAGGACTGGGTGCTATTTGAGCGCGAGCGGCTCCGCCAGGTATCCCTTCGCGGCCTGGAAGCCCTGAGCCGACGGCATCTGGCTGCCGGACGCGTACTGGACGCCATGGAGGCGGCCTGGCGGGCGATCTCGCTCGAGCCCCTCCTGGAGAGCGCGCACGGTGCGCTGATCGACGCGCACCTCGCCGCGGGCAACGTCAGGGACGCCGTGCGCAGCCTTCATTCGTTCGCGGCCGTCCTCGATCGCGAGATCGGGATCGCGCCCAGCCCCGATCTCGTCTCGCGCGTGAACTCGGCCGTCCAGAGCCGGAGGGCAGGCACGCTCAGCGTTCCGGGTCCCTGACGTCTCCGATTCGTCGCAGCCATTGCGCAACGACCTCCAGCACGCGATCACTCCCGCCTACGACGGCCGACGTACGTCCGGTCTTGTCGTCTGGATGCGAGAACGTGATTCGCGCGCGGAGTCCGCCACGCTCCCGCCAGGCCGAGATGACCAGGACAAGCGGAGGCTGACCTTGGTCTTCGATCACATGCTCACCGTGCCAGATCCGAGTCACCGCGCCGTCATCGTGCCGTTCGTCATCGTGGTTGAGGAGCGGGCCGTCGGTATTCCGAGGCCGCGGCCACTACGTCCGCCCAGTCGAGTGCCGGTTCCAGGTCGAGTTCGCGGCGCAACAGGTTCCGGTACCGGTCGTAGCAGCGCCGGGCGTCCGCGCGGTTGCCGCTCGCCAGGTAGGCATTCATCACGAGGACATGGGCGGTCTCGCGGAGAGGTTCGGTGACCAGCACGGTGATCCCCACGTCCACGGCGCTCAGCGGATCCCCGGCCTCCAGGAACGATTGGCCGAGCCGCTCCAGCGCGTGGATGTGAAGCTGGCGGACGCGCTCGCGCTCGAAGACCAGCCAGTCCTCGTCCCATTCCGGGAGCAATGGCCGACTGAGCAGCTCGACCTGGACCCGACCGGGTTCCTGCGGCTCGCGACGGTCGAGCAGGTTCCGGACGACGCCTCGCGCCACCCGGAGATCCACCTCGACGGAATCGGCGAGAGCGATCGTCGTACCGGCGGTGGTGAGGAACGCCTTCGATACCTTCGGCAGACGCCATACCGTCGTCCGGAGGTTGGCAGCGGCCCGCCGTTGCGGGACTTCCGGCCAGAACTCGCCGGCGATCCGCGATCGAGGCAGCGGATGCTCGTGAAGGGCGAGCCTGGCCACCAATTTGGCGGCCGTGACCGGGACGGCCAGTATGCATCCCTCGTTGACCATGCGGAAACCGCCGAGCAACTGGAGCTGCGGGCTGGCCATCGTCATGCCCGGCGGAGCGGGTCGCCGGGGTCGACGGCGGTCCAGGGTTCGGTCCTGGCGTAGAGGCCCTCGATCCGGAGTCGGCTCCAGACCATCCCAGATGGTCCGTGCGCCGAGCCGGCGTCGTAGGAGAGGTTGAGCTTTGGGCCGGATGCCGAACGTCCTGGGCTCGACGGGATCGGAATCGTCAGCGAGCCGGCGTCGGTTGCCAGGCCGCCGGGGGAGTTCTCGCCGATCCCGCGCAACGCGCTGCTACCCTCCGGCAGAGCGATGCCGGGAGCGGGCGTGCGGTCGACCTCACGGGAGTCCAGCCGACTCACCTCCAGAGCACACCGGGGACGTCAGCAAACGCCAGCCTGGTCCGGTCGGCGAGTTCTCTACCAGTACATGACCGCCGTGGTCGCAGACTTGCCGGAGTAATAGCAGCGCACGCGGACCACATAATGGCGGCCTTCGAACAACCGCGTCGAGATCTGCGCGTTCCGGTCCTCGCCGCTGTCGTCATCACCGGCGACGAAACGCGGGGAGCCGTCGATGACCTCGAAGAGCCCGAGCATGCTGTCGCTCTCTCCGAACGTTGCGATGGTGTACCGCCGTGTTCCGGGTGGCTCGACGATGTAGTCGGCCTGTCCTCCAGGGGCGAGCACCGTCGGCATCGAGACGAATGGCGCCAGCTTGGGGTGTGCGTCACCGTCTCCGGGATACCACGAAAGCATGTACTGCTTATCCAGGTCGGAGAGGCCGCCCGGCGGACGCACGCCTGTGGTGAAGGCCGCCGGCTGAAGGATGAGTCCGCCGGGGAAGGCGTACTCCATTACCGACTTCCAGTCCCACCCGGAACCGGTCACCTCCAGGGGGTCCAGCTTGCGCAGGACATTATTGAATGTAGTCTCGCGCGGCCAGTTGTTTGGCGGACCACCGAGGAACCGGTAGACCGCCTCTTCGTCCCACACAATGCCCGCGTTCGGGTTCTGATGCTCGTGCGGCATCCCTAGCGTGTGCCCTATCTCGTGCAATGCCGTGGTGGTGCCGTAGTCGGTGGTTAGGTCCCAGCCGAAGTTCATCGTGCGTTCGATCTGCGGCTGCGCCAGGATGTCCTTGCCGACGTACGACCACGATCCGTCGCCCTGGTCGAAACCGATCCGGACCTCGGCCTCCGTCGTCGTGGTTACCTCGACGAATTCCAGCCCCAGACCCAGCCCTTTCCAGGTGTCGAATGCCTTGCGGACAGCGCCACGCTGGTCCTCCGGCACAGCCCACGCCACCGGCGAACCGTCCCCGTTCCCGAAGAAGTAGTAATGCAGCACCGTGTGGTTGAGCCACTTGCTCGGGCCGACGACCAGAGCCCTGGCCCGGTCGATGCTGAGGCCCGGGGGCAGTTCTCGAGATACCCCTACCGGCTGAACGCAGTACTTCAGCGGAGTGTCCTCCGGAGCATCCTGTGCCCCCGAGACGTCGTAGTCTGCCACGGTTCCCCCTCTGCCGGTCGTCAGCCATTACCTGGCCTGCGATGACATCCTGGTCCGTTCAGTGCCGGCGGCGCTTCGGGGAAATCCCTACATCAGGGCGGCCTACGCCCTCCTCCCGACATTTCTCCATACCGTCTTCACGCAGCCTGCGCTGTGCCTGCACCTATCGCGGTTAACCGTCGTGACGGGATGACCTATTGGGGGTGGAACATGGGGTCTGTTCATTGCCTAGCGCAGGGGCTCGACGGGCGGCTGGTGGGCCGGACGCGGGAGCGGCGTCTGCTCGACGCACTGGTCGAAGCAGCAGCAGGCGGTGGGGTAGCCATCGTCATCGCGGGTGAGGCCGGGATCGGCAAGACGGCACTTTTAACATACGTCGCCGACGTGGCCTCGAGACGGGGCTTGCGTGTCCTTGCGGCGCGCGGGGAGGAATCCGAAGCTGTCCTGGCGTTTGCCACCCTCACGGACTTGCTACTTCCTCTGCAGGAGAAATTCGGAGGGCTGCCGGCGACCCAGCGTCAGGCCCTGGAGGTATGCCTGGCTCTTTCCAGCGGACCCGCGGCTGGGCCCCTGGCGGCGTGCACCGGGGCGCTCGGGGTACTGGCGAGTGCCTCGGACGAGCAGCCCCTGGCGGTTCTGATTGACGACTTCCAGTGGGTCGATCCTGAGTCGCGGCAGGTCCTCCTGTTCGCCGCCCGGCGCCTAGCGGCCGAGCGCATCGTCATGCTGCTTGCCGTCCGCGACGAGCCCGGCGCCGAGTCCTCCGGGCGGAATCTGCCCGTTCTGCGGATCGGCGGTTTGTCGGCCACCGAGTGCGCCGAGCTTGCCCAGGGGATGGGTGCCGAGATCAGCGGGCCGGCGCTGCGGTCCCTGGTCGAGATGACCGATGGCAATCCGCTCGCGGTGCTGGAAAACCTGGCCAGTGCCACCGAGGGGATGGGCGTCGTCGAGCCGAGGCGGCTGACGCTCGGCGTGGCGCTGGAGAACGTCTGGAGTCGCGTGTTCGAGGAGTTGCCAGAAGACACCCGGCATGCATTGTTTGTCGTCGCCACCGATGCCGTCAGCGGCGGGAATCACGTAGAGGCTGCGCTTGACGCGTTGCGGCTGTCGCTGGGGTCTCTCGCTCCCGCCGAACGCCGAGGTCTGGTCCGCACCACGGACGGCCAGATCCAGCTCCGGCATCCGCTGCTGCGTCCGGTGGTGGTGAGCCGGACTCCTTTGTGGGCTAGAGCCGCAGCCTGCCGGGCCCTGGCAGCGGCCGCTGGGGGGCATCTGCGAGCCTGGTACCTGGCGGCGGCGGCAACCGGTCCCGATGATGCCACGGCCGAGGCTCTCACAGCTGCCGCAGCCGATGCGCGACAGCGCCACGGGTACGGCGCATCGGCCAGGACCTGGCGGCGGGCGGCCGAGCTTACGGCCGATCATGGCATGCGTGCCACGCGCCTGCTGCGCGCCGCCACAGATGCGTATCTAGCGGGAGATTCGGCGGCGACGGTCGCCTGGTGCCAGGAAGCCCTGGCCCGCTGTCACGGCCCGGTCTTCGCTGCTGAGGCTGAGCTGATCCTCGGGCGGGCCCGGACCTGGGCGGGTGATCCGTTGCCCGCCTTCGATGGTCTGGTGCGGGCAGCAGACGCGGTCCGGTCGGCCAACCCCGCCGGGGCCGCGGCTCTGTTGGCTGAGGCGACGTTGCCTGCGGTGATGACCGGGCGTGTCCACCTGGCGAGGCAGCTCGCGGAGCAGGTGGAGGAACTCTTGGAAGACAGCAGTCTGGGAGCGCCCGGTGCGGGTGACTCGCTGACCGTGCTGGCCATGATGGCCGAGACCTTTGCGTTGGCAGGAGAGCTCGACCGCGCCGCCCTCTACCAGCTCCGGGCAGCGCCCATGCTGGGGTCGACCGACCTGGCGGCTGAGCAACAGGGTGCCGCGGTTTTGGCGCAGGCTGAGATCTGGGCCGAGCACTTCGAGCAAAGCCGTTTGTGCCTTGGGGCCGTAGTGGACACGGCGCGGCGCGTGGGCACACCTGCGATCTTGTCGCTGGCCCTGGGACTGTCCAGCGAGCTGGATTGGTGGACCGGGCGGTGGGGATCTGCATACGCGGACGCGACCGAGGCGCTGCAGTGGGCGGAGGAGATGAATCAGATCGGTCTGATCGGGCGCGCCCTGTCGCAGCTGTCCCGGATTACCGCCGCCCGGGGTGACCATGAGCGGTGTCAGGAGTACGTGGAACGGGCCTGCGGGGACGTCGAGCCGCATGGTGTGGGCTGTCTGGCCGTCTGCAACCCGGCAGCGCTCGGGCTGTGCGCGCTCAGCCGAGGTGACCTGATGACCGCGATCGACCACCTGGAATGTGCGTGGGATGCAGGACAAACCGCGGGACTGGGCAACCCCAACGTCGTCCCGTTCGCCGGCGACCTCGCCGAGGCGCTCGCGCGGGCCGGTGCCGCGAAACGGGCCGGACAGGTCCTGGCGTGGCTCCAGGACCGGGCCGACGCGACGGGTCTGGTCTACCCGCAGGCGGCAGCCGAACGGGCGCGCGGGATCCTCGCCAACGATCCGGCCGAAGCCGAGGCCCAGTTCGCTAGGGCCTGCTCGGCGTACCAGAGACAGCTCATGCCCTTCGAGCAAGCTCGCACGCTGCTCTGCGCGGGGGAGGCGCTGCGCCGTGCCCGCCGTCCCGCCGCCGCTCGCCGGCCTCTCTTGCATGCCCTTTCCATCTTCAGCGGCCTAGGGGCACGGCCGTGGACGGCCCGGGCGATGATCGAGCTGGATGCCACCGGCGTCCGGGGCGGGGCCCGGAACGCCACGAGTTCCTCCTCTTTGGATAGCCTCAGTCCGCAGGAATTCCAGGTCGCCCGCGCCGTGGGCCGAGGGCTCAACAACGTTGAGGCGTCTGCGGCCCTGTTCGTCTCCCGTAAGACCGTGGAGGCCCACCTCACTCGCGTCTACCGCAAACTCGGCATCCGGTCCCGCACGGAACTGACCCGGCTGCTCATAACGCATGACCATGCTGCCGCTATCCACGGGGAATGGGCCGCCGCCATCACGCGCCCTGATATCCGGCCGAGCGCAGTCGAGTTCGCCGCGAAGTATGGGGAATAGCCGGAAGCGCGAACCGGCAATCCCCGCTATCGGCTGTCCTGCCAGCATGGGCGACGCCGCCTCGGCCGACATGGTATTTGTCCCTTTCCGGGAATTTCCACAATGCTGAGACCGTGCGACATGGAACGAGGGTAGGGTGGTTGTTCTCTAGCTCGGGTTCTGCAGGTCTGGCCTGGGTTTACTTGCTGGCCGGAGCGGTGGCTAAGTACCAATTAGAAGCCACAGCCATGCGCCGACGAATATGAGTGGTAGCAGAGCTTCAGGTAGGAGCGTCAGCCTAGTGTTTAGGGTACTGACTCCCCACTGGAGCGGTTTTTTCACCAGCGGCCCCTGCAGCAGCTGATGATTTTCGTAGAATTCTTTGTATTGCCGCCACGACAAGCGCTTGGAGTTGATGATACTTACTACGCCAAGGAATGTTACGAGAGCTACTCCGAGACCCGCAAAGACAACCACCTTGCGGAAGTCGTTACTTATATCAAGTAGATCTTTACTCTTATCGAGATTTTCGCTTCTCAGGGTAACGCCGTAAGCGGCAAACAGAATCGTCTGACTCGTCAGCCCCCATGTGGTTTTCCGATTAATAAGATCATGTTCGAATTCCTGACGATGATTGTGATCGTACCACCTGTCTCGGGACTCCTGATACCTATCATTCTCTTGAGTCATTTAAACCTTCCCTCGCTGACGGCACATCAACTGCCTTCCATTCTGGTCGTCAGGACTCACGCGTTGGGCTGGATGGCCCTTCACGCAGGGCAGATCGGTCGGGCTTCGTCGTGTTATCGACACTGCGCCCAATCGGACGGGCGCTTTCAATCTTTGCGCGCAGATCACTGGTCACGCCCACGTAGTCGCGAGCCTTGTCTACTCGGATAGGAACTCCTTCCAGCTGACGAGCAGTATTGGCGATATCGCGTAGATCATTCCAGACGGCGACGTCCGTATTGGTCACGAGCCCATGCTTCTGCGCGAGCAGTATCGCTGGCGTCGATCGCATGTCCTCCGCAGCACCAGGTATCTCTAGCTGGGCAAGATGATGCTTGAGAGCGAGGTCAACCAGCCGGAACGACTCCAGCACCGCAGCCCGCGGCGAAATGCTTGCCATGCGCAGGAGTCTGTCACGGTCCTCGGCGATCTCTTCAGTGACTTCTGGCGTTTCGCCTTCCATTGCTTCTGCGGCCTTGTTGATAACTTGCGCAACTTGCGATTCCACAAATTGCGCCTCGACACCACTCGGGCCTGCGCTCACGGATCTCAGTTGGGACAATCGCTCGCTTATAGTTTTTCGAAAGATCCAAAGGAGCCCGATGACTACGAGCGGCCAGACTGCATGACCAATCATTCGATCTGTGAAGGTCAATGAATCCATCGTATGCTCCTAACTCGGAAGAGATTGGTGCTTGTGCATTGCATCGTTGCCATGCCGGTCTCCCATCTCTGGCGGTCAGCAAGCATGCCGAGCATGTAGCCGCCCGGCCTGCGGTGACATCGTCGTCCGAACGGGGCCGGAGCGCTTCGGGGAAATCCCTGCGGTTCGTTCTCGAGAGGATGCCGATACGGGCGGCGTACGCCGGTTTAGCTGGCCGGGGTGATGATCCCGTACTCGTGGATCTTGCGGTAGATCGTGGCCCGGGACATGCCCAGTGATCCGGCTACCTTGGCTTTGCTGCCGTGGTGGTCCAGCAGGCTCTGCACGATGGCATCGCGTTCTAGCGACTCCAGCGGGCTGAGCAGCCGGCGGCTCACGCTCCAGCATTCGGGCGGAA
>Ga0207693_10004179_pt1 | contig 12247 bp, 12 predicted proteins | sample LARL81metaG_FD_184347 | JGI IMG/M metagenome (GOLD analysis project Ga0207693, IMG submission 184347) | Corn, switchgrass and miscanthus rhizosphere microbial communities from Kellogg Biological Station, Michigan, USA - LAR L8-1 metaG... | ecosystem: Host-associated > Plants > Roots >...
CCTTCTCGTAGACGTCGGCCAGCTTCGGCTGGGTGGTGATCACGTCGCCGGCGCATACGGGCTCGCCCCACACGAACTCCTGGCTTCCGTGGACCATCGCCGCGAGGTTGATGCCGACCTCCGAGTCGAGCACGGCCGGGCCCATCGCCGGAGCGCTGTAGACGACGCAGAACATCGGCGGCGCGACCACGTCGCGAAATCCGGCTGCCAGCGCCGCCTCGCGGTCGAGGTGGACCGGGTTTTCCTCGCCCACGGCCCGCGCGTACTCGCGGATCTTCTCGAGGCCGACCTCGTAGGCCACGGGCTGCCACTGCTTTCCGACTGCGTCCTTGTTCACGGGCATTTCGGGCGCGCAGTCTATGCGGCGCCGCCGGCCTGGCGTTCCTGGCTCCAGCCCTCGATCGCCTCGAGTGCTCGCGCACGACTCGCGTAGAGGTGCATGCGGCGCAGCTTGCCGCCCTCGGTCTCGAACGCCCAGAAGACGTCCATCTCGACGTCGATGCCGCTTCCCACGCCACGCGCCACCTGGTGGGAGTCCACGAGGACGAAGTGGTCTCCGATCGTCTCGACGGCGTTCGCGTCGACCCTGAACTCCTCCCATGCCTCGAGCCATTCGGCACTCCACTGCATGAAGCCCTCATGGCCCGTGAAGGTCCCGCTGTTGAGCAGTTCGTGGTCCGCCCCCAGCTCGACGTCCGGACGGAGCAGCGCGATCACGGACTCGTAGTCGCCCGAGTTGTAGGCGTCGAAGCCGCGCCTCGTCAGCTCGATGTTGCGCTGCCGGATGTCGCTACTTGCTTCCATCGAGCTCCAGCACCGAGAGGAACGCCTCCTGGGGCACCTCGACGCGCCCGACCTGCTTCATCCGCTTCTTGCCCACCTTCTGCTTCTCGAGGAGCTTTCGCTTCCGCGTGACGTCGCCGCCATAGAGCTTCGCCGTGACGTCCTTTCGCAGCGCCTTCACCGTCTCGCGGGCCAGCACCCGTGACCCGGTCGCCGCCTGCACCGGGACGTCGAAGAGCTGGCGCGGGATCGTCTTCTGCAGCCGCTCCACGAGCGCTCGCCCGGCCCGATACGCGTCATCCGAGTGGACGATGACGCTGAGGGCGTCCACGCGGTCGCCGGCGAGCAGGACGTCCAGCTTCACGAGGTCGGACTCGCGGTTGCCGATCTGCTCGTAGTCGAGCGACGCGTAGCCGGCCGTCCTCGACTTGAGCTGGTCGTAGAAGTCGAGGACGATTTCGGCCAGCGGGAGGTCGTAGCGGAGCTGAACGCGCTCCGGCGAGAGGTAATGCATGTCGATGTGGCTGCCACGCCGCCCCTGGCAGAGCTCCATCACCGGACCGACGTAGTTGGCCGGCGTGATGATCGTCGCCCGGATGTAGGGCTCGAGGATCCGCTCGATGCCCGCCGGGTCGGGCATCTCCGCCGGGCTGTGGACCTCGACTCGCTGGCCCCCGTGGAGCTCGACCTCGTAGCGGACGTTGGGCGTCGTCGCCAGGAGCTCCAGGTCGTATTCGCGCTCGAGACGCTCGCGCACGATGTCCATGTGGAGCAGGCCGAGGAAGCCGCACCGGAAGCCGAACCCGAGCGCCTGCGAGGTCTCCGGCTCGAAGCTCAGGGCGGCGTCGTTGAGCGCCAGCCGGTCGAGCGCGTCGCGAAGGTCCTCGTAGCGGTCGGTGTCGATCGGGAAGAGGCCGCAGAAGACGACGGGCTTCACCTCCCGATAACCGGGCAGGGGGCCCTCTGCCGGGTTCTCCTTGGAGGTGAGCGTGTCGCCGACCCGCAGCAGGGCCACGTCCTTGATGCCGGTGATCACGTAACCGACCTCCCCCGCGCTCATCCCATCGGCCGGTCGGGCCACAGGGGTGAAGAACCCGATCTCGTCGATGTCGGCCTCTGTGCCGGCCTGCATGGCCACGATGCGGTCCCGCTTGCGGAACTCGCCGTCCACGAGCCGGACGTAGGCGACCACGCCGCGGTACGGGTCGTACTCGGAGTCGAAGATCAGCGCTCGGGGGGGTGCGGTTGGGTTGCCCTCCGGAGGCGGGATGCGCTCCACAATCGCCTCCAGCACCTCGGCCACCCCCTCCCCCGTCTTGGCCGAGATGCGCAGGACCTCGTCGGGGTTCCCGCCGATCAGGTCGGTCACCTCCGCCGCGACGCGCTCCGGCTCGGCCCCCGGCAGGTCCACCTTGTTCAGGACCGGAATCAGCTCGAGCCCCGCCTCGACGGCGGCGTAGGTGTTGGCGACCGTCTGCGCCTCGACGCCCTGCGAGGCATCGACGACGAGCAGCGCCCCCTCGCACGCGGCGAGGCTGCGCGAGACCTCGTACGAGAAGTCCACGTGGCCCGGGGTGTCGATGAGGTGGAGGTGGTAGGTCTCGCCGTCGCGCGCCGCGTACGAGACCCGCACGGCCTGCGCCTTGATCGTGATCCCTCGCTCGCGCTCGAGCTCCATCGAGTCGAGCAGCTGGGGGCGGTGACCGCGGTCGACGGCGCCCGTCAGCTCGAGGAAGCGATCGGCCAGGGTCGACTTGCCGTGGTCGATGTGGGCGATGATCGAGAAGTTCCGGATTCGGTCCATGGACACGCGATGAGTATGGCGAGCAGGGTCTTGGGCGGCGATTTTGTCGCCGCGGCAGTTGTGTCGGTGAGGGGCTTTGCCCCGAAACTGGCAGGTGCTGTTGGTTGTGCGTGGTCAGGCGGCGAAGCCGCCATCACACTGCCCGGCGGCGCAGAAGGCGCCAGATCTGGTGCGCCTCGGGGATCCGGAACAGGGTGATAGCCGCCGCGTAGACCAGGCCGCCGGCCCCGAGCGCGGCCCCGAGCGAGATGATCTGCGCGATCAGCCCTCGCCCAAGCTGCAGGTCGAGGAGATACCAGACCCCGTAGCTGACCCCGGCCAGGGCCGCGGCAGCGAGGGTCACGCGAATCGTCGTCCAGACGAATCGCCCAAGCTCGAGCCTGCCCAACTGGCGCCGCAGAACCACGATCTGCGCAACCACGCTCACCGCAGTCGCGATCACCGTCGCCGCGACGATCCCGCCGATCCCGAACGGCGAATACAGCAGCGCCGCGGCGACCGCCGTGATCGCCAGATTGATGCCGGATATCGCGGTTGGCACCCAGGGGCGCTGGAGGCTGAAGAACGTGCGGGTCAGCAGGAGGAACAGCCCGTTGAACGGGAGTGAGAACGCGAACCAGAAGAGGGCCGTCGACACCAGGGTGGTGGCATGGGCCCCGAAGTCGCCGTGCTGGTAGACGAGCCGGATCATCGGGGTCGACAGGACCAGAATCGCGGCCGCCGCGGGGGCGAGCAGCAGCACGATCTGCCGCATTCCGTTTGCCATGGTTGCGCGGAGGTCGTCGTACTCGCGGCGCGCAGCCAGGCGGGCAAGGGTCGGGAAGATGACGGTCGTCACCGCCACCGAGAAGATGCCCTGGGGGAGCATGTAGATGCGAAAGGCCTTGTCGATGGCCGCCGGGGCGTTCTCGCTGATGAGCGAGCCGAAGATGCTGTTGATCAGCAGGTTGAAGTTGATGAGCCCCAGGCTCAGCGTGACCGGCAGCATCAGGAGCAGCACGCGCCTCACGTCGAGGCTCCAGACGAATGTCCACATGAGCTTGAAGGGCGTGTGACGAAGGTCCCAGGTGGGGATCGCCAGCTGGATCAGGGTGCCGACCAGCACCCCGATCGCGTACGCGTAGATCTTGTGGTCGCCGTGGAACATCGGCGCCAACGCGATCAGGACGACGATGATCGCCACGTTCCAGAAGAACGGCGAGATGGCGAACGCGCCGAAGCGGTCGTAGCTGTTCAGGATTCCCACGACCATCCCCGTCGTCCCGAGCATGACCAGGATCGGGAACAGGATCTGCGAGAGGGTCACGGTGAGGCCCTGCGGCACGTCGGATCCCACGAACAGCGGCATCAGGTACGGCGCGATGAGGATGAACAGCGCCGTGATCCCGGTGAGGACCAGCGTGACCAGGAAGATCAGGGTCGACGCCAGGCGGAAGGCCTCGCGCTTCTCCCCCCGCTGGAGCTTGTCGGTGAAGACCGGCACGAACGCGGCCTGGATCGCCGCGTCGGCGAAGAGGCTGCGCACGAGGTTGGGGACCTGGAAGGCGATCGTGAACGCGGACATGGCGCCGCTGACGCCGAAGTAGGCGGCTGCGAAGATCTCCCGGACAAGCCCCGCGATCCTCGACAGGCTGGTCGCGACCGAGAACAGCGCGGTCGAGCGGGCCAGGCGGCCCTTGCGAGCCTCGGCCGACTCGGCGGCAACCATGGCCGCTTCCACGCCCGGCTCCTCGGTGGCGACGATGTCGACCGGAGCGGGGTCGAGGGTGCGCTGGGTGATCCGCCGTGGCCCGTAGATGTGCTCGCGAACGCGCTCCTCGTCGTCGCGGGGCTGGGAGCCTTCGGAGGACATCAAATGGCCGCCAGAATCGCGGGTTTCGGGGGGCGCCCAGCTATAGTGGCCGCTCGCCCAATGGCCAATATCGCGTCACAGGTCAAGCGCAACGAGCGCACCGAACGGGAGCGGGACGAGAACCGTCGCCTCCAGGGGGCGGTGCGCACGCACTTCCGGCGGCTCGAGCGCGCCGTCCAGGCGGGTGATGCCGAGGAGACCGCACGGGAGCACAAGGATCTCGCCTCCCGCATCGACAAGGCGGTCCAGAAGGGTGCGCTGCACGCCAACAACGGCGCGCGCAAGAAGGCCCGCGCGGCGCGACTCGTCTCCGGCGCCGCGGCGTAAGGCCGCCGCGACTCGCCCCTACACCCGTGCCGCCTGCGGGCCGAGGCCCTACGCCTTGGCACCGGCGCCGGCGCCTGCCGCTCGCAGCACCGCAAGCGTGAGCGCCACGTCGTCCGGGTATTCGGACCCCCCGCGGCTCCACCACTCCAGGTCGGCCACCGCGCATGTCGCGGCGCGCAGCTCGAGCGACGAGGTGCCCTTGACGCTGCGTACCAGCATCCGCGCCGCATAGGGGTGCATACGGAGCCTTCCCTCAACCTCCTTGGGCGGCGTGCCCCGCTCGAGCTCGGAGGCCGCCAGCTGCGCATCGCGGAGCCGGCGGGCTGCCTGGTAAATGATCGGCGTGATCGCCTCTCCCTGCGAGCTGAGGCGCTGAGCCGCGCGCACCGCAGCGGGCCGGTCGCGGGCCACGACCGCGTCCGACAGCGCCCAGGTGGCCTCCTCCGATGTGTCGACGATCATCGACTCGAGGTCCTCGGCCGTCACTTCACCGCCGGGTCCCGCCCAGACCGAAAGGCGCTCGATCTCGGTGACGAGGCGCATGGTCCCCTCCCCCATGCGCTCGACCAGCATGCTGGCCGCTGCCGGGTCCAGGCGAAAGCCCCGGCTCTTGGCCTCGGCGACCAGGCGGCCGGGCAGGTCGCAGGCCTTCGGGGCCGCGTAGCGAAGGACCTCGCCGCCGGCGGCCTCCACCGCCTCGGCGAGCCCCTTCGGGGCCTTCTGCTTCGGGGGAGCCTCGCGGGCCACAAGCGCCACGGTCAGGTCGGGCGGCAGGTCGCCCAGCGCCTCGATCACAGACGCCGCCTGCTTCACGGTCCACCGATCGACGCCATCGGCGAGGAGGTAGCGCCGCGCGGACATCAGAGACATCGAGGGAATGGCTCCGATGAGGTCCTCGGGGTCGGGTGGCCCGTCAGTCGACCCGAAGGTCTCAAGCGCGCCCGGCCCGCCCTCGCGCTCCGCTCTCGCGCGAAGGCGGGAGAGCGCAGCGTCGATCTTGCCCGCGTCGGTGCCGGCGATCAGGTACGCGGGCTTGATCGCGGGCCCAGCCGCGCTTGCAGCACCAGTCACGGCTCGCGAGTGTATTCCGCGTCCCGGCCGGTCATGGCGGGCTTAGTCGTGGTTTCCGGGGCATCCGGGGGCCGCTCAGCCGCTGCCGGTGCCCCCATTGCCACTCCCGCCGTTGTCCTCCTTCGTCGACGTGGTCGTCGAGGTGCTGGTCGACGTCGTGCTCGTGGTCGGCTTGCTCGTGGTCGTGGTCGGCGCGGGCGTGGGTGCGGGCGCCGGCACCTGAGTCTGGGTGACGGTCGTCGTCCCCCCGCCGCATGCGGCGAGTCCCGCCCCTGCCCCGACGCCGAGGGCGATAGCCGTCGCGATGGTCGCTACCCGGTTCATCGCACTCCTTTCGTCGCTTTCAGGAGCGCGGCAGACTAGCTGACCGCCGCGTCGGCAATGCGGGAGCTCAGACGCTGCCGACCAGGATGCTGATGCCCGCCAGGACGACCGCGGCGACGGCCAGGACGGCCACGAGCCGGCCGCGACGACCCGTGATCGTGAACACGAGCGCCAGCAGGGCCGCGATCGCTCCCACGGCGCCAGACGCATAGCCGAAGCCGACCGACAGGACCTTCTGGATCTGGGATCCGTCGAAGCAGGACCCGTTCGGATGCTGCTGTACGAATTGGGCGGTCACGTCGCTACACAGGGTCGTGCCGGCAATGTCGGTGGCCGCCGCGATCATGATGAAGCAGCCGACCAGCAGCAGGATGAACAGGATCACCGCCAGCGCCCGCCAGGTGTTGCCGCCCCCCTCGGCGGGCGTGGAGGCTTCCATCAGACTATTGCGGCGGCTGCGCCGCCTTACCTGCCTGACTCGTCGCTAAATGCTCGTCGCTCAACACCCCCGCGAGCCTATCCACTCTCGACGCTCCAGCCGCGCGGGCTGACGTCGATCGTCACGTCGCCGGCCTGGTCCGTCCGCACGGTCGGGATGCCGTGTTCGGCCAGCGTGGCGAGGGTCCCCGCCGTCGGGTGGCCGTAGGGGTTGCCCGCTCCGACCGAGATCACGGCGAGCCGAGGCACCGTTCGGTCGAGGAGCGCGCCGAGGCCGGCGTCGTCGGACCCATGATGCGCCACCTTGAGCACGTCGACGGGCCCCGGATCGAGAGGAACCGCCTCTGCCTCCGCGTCCGCGGTGAGCAGCATCGAAAACGAGTGCCAGCGGGCGAGCAGCACCACCGCGGACTGGTTCGGATCCGGCTCGCCTTCCCCCGGCGCCGCGCCGGGCGGCCACAGCACCTCCAGATGCAGGCTTCCCGAGCTCACCTCCGAGCCCTCGGAGACCCGGAGCGCGGGCACGTTCACGGCCCGCGCGGCGCGGAGGAAGTCGGGCCCTGGCTCGCCGTACAGCAGCCGGTGGACCGGGAACCGCGAATAGAGGAGCTCGTCCAGCCCGCCGACGTGGTCGGACTGGTCGTGGGTGGCGATCGCGGCCGCGAGGCCGTCGACGCCCTCCTCGCTCAACTGGCCGCGCAGGTCGTCTCCCTCCGGACCGCCGTCCACTAGCACCGGCCTGCCGTCGTCGGGATCGAGCAGGATCGAGTCGCCCTGCCCGACGTCCAGGACGACGACCCGAAGCCCGGGCGCCGGTAGGGCGGCTCCGGGCGGCGATCGGAACGCCAGCGCGGCGCAAGCCACGACCGCCAGGGCCGCCAGGCGGGCTCGGCGGTGGGGCCTGACGGAGTCGCGCCGGCGGCGTGCCCACGCTCCCACCGTCGACATCGCCACGCCAAGACCGGCGTACGCGGCCGCCACCTGCGGCCATGCGGGCAGCGTGATGCCCAGCTGCGCCCAGTCGGGCTGGGCGAGCCAGTGGGCGACCTGCGCGACATAAGCGGCGAGGAGCCCAGCGAGCGCGGTGAACGGCTCGACGGGGGCATCGGGAACCTGCCCGACGATGGCGGCGAGCATCCCCAGCCACATCATCGGCGCGATGGCGGGGAGCGCCAGCAGGTTCGCGGGCAGCGCCGCGATCGATACGGCGCCGAAGTGGTGTGCGAACAGGGGCGCGGTCGCGAGGGTGGCGGCGATCGTCACGCCCGCGCCCTCGGCGAGCGCGCGGCGCGCGGCCGATGGTGGATCCGATCCGTCGCCCCTGCCTCCCAGGATCAGGTCCCTGATCCGGGCCGCGAACACCAGGATGCCCGTGACCGCGGCGAAGCTGAGCTGCCAGCTTGGGTCGCCGGCGGATCGCGGATTGAGCGCGAGGGTGAGCGTGGCCGCGAGGAGAAGCGCGTACCACCGCCACCTGGGCCGCCCGGCGAGAGCCGCGATCACTCCCGCGGCGCCCATGATGCCCGCGCGCTGGATCGAGGGGCCGGCACCCGCGACCGGCACGTAGACGGCGATCAGTGCCAGCAGGGCGACCAATCGCGTGCGCAGTTGGGTGCCCGCGATCCCGAGCAGCCATGCCCCGAGCAGCGCGAGGAGCATCACGCAATCGCCCGAGACCGCGAGTAGGTGGGCGAGGCCGGCGCGCTTGAAGTCGTCGACCGTCGCCGGGTCGATGCGATCGTCCTCCCCGAGGAGAAACCCGCGCAGGAGCGCCGCCTCGGCGTCGGGCGTGCCGCTTTCCAGGGCGGCGGCCGCACGGCTCCTGACGCCGTCCACGGCACCCGCGAGGCCGGCGCGGCGCTTGCCCGTCGGTGCGATGGTCCGGGCGCGGAGCACCTCGCGAATGCCGAATCGCGCCAGGTAGTCCGCCTCCCAGGGCCGCGCCTGCGCCAGCGTCCCGCTCGCGCGCACCTCGCTGCCGATCGGGAGGTCCGGCACCGGCTCGTGGCCCTCGAGGGCCAGCCGGCCTGCGGTCGTGCTGATCCGGACCGTGACGTCGCCGTTCGCCCGGTGGGGAACCGCGGTCACGTAGCCGGTCACCTTCGCGTCCCGACCGGTCGGCCCGTCGAAGGCGCCGCCGTCGATGGCCGAGAGCCGCAGGGCACCAATCGCCACCCCGCCGGTCGCGGCGGCCAGGGCGACGAGGGCGAGCCATGCGATTCCGGCCCGGTGAGTCGCACCCCGCGCAATGGCCAGCACCCCGCCCGCGATCATCGCCGCCGCCAGGAGCGGCGTTGCATCCGCGTTTGCCGCCACGGCTGATGAGACGGCGAGCCCGCAAGCGGCGCCTCCCAGGACGGCGAAGCGCCAGGCGACCGGCGTCACGACCGAGGCCTCAGGGCTGGAGGCGGGACCGCAGGGCGTCCATCGTCGCCGGGCCGATCCCGTCGATCTGGTCGAGCTGGTCCACCGACGAGATGCCGCCGTGCTGGTCCCGGAACTCGAGGATCTTCTGTGCGGTCACCGGGCCGATCCCCTCGATCGTGTCGAGGTCCTCGACGCTCGCGGTCCCCACGTTGATGGGGGCCTCGGAATCAGCGGCGGTCGCGCCGCCCGCGACCGCGGGCCCGGCGGCGACCCCGACAGGGCCCTTGGCCCTGGCGGGAATGATGATTTGTTGGCCGTCCGTGAGCCGGGCGGCGAGGTTGAGCGCGTCGATCTCCGCGCGCGCTGTCGCGCCCCCCGCGCGCTGGACCGCGTCGTTTACGCGAGTGCCGGCCGGCAGGCGGTAGACGCCCGGGTCGGCGACTGCGCCCGCCACGTCCACGACGACGTCGGTCCCGCCCGCGGCATCGACGGCAAGCGCCCCGCCCGAGCCGGCTTTGTTGGAGGAGTCGGCGTACGTCACGCCGCCGGCGGAGTCCCCCTGGGCGTTGTCACCGGAGCGGATCCACCGTGCGCCCACCAGGACGAGCACCACCGCGACGGCGCCGTAAACGAGCAGCTGCGAGCGGCTGAGCGACCCCACGGCCGCGATGCTGCGGCAGACGAAGTCCCCTATGGCGCGCTCAACGTCAGAGCTCGATCACAAGAGCACGCCGACTCTCAGGCGCACAAGCAGCCCAGGCCCACGGTTGTCGGATTTATCGGCCTATTCGCGATAAATCCGACAACGAGTGTTTTCTGGGGACGGGTTACGTGACCCGGAAGGCCGTCAGGCCCTCGGGCTCCTCGTCACGGACCTCCACGTGCTCGACCATCGCGCCGCGCGGGCCCTCGCGGGCGAAGCGCACCATCGCGTCGACGGCCTCCTCGGAGCCCTCGAAGACCGCCTCGACACTACCGTCCGGGTTGTTGCGGACCCATCCGTATACGCCTCGGGACCCGGCGGTCCGCCTGGTCGTGTCGCGGAAGAAGACGCCCTGGACGCGGCCGTGGATGATGACGCGCTTACGCACCATCAGCGGGCGCCGCGCAGGCCGCGGCCTCCGGCTTACTCGTCCTCGTAGTCGTCGTACCCGCTCGCCTGGGCCGCGAGACGGCGGGAGAAGAGCTCGTCGGCGGACACCGGCGGCGACTGGACGGAGACGAGAGCGAGGGGCTCCGTGCCGTTATTGGCGACGGAGTGATCCGTTGCGGGCGGGATCAGGACGAGGTCGCCCACCGCGAGCTGCTGCGTGTCGCCCGTAGCGGACATGCTGCCCCTGCCGCTGACGACGACGTAGACCTGCTCGGCCTCCTCATGCGAGCGGAGCTCCTCCGATGCGCCCGCCGGAACTTCCAGCCAGCACACGGACACGTTGCGCGACCCGAGCTCCCCAGCGTCCATCAGGATGTGAGGACGGAGCCGGTGCAACTCGGTGACGGTCGCGTCCGAGAAGCGCCTGACAAGCATGCGTGGCCTTTCTAGCAGACCCGCCGGTAAGGCGTGTTGCGGATTGGGGGCACCAGCCGGTTGTCGCCTACCTGACCACCAGGTTGACCAGCTTGCCAGGCACGACGACCTCCTTGACGACCTCCTTGCCGTCGATGTGGCGCTGTACGGCCGCGTTGGCGCGGGCGAGCTCCACGAGCTCCTCGCGGGAGGCGTCCGCGGGTGCCTCGACGCCGGCGCGGCGCTTGCCGTTGACCTGCACGACCAGGGTGAAGATGTCACTGGCGAGCAGCTCGGGGTCGGCCTTCGGCCAGGGGTCCTCCCAGACCCGGCGCCCGGTCATCGCCTCGTACACGTCGCAGCCGAGGTGCGGCGCGAAGGGGAAAAGGATCGACGCCGCGGTCGCGGTCGCGAAGCGCAGGGCGCTCTCCCCCGCGGCGTCGCCGTAGAGGTCGTCCTTGACGCGGTATGCCTCGTTCACCAGCTCCATCACCGCGGCGATGGCGGTGTTGAACCCGAAGTCGCGCTCGATGTCGCGGGTGACTTTGTCGATCGCCCAGTGGGCCTTCCGGAGAAGGTCGCCCGCCGGTGTTCCGGTTGCACCGGCGGCGGATGCCTCCGACTCGCCCGCGGAGGTGCGCTCGGCGATCTCCTCCTTCAGCCGCCAAAGCCGGGTCAGGAAGCGGTGCACGCCCTCGACGCTCTCGTCGGTCCAGTCGCCGCCGCCCGCCGGCGGGCCCATGAAGCAGACGTAGGTGCGAGCAGTGTCGGCGCCGTAGCGCTCAACGGTCTCCGCCGCGCTGACGACGTTGCCCTTGGATGAGGACATCTTGGCGCCGTCGCGGGTGATCATTCCCTGGGTGAAGAGGCGGCCGAACGGCTCCTGCACTCCCAGGTGCCCCATGTCGGCGAGCGCCTTCGTGAAGAAGCGCGCGTACATCAGGTGGAGGATCGCGTGCTCGACGCCGCCGATGTACTGGTCGACCGGCATCCAATAGTCGACTGCCGCGCGGTCCCATGCCGCGTGGTCGTTGTGGGCGTCGAGATAGCGGAGGAAGTACCAGGAGGAGTCGACGAAGGTGTCCATTGTGTCGGTCTCGCGGAGGGCCGGGCCGCCGCAACGCGGGCATTCGGTCTCGACCCAGTCGGTGGCGGCGGCCAGCGGGCTCCGGCCCTTCGGCGCGTAGTCGTCCACCTCGGGCAGCAGGACTGGGAGTTGGTCCTCGGGCAGCGGGACGATGCCGTCGGTCTCGCAGTAGACGACCGGGATCGGGCAGCCCCAATAGCGCTGGCGGGACACGAGCCAGTCGCGGAGGCGGTAGTGGACGGTCGGCTTGCCCCGGCCCTCGGACTCGAGCCACGCGACGATCTCGTCGTAGGCCTCACGGTTCTGCTTGCCGTCGAAGCGGCCGGAGTTGACCATCTGGCCGTCACCCGAGTACGGGAGCCCTTCGTCGTCCTGCGACTCGTCGGGGTCGGTGCCCGCGATCACACGCCGGATGGGCAGATCGAACGCACGAGCGAAGTCGTAGTCGCGCTTGTCGTGGCCGGGCACGGCCATGATCGCGCCAGTGCCGTACTCCATGAGCACGTAGTCGGCGACGAACATCGGGATCTGCTCGCCGTTGACGGGGTTGGTGATCGTGCGCCCCAGCGGGACGCCTGTCTTCTGGCGCTCCTCCGACCCACGCTCCTCTGGCGTCCAGCGGGTCGCCTCGTTCACGTAGTCGCGCACCGCCGCCTCGTGCTCGGTGCCCGCCGCGAGGCGCTCCAC
>Ga0207693_10004180_pt1 | contig 12246 bp, 6 predicted proteins | sample LARL81metaG_FD_184347 | JGI IMG/M metagenome (GOLD analysis project Ga0207693, IMG submission 184347) | Corn, switchgrass and miscanthus rhizosphere microbial communities from Kellogg Biological Station, Michigan, USA - LAR L8-1 metaG... | ecosystem: Host-associated > Plants > Roots >...
CGGGCAGGCGCCCGCGCGCCTGACCCTCCGCGAGATGGACGGCACGCATGAACTGACGATTGTGATTACCCAGTCGGGAGAAACGGCGGACACGATGGCAGCACAGCGACTGGCACGCCAGAAAGGTTCCCGCACAATCGCAGTCTCAAACGTTGTCGGCTCGACGATCGCCCGAGAGGCGGACGGAGTGCTTTACACCTACGCCGGTCGCGAGGTAAGTATCGCCTCCACAAAGGCATTCACCGCACAGATGGCTGTTTTGTTTCTGCTCGCCGCATATCTGGGCCAGGTGCGCCAACAGCTGTCCAAGGAAGTTGCGAGCCGCTGGATTGATGAACTGCTTTCGTTGCCGAAGAAAGCTGAAGCGGTTTTGCAGTCGGACGGAATGTGCCGGGAACTTGCTCGACGCTTCCAGAGAGCGGAGGACTTCCTTTTCGTGGGTCGCGCGATTCATTACCCCATTGCGATGGACGGAGCGCTCAAGCTAAAGGAGGTTTCCTACGTTCACGCCGAGGGTTATCCGACGGGAGAAACGAAACACGGCCCGAACGCGCTGATCGATGAGAGCCTGCCAGTGGTCATGATCGCGACTCACGATGCCAGCGACCCTGGTTCCCTTCTACGGTACGAAAAGAACGTTGCAGCGCTGAAAGGATTTACCAAGCAGCGGGCCCAAGTGATCGCGCTCGCGTCCGAAGGCGACAAACAAATCGAGGATCTCGCAGATCACACGATCTTCATCCCGCAAACGCCGGAGCTTCTTGGTCCGATTCTTGAGATCATCCCGCTCCAGCTGTTTGCCTATCACATGGCGGTCATCAAAGGCCTGGACGTGGATAAGCCCAGGAATCTGGTGAAGAGTGTGATGCACGAGTAGACCTCTCCTCACGCAAATGGCAGACACATAGACGGAGTGGCATATTCGAAGGGCTACAAGGTCACCTGACAGTCGCTCGTGGCGAGCAAATAGCGTAAGCTAAGGAGTCGATTAGGTAGGGGGGTGATGATTTGGCAGAAGTCCGATTGCAAGAAGGCGAGTCGATTGAAAGCGCGCTACGGCGCTTCAAGCGCAAGGTTCAAACCGAGGACATTATCAAGGAAGTGAAGCGTCATTCCTTCTACCTCAAGCCTGGCGCGAAGCGTCGCGTGAAGGAAGCCTTAGCGCGAAAACGCGCCCGCAAAAAGGTTCGCAGAGAACCCGATTAGGTTCGATGAAATGTCCGCTGCTGAAAAGCAGCGGACATTTCAGGGTCCGTTGCCGGAAGAGCTCCCTCGGGAACCGCTCGTCCCGAAACAAATTCACGGACTGCTGCCCGGGTTCCAAAATTCTATCCTCTACCCCTCCCGGGCAGCTTCTTACTCCACCAGTTCTGCATCGTATGGCTTCAGACGAACCGCGTCTGTGTACGGCCTGCCGCCGATGATCCCGCGCTTGCTTCCGCGAACAGGAATAGTCTTTTCTTCGCTGGTTGTATTCACATAGAGCGTGCGGCCTTCAACCACGCGCGCGTAAACGCCTGACGGAGTTTCCGGTCCCCTTTCGATGTGGAGGTCTGCATAGAGGCTGCGTACGAGCGGAGCGAGCACCGACATCTGCGAAGGAACCGCGACATAAATTGCGCGTCCCTTATCATAGTTGTTCACTGTGATGGCCGGAGACTTCTCTGGAGTATTCGTGAACAAGGCCATTGGCTTCGCAGTGCGAGGCTCCAAGACCTCATAAAATCCGATGTTGGACTTCTCAACTTTGCCGTTCAGGTCGATCTCCGGAGGCGTGCTGGGCCGGTAGAACTCCGAAGTCCGGATTCCGAATACATCGCTCAATCGTCCGGGAAGCGGCGCATCGAACCACTGACTGGTCTCATCGACTTTCGCAGAGAAGGCGGTCATAATCACCGTGCCGCCATTGCGAACGTAATTGCGAATCGCCTCGGCGCTGGCGATATCCATCAGATAATCCGCGGGGACAACTAACAGTTTGTAGCCCTCGAGCGTGCTGTGGCCTACATTGATAAGCGCTGCGTCGATGTTGTCTTCGAAGAATGGCTGGAAGGCGCTCTCAACCTGATCGCTATAGTTGACGGTGAAGTATTGGCGGACGGTGTTGCTTGGGCCCGGAGGATGAGACGCCATGTTGCTCTCAAATGAATAGGCTATGGCGACGTCCGGCTTGTGATAGCGAGGGAACCCGAGGTGCTGCAGCTGTGAGAATTCGCTCGCGATCTGTTTGTACTCGGTGTATTTCCAGGAGGGAGTGCCGTCGTGATCCAGCAATCCGAAAAGCGCCTGCTCTTCCCCTCCCCGGTGCGTGTTGAAGGTCCATGCCAGAAAAGTTTGGCCATAGTCGAGCAACGCTAAGTACGCCCACATGCGGATGATGCCTTTGGGGCCGCCATAAAAGCCACCACCTCCGCTCGTGAATTCATTGAACCAGGCCGGAGTCGCCAGGTCGCCCCTGACAGTCAAGGCTCCGAAGGATACGTCGACCGGATTGGACGGATAGAATCCCTCTGCACCGTAACTCACATATTTTTTGTATGAGCTCAGATAATCAAAGCCTCTACGTCCGGCGGTGTCCCAAAGGTTCGAAGCCGCGGGCAGAATGGGAACGTTTCGCTGGCGCACTTTTTCAAGGTCTTCAAGAACTGAAATCGTCACGTCGGACCAGAAGCGCCGCAGATCAAGATACCGCTCCGGCGGAGCAGGTCCGTTCGCGTAAGGCAACTGCACCTCATCGAAGGAGTTCAAGTGCCGCGACCAGCGTTGCGTTGCCCAGGCCTTGTTGAGGTTCGCAATCGTCCCGTATTTCGTCTTCAGCCATTCAATGAATCTCTGCCGGTCTGCTTCGGAGTAGGACATGACCCCGTTGCCGATCTCGTTGTTGTAGCCGATCGCGGCCAGCGCAGGGTTGTGAGCGTAATGGCGGGTCAATTCATCAGCGAAGCGAATCAGGTGCTCGCGATAGTCAGGACTGCTGATGTCATCCATGTAGCGTTCGGCCGGTTGCACCGTCGCGCCTTGCTCGTTGACCATGTTCACCGATGGATATTGGTGATGGAGCCAGATCGGCGCTGGCGATCCGCCGATATCGAGGAGCACTTTTATTCCTGCCTGGTGCATCTGCTCCAGGATCGGATCGAACCATGCGAATTCAAACTGTCCCTCGGATGGTTCGAAGGCGTCCCAGGAAAGATCTCCGATGCGCACCATGGTGAATCCCGCTTGCTTCATCAAAGCAATGTCCTGGCGGATCTGTTCGGGCGAGCGATCTACTGGCTGGTAACAGGTGCCGACGAAGAGTTGCCCTTTGCCGGGCCAATCCGGATGTTGATCAGCGCTCTGCGCAACGAGGGCGGTCCCAAGAAGGACCAGTAGGGCAACACAGGAGATTGGTTTCCAGGTCATTAATTTTTGTATTTTGCAAAAACAGCACGCGTGCTTTGGACACGCGTGCTGAGGTTTGTCGGCAAACTTAAAACTACTCGCCCAACATGAGCTGCCCGTTGATTTCAAAGTTTCCGTCGACCGCTGCCACGCCGTTTCCGGGCTGACCACCGCCGATTGAAACCGTGTACTTTCCCTGCGCCACAATCACGTCGCCGTCCTCGCTGACCATGCTTAGGTCTCGCGGGCTCAGGTGAAAATCAACTTTTTGTTTTGCACCCGGTTCTAAATGGATGCGGTGGAAGCCGCGCAACGCCCTGATTGGCGCCCCCGGGACATCAGGAAACTTCAGGTAAAGTTGCACTACCTCGTCGCCAGCCGTTTTCCCAGTGTTTGTCACTGTGACGGAAGCATCAAGCGAGTCTCCCGCATTCACTGGCGCATTCGGTATGGCGAGATCGGTGTAGCCGAAGCTCGTATAACTCAGACCGTATCCGAATGGCCAGAGCGGCTCGCCTTCGAAGTAGCGGTAGGTGCGGCCTTTCATCGCGTAGTTTTCGAAATGAGGCAATTGGTGAACGTCCTTGTAGAACGTCACCGGAAGGCGTCCCGCAGGATTGTTCTTGCCGCTCAAAGTCTCGGCGATTGCGGCTCCGCCTTCTTCGCCCGAATACCAGGCTTCGAGAATGGCATTGGCATGCGCCTTCTCCCAGTTAGTGCTCAGCGCACTACCGTTCATCAGCACGACGACGAGCGGCTTACCCGTAGCAGCGACGGCCTGCACCAGGTCTTCTTCGGGCTTGGGCAAATCCAGGTTGGTGCGATCTCCACCAGAGAACCCGGGCTGATCCACTGGCATCTCCTCGCCTTCCAGCCGGCTCGTGATGCCGACCACGGCAACGATCACATCCGCATTCTTGGCAGCGTTGATCGCAGCGGGATCAGGCGCAGTGTTTACAGGGGCCCAGATGAGTTGCGCTTCATGTTTGCCCTCGTCAAAACGACTGTAAGTTACATCAACTTTGACAGGACGCCCTTTCTCAAGGTGAATCTGGCCGAGGTGGGTGTTGTCACCCCACCCTTCCGTGACGCGCCTGTCGTCCGCGGAGACTCTTGCAAAGCCGTCGGCCTTGATGCCGAGCAGGTAGTCGCCGGTAGCCGGTGCCGTCAGAAAACCGTTCCATTGCACCGACAGGGTCTTGGTCGACTTTGCTGGTTCGGGCAGGTTGCTGTCGTTGAGGTTCACGACCGATTCCACCCGCGACGCGAGCGGAGTAGGTTTGGATTCGAACCCCTGTCGCGAACTGTACTCTGCTTTCAGCCCCGGCTTGCCGTCGGGCGTGGTCAGCGCCGAAGCGGGCACAGGATCGCCATGATTGGTTAGGAACTGCGTTCCAGGAACATAAGTGATCTTGGCATCGGGAAACTCAGCTTTCATTCCTTCGATTACGCTGACCGTGTGCGTCGGGGTGCCGTTGTAGTTGCCAAGCAGAACTGCAGTTTGCTCGGCAAGTGGGCCGACAACCGCGATGCGCTTCACGGACTTGAGTGGCAGCACACCGTCGTTCTTCAACAAGACCATCGACTCATTCGCCATGCGACGGGCGAGGGCACGATGCTCTGCGCTATCGAGGACCTTCTCGTCAATCTTGCTATATGGAACCATCTCAGGCGGATCGAACATGCCGAGACGAATGCGCGCCGTAAAGAGGCGTACGAGCGCAGTATCGACGGCACTCTCCGGCAGATATCCCTGCTGGACGGCGTCGATGTAGGGGTGGTAGTCGTGGTCGTCCATCACTTTAGCGAAGTCGATGCACTCATTATCCATGCCACGCATGAGCGAAATAGCGGACGCTTGCGGCTGAGTCGGGCGGTAGTGGTGATCTCGGAAGATGTTGCGAACCGCATCGCAGTCAGAGACTACATAGCCCTGGAAATGCCATGCGCCACGAAGCGTTTGTTGCAGGAGAAACTCGCTGGCGCAGGCGGGCTGCCCGTTGATCGCGTTGTATGCGCACATGACGGACCCCGCGTGCCCCTCGACAACAGCAGCACGGAAGGCTGGCAGGTACGTGTCTAACTGATCGTGCTTGCTGACGTCCACATCAGTGAAGTGGCGAGTGGGCTCAGGGCCACTGTGTACGGCGAAATGCTTGGGGGTCGAGATCGTCCGATAGTAGCGAGGATCATCGCCCTGCATTCCGGTGACAAAGGCGACCGCCATGCGACCACTGAGGAATGGATCTTCGCCGTAGGTCTCCTGGCCACGGCCCCAGCGCGGATCACGAAAGATATTGACGTTGGGAGCCCAGAAGTCGAGACCGTGAAAGATCGGGAACGTTCCTTTGCGTACGGCCTGGACGTTAACGACACGAGCTTCGGTGCCGATGATGGTTGCCATTTCGTGAATGCGAGGTGTATCGAAGGTCGCGGCCAGTCCTACCGGTTCAGGAAACTCGGTTGTGCCGTCGACGGCAACGCCGTGCAGGGCCTCGCTCCACCAGTCGTAGGCAGGCACATTCAGACGCGGAATGGCGCGTGCCTGATTCACAAGCTGCGACGCCTTCTCTTGCAGCGTCATCCGGTGCACCAGATCCGCCGCGCGTTCTTCAGCCGAGAGCTTGGGATTCATGTAAGGGGCGTTTGAAGCGTCCTGCGCGATCGCGGGGTAGGTCGTGAGGGCAATGCATAGTATGAGAACGGCCCAGATGAGTCTTGCGGAATATTTCATCTACTCCTCCTAGGAAAGTGCCGGAGTCAGATACCGGCGGCAAATTTGTAAACGACTTGCAGCGTTGCCGTGCAAAACTATCGGCACGCTGCAGTAAAACAAAGATTGTGGCTAAAAAATGGGACAACGTGATTTTGGAAACGATCGGCCACCTTGCTGGTATGAGTGCCTGAATACATTTCGAAGGTGTTCGCGATTCCGTATTTGTCGAGCACGTCATGCAGCTTAGCAGTATCGACTCGCAAACCGTCTTGATCTCCAACATCGATCGCGATAGCGCGATACTGACGCAGGTTTCCGATGTACTGATCGATAAAAGCAAGCGGAGCATTAGCCGTCCATTTGGCGAGCACATCGAGCTGAGGTTGGCCGTCCTTAGTGGGCAGATCGAGATAGAGTGGCGGATTCTTCGGATCCGGCGACCAAGCCGCCGCACTGGCAAGCATTGCTCGAGGAAAGAAGGGCAGCTTGGCCGAATCTTCAAGGGTCTTCACCGATTCCAGAGCTTTCTCTAACTCGGGATTCGCGGGGCCAGGAGGTCGCGCAGAAAGGCAGCAGGGGCTCATGATGTACAAGCTGCCGAATACATCGGCATGTTTCATTCCAATGCGGGTAGAGCCGTAGCCCCCCATGGAGTGGCCAACCAAGCCCCGGCTGAGTCGATCTGGAAGTGTCCGGTAATGAGCATCAACGTAGGCGACCACGTCGCGCGCAATAAACTGCTCGAAATCTCCAGTGGTCACCGAACTCGAATACATAGAACCGTTGTGCACCGTCTTCGAATCCGGTAGCACAACGATCATCTCTTTCGAACCCTGGGCAAAAGCACCTTCGATGGTTTGGGGCACGTGAATTTCATGACTCCATTGCTCAGCGCCGATGGAATAACCGTGCAATGCGTAAACGACCGGGTAGCGGCGACGCTTGTCCTTGACATAGCTGGGCGGCAAGAAGACGAACAAGTCGCGATCGACCGCGTCGCCTTCGAGATTGCCTTCCAGAGATTTTCCGTGAACCTTAATGTGTTCGACGTTGACGGCCTTCGCGCCCGGAATAACAGCGGGCACATCGGTTTGGACCTGCGCCGGAAGCTGAACTGCAAGACTGACTATCACCCCAAACGCCATCACGCAAAGCAATCTATTTCTCATCGACCCTCTCTTAGAAATGTTGTCTGAATCAGCGGATCAGTATAGACCCTCAGTTCGATGGCGCCGCACGTACAATTTGTTCCATCGTGTGAGCCACCGACAGCTTAAGCCCGTTTTAGTACGGTCTGTGGCTTTCAGTGATGCCAGGCAAAGTGTCAGTCCTGAACGGAGCGGCTGGCAGGCCCGCACCGTTGAAGAGCGTTGCAGCCGGATTGGACTGCCAGGCATAACGGACATTTTTCGGGTTAGGCACCGAGGGCGAGGACACGACTACCATATTGCCTTCAATGCGCGCCTCCGCCCAAGACCACTTGCCATCCTCTCCGGCAATGGAGAACTCTTCCAGTTTCTCGCCCTTTGCGACCAGACCGCCGTCTGCGTGGGTGAAGTGCAATCGGATCGAGCCGGGAAGACGGTCAACCCGCGCGAGAGTGGGACCTGCATACACGATCTTCTTTCGATACTGTTTGGCCAGAGCACAAAAGGCAAGGCGTTCTCCAACTGGACGTTTGTCCTTCGGGTGGAGATTATCGGGATCGCCGGTGTCGATCGTTACCGCCAGACACGAGTTCGGCACACTAGCGGCAATGATCGCCTGCGACTCCCGCGTTTCCGCCCAATTGTCGTCGATGGGAACCGCACTGCGGTGCCCGAAAGTTGGCAGACTCACAATGTAGAAGGGAAAATTCCCCTGTTGAAAAAGCTGTCGCCAATCCGGAATCGTCACCGGAAGAATTTTGCGGTATTGAAAACCCCGCTCCGAGTTCTGCTCGCCCTGGTACCACAAGGCGCCCGTAATCGAAAGCGGCGCAATCGGCGCCAGCATCCCCTCGTAAAGCACACCCGGCATCACTGGCCAGTTCTCGTAGCCGATGGGCATGGGATGCGGTGGCCGGGCATCAACGCTCAACTGCCCTTTCCACTTTCCTGCCAAAGGAATACTGGCCTTATCGCCGAGCATGAGGCGCAAGTCTTCTGGTTTGCCAAGAAATCCACCGGTTGGTTTCGTCTTCAGTACGCGAATCGCGACCATGTTTTTCCCGGGCCTCAGCACTCCATCAGGAATGAAGTACACGCGCGGATTCTCGACCCACGCGCTGGCACCGACTTGCGTGCCGTTGATGTACACAGTGTCCATCCGTTCAATTGAGCCCAGGAAAATCAAAGTGTGTCCGGCGGGAATGGGGTCCGGCAGAACAATTTCTTTGCGAAACCACGCTACCGCTGGCGTCTCGGGTACACCCAATTCGGAGAAGCCACCGGGAATGTCGACCGGTTTCCAATCTGAATCGGCGAAGTCCGGAGCTGCCCAGTTTTGTTTGACGCCGACGTCATACTCGTCATACCAGTGCATGACATAGTTGCCGTATTCAGGCGCTCCTGCCGCAGCTAGTTTCTGCAGTTGGGCCAATGGAATGTCGAAGTCGTGCAGTGGACGAAGAGCCTCGGCGCTCGTCCACGACTCCGCTGGAGTTCCGCCGAGCGCATCGATGACCAGGCCGATCGGAACGTGGATCTCCTGTTGGACTCTGCGGGCAAAGTAGTACGCGACGGCTGAGACTTTGTCAGCGGTTTCGGGAGAGACGACTTTCCATGTTCCGTCTACAACGTCCGCGTGGCGATAGGCAGCGTGAGCAGCAACAGTGAAGAATCGAATCTCAGGAAAGGTTGCAGCCTTGACTTCCGCCTCGCCGTCGCGCACCCGCAGGAGACTTACCTGCATGTTGGATTGTCCGCCACACAGCCAGACATCCCCGACTAGCACGTTGTGAAGTTCAATGGTCTGATGACCGCTTATCTTCACCGTGTAAGGGCCACCAACATGAGGCGGGTGAATCTGCACTTCCCAGCGTCCGTCGGCCCGCGCAGCGCCGGATGCGTGTTTCCCTGCAACGACTATACGCACCTTGTCGCCTGGTTCGGACCATCCCCATATGGTATTCGGCTTGCCGCGCTGCAAAATCATGTTGTCGCCAAAGATGGGGCTAATAAAGGGGAGTGGCTTGAGGGTGCTCTGCGCCGCAGCACTGCAAAGCAGCGACAGGGAGAACGCGGTGGCAGTAACAACTTTGAGAACTCGTTTAAGATTCACGGTTAAGAATATAACGCTGCAGCTGTCCCTAACTGTAGCACTCCAGGGGTTCGCGCAAAGAGGCAGTATCATGCGTTCAGCAAAATACAAGGCTCAACGACGGCAATCTGGCTGAAGAGACTATCAACATGGTTACAAACCATGCAAGAACTCGGCGGGATCGCGATCTCTATTTGGGTGAACGTATTGATTTTTGTCTTTGGTGCCCTCGTTACATTTCTCTACACTTCAACACACAACGTTTCTTGACCGGAACTGGGTTCAAGAGCACAATCTAACTGACTAGGGAAAGCTCAAAGGCGCAACCCCTGCGCTCCCTTTCCTCGAAGCAGTGGCGTGTATTGGAGGTGCCTTGTGCGGCCTGCGGCGCTTGCTGTTCTGCTCACGCTTTGTGTTCCTGTTCAATTACTAGGTCAACGAGCCACCGGCAATCCTTCGCCCTCTTCAAGCTCTAGCTCCGGTGGTTCCGGCGGCGGGGGTGGCTACAGCGGCGGCGGCTCTCATTCATCGGGTGCTTCAAGCTCTGGCGGCGGAGGAGCGCGTTCCGGAGGCTCTTCTTCCGGCAGCTCCAGCAGTGGAGGATCACGTTCAACAGGATCAGCCGGTCCCAACAACTCTGGCGCACACTCGGGCAGTGCACATTCCACTACGACGCCTGGGTCTCCTCAGTCCAACATGAGAACCGGCAATGCGGGATCCGAACGCTGGAGCAGCGCCAACTCCGGATCGAATGGTGGGCCTGCCTTCTCGCGCCCAACTTCGCAGGTAGTCCCGATTCAACAGCAGCAATGGATCCTTGAGGCTCTGCGATTGAATACCACCAGCGCCAACTTAAAGTCCGATCTCCCCAACGGCAAGATTGACGCACAGCTGAAGGGTTTTGGAGTGGCGCCGAATAAGGCAGCATACCGCGAGCAGGTTAACAAACTGGACGCTGTTGATATTTCACAGAAACAACCAGGATGGTTCGCCAAGCACATTCTGGGAAAACAGGATAAACAGCAAGTGGCATTGTCTCCGACGCCCAGGCCGTGCCCGGGAGAGGAATGCAAGCCGATCGTTTTACCGCCCAAGCCATGCGTCGGGAAGAACTGCAAGCCGACACCACCCCCAGTGAATCCACCGCCTCCGCCCGTCTCCGGAATTTGTCTGTCAGGAATCCCGACCCGGACCGGCGGGTGTGCTCCGTGGGGTTATTTCGACCGCTGTGGTCGAGGTACTTGTTATTTACAGTTAGCCGCCGTGGATTCCTCATATTGCGACAATATTCTGAATAGGATTCGGCGGGAAGAGGCTTCCACAATCTCGTTGGAAGCTCAGCAACGCCTTGTGTGTTCGTCCGATCCACAGAGCCCAGCATGCGTCAGCTCAAGCCAGGAACTGCAGCAGACACATACGAGAATCGACCAACTTCGAAGGCAATACCAGATGTGCCTGATGTCGACAGGGTGGCAGTCGGTCAGGCATCCCTGAGGGCTGAAGCTATTTCGGCGGGGGCAGCAGGAACGATTTTACAACGATGTTGTTCGGCTGCATGCCCGCAGGTACCATCGTCAACAGTCCGTACTCTCCCGGTTCCAGCTTTCGCGGCTTGCGTTTTTGTATCACCGTAACATCACCAGAATGCGAATCGAGAACGAGCAAAAACTTTTCGCTCTGTGAAAGGGCCAAGCCGTCCGGCTGGCTGCCGGCGGTCACTGTCGCAATAACCTTCCCCATATCAATGTCGTACACAGCAACCGAGTTCGATCCGAAATTGCTGACGTAGAGCCGCGAGTTGTCATTGGTGACGAGGCCGCGTGTGGGATGTGTTCCTACCAGGTAGCTGCCGCTCACTTCATCGGTGGAGGTTTCGATGATTGACACGTTATCGGAATCGAAGTTGCACACCATCAGTTCGCCGCCGTCAGGTTTCAGCGCTAAATTCACCGGAGTCTTTCCAACATCAAGCAGTGTCACCAGTTTGTCGTTGCGCAGATCAATAGAGGCCACTTGCGCAGAACCAGAACAAGCGATGAACGCCTTGCTGCTGTCCGGGAGGATCGCTACATCTGTCGGTTGATGGCAGAGTGGAATTGTGGCGCGCACCGAAAGTGCTTTTGCATCGAGAATTGACACCGAATCGCTGCCACGGTTGCTCACAACAATCGTCCTCCCATCTGGAGAAACTCGCGCCAGTCCTGGAGAGTTTCCTACACGCACGGTCGCGACAACGGCACGCTTTTCGAGGTCTATGACGGAAACGTTTGACGACGCTGAATTAGCCACATACGCACGGGTTCCGTCAGTGGAAACATCAACAAAATACGGCGCACCGTGCACCCCAATCGCCGCAACTACTTCGTTGTGCTCGGCATCGATGATGCTTACATTGGCCGACTCTCTATTTGCTACATAAACTTCATTCTTTCGTGGATTGACTGCGATTCCCGTCGGAGCACTACCTACTCTCAGCGTTCTGGCTAAACGGAAGCTGCGAAGATCAATGACGGAAACGGTGTTGCTTTTGCCGTTCGTGACGTAGGCGTACTCGTGGTAGGGAGGATCGAAGCTGGTGATCTGCCGCAAATGAAAGTACCACCAGCCAAGGCCAGCCAAAACGGGCAGGGCAACTGCGATAAGCAGAATTTTCCGCAAGAGGTCTCGTGATCGCGGTAGGAACCGGTCAAGGAAAAGATATCAGAATTTACACCGCATCTAGCGTTCTGCAGTTCGATGGTTTCTCCCCAGCCTCCGCAGGAGATACTACTGAAGCTTGACTTCCAGTTTGCGTTTGTCGCAGTTCACATACAGCACGTGCTCTGGGCCTGGGGCAAGGTTCGCATCGATGCTCTCCGTCTTGTCGTATGCGACTGCGGGAGAGCTGACCTGTATCTGTAACTTGT
>Ga0207693_10004184_pt1 | contig 12232 bp, 7 predicted proteins | sample LARL81metaG_FD_184347 | JGI IMG/M metagenome (GOLD analysis project Ga0207693, IMG submission 184347) | Corn, switchgrass and miscanthus rhizosphere microbial communities from Kellogg Biological Station, Michigan, USA - LAR L8-1 metaG... | ecosystem: Host-associated > Plants > Roots >...
GGAAGCAATCGGGCCCCCACCCTTCCCTCCCCCGCAAGCGGGGGAGGGTCGGGGAGGGGGAACGCTCTGCGGAGCTTGTCATCGGGCCCGCCACTTCGGGCCGGACCCGTTGGCTCGCAATGACGGCATTACGGGCGGCTTATCGCGCCCGCACGTAAATCCGCCAGCGGTCGTCGCGGCTTTCCGCGAGACGATAATCGTTGCTCGCCGCATACGGATCGTTGGTCCAGGCGCCGTCCTGCGGCGTGACCACGACGACATCGCAACCATATTTTGTGGCGAGCTCTCCGACGTCGTCGGGCTGTGCTTTGCCGGCAAATAGGCGAATGAATTGATCATTGATGGCGTCGCGGCGTTCTGGCGGCAGCGCCACGAACGGTATCGCCAGTTCGCGGCCGGCAAAGCACGAGCTGCGATCGGCAAGGAGCGCCCACGATAGGTTGGCGGGCCACGGCGTCAAATCCTGCAAGAACAGCGGATTATTCGCGACCCGCGCGCCGGCGCGCGCATGGCGCCGCACAGCGGCCCACAGTTCCGGCGTTTGCGCGAACGCACCTTCGTCGGCGGCGGGACTGCCGCGCCAGTTGCCGGAGACCATCATGGCGGCATCGGGCAAACTGAGCGCGAGCCCGCCGAAGGCGAAGGCCGCGATCGTGGCGCGCAGTCCACGTTGCGGCGCAGCCAGTGTTCCCGCCGCCGCGAACGCGATCAGGATCACGGCAGCCGGTAAAACGGCACGTAAGCCGAGGTCGTTGTTGTCGCCGAACCGGCTCACCAAGAGCCAGGAGATCGCAAGCCCTGCGCCCGCCAACACCCCGAGTACCCTCGCCGCCGTCCATTCCGGGATCGGCGCACGAGTGCCCAGCATAGCCACAAGCGCAATCGCGCCGGCGATGAAGCTCGCAGGAAATTCCAGCGGCAGGATAACCAACCAATAAGCCGGCAGATCGAGAATGCGGCGCAGCGTTGGCGGAAACATCTCGCCCAGCACGGGAAAATGTTTGATGCCGATGACGCCGACGCTGCCGCGCGCGGCGATAAACGCAAACTGATCGCGAATGAATGGTGCGGCGAGACCGAGCGCGACTGCGCCGGCGAACGCCAAGCCGAGGATCGCGATGACCCTCCGTTTTCGCTCGATCACGCCAAGCAAGAGCGGCGCTGAGGCCAAAGCGGCAACCGCAAATGTCACGCCGCCGACAAACGCCGAGCTTTCGAAGCTCGCGGCGACGACCAGCGCCAGCGTCAAAACATAACCGAGCTTCGGCCGCTGCGCGTAATAGCCGAGCAGCAGCATAGACGCGATGACACCGGAAGCGGCCATGAGATGCTGCGGCACCCAGGCCGATTGAAACAGCCAACCGGCAAAACCGTTCGGCCGTTGCAAAAATGGCTCAAGCTCGTAATTGCCGAAGAAGATATTCAGCACTTCGCGCAACGAGGCGCTCGCCGCTAGCGCCACGGCCACGATCGCGGCGCCGGCGCGCCGGCTGAGCCAGACGGCTAGCGCCATCATCAACGTGAGCGAGGCGAAGGCGGTGAACCAGGTGAGCCCGATATCGGCTTCCCAGCCGCTGATGCGCAGCGGCAGCGCAAGCGCCGCCGCGCTGAAGTGCCAGAGATAATAATAGACCAGGTGTCCGGCCGCAGCGTCGGGCTGGGCGAGCACCGGATTGATCGGAGGCAGCCCCTGCCGCGTCATCGCGTCGATGATGGCAATCTTGGAATGATCGAAAATCGGAGCGGCGAGATGCACGCCTCGTTCCGAATATTTCGGCAATAGCGCAAGCGCTGGAGCGAGCGCCAGGATGGCCGCCGCAATCGGGGCCGCCGCCAGCCACCATGGCTTCAGATCGGTCGGCGCACTCGGCGCGGCCGACGGCCGCCGCAAGCCAATGCCGGCAAGCCCGAGGCCGAGCGCCGCCAGGCCGATCACCGTGAGGGTCGAAAACCCGATCAGGCTTACGATCGGCAAGCTTGCCGCGCTGAAGACAGCCCAGCCGATGACCGGCGCCGCGCCGAGCGCCAGCACCCGTGGCAGCAAGTGACGCGCGATGGCGAAGCCGAGCAGGCTCCAGAATGCCGCCCCGACCAATGCGCAGAGAACAGCATTGATCGGAGTTGCCATGGCGGTCCAAGCCGGACGCTTTAAGCGAGCGGGCGCGTGAAAGGATGGCGCTTAAGCTATCACGCCGCCTTCATGAGCGATTGCACCTTGGGCCACGGATCGGGCGCGAGATTGCGGAACGGCGCCCAATCCATGTCCGTCATCCGATCGATGACGGTGGCCTTGACCGAGGGCCGTTCACGCATGCGCGCCCACCAATCGGCGATCGCTGGATAACGATCCCACATGTTGGCAAGCTTCAAAAGCTCAAGCCGCAGGATATAGGGAATGACCGCGCAGTCAGCGTTGGAAAAGGCATTGCCGGCAAGGTAACGGCCGTTTTGCAGCGCCTCGGCCATCCACGAGAGCAATTTCTCGTGCTGCGCAATCGCTTCGCTGACGAATTCGGAATCAAGTCCGTGCTCGATGACGCTCCGCTTATATTCGGCGCGGCGCTTCAGCGGCGTTTTGTTGATCTCGGAAAGCCAGGCCTCGCGCGGCATTTTGATGAAATTCGGCCGAAACGCCGTGGCGAAGGTCAAGATCATGCAGGAATTGTGCACATATTCATCGATGAGTTTGTTGTAGAGCCGCACGCGATGGCGCAGGAGCGGCTCGCGCGGCATCAGCGGCGGCTCCGGGAAGGTGTCATCGAGATAATAGAGAATGAGCGATGACTCGATGACTGGCTTGCCGTCATGCACCAGCGTCGGCACCACGCCGTTCGGATTGAGCTTGCGATAGGTCGGATCGTGCTGATCGCCGCGCAGCGTCAGCAAGTGCTCCTTGACCTCGAGACCCTTTTCACGAAGAGCAATCCGCACCTTTTGCGCGCAGACCGAATTGATGTTGTGATAATGTTCGAGCACGCTGCCCTCCCACGCGATTTCCGTGTTCTCTCAATCCTGATCGCGTCCGCGGCGCGAGTCGAATAAATTCTTTCGTGAACCAAAGTTCAATACGCCTGCTCGTCATAGATCGGATCAACCGAGCCGCGCCACGGTCCGTGATATTTATCGAGCAGCTCTTGCGCCGGGGTCGTCTTGCGCGCAAGCCGCTCTTCCAGCACTTCGAGATAGCGCGTCTCATCCTTGCCGCTTGGATCGCGCCGGTTGCGGCGCTTAAGCCCAGCGCCGGCGAGCGCCAATACCTCGGCGGCGATCTCAAGCACGCTGCGGCCGCGGACCGTTGCGCCGAGCGCCAGCTTCGGCACCGCGTCGCGAAGTTTTTGCCGATCCTCCGCGCTCCATCCCTTCACCAGATCCCAGGCGGCATCGAGCGATGCATCGTCGTAGAGCAAGCCGGCCCACAGCGCCGGCAGCGCCAACAAGTTCGGCAGCGTGCCGGAATCGGCACCGCGCATTTCCAGATAGCGCTTGAGCCGGACTTCCGGAAATATCGTAGAGAGGTGGTTGGCCCAATCGGAAATAGTGGCGCGCGCGCCCGGCAAGGTGCGCAATTTCCCCGCCAGCAAGTCACGGAACGATTGTCCGGCGACGTCGACATAGTCATTGCCGTGCTTGATGAAATACATCGGCACGTCGAGCGCGTAGTCGACCCAGCGCTCAAAGCCCATGCCCGATTCAAACACCCAAGGCAGCATGCCGGCGCGGGCGTTGTCGGTGTCGCGCCAGATTTCCGAACGGAACGACTGGTAGCCGTTGGGCTTACCCTCGGTGAACGGCGAATTGGCGAACAACGCGGTCGCCGCCGGCTGTAGCGCGATCGACACCCGCAACTTCTTCACCATGTCGGCTTCCGAGCCGAAGTCGAGATTGGTCTGCACGGTGCAGGTGCGATACATCATGTCGAGCCCGAGCGTGCCGACTTTCGGCATGTAGGCGGTCATGATCTTGTAGCGGCCCTTCGGCATTTTCGGCATTTCCGCGCGCGTCCAGGTCGGCGTCATGCCGATGCCGAGGAACCCGATCTGCAGCGGCCGGGCGACTTCGCGCACCTGCGCCAGATGCGCCATCAGCTCACTCGAGGTCTGATGCACGGTCTCAAGCTGGGCACCGGAAAGTTCGAACTGGCCGCCGGGCTCGAGCGAAATGGCGCCGCCGCCGGTGACGTCGAACAGGCCGATGATGTTCGGCCCTTCCATGATCGGCTCCCAGCCGAGCAGATGCTGCATGCCCTCGAGCAGCGCGCGGATGCCGTGCGGCCCCTCATAGGGCACCGGGCGATGGCCCTGCAGCGTGAAGGCGAACTTCTCGTGCTCGGTGCCGAGCCGGAATTGCGATTTGCGTTTGACGCCTTGCGCGAGCCAATGCACCAGATCGTCGCGCCGCTCGATCGGCGTCAGGTCGACTTGATCACGCGCCATATTGATAACAAGCCTGCCGGACCCTGTGCTCGGACGCAGCCGGAGAGACGGCGCATTCCGGTGAACAATGCGCCGTCATGTAGCTAAAGCGAAATGACGCAAAGTCGAATCGCGTTTTCGCTTTGGCTTTTTGTTTGAGCATGATCTTGTTCGAAAACCGGTTCCCACTTTTCGGGATCGTGCTTTAGGCGACGGCTTTACGCTTTGCTGGCGCGAAGCGGCCATAAAACGTCTCGCCTTTGTTCGCCATGTCGATGAGAAGCTTCGATGGCTTGAACCGCTCCCCGCAAGCTTTGGCGAGATCGTTGCACATCTGGACGAAATTCTTCACACCCATGCGGTCAATGTAAGAAATGGTTCCTCCGGTAAAAGGCGCAAAACCGAAGCCGAGAATCGAACCGACGTCGGCTTCGCGCACGTCGGTGACGACCCCGTCCTCGATACAACGCGCCGATTCCAGCGCCTGAATGCCAAGGAGCCGGCGTTTGAGCATGGCGATGTCGATGTTGTCGACATTGAGCCGGTTCGGCTGCAGATCGGCGAGCCCGGACCATAAGCGCTTCGGGGCGTTCTGCGGATAGTCGTAAAATCCCTTGCCGTTCTTGCGGCCGAAGCGGGAGCGCTTCTCGACCATCTCCGCCAGGAGCGCCTTTTGCTTGGGGTCGACCACGGCCGCGCCGAGATCGGCCTCGGTGGCTTTTAGAATCTTCCAGGCGAGATCCACCGCCACTTCATCGGTGAGCGACAGCGGGCCGACCGGCATGCCGGCCATGCGCGCGACATTCTCGATCAAGGCCGCCGGCACGCCCTCGGTCAACATCAGATGACCCTCGCGGAGATAAGTGCCGACGACGCGCGAGGCGTAGAAGCCGCGGGAATCATTCACCACGATCGGGGTTTTGCGTATCGTGCGGGCAAAATCGAGCGCCATCGCCAGCGCGGCGTCGCCGGTTTCCTTGCCCATGATGATTTCAACGAGCATCATCCGCTCGACCGGCGAGAAGAAATGGATTCCGATAAAGCGCGTGCGGTCCTTGAAAGCCGCCGCCAGCGAAGTGATCGGCAGCGTCGAGGTATTGGAGCCGAAAATGGCTTCCTCGCCGAGCACGTTCTGCGTCCGCGAAATTACTTCCTCTTTGATCTTTCGGTCTTCGAACACCGCCTCGATGACGAGTTCGCAGTCCTTCAGCGCGACGAAATCGGCCGTCGCGGTGATGCGCGCGAGCAAAGCATCGCGATCGGCGGTAGTGGCGCGGCCGCGATTGATCTGATCGGTCACCAATTTGCGCGAATGATCCTTGCCCTTTTCGGCGCTTTCCGGATCGCGGTCGATCAGCACGACGTCTAGTCCAGCCAGCGCGCTGACATAGGCGATTGCGCCGCCCATGAAGCCAGCGCCGATGATGCCGACCCGCTGCAGTTGCTTTGCCGGCACGTTGGCGGGACGGCGCGCGCCTTTATTGAGCTCCTGCATGGAGACGAACAAAGTGCGTATCATCGCCGCGGCCTCCGGCGAGCGGAGGATTTTCGCAAACCACCGCGACTCCACGCGCAGAGCCTGATCCATCGGCAGCTGCAGACCTTCATAGACGACCTGAAGGATGGCGCGCGCCGCCGGATAATTGTCGTAGGTCTCGCGGCGGTAGATGGCGTTGGCCGGCGTGAACACCATGATGCCGGCTTTGGAGTAGACCGGGCCGCCGGGCAGTTTGAATCCGTCCACGTCCCACGGCGCCTTGGCGCTGCCGCCAGCTTTGATCCATTCCTTCGCCGTCCCGACGAGATCGGCTTTCGGCACCACTGTGTCGATCAGCTTCATCGCCTTGGCGCGAGGAAGCTGCACTTGATCGCCCTTGAGCAGAAATTGAAGCGCATCCGCCGGCGGCATCATCCGTGCGATCCGCTGCGTGCCGCCGGCGCCCGGTATCAGTCCGACTTTGACCTCGGGTTGGCCGAGGCGCGCGCGCGGATTGTCGGCGGCGATGCGGCGATGGCAGGCCAGCGCCAGTTCGAAGCCGCCGCCGAGCGCCGTGCCGTTGAGCGCGGCGACCCAAGGCTTGCCGCAGGTCTCGATGCGCCGGCACAGCACCGACCATCGCCGGCTTTCCTCGAAGAAGCGCATCATCGCCGCCTCCTCGCCTTGTGACGCGGCAAGTTCGGCAAAAACGCGGCTCAAGCCTTCCAACATCGTAAGGTCGGCGCCGGCGCAGAATGCCTCCTTGCCCGAGGTGATCACGACGCCCTTCACGGCGGCGTCCGCAGTGGTTTGCTCGATAATGGCCGAGAGCTCGTCCATTACCTTGGCGTCGATGACGTTCATGCTGCGACCAGGCGAGTCCCAGGTCACAACTGCGACGCCATCGCCGTCGTTCTCGATCTTGAAATTGGTAAAGCTCATCGTCGCCGCTCACCCATAGGCATCGCCGTTCTTGTGCGTGAAACGCCAGCCGTTATCGTCGCGTACCGCGACCAGATCGACGTCCGGATATTCGACGCGCTCATGCTTGGAACGCGAGCCGATTTCGAGATAGACCGCGTCCACCGCGCTCCGGTTTAGCAGGTGATGCCCGTTGCCGCTGTTGGCCTTGAAACCTGCCGCATCGCCGGGCTTGAGCAGCGTCTCACCGCCGTCTTCGACCAAGATCACCTCGCCCTCGAGGACAAAGACAAGCTCGTCCTCGTTGGCGTGCCAGTGCCGCAGCGCCGAGGCAGCGCCGGGATGAAGTGTCGTGAGATTGACGCCGAATTGATTGAGACCGGCGGCATTGCCGAGCCGCCGGCGCTCGCGGCCGTACACCGCCCGATCGAACGGCGGCGGATAGGGCGTCTTGGTATCGATCGGCAGCGCTTCGATGTCGAGCTTGGGCATTGTTCAGATCCTGGCTCATACCCGTTCGATGATGGTCGCGGTGCCCATGCCGGCGCCAATGCAGAGCGTGACCAGACCGGTCGCGACGTCGCGCCGTTCCATCTCGTCGACCAGCGTGCCGAGAATCATCGCGCCGGTGGCGCCGAGCGGATGGCCGAGCGCGATAGCGCCACCGTTGACGTTGACATTGGAGCCGTCCAGTTCGAAAGCCTGCATGAACCGCAGCACGACGGAGGCAAACGCTTCGTTGACCTCGATCAGATCGATGTCGGAAAGCTGCATGCCGGCGGCCTTGAGCACTTTTTTGGTGACATCGATCGGCCCGGTCAGCATCAAAGCCGGATCGGAGCCGATATTGGCGAAGGCGCGCACGCGCGCGCGCGGCTTGCGCCCGATCTTGTCGCCGGCCTCCTTGTTGGCGACCAGCACCGCGGCGGCGCCGTCGACGATGCCCGACGAATTGCCGGCGTGATGCACGTGATTGACGAACTCGACTTCGGGATGGGCCTGAATGGCGACCGCATCGAAGCCGCCGAGCTCGCCGAGCTGCGCAAATGACGGCTGCAGCGCCGCGAGCGACTGCATCGTGGTGCCCGGCCGCATATGCTCGTCCTTGGCGAGAATGGTCAGTCCGTTGACGTCTTTCACCGGCACGACGGAGCGGGAAAAGCGGCCGTCATCCCACGCCGTGGCCGCCCGCTTTTGGCTTTCGACCGCATAGGCGTCGACGTCGTCGCGCGAAAATCCGTATTTGGTGGCGATCAGGTCGGCGGAGACGCCTTGGGGCAGGAAATAATGCGCGACCGCGATCGATGGATCGACCGACCAGGCGCCGCCCGCCGAACCGATGCCGACGCGGCTCATCGATTCGACGCCGCCCCCGACCGCGAGCTTATGCTGGCCGGACATTATCTGCGCCGCGGCGAAGTTCACCGCGTCGAGCCCTGAGGCGCAAAAGCGATTAATCTGCACGCCCGCCACCGTGTCGCCGTAGCCAGCCACCAACGCCGCGGTGCGCGCGATATCGGCGGCTGCCTCGCCGACCGGATCGACCACGCCCATCACCACGTCGTCGACGAGCGTGGTGTCGAGATTGTTGCGGCTCCTGATCGCGCCGAGCGCCTGGCTTGCCAGATTGAGCGCGGTGACCTCGTGCAATGCGCCGTCCGCTTTGCCGCGGCCGCGCGGCGTGCGCACGTGGTCGTAGATGAAAGCGTCGGGCATCGGAATTTCTCCTATACCTGGTCCGGTGCGGGCCGGCGAAGATCGCTAAAATGCTTCCGCAGGCAGCGCCATGGTGCTCGCCGCACCGGCCTTGATCCGGGCGAGATGCGTGGCGGTAGCCGGCAACATTCGTTCCATGAAAAAGCGACCGGTGACCAAGCGTTGTGCCATCCGGTCGGTCGCACCGTCACCTCCAGCTCCGGTTTTTGCATTCGCCGCCTCGGCAATTAGACACCACATATACCCGAGCGCGACCAAGCCCAAGAGATGCATATAGTCTGTTGCGCCGGCCCCGGCATTGTCCGGATTGCCGAGCGCGTTCTGCAAAAACCACATGGTTGCCTGCTGTAAATCGCCGAGCGCTTGGCTGACCGGCTTGACATAGGACGCCATCGCCGGATCGCCGCCGCGCTCTTTGGCGTAAGCGGTGAGCTCGGCAAAAAACGCCTGCAACGCGCGGCCGCCGTCCTTGGGCAGCTTGCGGCCGACCAGATCGAGCGCCTGCACACCGTTGGTGCCTTCGTAGAGCATCGTGATCCGCGCATCGCGTACGAATTGCTCGATGCCATGCTCGGCGATGTAACCGTGACCGCCATAAATCTGCTGCGCTAGCACCGCATTGGCAAAGCCGCCATCGGTAAGCACGCCCTTGATCACTGGCGTGAGCAGCGCCAGATGATCTTCCGCCGTCTCTCTTCCCTTGGCGTCGGCGGCGCGGTGCGCGATGTCGCTTTTAAGCGCCGTCCACACTACGAGCGCGCGGGCGGCCTCATTGAATGCGCGCATGCTCATCAGCGTGCGGCGCACGTCGGGATGAACGATGATCGGATCGGCGGCTTTGTCCGGAAATTTCGCGCCGGTCAACGCTCGGCCGGCCAGCCGTTCCTTGGCATAGGCGGCCGCATTCTGATAGGCGACCTCCGACATCGCCAGGCCTTGCACGCCGACGCCAAGGCGCGCGTCGTTCATCATCGTGAACATCGCCTGCAAACCGCGATTGGGCTCGGCGACGAGCCAGCCGGTCGCGCCGTCGTAGTTCATCACGCAGGTGGCGTTACCGTGAATGCCCATCTTCTCTTCGATCGAACCGCAGGTAACGGCGTTGCGCGCGCCGACGCCGCCATTCGCCGGCAGGAATTTCGGCACGATGAAGAGCGACAGTCCGCGCGTGCCGGCCGGCGCGCCGTCGATCCGGGCCAGCACCAGATGCACGATGTTTTCCGCGAGATCGTGCTCGCCGGCGGAGATGAAAATCTTGGTGCCGGTGATCTTGTAGCTGCCGTCGCTCTGCGCCGCGGCGCGGGTGCGCACGAGGCCGAGATCGGTGCCGCATTGCGGCTCGGTGAGATTCATCGTGCCGGCCCATTGGCCGGATATTAGCTTCGGCAGATAGAGGTTTTTCTGCTCGGGCGAGCCATGCACCGCGATGGCGGCTGCCGCGCCTTCGGTGAGCGCCGCATACATGGCGAAGGCCATATTGGCGGAGGAGAAAAACTCGCTGACCGCCTGGTTGATGACGATCGGCAGGCCCTGGCCGCCGAATTCAGCTGGCGCCGAGACGCCAATCCAGCCGCCTTCGGTAAGCTTTTTATAGGCGTCCTTGAAACCGCTCGGGGTGCTGACGCTGCCATTGGCGTTGCGGCGGCAGCCTTCCTTGTCGCCAACGCGGTTGAGCGGCATCAGCACCGCTTCGGAAAATTTCGCGGCTTCCGCGAGCACCGCCTCGACGACGTCCGGCGTCGCTTCGGCAAAACCGGGTAAATTGTTGTAACGGTCGAGACGAAAGACGTCGCGCAACAGGAATGTCACTTCGTCGACCGGAGCTTTGTAAACCGGCATCAGTGCCTCTAGTGGATTTGCGGTTGTCCTTTAGGCCACGTGCAGCCTTTCCTGGTGGGCACCTGGGGTCGGCCGCCGCCAGACCCTAGCGGATTTATACCGCTGCTACGACGGTGAAATGGTGAGACCGGACCATAGCTTGGTGGCCGCCGCGGCGGTCCGCGGCACGCCGAAATTAACCACTTGTTTACAGTAATTCCGGAAAAGTCGGTCGAGGACAGAAGACCGCGCCCTCCGCTTTGCTGTCGAGCGGATTTCGCAAGAAACCAGGGCGATCCACGTTCCTTCCGAAGTGGTTTTGCGCCCGATGAAATCCGGCGGTCCGTGGAATCTCAGAGGCCTTCGCCCGGAAACCGTAGCGGCGGCCTACGAGGCCGCGCGGCGATCCGGCGTCTCGGTCGGACAGTGGCTCAACGAACTGATCGAACAGAACGACGACTATGGCCGCGCCTCGCTGCGGGCGGCCGATCATTTGCACCAGGATTGTGGCTGGCCCGACGAGCCGGCGCAGGATGATTACCATCATCGCACCAGGCCGCGTCCGCCGCGGCACGACTACGATGATGGCAATGCCAGACCAGCAGCGGCGCGCGACGTGCTGAGCGAGGTTCACGCCCGGCTCGACCAGCTGACCGATCAGCTTGAGCAACTGGCGCGCGGCAAGCCGGCACTGAGGGGTGCGCCGACGCAGCCGCGGCGGCTATTGCGTTTGGGCGGCGATCTTCCGGTTGACGAGACCGGTGCCGCCGACGCGCCAGCTTCCAGCGCTCGCCATCGGCCAGATCTGCCCTCGCCTGCGACCGCGCCGCAGCTTGTGGCCGAGGCAGCAGAACCCGAACAGCCGCCGGAATTTCCGGAGCTTGAGGAACAGCTGCGTCGTATCACGACGCAGATCGAATCGCTGCGTTCGACCGGCCTCGACAAAGTCATCGCCGCGTTCCGCAGCGATCTTAGCGATATCAGGCGCCAACTCACCGAAGCGCTGCCGCGCAAAGCGGTCGAGTCGCTCTGCGTCGAGGTCGAAGCGCTGGCGCGGCGCATTGAACGGTCCCGCGAGCGGACCGGCGACTCGGACGTGCTTTCCGGAATCGAGCGCGGACTGGCCGAGATCCGTGACGCGCTGCGCGGCATGACTACGGCCGAGAGCCTGGTCGGCTTCGATGAGGCGCTCAAGGCGCTGGCGCAGAAGCTTGACCTGATCATCGCCAGGGAAGACCCCGCGGCGTTGCGGCAACTTGAAACCGCGATCGGCGGGTTGCGCGGCGTCGTCTCGCATGTCGCCTCGAACGACGCGCTCGCCAAGGTGGCCGAGGATGTGGGCAATCTGGCCGCCAAGATCGACAGTCTTCCGGTCGTGAATAAGGGCGTCCGCATTGCCGAGCCCGTGGCCAAGGTGGGCAAGTTTCTTTGCATTGGCCTCAATTATTCCGACCATGCCGCCGAATCCGGCATGCCCGAGCCCAGCGAGCCCATCATTTTCATGAAGGCGACGTCCGCCATTATCGGTCCCAATGACGATGTCTATCTGCCGCCCACCGCCAAAAAGGGCGACTGGGAAGTCGAGCTGGGCATCGTGATCGGCAGGCACGCGCGTTATGTCTCCAAGGACAAGGCGCTGGATTATGTCGCGGGCGCCTGTGTGGTGAACGATCTCAGCGAGCGCGAATTCCAGCTGGAACGGCTTGGCACCTGGGACAAGGGCAAGGGCTGCGACACCTTCGGGCCGTTCGGTCCTTATCTGGTCACCCTGGACGAAGTGGGCGATCTCAACAGCCTGGGTCTGTGGCTGGACGTCAATGGCAAGCGCATGCAGACCGGTTCGACCGCCAGCCTGATCTTCGATGTGCCGACCCTGGTTTCCTATGTC
>Ga0207693_10004187_pt1 | contig 12230 bp, 9 predicted proteins | sample LARL81metaG_FD_184347 | JGI IMG/M metagenome (GOLD analysis project Ga0207693, IMG submission 184347) | Corn, switchgrass and miscanthus rhizosphere microbial communities from Kellogg Biological Station, Michigan, USA - LAR L8-1 metaG... | ecosystem: Host-associated > Plants > Roots >...
TTCGCGCTCGCCGAGATGGACCACGTTGCCGTAACCGTCTGCGAGCACCTGCACCTCGATGTGCCTGGGGTTCAACACAAACCGCTCCAGGAACAGCGTATCGTCGCCAAACGCCGATGCCGCCTCCCGGCGCGCCGAGACGAGGGCAACCGGTAATTCTGAGGGTTCACGCACCACTCGCATGCCCTTGCCGCCGCCGCCCGCCGACGGCTTGACCAACACCGGATATCCGACATCATCGGCGCCCACGATCAGGTCGTCGTCAGTCAGACCGGGACGCGAGACACCGGGAACCACCGGCACACCGAACGCGGACACCGCGGCCTTCGCTGCGATCTTGTCGCCCATCGTCTGGATCGCGGCGGCAGGTGGCCCGATGAACACGATCCCAGCTGCCTGCAACGCCGCCGCGAATTGGGCGTTCTCGGAGAGGAATCCGTATCCGGGATGGACGGCCTGGGCACCGGTGCGCTTCGCGGCCGCGATGACGGCGTCGATGTTGAGGTAGCTCTGCCGCGCAGGGGCGGGCCCGATACCAACGGCGATGTCGGCCTCCGCGACGTGGCGGGCTCCGGCGTCGGCGTCGCTGAACACCGCGACCGAACGGATCCCCATCTCGCGAAGTGTGCGGATCACTCGGACCGCGATCTCTCCGCGGTTGGCAACAAGAACAGTGTCGAAGGTCGTGGAAGACATCAGCATCACATCCGGAACACGCCGTAGGAAACCGACTCGAGCGGCGCCTGCCCGACGATCGACAGCGCCAGCCCCAGCACCGTTCTGGTGTCGGCCGGGTCGATTACGCCGTCATCCCACAACCTGGCCGTCGAGTAGTAGGGATTGCCCTGGTCCTCATATTGCTGACGAATGGGCGCTTTGAACTTCTCTTCCTCTTCGGCGGTCATGTCTCCGCGCACTGTTGCCAGCACCGAGGCGGCCTGCTCACCACCCATCACCGAGATGCGCGCGTTGGGCCACATCCACAGGAACCGCGGCGAATACGCCCGTCCGCACATCGAATAGTTGCCCGCACCGTAGGAGCCGCCGATGACGACGGTCAGCTTCGGCACCCTGGCGCACGCGACGGCGGTCACCATCTTGGCGCCGTGCTTGGCGATGCCACCCGCCTCGTAATCCCGGCCTACCATGAAGCCCGAGATATTCTGCAAGAACAGCAGTGGGGTCATCCGCTTGTCGCACAGCTCGATGAAATGTGCGCCCTTAAGGGCTGATTCGCTGAACAGCACGCCGTTGTTGGCGACGATGCCGACGGGGTGTCCGTGGATGCGCGCGAAGCCGGTGACCAGCGTACTGCCGTAATCGGCCTTGAATTCGGCGAACTCGCCCGCGTCGACGATGCGGGTGATCACTTCATGCACGTCGTAGGGCACCCGCGGATCGACGGGCACGACGTCATACAGCTCGGTCTGGTCCGCGACCGCGTCGACCCCCGGGGCCACCTCCCACGGCAGCGCTGTACGCGGTCCGAGCGTGGCGACGATGCGGCGGACGATCCGCAGCGCGTCGCGATCGTCGTGCGCCAAATGGTCTGTGACACCGGAGGTCTTGGAGTGCAGGTCACCGCCGCCGAGCTCTTCGGCCGTCACCACCTCGCCCGTCGCGGCCTTCACCAGCGGCGGCCCACCGAGGAAGATGGTGCCCTGGTTGCGCACGATCACCGCCTCGTCGCTCATCGCGGGCACGTATGCACCTCCTGCGGTGCACGACCCGAGCACGGCGGCGATCTGCGGAATACCTTCGGCGGACAGGTTGGCCTGGTTGTAGAAGATGCGGCCGAAGTGCTCGCGGTCGGGAAACACCTCGTCCTGGCGCGGCAGGAACGCTCCGCCGGAGTCCACCAGATAGATGCACGGCAGGCGGTTCTGTCCGGCGATCTCCTGTGCGCGCAGATGTTTCTTGACGGTGATCGGGTAGTAGGTGCCGCCCTTCACCGTTGCGTCGTTGGCCACGATCATGCATTCGCGGCCGGAGACTCGGCCGATGCCAGCGATCATTCCGGCGCCCGGGCATTCGTCGTCGTACATGCCGTCGGCGGCAAGCGGCGCCAATTCCAGAAAGGGGCTGCCTGGGTCGAGCAGGCCATCCACCCGGTCGCGGGGCAGCAGCTTGCCGCGGCTCACGTGGCGCTCCCTGGCGCGTTCCGGACCCCCCAATGCCGCGGTGGCCAGCTTCGCGCGCAGCTGATCGACGAGCGCGAGGTGCTCGTCACGATGTGATGCCGGCGGTGTCATCGCTGAAACCCGTTCGTTTTGAGTTAATGACGACTAACTGATGGTATGTTAGTCACGATTAACCGAGTTGTCCACCAGGACGGAATGACCAAATGGCCCCTTTGTCAGTGCCGACGCCGGCCACCACCCGGCGCAGCCGGGCCAAATCGGATCGCCGCAGCCAGTTGATCGCCGCGGCCGAACGCCTTGTCGCCGAGCGCGGTTACCTTGCGGTGCGACTGGAGGATATCGGAGCCGCTGTCGGCGTCAGCGGTCCGGCGATCTACCGACACTTCCCCAACAAGGAGGCGCTGCTTGTCGAACTGCTGGTGGGAATCAGTACCCGGCTGCTGGCCGGCGCTACGGCCGTCGTCGAAACGGCCAACGACCCTGCGGATGCGCTGGACGGGCTCATCGACTTTCACTTGGACTTCGCGCTCGGCGAGTCAGACTTGATTCGCATTCAGGACCGCGACCTCGGTCATCTTCCACCGACGGCGAAGCGACAGGTGCGTAGGGCGCAGCGACAATACGTAGAGATTTGGGTTGATGTGCTCCGACGGCTGGAAGAGACCCTCAGCGAGGCCGACGCACGACTGATGGCGCACGCGACATTCGGGCTGCTGAACTCGACACCGCACAGTGTGAAACCCGGGGCCGCAAAGACGGCCGAGGCCAGCTCCCGCACCGTCTTACGAGCAATGACGGTCGCGGCGCTGACCTCGGCCGGTCGTGCCGGGCGTTAGTACCAGACTTTCCTACCGCCAATGGGCCGTCCGACGGATCCAAGGATCCAGAAGACGGCGCCGATGACAAGCAGCACGACTCCGATGTAGGTCAGAATCGAGATCCCGAATACCAGCCCAAGAATGAGCAGGATGGCTCCAAGAACGATCATTGGTTACTCCATTTCTTCCATCGAATTGTTAACTGCCAGTTGATTACTGGCTGGGCTTGGGCAGGTTGCAGTTGGCCACCTTCGGGTTGACGCCCGCGTAGTTCAAGGGACCTACCACCACCGTGAGGGCGATAGTCCCCGCTGTCGCGCAATTGTTTTCAGAGGCCCTGAAGTAATCACGCTGGTATGCGGCGAGCACTCCGATCAGCAACCAGACGAGCACAATGACGCCGAGAATTCCGCCACCTCGCATGCCGCCCCTCCATCCGTGTGTTGCGCCAGCACTGACGCGCAGCACCGGTTTACCCGGCGGATAATTCGTCCAAACCTTCCCGCCAGCCACGGATTGATCACGAAATGGGCGTGGCTGCGAACGCCGCGGTCAGCCAGTCGCACATGGCTCTGACCAGCACCGCACGGTTCTCTCGCTTGTCGATCCCATGGCCGTCGTCGTCGAAGACCAGCAATTCGACGTGGCGGCCCAGCGCACGCAGGGCGTCGGACATTTGCTGCGACTCCGTGGGCGGGACGTTGGTGTCGTTGAGACCGTGGACCAACAGCAGGGGCGCGGTCAGTGCGTGCGCGCGTTTCAGCGGCGACAACCGATCGAGCAGTTCCCGGTCGCTGACTGGGTGGCCGTACTTGGGGTGGGCTGCCGCGGCGATCCATGGTTCGGTGGTGCGGAACCACGTGTTCAAGTCGCTCATTCCGCAGATGCTGATTCCTGCGGCGAATAGTTGCGGATGAAAAGTCAGCGCCGCCTGCGTCAAATAACCGCCGTAGGACCAGCCGCAGCACGCAATGCAGTCCTTGGGGGCGAGGCCACGGTCGACGAGATAGCGCACCGCGTCGGCAACGTCGTCTATCGCCGCGAATCGACGGTCCTTATCATCGGCGTGCATGAACGTTCGGCCGAATCCCCCGGAACCGCGGACATTCGGAAGAAACACGCTGATGCCCGCTTCCAGCAGAGGCGGGAAGAACTCGTTGTATCCGGGGCGGCCCTGCCCTTCCGGCCCGCCATGCAGGAAAATCATCGCGCCGATCGGTTCGATACCCGGCGGCGGGCGGAACAACCAGCCGGTGAACTGCAGCCCGTCGCGGGCGGTGATGGTCTCGAGAGTGGGGTCGGCGGCGACGGGCCCGGTGCTGGGCTCCCTGTCGACCGGCTCCCATTCCCGGGTGCGGGGATTGACCAGCTCGACCGCCGGTGGCGTCGACGGACCCTCCACCGTCATCGCAAGCATGGACCCGCCCGCGCTGATGCTGAGCTCGCTGGCCACCATGCCGGGCAGCGGAATTGGGTCGTGCAGCGTGTTGTCCGCAAGCTCCAGGATCTGTAATTCGCTGGTCCCGTTGATATTCCACAACAGTGCCGCTGTGGAGAGGTCGTCGCTGACGGTGAACTCATCGAGTTCATAGCCCGGCCGCGCGGCGACCACCTGATACGACACCCCATCGGGGGTCGTGGTGACCTCCAACATTCGGGCGTGGTCGGTGCCGTTCTCGCTGCGGATGAGGGCGCGGACATAGCCGTCAGGGCTGTTGACACCGTAGAACTTCGCCGGCTGGTACAGCTCGGTCAGTTCTCCCTCCAGCCCTGCGCGCAGCCGGCGCGGACTGTGGTCGTCGAGGATGATCCCTGCATCGGTGGTGGAGCCCGGATCATATGGCAGTAGCGCGATTTCGGTCAGACCGCGGAGCATGATCAAATCGCGGTAGCCGCGCGGCCCGACCCGCACCAACGACGCCCCCGCCCACGCGTCGACCAGCCTGCCGCCGGAGCGCCGGTCGAGCACCACCGTGGCGCCGTCGGACGGATCGATCAGACACGAACTACCGACGCCGTCCTCACCGGTGAGGATCGCGGCGACGTGGGTGCCGTCCCAAGCGATCAGTTCTGCGGTGCCTTCCTGCACGCCCGCCGGCCAGCGATCGATGCGGCGAGCGTCGCGGTCGTCGGGATCGGTTGTCACGACCCAGATCTGGCTGCGGGTGCCGCCCTCGGGTGCGACCTGACACGCCAGCCAATGGCCGTCCGCGGAGTGGATAACGCGGGTGACGGGGCCTTCGACGGGGAGTTCGACGTCACGAGACGAACTCGCGCGCCAGCCACGCAGAAAGCGCTGCACCGCCCGCGGATAGCCGCCATCGTCGACAAGATGGGCGAACGCGGTGGCGTCCGGCGACAGCGACGCGCCATAGTTTGCGCGCACCTGCTGTCCCACGGGACTAATTTGCCATACTCTGCAACCACATTTCGAGCACCGCAAGTTGCCAGAGCACGTTGGCGCCGAGCGTGGTACGCGTTTCGTTCGGAGCGGCGAGCAGCGCGTCGACGGTTTCCCTGCGATACAGGCCGCGGGTCCTGGCGGCGTCGTTGGTCAGCGCGTCGCGGACCATGTCCAGCACGTCGCCGTGCAAGTGCCGGATGCCGGGCACCGGGAAGTATCCCTTGGTGCGGTCGATCACCTCGGAAGGCAGCAGCGCCCGCGACGCGTCCTTGAGCACGCCCTTGCCGGCACCGGCGAGTTTCAATTCCGCCGGGCACGTGGCAGCCAGTTCCACGAAATCGTGGTCCAGGAACGGCACCCTGGCCTCCAGCCCCCATGCCATCGTCATCGTGTCCACGCGTTTGACCGGGTCATCGACCAGCATTACCTGCGTATCCAGTCGGAGCGCGGCGTCCACCGCGGTCTCGGCGCCCGGGGCGGCCTGGTGCGCCATGACGAACCGGCGACTTGGGTCTTCGGCGGCAATGGCGTACTCGGGCGCGAAGATCGCCAGCACGTCGGAGTGATCGCGATCGAAGAACACCTTGGCGTACGCCTCGGTGGTCTGCTCGCGGGCCACGGTCGCCAGCGGCGGGTACCAGTCGTAACCGGCCAGGATCTCGTCGGCGCCCTGGCCGGATTGCACCACCTTGACCGACTTGCTGACTTCCTCTGATAGCAGGTAGAACGCCACGCAATCATGGCTGACCATCGGTTCGCTCATCGCCGCAATGGTTTTCGGCACCGCCGGCAGTAAGCGCGAACTGTCGATGTGGATACGGTGGTGATTTGTGTCGAAGGCCTTGGCGATCAGGTCGGAATAGAAGTACTCGTCACCCGATTCGTCACCAACCGAGTCGAATCCGATCGAAAATGTGGCCAGGCCGTGCTGGCCCTGCTCGGCCAGCAGCGCAACCACGATAGACGAGTCGATGCCGCCGGACAGCAGGACGCCGACGGGGACGTCGGCGACCATCCGCCGCGCCACCGCCGTACGCAGCGCGTCCATCAGCGCCTCCTGCCAGTCGCGCTTGGTCCAGGACACTCGCGCCGGATCTCGCTCGAAAAGCGGTGTCCAATAGAGCGTGTCGGCGTGTGCACCGTCGGGCTGGATCACCCGCACGGTCGCCGGCGGCAGCTTGCGCACGCCGCGGTAGATGGTGCGCGGTGCGGGCACCACGGAGTGAAAGCTCATGTAGTGGTGCAGTGCGTGGCGGTCGAGTTCGGTGTCTACCTCGCCGCCGTCGAGCAGGGCGCGCACGGTCGAGGCGAACCGTAGCCGTCCCGGCGCTTCGGCCACATAAAGCGGTTTGATGCCGAGGCGATCGCGCGCGAGGGTTACGACGCCGGTTTCTCGATCGGCGATCGCGAATGCGAACATGCCCTTGAAGTGATCCACGCAGTCGGTTCCCCATCGGTGAAACGCCTTGATCACGACCTCGCTGTCGGCAGTCGAAAAGAATTGGTATCCAACAGCTTCGAGCTCTTTGCGTAGCTCCTGGTAGTTGTAAATGCAGCCGTTGAACACCAGGGTCAGCCCGAGGTCGCTGTCGACCATCGGCTGTTCGCCCCGTGCCGACAGGTCGATGATCGACAGGCGCCGGTGGCCGAACGCGAGCGGACCGTGCGCGACGACGCCGTCGGAATCGGGGCCGCGGGACGCCATGGCACCCGTCATCCGGGTCACCGCGGCCACGTCGGCCGACCGTCCGTCGAAGCGGATTTCTCCGCAGATACCGCACATGTTGCCTTCCGTTCCCTACGGCGCCGCTTGGTCGTGTTGGCCACCAGTCAAGATCCAGGTGTCCTTGCTGCCGCCGCCCGAGGATGAGTTCACGATGCGAGATCCGCGTGCTGCCACCCGGGTCAGCCCAGCCGGCATGACGTGTGCCGTCACCGTATCGTCGGGCCCGGGCCGCAGGTGCACGAACGCCCGCAGGTCGACGTGGTGCGGATACATTCCCTCTCCGTCGAATGTCGGGTGAGTCGACAGCGCGATCGCCTCTTGGGCGATGTAACGCTCCGGTTGGGTCTGCAGCTCGCGACGGCGGGCCTCCAGCACATCTGTGGGGGCTTCCGGTCCGATCACCACGCCGGCACCGCCGTGCCCGTCGATCGGTTTGACCACCAACTCGGCGATGTTGTCCAGCACGTAATCACGCTGCGCGCGTTCGGCGCAGATCCACGTCGGCACCTGCGCCAAAGCCGGCTTCTCACCGAGGTAGTACTTGATCATCGCGGGTACGTACGGGTAAACGGCCTTGTCGTCGGCGACGCCGTTGCCCAGCGCGTTGGCAATGGTCAGCGTCCCGCTCGTGACCGCCTCGAGCAGACCGGGCCGTAACGCGCTGGCGTCGTATCCGGTGGACGACAGCAGCATGTCCTCGTCCATCCGGGCGTATAGCACGTCGACAGGGTGAACGTCTGAACCGATGTGGCGGAACAGTTTCCCGTCGCGGACCGACAGGTCCAAGGTCTGCACAAGCGGGATGCCCAGCTCTTCGGCCAGGAAGGTGTGCTCGAACCAGGCAGAGTCGTCCCAGCCAGCGGACAACAGCGCCACCGACGGTTCGTCGCCGGCCCGCGGCGGCGCCGCGGCGCGCAAGGTCTCCAGCAGTATCGCCGGCACCCGGTCCACGTCGCCGAGCTCGGCCGGCCGCTCAAGCTCGGGCAGGTGCTTGGTGAGCAGCCGCCGGTTCGCGATCGCATAGGCGGTGCCCGAGGGGATGCGCAGGTTGTCTTCGAGCACCATCCAGTTGCCGGCGCTGTCGCAAACCAGGTCGGTGCCGCTGACGTGGGCGCGGACAGAGTCGCGCGACAGCCGGCCCGTCGAACGGAATCCGGGTGCACGGTCCAGCATGTACATCCCGATGACGCCGTCGGCGAGGATGGCCTGCTCGGAGTAGATGTCACGCAGGAAGGCGTTGAGCGCCTTGGCCCGCTGAGCCAGACCGGCGGTGAGTTCTGCCCACTCGTCAGCGGCGACCAACCTCGGCATCAGGTCGAGCGGGAACACCTGGGCGCGGTTTTGGCCGCTGACCCTGAACGTGATGCTCTCGGCGCGTTGGTCCTGCTCGATGTCGCCCTCCCGGGACCGCAACACCGCGACCCCGAGGTCGGCGACGGCGTGCAGAATCTTTTCGTAGGGGGGCCACGGCCGCCCAGTGGGGTCGACGGCCTCGTCGTAGCTGACGGCGGCGGCCTTGTCGGCTGGGTCGTACTCGCGGTCGGGTTGGTAGCCGAACAGCAGTGTCGGGTCTTCGATTACGGCCGCCGCCGTGTCCGGCCAGGTGCCCGCGGTTTCGGCGATCAGCTGGTCAACGACATCGGTTAGCCGGCCGCGGCGACGCAAAGCCCGTCGCTGACGGGCCGCCGACGTGCCGGCGAGCAGCACCTGCCGGGTCAGCTCGACGATCATCTGCCAGTCCCCCGCCGCCTCCAGCTGCGGACGCAGCGAGCGCACGAGTTCGGTGACGACGTCTCGGGCGGGCCGGCTGACCGGACCGTCGATGTCGACCAGCTCGCCCTCCAGACCCGAGCGGGCCGCCCGCCACAGCGCCGCGCGGCCCAGCGGCGGCGAAACCTCGACGGCGGGGACGCCCGCTCGGAGCCCCTCCACCTCGCGTCCGACCAATGCTCGGAACAGGCCGGCGATCAACACGATGGTGTCCACCGAGGGGCAGCTGTCGCACACCCGCAGTTCCAGCGTGGGCGCGGCGACGGCCGGACGCACGTCGAAGTAGACCATCCCGGCGTCTGCGATTGCTCCGCTCGCCACCAGCTCGGCCACGAGTTTGTCGTATTCGGCGGCTGAGGACACGGGCGCGGCCAGTCCCGTCGTCGGCCAGCGCTGCCACACCAAGGTTCGCCCGCTGGAGTAGCCAGTGTCGGAGCCGTCGGACCAGAACGGCGAACTGGCCGACAGCGCCAGCAGTGTCGGCACATACGCAGACACCCGGTTGGCCACGACGACCGACTCGTCGCGGTCGGCCACGCCGACGTGCACCTGGGTGCCGCAGATGAGTTGTTCGCGGGCCAGCAGCTGGTAATCGGCGAGCATCTGCCGGTAGCGGGCGGTCTGCGTGACCTGCATTTCGGCGGGCACCGACAGCGGCACCGCCCCGGCGGCCACCACGCCCATGCCGAGTTTGGCGGCGGCGTCGACAAGCACCTTGCGGTGGCCCTGCAGATCGGCGCGCAGTCCGTCGAGGGTGTCGACCACGCCGCTGTTCATTTCGACCACGCAGCGCTGCAACTCGGCGACGTAGCTGTCGGACAACTCATCGAGCAGTGCAGGTGCCCGGGCCGTCAGCCGTCTGGTCTTCAGGTCGACGAGGTGGAATTCCTCCTCGACGCCCATCGTTAGCGACATGACGCCTCGCATTTCGGCCATGGAATTGACGCGTAGTTACGTCAGTGTTTAACCGCGGTTGTTGCCGGTAAACGCTGAGGCTATCTCTTTCGCCAGAATAGGTCGCCGCGACGAAAAGCCCTACAACGAGCCACGCAGGTACCCTGCAGCCATGAGGTGGGTATGACCGATTCACCACGCCGTGACGGGCCCGAACCCGTCGGCAACAGCTATCCGGGATACAGCGATCCGGCATATGCGAGCCAGGCGCCCTACGGCCCCACCTACCAGGCACCGGCTACGCCGGCGCCCACCGAGCGGCTACCCGCCTACCCGCCGTATGGCTATGACCCGTATTCGACCGGCCAATACGGCTCGCAGTATCCGCCGGGTGAGCCCCCGCAGCCGCCGCCTCCAGAGGGCCCGAAGTCGCCGCGCTGGCTCTGGATTGTCGCCGCAATCGCCGTGCTCACCGTCATCGGCCTCGTCATCGCGTTGGTGATCGTCAACAGTTCGAAGCAGGACACCGTCGTCGCGCCGCTGCCGTCGCTGACCGAGCCGAACTCCACCCGACCCACGCCCACGACGACGCCAAGACCGACCATCCCCGTCTTCCCGCTGCCGACGCTGCCGAGCACGCCGCCCACCACCAGCCCGACCGGCCCCTCAGTGCCGGGTGCGACCGAAACCGTGGTGTACGACGTCTCCGGCGACGGTCGGGCCATCAACATCACCTACGTCGACAACGGTGGCGTGCTGCAGACCGAGTTCAACGTGATGCTGCCGTGGAGCAAGGAAGTCGAGCTAGCCCAGCCGGCCAAGGACTCCGCCAGTGTCAGCATCATCAACGTCGGCCGCGAAGTGAGCTGTTCGATCACAGTCAACGGTGTGAAAGTACAGCAGCGCACCGGCGCGGGGCTGACGATCTGCACCGCGGCCGGCTAGACCGCGAGCGACCTGCGCGGTACGCGCACCGCGAGCATCGCCGTGAAGCCCGCCGCCAACACCAGCAGTAGACCCGCGATGCCCGCGCGATCCGCCCCGAAGACGGCGACGAACGCGGAGAACATGAACGGTGCGAGCGGCGCCACCGCCCGGCCCGTCATGGTGTAAAGGCCGAACGCCACCCCCTCCTTGCCGTGCGAGGTCATCCTCAGCAGCAGGGTGCGCGCAGAGGCCTGCGTCGGCCCGATAAAGAGGCATAGCAGCAGCCCGCACACCCAGAACGCCGCGGCGCCGGATGCCGCCATCAGGGTCAAGCCAACGGCGATCATGGCCGCCAGCGAGCTCAGGATGACCGTCTTTGAGCCGACGCGGTCGTCGAGCAGTCCGCCGACCACCGCACCTGTCGCGGCCACCACGTTGGCGGTCACACCGAACAGCAGCACATTCGCCGCAGAGATGCCGTAGACGGTCACGCCGAGCACCGCGCCGAACGTGAACACGCCGCCCAATCCATCGCGGAACACCGCGCTGGCGAGCAGGTAATAGACGAAATTTCGATCACGCCTCCACTCGGAGGTCAGGTCCGCCCAGAGCTTGCGGTAGGCGCCGCGCACACCGGCCGACGACCGTGCCGGCGGTTCGATGTCGGCCGGCGGAGGTGGCACGATGAGCACAGGCAGCGCGAACGCGGCCATCCAGGCAGCAGTGACGAGCATGGCCGCGCGAACGTTCTGCCCGTCTGCGGTCGGGATGTCCAGCAGACCCACCGTTGGGCCGTCGCCCGCGATGAATCCCCCGTAGATCATGAGAAGCAACACCACGCTGCCGACATAGCCTGCGGCCCAACCGAATCCGGACACCCGGCCGGACGTCTCCGGTGTCGTCAGCTGCCGCAGCATCGCGTTGTACGGAACGCTGGCCAGGTCGTTGCACGCCGCGGTGAACCCGAGCAGCAGAAGGCCTGCCAACAGGTAACCGGCGTCGTCGCGGATCAGGCTCATTGCCGATGTCAGCAGCACCACTATCGCGGTGAGGATCCCCAGCGCGCGCCGGCGTCGATGCGGCGCGTCAACCCAGACTCCGGTCACTGGTGCGAGCAATGCAACCGTGACACCGGAGAAGAACAGCGCCAAGCCGAGCAAGCTCGCCGGGCTCGTACCGCCGGGCAGATCGTCACCGACAGAACGGGTCAGGTAGACGGAGAATACGAAGGTCACGACGATCGCGCTGACCCCCGTCGAGCCGCAGTCCCACAGCGCCCACGCCACCACCCGCGACCTCGCCGCGGTCTGCGTGGGCGGCCGCGATGCGCTCATGTTCGCCCACGATATAGTCCGGCCCATGCCAGTACCCGCTCCCAGCGCGGACGCCCGTGCCGTCGTCACCGGTGCGTCGCAGAACATCGGCGAAGCGCTGGCTGTCGAGCTCGCCGCACGCGGGCACCATCTGATCATCACGGCCCGCCGCGAGGATGTGCTGAGAGCGCTGGCGGGCCGGCTCACCCAGCAGTACGGAGTGACGGTCGAGGTGCG